>JAABUO010001929.1_pt1 | contig 25993 bp, 27 predicted proteins | sample 5559291 | NCBI WGS metagenome assembly JAABUO01 (sample SAMN10711878, study PRJNA513372) | rock metagenome | isolation source: Antarctica rocks | place: Antarctica: Victoria Land, Finger Mt sud
GGGGTGGGGCTTCTTGGGGGCTCTGGCAGGGGTGCGGCTGGGGGTTGGGTGCGCCTGATGCTTCCCATGTAATGGAGCAGACCAATCAGCTCTTGGTACACCTGCAGTGCAACACCAGAGCATGTAATTTGCAGTGCATCTCATATTACAGGCTCTGGCACGAGTGCAGCTGGGGGTTAGGTATGCCTGCTGTTTGCCGTGTAATGGAGCAGCTCTTGAGCTTGTATTCAGCAAGGCAAAGCTGTGCAAAAAAATCCTGGAGCAGTACTTGTTGGTTGATGCAGACTGTTAGGTGTCCATGACAGGAAAAGCACACATGTAACAAAGTCACATAAGTCTGTGCACAGATCTGCATGTGCCATAGCTCATGGCTCTTGCATTGGAGACTTCTGGTTGTGAACTGGATAGTTCTAAGATATTAGACCTTGTAAATTTTGCACATTGTGGCAATGCTTTGACATTGTTCTGATTTTCAAATTCCAAATCAAATGACGATCTGTCAACAAACTGCAATCGGCTGTGCTGAGAACGCAACATGCCTTGCAGGCACTACTCTTCTGACTGCAGTAGAGTTTGACACTACTCACCTGACTGCTGCTTTGACAGAGTCAGACAGCTGCCTACGTTTGGCTGCCTGGCAAACGTACGGCATCCTGCCTCTCCGCCCTGCCGCTTTGCCATGAATGTGTTCTGCACATCAGAAGTCAGGTTGAGGCCTAACATGAGCTTTCCCTTGAGCATTGGCTTGATTCTACGAGCAACAGGACTGAGCTTTGGGATGAATTCTTCTACAAGGCATCACATGCTCCAGGCGGCAGAATGGGCCAGATGCATCATGTTGTGTGAGCTATGCTTTGTAGGTGCTCACAAGCCGTTGCCCGCATACGCACGCCCTCATGCACTGCCGAGTGGTGCAAATGCAGTTCTTGAAGAAAGCTGAGCACTGACCAGAGTCTGATTGAAGTCGATGCCAGACAGATGATCCAGCATGCCTGGTTGCTGCTGACTCTGTGTGTGGGGTAACTGGCCGCCCATTGCCATGTGGCCATCCAAGTCATCACCCACTGTAACAGAAAATGATCAAGACATGCGCTTAATGTTTGAAAACGCTTCAATGGTAGTTGAGAGTTGACTGGACCAACACAATCGTCAATATTGCAATGCAGATCACCAAGCAACCACCATTGAGTTACAGTTGAAAAGATTGCTGTGCAAACCCTGCCAGACCAGTCGGCTACTCTGTCCATGCCCCTGGCTATCTTTGTCAGTACATAACTCCACTGTGTATGGATATATATCTTTAACAATGGTGATCCCTCTACATCCCCAACAGCATTGCAGCATTGCAGCATACCCTGTGAAAGGCAATGCCTGCATGACAGTTGCAGGTTGTGCTGCACTGTGTTTTGCAACTGCACATGTTGCTCCCTGCCGGGTTTCACACAATCTGTGAAATGCGACACTCACCGTCAGCCATTGCATGCAAACCATCATCACCAGTGTCTGGGTACCCCACGACAGCATCACCACTCATGCATACTGATTGCTGCAACATGTGCTCATGTCCACCATCATTCCAGAAGATGGGAGCATTAGCATCAGCCTCCGGCTCTTCTTCTGGCAGATAGCTATGCCAGTCAACGGGCTCTTGCTGCTGTTGCTGCTGTTGCTGCTGCTGCTGCTGTTGCTGCTGGTGGTGGTGGACAGAGTATGGTCTGTCAAAGCAAGCCTGAGAGGCCCCACTGTTCCCATTCAGAGTCTGGCTCTCAAAGAGCTCCATGCTGTCATCATTGGACACGTCTTGTATCTCAAAAGGCATATCTGACAGATACTCTGGCTGCCTGTGATCTTGCACAAAATGATGTGGGTGCTGCTGCTGGTGATGCTGATGATGATGACTATGCTGAGCATCATCATGGGAGCCGCTGTGCGCCTGCTGTTGTGGCTGATATTGGAAGGCACTGAAGGGATTGCCAGTTTGCTGAGATCTGCCTGAATTGCCATGACCTGTTGGCGCAGGTCTCACAGCTTGACCAGTTCCCTGAAATGACTTCTGACCTGGTATCTGACCCATGTGCTGATGCTGGTTGCTAGATTGAGCATGCATGGCAGCCCCTGGAGCAGCCTGCAGAGGATCTGTCTCTGCCATGAAGTCCCAAGACACATGCCTTGCTGGAGCAGTGACTGCAGGAACTGCTGCTGCAGGCATATCTGCGCTAGCAAACGGTGCTTCCTGATGTGCACAACCAGCTGGGAGGCTTGAGTTTGGGGCTGTTGGCATCTGCCCTGAGTGTGTGTGACTGGGACTGTAGATCCTTGGCAAGTGACCTATGCTGACATTGTGGTTGAAGGGGAGGACTGTTGGTTGCTGCCCTGCATGAAGGGTGGCTTGATGCTGCTCTGGGCCAGGGGCCGCTGGCAACAGCCCCGTAATGGCTTGACCCCAAGTGGCCTGCTGGAAGAAGAGGTCCAGGCTGACTGAAGGAATGTCTGGCAGCTTGTCAGCCAGCTGCTTCTGCTCCTCAACACTCAAACTGAGAAGCGCGCTCAAGGAGCAGCCGAGCGAGATGATGCGAGCTGCACTCATGGGATTCATGGAAGGGAAGGATGTCAGCATGACCTCAGAAGAGGATGGGTTTTGGTCAAGAGCTACAGGAGCTGAAACATTGCTTGAAGGGGCTTGAAGGTCTGTCAAGAAAGTGCTTGCCACTTTGCTAATGACCTCCTACAGGCATGACAAGCAGACTGGTCACCACCCATGTGTTGAATCATGAGTCACACCCCGGGGCAAAAGTTACTCACAGACAATTTGCGCACACACATGAAGATCCTCATGTAACAGCAGCTGTTGTGATGCCTATGGTAATCAGCTGCATACCTGCGTCATAGCCTGACTGGATGAAAAGAAGTACTGCAAGCTGAGCCCTGAGTGACGAGCCATTGCGTACAGCTTGTTCAGGTGCTCTGCCAGCTTCTGCTCAAAGGCCCTGCTTCCTTCAATGCACAGCAGACAGCTGGAGTAAGCAAAGCTGAGGCGCTGTAGCTGTGGTCCAACAGTACTGTGTTGCAGAAGCATAGCAAGATCAGAGTTGCTGCTGTCAGTGACGACGCCTATGCCCTGCAAGCACAGGAACTGTGTCGTGAATCATTGGGAGACAAAACTCTCACAGATAACAGTCAGCTGGCCTTCTGGCTGCGGTATGCAGCTTGAATGGGCAAGAGTGAAAAGTCAAGCTTCAGCTTACGTAACTGTGATGGCACTGATGCATAAAGACTCAAGACCATTGGTAGCATTGCAAACTCTTTGCATCAAGGCTCAACCACCATGACTGATTCATTCCAAATTTGCACCAGCAAATTCGTGCAAATGACACACAATTAAGCAGTCAGTAACCCTTAGAGCATGGGCTTTGCCTGCAGAAGCTGTTCCTCTGTCCAAATGCACAAACAAGCTGATGGACTGAGCACCAGATCCACGTATGGCAAGTCCCTCTCGATCACAACAGCGTTCTGCTGCTCCAGCTGCAGTACTGCTTCATACAGGCTGCGTCTATGCCTGAGCAAGCAGTCTGGGTTCGTGGTCACAACCAATGGCCGTTCAGGTTGACATGCATCTGCCTTGCCTGCAGACATGGTCACAATACCTGCATCTGGTCACACTGTGTGTATCAAAGGACCTCAGCTGTGGCTGTGCTTTATAAAGGCTTTTGGCCTGGCAGACTGTTAGTCCAAGTCATATGTCACAGGCTGATTCCGTTTATGGACAAGACTTCTATACATGTGCTGTTGCTGGCTGCAGCATTGCTTGGCACAGCCCATCATTCTTGGGGCCTGCTGGAATGCAAGCACAAAACTAAAGGGAGAAATGAATTTCTCCTTAAAACAATTTTTGACATCGATTAAAGAAAGCCCCAGGGTGAGGTACATTGGGCTTCCCTGTAGAAATGTAAGCACCCTCATGCTGCTCCCATAGGTTTGTGCAGACTGAACTGGCCTCATGCCATACAGAAACAGCATGCAGGTCTGCATTATGGCACTGCACAAGATGAGGATGCAGGATCACCTATAGGCATGATGCCTTGTCTGACACTGCTGCCCATTGCCCCTTGTCTCAGTACCCCAGCGCCTGGCCTTTCTGCATGACAGTCTTCTGCTGCAGTCAGCTCTGCAACCCCTTCCTCTGCAGCCATGGCGTCTGGCCTGTTGGAATGACCATGCTCTGAGACTAGGTGCAACTGTGCTTGACTCATCAGCACGTTGCTGGTATGCATGCCTGGCAAGAGGGCTGCACGCTGGGTGCCGGCCTGAGACTGTAGCTGTGGTACTTTTGGAAGCCCACAGCTAGCATGAGTCCTAGTCAGGGCAGTTAGCTCTGGCTCTATTGTAGTCAGATCCATGTGGAATATGTGCCTGGGGCAGGGCATTTTACTGAGCACCTCATTTATGTTTGCTGGAGCCTTGGCTAAGGGCTGCTGTACGTACTCCAGCAAACAACCAAACCTGCAAGGGCATGGCGTCTCTTGTGCAATTTCTTGTTTACGCAATGGTGTGAGCCAACACTAGCAGAGCACTGGTGCAGGCTGCAGAGTTGCTGAAGGGTTGCTTTGACAAGTTGCAGGTTCTGTGTACAGTAGCCCGCATCATCATATGATTCTTGAGTGCCACAGTGGCACTCAGTCTGCATCATGCAGGGTAGGTGATGCCAATGTTGGAGCCATGCAAATGTGTTATATGATTAGCCTTTGTTGCTGTGTGCACTCCAGCTTTACAGCAGGTCAGCAGCACATGTGTTCAGTTTGCGTTTCAAGCTATAGGCTTGTTTGTGTACTGTACCAACAGTTTCAAGATATTCACAGCATACCCTCAAAATGGCAAGCCAGGAGGACGCCATTTGAGGGTCTGCTGTGCATAGGATACACTGCTAATGAGCAACCAAAACACAGTCTGCAGCTGTGGCTGCCTCCCGTCATGTTTTTTGTACTATGCAAAGCCTTTCAACACATACAAAGCATACCGCTCAAATGGGAAGCCAGGGGACACCAGCTGCTGATGAGTGACCAGTATACAGTCTGCAGCTGTGGCTGCCTCCCCTGCAGCTTGTTTCAGCTCCTCTGCAGGCAGGCCTGCTTTGAGCAGCCTCTCATCCCTGTCCAACTGGAAGGGCTTCAGACCCACATCCACAATGGCCTTGTACATGGTGAAAAAGGCCCTTGCATCTCCTAGCAGCAGCATCTTTGCATCCTGCAGGGGACGCTGATTGCTTCCAACACTTGCACACAGATTGCAGGCGAGTACAAAGAGGGTCATGGCTGCAAGTCGCTTGACACAGGTAGCATGTAATTGCAGATATCCAGACTTGCATGAACAAGCAGCATAGACATGGGCTGCAACTTGTTTGCCTGCATAGCCTGAAAAAGGCTTGCCATGGGCTGAAAGTAATCCACAGCATGAAGCATCAGAGGTAGAGAAGTTGTGATCTGTGGGCAGCACAGCTACCCAAAAGCATGCAGATGTCACCATTCACAGTCTGATTGGGAGGAACCAGCAGATGTATGATAACTGCCCAACCATGTCATGCAGTAAATTGAAAGGTATGCCCACCGGCTGCACTGTTTGAATGCCTGTGAGAGCCTTCTGCAAAGCTGCCTGCTTTGGATGATCCTCCAGCTTGCCAGCTTCTACCTGCTTGTAGGCAGCTTCCAGAGCAGCTGCCACCTTTACACACCACCTGCAGCACATTCCTACCCTTTCTGATGTTACTGTTCTATAGAGAAGATAGAGTACTACCCTTTCAGTGGCCAGCAGCTCAATGTAATATCACAACCTAGCTTCACTGTCCATGCAGGCTTGCCTCATCACTCGCACTGAGGTTGCTGAGTGAATCCAAGGCATGGTGTATGAAATGGGATTAGATGTTGCATGCACAGACATGCGCTGGGTTGTACTGCAACATTGGGGAAGACAGATCGGGCATGTTACCATGAATGCTTGACAAACTAAAGTTCTTGTCCTCAGAACAGATGCACATGCTTTCCAGTGCAACTTGCAGAGGTCTGCTTTGGATGCCAGCCTGCAAGCTGGCAAACAATATATTGCTGGTGTTGGGTCGTTGCCAAAGCAAAACGAACTTTTCCCAAGACATCCGCAAAAGCTTGGGTAACTACTAGTCTTTGAGAACAACATTCACCTACAGATGAAATGCAACCTTGAACTGAGAGTGTCAAGACATCAAGCTTGTTCCTGCAAAATGCAGGCCTGCTAGCCCATATGGAGCACACACACTCCAGAACAGCTGCAGTGCAAGAGTCCTGTGCAGGTGATGAAGGCAGGGCTCACTTCTTGAGCATAGGTAAGGCCTCTAGGTTGTGGCGTAGGTACAGATGAGCGTATCTGATGCCATACTGAGTGAGGGCTTGTGCCGCCTGTCGCATCACTGCCAGTGCAGCATATGCCTTCAGGGCTTCTTTGCAGCTTCCTGGATTCTGACGCTCTGTGGCTGCTGCAGCATTGAGTGCCTTCTCTACAGGCTGAACGCTCAGAATGCTGGACTTTGCCACCTGAATGTATAACACATAACTAGGTCTCACCATAGGCCTGCAGCACTCCTGTGCTCATGATGATCAGCGGTTGCAGCTGCAGCATTCATTGCCTTCCCCTTCGCCCCCCTGAATTTTCAAAATGCTGGAGTTGGCAATTTGACCATGCAAAATAGCAACAGATCTCGCCTGAAATGTATGTTTCTGGCATTTTTATTTGTGACAAGATCCCAGCTCAAATCCACTGGCATGTTTGTGCAGCAATACAGGTTGAAAATGCGGCTTGCAGATGGATGTCTTGTTGTTATGTAGTCTTGTTGTTATGTATGCATTCACAGCATGCATAATGCATTCAAACAAGCCTGTAATTGCCTCTGCAGGCAAAGTCATTCACTTGAAACATGAGTGTGCACATAGGCATACACAGGAGCATGTGTTACTGAGCACAATAGCTGGGCCAAAAACATGTCTTATACCTCTGCATCAATGCCATCAGCCTCTCTCAGCAGAGCACGCTGGTCCCCTTGCATTATGTTCAGCAGCCTTGCATGCTGCTCTGGCAGCTGCAGAGAAACATACTGTACATCTGGCAGCTGCATTGCCGCCTCCTCCTCTGCTTCTTCATCCCCATCACTGCAGAGGTCTATTGGACATGCCTGGTTAGACAAGGGTGCAGCAGCTCCAGAAGCAGGGGCAGTTGCCCTGCATTGCAGCCCTAGGAAGAAGGCCATGTCATTGCCTGCTGATGCTGCTTGGGGAGCTGTTGCAGCTGCTGGTGTCTTGGCAAACTCTGCTCGCTGCTGAAAGACGCCAGTGGCCTGAACACCTCCTGAAGCCCTGGCCTTACTTCCTGAAGGCGCAGCTTGCAATGCAGGTTTGGCTTCAGTGGGCTGCTGTGGCAATGGCATATCATCAGCTGCTGCTCTGGATGCAGTATGCAACCTGATGTGGTTGCTAGTTGCATGCTTGATGAGGTCGGCAGCTGATGTTTGGCTGCTGGCTGCTGTTGCAGCTTGCATGAGTGTGTTTGATTTTTGCTGGGATGCTGCTTGCTTGCATAGCCTCAGCTTGATTGCATGGGGAATCTGCTCTGGCTGCTGCACTGCATGGTACAGGATCTCACGGATGCCACATGCACCTTCAGCTATGCTGCTGATGACTGATGCTGCGGTGGCTGAGTCAGACAGTGCTGAGTCAGCAGCAACAGGAGGCAGGCTGTCAGGCTGTGAGTGCAGTTTGAGCCGACGCTTGAAGGTTTGAAGGGATGCATAACAGGGGTAAGCTTTGTCTACCAAAGACCAGTCCATGTACAGGTCCAGGTGGCCGGTCTTCAGGTGCCTGAAACGGCACTCAGCCATGCACTGCTGCCACATGTCTTCCTTAGACTGGGCTTCGTCCAGGCCACAGTCATTGCTGTCATCAAACAGCACAACTGGCAGGGTGTAGAAGCTCTCCTGTAGAGTCAGTTCCTGAGCAACCAAACTGTGGTATGTAAGCATGCTGCCGCCCATGACCCTGCAGTCAGCCACTGAGGCTGGCACATACTCAGGAGCTTTGGGACACTGCTCTGCCTGAAAGACCTCGGTCATGAGACCTTGCTCGGACATTTTGAAACACAACATCGGCACCTCCAGCTCTGGTGCGGCTGTCTCCACCCGCGCTCTGCATTTCTTCATGGAACAAGCAACTGAGGAGAGAATCTCTGCTTTGATCTCTTGACAGATTTTGCTATTAGAGTTGATGTGACCATCATCGACAGCACCCTGGTTGTCATCAGCGGCTGTGCAAGAAGCTGACGGAGTATGAGAAGCCATGACGCTCAGCCACAGCTCTCCATGTGAGTCATCTTTGAGCACTGGCACAGAGGCTGCAGCTGCATGCTCCTGGTTGGTATCCAGAGCAGCGTTCAAGTCAGCTGTGAGTGTGTCCCAAGGTACCAATGTACCCAGCAAGTCCAGTTGCCGAGTGACAATATCTAGCATGATTGGCTGTGGTAGCTGTGATGCATCCCACAAGTTTGTGGTGCTGGAGTCTCCACTTATGAGCTCTGCGAGCACAGAAGGTGGGGAAGCTGGCTGTGCAGCTGTGGTGCTCAGCCCGCTCTGCCTTCCTGACTGTGCCGTTGCTTGGACGCCGGCCTGTTGCAGCTCCTGCATTGCATCAAGCACTCTCTGGAATAGCATAAGTGACACACCGTCAGGCCTGCTTTGGCAACACTTGCGTCACCAGGTATCCTGCATCATCTACAGCTGTCAATTGTAGTCAAGACGCAAGTCAGCTTCAGGCCCTTGAGCAAATGTCAAGCACACAAGGCGAACTCAGCAAAGGGGGTACCATGAAGGGAAAATTGACCTACCTTGGTGATGTTTTTTGCAAAAAGATCAGGAATTGCCTGTAGGTCTGAGTCATCCAGCAACTGCTGTCTCAACAAGCTCTGCAATCACCAGCAGTAGCTGCTCCTGCAAGACTGATTTGGTGCTGCTCTCCATGACACAGCACACATTCTGAAGTATATCTTTCTGATGACAAAAGGCAGATGAGTGAGTGAGGAGAGTGCAACATGACGCAGATGCTAGTTGGTAGGGACTAAGTATACCTGTAGGGCTGTCGGAGGCATTGAAGGGGTCTCAAGCTCAATGGCAGAGCAGCCGTCAAGGTTGCTGTGTGAAGGCATGCTGTCCAACAGATCTCGTACACTCAGTTTGTCCCAGTTGTTGACTTCAAGAGGTTGACATACGAATGCACTCTTGCTGGCTGCTGGCTTGAATTGAGAGGCAAACCGCTTCAGTGCTTGCTTAGAGCAGAACCTGGTGGTTGCCAGGCTGTTGACAATGGCAGCTGGATCTGAGATGATCCTCTCAATATCTGTGTTCAAGTCTGCCAAGGCTTCAGATAGTGTCTGAAGAGTGCTGGAGGCTGTGCCACCTGCTGCATTGTCCAGCTGAGGCATGCTTGGTATCTGTAGATTGCAGTGTGGCTGCTGCTCAGCGAGCTTCTGGCTTGCCTTGCCATAGAAGTTATCTGTCTGCTTGAAGGACGCACAGGGAAACAGGTTGCTGTAGGGTCTTCCCATAGGGATGATAGTGTAGCAGACTCGTGTCATGTGAAAACGGCACGTCTAGCAACAGGCGAACAGAGTAGACACAGCGAATACACCCAAAAGAAAGGGCTTCCGCGCCAAGACGTCGTGGCACAAGTTGCTGGCCCCGTCAAGGACGTCAAGGCAAGACCGCCTGCATAATGGCGGCGCAGAGATGACAGCAATGTCAAAAGGCGAAGCTTTGCGTGAAGCCGGAGAAGGGCCTGCAGCCAATGATTCGTGGCTTTTGGTCCAGTGACATTTTGATTGTAAGGGGCGGCCGCCTCAGAGTCCAGACAGCACAGCTAGCTCACCCGGCATTTCGCCGCTGCGATGTGCAAGCTAGCCGCTGCCATGTGTGAACAATAGCCTGGGCCTATCGACTCATCAAAAGGTGACACCTGGATGACGCGTCCGCTTGCGTGGTCAGGTTTAAAACTGCCTCGCTTCGACTTTAAAAATGGCTTGACAAAGGCTTGGGCAGCTAAACAAATTGCTTTGTGTTCAGCACAGCTCTTGCTTACATGACATACGGACATACAACACAGAACTTCATCTGGTGAAACACTGTCCAACCCACAGGAGAAGTGCCTATATGCTGTCTGATTGAAAGACTGACCATAGAGCAATATTACCGTCCCTGGAAGCTGAAACAAGGCGCTGAGCTCTGGAGTCAAAAGCCAGAGCAGTCAGGCCTTTCTTGTGGTACTGCATGGCAAAATCCACAAGCATGCTTTGAGACCAACATGAGCGTATTGTTTCAGCCAACAACCATCAAGATTGACAAATTGCAGTCTGCAGCAAAGCATACAGGAGACTTGCAGCATGTCTGAAGCATGGATCCAATAGAGACATGCCCAAGAAGGGACTGAAATATATCCTTTTTATGGATGGTCTGCATGAAGAAGAGGGCTGCTGAGGCAGCCTCACACAAGGTGCAGAGCTAATTCAAGCTTATGATGTCACAGGCTCTAGCACGGAAAAAAGAAACCACAAAGCTCACCTGAAGAACTGCAAGTGTTTTCTGCTTTTTGTAATGGAACACTCGGATCTTGCCGTCCCAGCCAGCAGTGGCAAACAGGCGCTGGTCTTGCCTGATGCAGATGTCTGCAATACCCTGCTGCTTGACCTCCAGTGTTGCTTTCAGGGTGAATTGCTGAGCAGGTAGGTCCAGGGAGAAGCAGTGCACCTTGTTGTCAGCAGCTGCACAAATTCCACCTGCAGAAACTTGCAAGACCTGCGGTGTGGACTCCTCAAACTCTTGATTAGCTTTGTGCAAATCAGAATGATCAGCTGCTCATGTCAGCTGACAGCTTGCTGCAATGCATCTGCATCTACGGCATTGTCTGCAAAGCTGATACTGCTTGTTCAGATGCATGCAGTCAACAGAGCAAGCAGCACAGTCATCTTCTGAGCATCTGTCCACGCAGCATGTGTGTTACCAAGCAAGCAAGGTCAGGTGTAGGTCATCAAGGTGGTTTCGGCAGGCGCACAGACAAATACATGTGTGATTGAAAGGCACCTTCGCCTGTGGCATCTACAGCAACTGCCATGACAGGCTCATCATGTAGGTGCTTGCTAATCAGCAAGTCGCCCTGGAATACATCCCAAACAGCTACTTCTCCATCCTCATAGCCAACCAGAGCATACAATGTATGTCGAGCTGGCTGATTGAAAAGCTGAACAGCCATGCACATTCCATGTTTCACTCCTTCGGGCTGGTGCAGCTGCTTCATTGGAGCACCTGTCTGCGAATACACATGCAACTTCAGCAGGCAGACGTTCAGAGCTTCATGTTGTGTTTGGTGTCTTTACACAGTCCGTGTATCATGTAGATGACGCCCAGTGACCTGTCATTTTGCCAGGCATTGTCAATGCGGCATTCAACAGCAAAAGTGTGCAGCAATAATAGGGTCACCTGCAGGTTCCAGATTTCCAAGACAGCAGGGTCATGACCTGCAATTGCAACTAGTGCTGCACTCTCAACAGTTGTATCCTCCTTTGAACGTATGCTGCTTGCTATTTCAGTATGCAGCTGGCTGGAATTTGCCATGTCTGACATTGCTGCAGGTGCGTTAATTTTGTGCTGATGTTCTGGAGCTTCTGCATACGAGTTAGGGCTTATGTCATCAGGGCTGGATTGCCTGGCCTGCTGCTGCAGCAAGTTGCTGGCCGGACCCTCAGGCACATAGATAGCCATGCGGCAAAAGTTGTAAGAGCCTGTCTCAATGACTTGCAGTGGCACTCTGCATGTGTGGAAACATGTTGAACAGGCCTGTCGACCTAGCGCAGAGCTGGCAATGGCAACATCATTTGGTGCAATGCAGCTTGATTGTACTCAAGCAGCATCTGAACTGTCATGCTGTATACCCGGACAAGGTGCCTTCAGCAGACATATTCCACTGCTTGATTGCTCCATCCCGGCCTTGGCTGAAGCATGCCAGCTGTCAATGCTTGGCAGGTTGAATGAGCATAGCCAGATGTGTCGCGCACACTCTCACCTCAGTAATGTGCTATGATTGCGGGTCACGAAATGCAGTGCTGTAATTCCAGCATGTGTGGCATGAAGCCTGCATGTGTGCAGCTCAGGCTTCATGTGCTGCATTTGTCACAGACACGCCGTCAAGACCTGATGCATTTGCGCACCGCTGCGACCACAATGCTCTTTCTGTTGTCAAATCCCAAAGCTTTGCTTCCCCATCAGCATCCCTGCTCAACAGACAATCAGTTGAAGGTCAGTTTGCCATCAGAGCTCTGACATATGGAATGCTCGGGCAAGACAGCTTACCCGGAATACAGTAAGTCCTTTTTCGGGTGACAGCAGAGAGCTTGAACGTCTGTCCGGTGTCCTCTGAGCACTGACGAAGGCCCAGGAGAGCTTTTCGGAGCCATGGAAAGCTTGAAAGCTCGCAAAAAGGGGGTATGACTTTACGAAACGTCGAAACACAGAACAACGTGTGCATCAGTTTTGCAGCATGCAAGATCACATCAGCACTGTCCGTTCCATCCGCGATTAGCAAGGGCAGACTGCTAGGTTGTAAAAGCTTCAGTGATTCTGCGCTTGTGATATCTAGGAGTGTTCAGCGTCTTGACCATGCGCAATCACATCAAGTGTGATGCCAAAACCCTACACGAGTAAACAGATGGGTTTTGTGCTGCCAGGCAAACATCTGTCTGCTCAGGCCGTCACTTTGAGAAAATTGCTTGAAGCGCGTCAGTGGCTGTCAACTGTCTTCGTGTCTTCCGCTGTACAGAGTCAACTTGCTGCCATACCAGTACAATATATGTCAGCTTCAGAGTCTCAGTCGATGTCAGGCTCGGAACCAGACTCTGAAGAAGTCTCTGGCAGCGGTGACGAGTCAATGGAAGAAAGTGGAGATTCAGAATCTGAGGAGGAGCAAGCACTTCTTGAGCCCAAGGTCCTTCCAGCAAGGGGCACCCGCGGCAACCGCATGAACACACTGATCGCCGACGAGGACTCAGCCGATGAGGACTTTTGGCAGCAGGAGTTCTTTGCAGAAGAGGGCAAAGATGAAGAATACGAGAAATCATCCGAGGGGGAAGATGAGGCGGACACAGACTTTTCAGAATCGGTAGGGTTGATACCGACCGTGATCTATTGGCTCTCAATCCGCTGGAGGATGCTATGGCACTTACTTTGTTTCCTGTATGCATACCTCCTCCTCACATTGCTCCAACCATCATCGTCTGACCTGTAGGAGTCAGAGAGCGACGAAGAAGACGAACGAGAGCAGAAAGAATCTGTCAGGACTTCAAGGTCAGTTTGTACGTTGGTCTCTTGCAAACTGCACAATTGATCTCATCTGGCATTGACATCAGTCCACGGCAATTGCTCTGCTGCTTACAGGCACAAACCCCTGAAGCCACCAGGGTCAAAGAAAGTGTCTGTCACAAAACCCAAGCAGCCTCTGTCTGAAGAAGCCAAAGCGCTGCAGGCAGACCTGAAGGCTGAGAGGTTGGCACAACAGGCTCTGCCTGGCGAAGCCCCTACTCTGCGTCATTCTACCAGGATACGTGTTGAGGAAGCGCAGCAAGTCAGGCAAAGGGCTGAAAAGGTGTGACCTTTGTTGCCCTATGCGTCATTTGCAATGTTGGGACCACATCTTGACGCTGTCTTCTTATCTATATTGTACATAAATGCAATGCGCCTCCCAACCATCACAGTGCCTAGACAAGACAGCACTGGGACAAGAGGATGCGCAAAGTAATGACAGGGTGTCTTTATTGGTAGATGGGTTACGATGCCTCTCTATGTCTGCGACACGACGGAGCACTTGTGCTTTGGGTCTTTCTTGTCAACATCTCATGCTCTGCTTTCAATTCCCGTTGGACTCTGCACCACAGATTCACCATCTTTCGAAACACGCTTGCTGCATTTGCTCATCATTGCTGCATGCTAGCACTGTCAGATCATTGCTCAACAAAACATCTGTTGTACAGGTGAAGCCAAAGAGGGTGCGGCCACAAGTGGAGCTAAGGCCGCTCACTCAAGATGAATTGCTGGCTGAGGCAGCTCGCACTGAGTTGGACAACCTGAGGGACTTAGAGCAGATGGTTGCTTTGGAGGAGGCTACCAGAAAGAAAGCCATGTACAAAAGAAGCAAGTACTCCGGACCTATGATACGATTTCACTCCAAGAGGATAGAAGAGGTTGCACTGGTGAGCCTTTGCACCTGCAATTGGCCTTGTGTGTACAATCTCAAGCTGACACTCAGCACATTTTGTGCAGCTGAGAGCATACATTTCCTGGGCACTTTGGCTGAGTTGTTTGGTTCTCAGACGTTCCATAGTGCTTAGCTTGGCTTTCTGAGAATGGTTCTAAAGCGCTTGGCTTGGCTTTCTGTTTGTGCACAACCTGGAACAAGCCTGGAATAACAGACGTGCCATCTTTGTATGAATGATGACAGACGGTAAGTTGACTGACTACTGAGTTGCAGACAATGGTGGAGGTAGTGAATATGCTCCCACCCCCACACATGCTTCCTATGAAGGCACCGAAGCCACCTGCACAGCTCCGCTGTGCAATCACTGGCAAGGCAGCATGCTACAGAGACCCTGTCAGCGGGTATGGGTATGCAGACTTAGAGGCTTACAAAGAGCTGAAGCAGCGGTTGCAGAACGAGAAAAGGGGAATCATGACTGGCAAGCGTACTAAGAGACAAGCCATCAGGGCTCCCAGCGTGCCTCGCTCTGTGCAGCAAGCCATGTCTGATAGCGATGCTAAACACCACACTGACAGTGGTGCGGTGCAAGATAGTGGTGCAGATACATTGCCAGAACCAGCATCTGCTGCTCCTGTAGCTGCAACAGGAATGCCAGCAGCAAACACAATTGCTGCACAGGCGTCAGCGCCAGCTTCTGTCACAAATGTTGCTGCCACTTCAGAGATTCATGCCTTAGCATCTTCTGCCACAGATGCTACTGGTCACAGCAAATCTTCGCTACCTGGTACAGCAGCAACACCAGTATCTGATATTCCTAATGAGACCGCACTTCATGTTGCTCTCCAAAATAGCAACCCTGTAAGCACTGCTGCCATTAGTCATACCACTGGTGCCTCGGTAGCAGCAGCTACGCAAGTCTCTCCTCATGGTAGTAATGCTACTGCTGACAATGAGGGAGCCACAGCCAGTGCAGCAGCTGACTCAGCAGCTGTTCAAGTACCCATAGCTCATGGGGCAAGCACTGCACCTAACAGTTCAAGCGCTCTAGCAATGAATGCGCCCGGACAGGCAACAAGCACAGCCTTGCCTGGTAAGCTGACAATGCTCTGCTTGAGCACAGTGGTGAAGCTCTTCAATCTCAGAATAAACTCAGAGACTCCTGCCTCAGATCGGCCACTTTTATGCTTTGCAGGTGTGGCAGGCAGTATTGAGCAGCAGAATACAGTTTCGCTTCAGTCTGGTGTGACTAACATGGAGCAGTGAAGATTGCTGCTGCTGCTGTTTGCACTGTGTTGCTAGGTCTCAGCTACAGATTCTTGTACATCAGACAGCTAGATCGTGTCGTGGCTTATTAGTACATGTATATGTATGATTGACACTGCAGTGTACTGTATTGTCTAAAAAAGTCTGGTGCTGTACAATAGTATATTCTGCATTATTCTCGTGTGCTGTAGTTGTGGATCTGCAAAGTTTGCAACGGGTAATTTTGGAGGGAGGCTCTGGCACCCCGATTTGGTGACTTTGTGTACACGTACACCTAGGTTGAATATGAATATATGTATACAAGGATGGTATTCAATGCACAAGCTCGTCCGCATTACACATTAATTAGTGGCGTTGGCTTCTTTGACACTCAAACATCAAAGCTTTGGAAAGCGTCTTTCAATGTGAAGCCTGCATAGTCAATTGAAAGGATGCAGAGCTAAATGGTTCAAGCTTCTCACAAGCTCATATGAGCATATTCAATATTGTCTAAATCTAGCCGAAGTTGTGTACAATAGCCTACACCAACACAAGATCATTGACTTTACTATGGCACGCAATGCAGCACAAAAACCGTGATTTTTGCATGACTGTTTCCAGATAAGCTGTAAATTTGCTAACACCGCAGCGCAACAAGGGTGTGCTTGCACATGCTCCTGACTCATGACCTGTGCTGAGACAACTACTTACACTACTGGCAGCCATTGTCACATGCCATGGCATGCATACACATCTTGCTCTTTGAAGCCCCAAGTGATTCATGCAGAGCATGCAAAGCTTATGTGTGTTAGTCAGATCAGCCTCTACCACGGCCACGACCTCTGCCCCTGCGCCCACCCCTGCCACCACGGTTGCTCATGGGCGCCCTGCCACCTCTGGTGCCACCCCTACCTCCACCCCTACCGCCTCTGCCACCCCCTCTAGGCATGAAATCATTGGGCTGTCTGGCATTCTTCTCACCCCACTTTGGAAATAGCTTACATACGCACTTCCTAATGCTGAAGTTGTCATCAGTTCCATCTTCACGCAACAGGTAAAAGCAGGTGGATGTCATCTCTGCATGCTCGCGTACTTGCAAAGCTCTGATTCCTGGACCAATCTGCATCAATGTGTTCAGACAAAGATTGTCAGTTGCTGTTGTTGCTCCGTGAGAAGTCTCCTGGTTAGGATGGATGCAAGTTGCGCAAGACACAAATTTGTACATACCTTTGTGTCTGGCTCTGGATGACCTTTCTTGACCAAGTCTAGTACAATATTGTGTTCATACTGCAGCAATGAAAGCATGTTGCACATGCTGTCCATGTCAACACATGCTGCTATTGTCAAGCTAGATTGCACCCACCTCGTTTAGATCTTGATCGTGCCTAAGGTCATGGACCAGGTCATGAAAGTATTGGAAAGCGTCGTCACCATTTTTGAATGTCTTGTAGCCAAGAGTCTGAGGGGGGTCTGACTCTGCTGCCACTTCTGATGACATATTTGCATCACCATCAGCGTCGTCTGACTTTACTTCTGTCTTAGTCTCTGGTGCTGAGGTCTTGTCTTCCTGCTTTACAGCTTGTGCTGCGTCGTGAACCTCGTTGACAGTTCCGGTCATGCCAGCATCTGATGCGGCTGGCTCGCTGGTAGTTGGTGCTTGTTCGTGCTCAGTTTTGACTTTCTTAGCTGCAGGCTGAGCAGTTTCACCGAGTGTATCAGTGGCCATGGCAGCAGTTTCATCTTCGGCCTTCCTTTTCTGAGCACTAGTTTCTACCATGCTGCAAGCAGGCCAATGACTGGAGACCAATGCCCGAATCAGAGAAGCACAGTTTGCCGAGACCTAGAAGCCGTGATGTTGATGTTGCCCCATGGCGATGCATGCTTGGCTGCTAGTTCAGACAGGGCTTGACTAGGGTTTGGCAGTCAAAGCAGTCAAACGCTGCCTTTGCATTCTTCCAACTTTGGTTTCGACGCTGGTCAATTGTAACGGCGCGATCCAGCAGCAAGAAAGTCTGCGGTTCACGAAAGCATGCAGATCAGGCAATGCGCATGATCGATGGAGAGGGAGGCGCTGCATAAAGCCGCTATCAAGTTCTCCCTTGACCTGCACCCCTCAGCAACTGCAGATGTCATGGAGGGTGTGCGAGACCAGCTCAATGCGGTTTTATTGAGGTATCAATTCTGTGCAGCAACTCCTATCTCAACAGCATGTTTTGCTGTCAGGAAAAGAGAACTGCATTTCTGTTCCTGCAGGTATAGCACATACTTGGAAGGTGTTTTGATATCTTACACGCAGCCTAGGATCCTCTCACAGCAGGTAGGGGCTTGGCACAGCGTTGTAGCGCACATGATGTGAAGAAATGAAGTGCGTCCTGAGCATCTGTTATGGTGCAGGCACGAATTCACCCATACTTCCCATACTTTCATGTCGATGTTCTTGCGGACTGTGTGTTGTTCAAGCCAGCTGCTGGTCACATCCTAGGTAAACAAACTGGCAACAAGGCTGGGGCTTTGTCACCTCAGCGGCTTTACTTAGAGCTTCTGGCACACTTAGCAAGAGCTTTTTGCACAATGCCTTCTTGCAGATGGCAAGGTTCACATGGTCAGTCATGACTTCATTGGATTGCTGGTCCTGGGTCTGTTCAACGTCTCCATTGGACGCCAACACATACGAGCAGATCTGAACTACGATGCCATTGTAAGCCACCATTTGTTCCTCTGTCACTCTGCATGCAACTCTGTCTTGCAAACTGCTGCCAGCAGAAGCACGCTGCACTGGGTACCGGGCATATCAGCTTGCTCAGCGCAGGCCAGCCGATCCCCATTGCTGCATACAGGGAAACTGCTGGCAAAGTCAGAGGCATGAAGACCACCGCATTGCAGTTGGCACAGCCCTGCGCTTCAAAGTTGATAAGTGAGCTGCTGCTGCCATCCCATGTGCTGCCGTCCCTTCTTCTAGAGCTTTGTAGCTAATGGTCACCTGTCTTGGTGTCATCCAAGAGCTTTCTGTGTCCAGAGCTGCAGCTGCAATACATTCATCCTCACCCCTTGCAGTGCCTGCAACACTGCACTGTGCCCTGACAATGCCAGTCAGCTTTCTAGGCACCATCTGAAGTGGCTGCAGCCAGTTTTTAGCAACACCGCTGTTGCTTCATGCAAATTTACAGCCTTTCAATGTTTCCTCCTGCAGGGTAGATGATGAGAGTGAGTTCTTCACTCTGGCCGGATCCTTGCTGGTACCAGGCACCGGAGATGTGACCTATGTCAGCCAGCAGGCCAAAAAGAAGAACAAGAAGCGGCGCCACTCAGAGGCAGCAGCCACTGATGCACCTGCTGCTGCAGCTGCTGCTGCACCTACTGGTACAGCTGCAACTGCAGCTGCTGCCAAGACCCCAGCTGCAGCTGTGAGAACCCCACCTGTGTCTGCGCAAGCTGCCAAACCCTCTGCTGCTAAGGCAGCTGCAGTGGATGCGTCAGCTACCAAAGCAGATAAGAAGGCTGCAAAAGCAGCTGCAAAGGCAGTTGACAAAGAGCCTGCCAAGACTGCAGCCACTGCTGCTGCTGCTGCACCAAACAGTGGTGACGGCAGAGCTGGAGCTAGCAAAGATGGACCAGGCAAGTGGGGTGTTGCATGGGATGTGTCGCTGTTCATCATCGTTTGTGGCCAGGGAAGCCACCAAGTCCCCCCAGCATACACTCAAGAAGATGAATACCCCCTGTGAGCCCTTGCACGTGTCCTGAGCAGATCTGCAACATGTTTTCAAATTGCAAACATCACTTACTCTGGCGCAGATTCTTTTACAACAGCCATTCATTCAGGGACGATGCTTGCAGGTGATGGTGCACAAACGCTTTCCCCCAAAAAGAAGAAGAGGCAAAAGCATCAAGACACCCCTTCACAGGCTGGCCCTTCTACGCTTTTAGCTGAAGCTCCAGCTGCCCCTGCCAGCAATGCTCAGCACAGAACTGCAAACAGCCCTGCTGTTAATGGCCTTGCATATGGGGCTGCTGCACACAGCCCTGCTGTGGCTCAAGCGGCAGCTACCAGTACACCCACTGCAGACCAGATTGCTGCTAGCGGGCCTCCTGCACAGCAGCCTTCTGCAGTAATCCAGAACGGTGTTGCTGACTCACAACAAGGTACAGTCAGCCTCTGGTGTTCATTGCAGCACAATATTACAGTAGAACAAGAACCAGTCACTCATGACATCAGCAGTGGACTGTCACGCTATGCTCACACCACCAATGTGACGGAGCCAGAATTGATGTTGTGCAAGACAGTTCACCTCCATGCATCAGTTGAATGCGTCGATAGACAAATAGCATGTTCAGTATCTGTCAGCTGTCGACAATGTCTGGGCACAGTGTGCTTGCAAGCGATGGCCTGATGCAGCCTGAGTACTGCTCAGTGGCTCTGATGAACTGTTCACTGTGCTTGCATGAGTGGCCTTGCACAGCTGCAGATGGTAAGAAGGTCAAGCAGAAGGCTCACAAGAAGAAGAAGCGGGAAATTGACAAGCCTGCTGCCTCACCCGTGACAGCATCTGCACATCCAGGTGAACTGTCCTCTGCTATGCACATCTGCACATGCTCAGTGACAGCCTTTGGCATGCTTGGGATTCTGTCTGAGTGTTGGCCTGTTTGGAGGTTTTGCTGGCGTCTGCCTTGCACAATATCTTATGAAGCTTGCATAATATCTTTTTAGTGGGGTTTGCATACATTGCTGCATTGCCTGCTGTGCAGATGTACAACTTCACATGCCCTCAGGATGAGTTGCAGCTGGTCAATTGCAGCTGATCCTGAAGACATGTGAGGTTGTCCAGTTACATGACAGGTGCTTGTGTGCTAATAGATGAAATGATTGACAAGTGCTGTGGTTGAGTACAGAGCCAAGTCTTGTAATCAGTCAGGAGCCAGTGCCAAACACACATGTTGCAGCTGCACCTTCAGAGCCAAATCCTGCTCCAAGTGGCAGCAGCAAGAAGCATAAGAAGCACAAGGAGAAGAAAGGTGACATCAGCAAGCAATCAAGGGACCGTTGCTGTGCGTCCATGTTGAGACATCTTTGAAATGGAACAGTAGGCAGATTTTGCAGCCACATATAGCAGTCAAATGCCTACAGGAGGTGCGCCACAACTGCTCAGGACACAGCACAATGTCCATGTGGCATGCAATGCTTCACCTGATGTTTTCTGTGATGTTTCTAATCCTGATGTGCAATGTGCAGGCAGTAAGCAGAGATAATGCTTTGAGAGACCTGCGTATTCTGAGTGCCTAAGCCTGTCAGTCACAAATTCACTCAAGTCAGCCGCTGTCATATTCATACAATCCTTCTGACATCGCTGGCTGCTGTGTGTACACATGACAATTATAAACGCCATTCAGAGATGCGGCTCCGTGCTGTTTGTGCTTGAGATGTTGCACCATTTGTAGTCTTTAATGGCATACAATACCTGTATGGAAATGGACCAAATGTACAGATTTTGGCCCTCACGGCCCAAACCATAATGGCTTCTCCCCTAATGGACACTCATGGCCCATTCCAAAACTGTGGAGTGGGACCTCAAGTGGTTCAAGTCACAGGGATAAAGTTGTGTCCTGCGTTAGTCTGTGACTCGTAACACTACGTGTAAGGCTGCCAATATCGCTGCAGCAGCTGGCACAGAACAGTCTGCTGGCTTATGGGTTTGCCGGTACAGTCGTCACTGTCATGATATGTTTAACACTACATACACAGAAAACCGATCACAACACTCACGAAGAACGTGCACTGCATGTGCACAAGAAGGAGCAAGCGTTGGACAGATTGAGCCAAAGCCATGGCACAGATGGCATGAGCTGCCGACTGTAGGAGACACTCAAGACACTGAAGGTTGGAGCTCATTTACAAACAATGAAAGTTACACATGAAATGAAAAGCTGCGCCACGCTGCTTTAGGGTTGATGGACAAGACAAAATACATGCAGAAGCAGCTGACAGACTCAGCCAGTGCTTTCCCAAACACCAACAAAGCCAGTCTACAACTTGTCCTCATACTCATTGAGGGGTGATGGGTTGGGCTTGAGACCCTTCCTCTTCCTGATGTCCAATGCAATTACATTGGCCTGGTTACCATCTGACATGGGGTCCTGCACAATGAAGTCAAATGTTTGCAACACAGTCACAGTCAAATGCATCTTGCAGCATATGGCAAACCTCAAAACCACCTCATTTAGCTACAGCTTGACGTGACATGAGATGAACATAGCATACATGTTGTGTGTAAGTGCCCAAACATGACACGAGCATAGCATACATCAAACATATTGCTGTGTGCAGATGAGCCACCACAAATGCATTTGCACTAGCATTGGCCCATATCAGTACATAACAGTACATCAGGTGCACGCTGTATATACAGTTGGTGTACCTGTGACATGGTCTCCCAGTGGTCAAAGACAGCCTGGGGGAAGGCCTGCCCTGAGGTTGCAGCACGCAATGTGGACGTGAATCCAAAGGACTCAATGACAGGCAGGTACGCCTTCAAGTTGAAGATAGGGGTGCCTACACACAAGCAGTTCAGTTAGACGCATGAACTGCAGCTCAGGTCTGCAGGAGGGGGGTGCTTTAAATGCAGTTTGCACACCAATTTTGCGTGAATGGTAATGTCGATGGAATTTTGCCAGAATGCTAGTACCAAGACATGCAGCATGACTGGCGAGTAACACTGAGACCACAAAATAGCATGAGCTTGTCTGAGTAGCTTTACTACATGCACACAAACACAACATGCTATGTATTGCATGAGGCATGAGCTAAACACATTTCTGTATACTGCAGCATGGACTGAGTACATTGATTGAAGCAGAAGTAGCAGGATCTCAGCAGATGCTGATGCTAGCCACTGTCACATGTGACTTACAATTGTATGTTAAGGGCAACATTCCGATACTCCTCTTGACAAGTATGTAAGACTTGACAGTAGCTAGCAAACATACTTGGGATGAGACGTACTGGAATGTCAGCCTTCTCAACATAAAACTGAAAGTCGTAACAGTGGCGCGCACCAGTAGCTAGCAACATCAGTGTTTGCCAAGATCATGTGCACAACAGGAATCATTGGCAGTGCAATGGATCACATGCCGACCGATATCAGTGGCAGCGCCATGGATCAGATGCCTGCAGACACGATTGACAGTGCAACAGTGACAAACAGCAGTGGTTAACAGTCTGACCTGGTCGCTGCATCTCCTCAAAGACATGGCCACGCTTCTGGTTGAGCACACTGTAGATACCTCCAAGAGCGTTCTCTGGAGCCTGGATCTCCACAAGGTAGATTGGTTCACACAGGCGGGGGCCAGCTGTGATCTGGGAAGCATAGATAGCTCTTCTGCAGGTGGGGATGATCTGTCCACCTCCTCTGTGGATAGCATCTGTGTGCAGCACTACATCACACACCTGCACAGATATAGAAAATGCTCGGAGCAGTCTTGGGAGGATGTTTGGATTCGAAGGTTCCCAAATGCAATCCTACCCCCAAAGTCACCTGCTCATGCCTGGGATTCTGCACAAAGCTACATTACAAGGGGAAGAGCTTTATGATGTATTGCTGAGGCTGCAGGTGCAGTCAGGCTGTCGCTTGTAGGGAGCACTGACAGCTGCTAAACGCTGTGCAATATGCAGCAGCATAAGTTACTCTTGCGCAAGCCATTCAGACCAATGCGTTCACTGTCTGGAGTACAAACATCAGCTGTTTAGTGCTGCTGCTTGGCTGGATGTGGTGTACAGTCTGCTGCTAAAGTATAGTATACAACACATTCAGTCATGCAGCAGCACTAAAAACCTATGCTTGTACTTCGAACAGAGAACGCATTGGTCTGAATTGGTTGGGCAGCACAAGCAGAGGCAGCTGTTTCTTTGAAATAGACCAGTTATAGCAGTAACAGATTCCAGCGCTAGCTTATCAAGTACATCTTGATGAATGCTTCTATGGCATTTGTTCACTACACTTCACAGGCCATTACCTCAGCGACACAGGCGCGCATGTTCTCCTCACACACAACACCCTCCTTGGAAGCCCATTGGAAGGCAGCTATGCAGGAGTCCCGGATCTCATTCAGGTACTGCACTCCCTTGGTCACATCTGTCAGCATGTTCGGGCCGGTTGTGTCAGGGCCAAAACACCAGATCTTCTTGGCCAAGTCTTTGTCCCAGCCGAACTTGTCCACAAGGATCTTGCTCCTGGCCTTGGGCTCATCCCTGGGTCCAATCGTGCCCTCGTCAATGGCCTCTGCCAGACCATCCTCCATAGGTCGCATCTGGAAGTACAACCTGCAAGGCAAGCCAGCATTGGATGAGAACCAGATTGGCGGACTGTCTCAGCAATTGAGAGTACAACCTGCAGGGCAAGGCAGCATTGTGTCAGAATCAGCTTTGACAGACTGTCTCAGCCTGCGGCAGCATTTGAAAATGCAACCTGCAAAGCAGCACTGGGTTGGAATCGAATTGGCAGACTGACTCAGCCTTTGGCAGTGTTCACATGCCAGAACATGTTGCTGCACCACATGCTCAAAGCTAGCAGGTAACTCAATGTACAACATTGCTGCGCATGATCACACAGCGTCAATACAAGAGAACCGTGCTTCACAATGGCGCCAATGAGCTAGAGTAAAACCCTAACAAACTCAACGAGTGCTCAGCCAAAAGGGCATGAGGTTGTCAGAGCTGCTTTGTCTGCCTGCAGCTGCTCGATTGTTTTATAAGACCAATCTAGATTTTGATGACCTGAGGTTGATCCACCAGCTGCTTTACCTGGTATAGACCGGTAGAGAAGCATTTACTGTAGCAAATCAAGCTGGGGGGGCACACTAGTCCAATGCAGCAGTCACTGTCACAGCACAGCAGACTCTGCTAACCTGTTGTGCTTGTTCGGTGACTTAGACATGACGATGTGGTCAGACATCTGGTTCACGGTCTCTCTGAAGGACACGACAGGGTCTGAAATCCTGATTTCAGCTCCTCCCATGAAGTCCTCCTGCAAATCCTTCAGGCAGATCTCCAAATGTAGCTCACCAGCTCCTGCATCAAGGAACACACAAGCTCAAGACACAGATTGGGACTATGCTACAGTCAGTTTGGCAATGCAATTAGAGTCAGTGACTGCCTCAGGCATGCTGATGTCGCAGAACCCAAGTGTTGTAAACAGTCCTGACGAACACATATGCAAGATAGCGCACATCTCTGCCTGTCTGTACGCATGACACCTGTGTACAGAAATTCACACCACATGTGTGCTTATAGTGTGTCTGGCCAACCTGGGCCGTCTTGAAATTAATGTGCCAACACACGGTGTTGCAAGCGCAGTGGTGGTTGCAAGGGGAATTTCAGCTGTGGTTCTGCCTTGCAGCTGTAGAGGATGCGCAACAGTAAAAGTGGTCCAATTGGACTGAAGCTGGTGTGTAGCAGCGCTTGTGTACAGACCAAGCTGTTTCATCTTGAAGTTCAGGTCATAGTTGTAAGACCTGAACTTCATGATGACACATATATTGGCTTGACACCGACGAACATGTAGGCTTTGGGTCTGATGTGAATCAGGTTTGGCAATATCACCTGTGATTGATGCGTGAACCTGATGTGTTCAAGAGCACAAACAGAGCACTCAAAACTGCACAAAAAAGATATAGCAAACACACAAGATGTCTCAGCACGGGTAGCTTACTTACATGCGCACAGACATCACGCATGTTTGCTGTATGTTCCTGTGCAAAGTCAGGGCTGTGCTGCCAGCAGATGACTAACTGACCTGCAATGATGTGCTCGCCGGTCTCCTCGATGGTACACTGAACCATGGGGTCAGACTTAGCCAACCTCTTGAGCCCCTCAACCAGCTTGGGCAGGTCAGAGGCAACCTTGGGCTCAACAGCCACACGCACCTGCAAGACAGCACCGCAATCAGAACCAAGCAGCACACCTTGTGGTGAAGCCAGGCTGACTTCACGCACGGGCAGAAGAGCTGGCTGCTTCAATGCTCAAGCATTTGGAATATGAGGCTTTACTTGCAGTATTGACAGGCAGTGCTTGGCATGCGCTCAGCACCATTATTAAGATCTGCAGCCAGATAACAAGTGCCAGTGGTGTCACTCTCCTATTTTGACCTCACCAGAGGATGCCACTCCTTAAGTCCTAGTAAGTGTACGAGCAACCAAACACAGGTCATACACAGGCAGTGCCCGTCTGTGCTCAAAAGCTGCATCTTGCAAATAGCTGCATGTAGGTCTAGATCCAGCTCTCGCTCCAGGCATAAGTGGGTCCATAAGGCTGTTCACAACAACAATAGATGATTCAACTTTGTTCCTAAACAGGTTTACTCACCACAGGGGAGACTGAGAACTTCATGGCCTTGATGGGGTGAGCATCGTCGCACTTCTCATTGGTGAGGGTGGCGTTCTTGGTGATGAACTGGTCCAGGCCA
>JAABUO010001932.1_pt1 | contig 25975 bp, 31 predicted proteins | sample 5559291 | NCBI WGS metagenome assembly JAABUO01 (sample SAMN10711878, study PRJNA513372) | rock metagenome | isolation source: Antarctica rocks | place: Antarctica: Victoria Land, Finger Mt sud
CCCCTGTAGCTAACCCCAGCCCCAAGCCCCTCCCCACTCCTGTTGCTGACACCAGCCCCAGCCCCAGCCCAGGTGTTACCCCCGAGCCAGCTACGCCCCTACTGAGACTCAAATCATTTGATTTGTTTCTTGATCAGTCGCCAAACAGCTCCACAATCAGCAACAGTCCAAAGCTGATGCTCAACCCCTCTCAAACCCTTGCAGAAGCAGAGCACCAGTCTGTGTCAGAATCCTGGGCCTACCATGACGTTGGTACCCCCCACGCCTCTGCCAAACCCCCGCCCTTCACTCCCACTGCAGGCCGCAGCCCTATCTTGATCCCCCAACACATCCCTTCTGCAGACCCCAAAGAAGGGCTGAACCCCCACTCAGTCCCTTATGATTGCCAAATTCCTGGCCTCCTTTCAGACTCCAGTCTTGACAGCTGGACCAGTACTGCCACTGACTCGATGCACAATTTTGAGTCTAACAGTAGTCAAGGCTTCAGATGCAGCCTCAGCACAGACCTCACAGATTGTCCTGCTCCAGCTCAGCCCCCAGAGTTTAACCCCAGGCTGAAGCAGGTCCAGGGTGTGGGTGATCTCCCATTGGGCAAAAGCTCTCAATCGAGACGGGAGCTGCCAAAGGGCGGTGACCTCCCAAAAGGCAGTGCACACCCAATGAGCTGTGAGCAGCCAACGGGTTGTGAGCTCCTGAAGGGCAATTTTCTCACAGCAGGCGAACACCTGATGCGCAGCGACTTTGCCTTCCCAAGGGGGGGTCCTAGCCCAATGGGATGGGGTCCTAGCCCAGTAGGCAGGGGTCCTTCAACAGCCTGTGCATACCCTGTGAGCATGAATGCCAATGCTTGTGAGAAGCTTTGCTTCGGCAGCTTGAACGATTTCTTGAGCTCCTTTGCAGAGCCGGCACCAGTCAGGGTGCCATCTCTTTCACCAGGTGCCACAGGTTTTGCCATCATGGCAGAACCCCTGGATCAGATGGACTACCTTCTGAGACTATCCATCTCACCAGGTGCCACAGTGTGTGCCGTTGTGACACATCAACCAGCTCAGGTACAGCCCACCCTTGGAGGCTCTTCTGCTGATGCTTCAGCCCAGCTGCTGTTGCCTCAATGCACACACGCCCGCAGCACACCTCAATGCGGCGTCAAGAGCCACAATGGTAAGGGTGCAGCAGCCTTGGCGTCAGCTGAAACTTCCAGCGCCGCAGTCGTGGCTGCTGCGTCCCCAGCTGTGGCTGCTGTGTCCCCAGCTGTGGGCCCCAGCACTCCTGGTGGTACAACAGAGGTGCTGTACCCCGAGCCCAGAAAGCAGTTGCATGCTGTAAGCACAGTAAGTCACTCAGAAGCTGATGGATCCTCAGTCATGGCTATCAGTGCGCCCTCCCTGGCAGCGTTGCACCCAGATGGCTCAGAGATGCCCTGGGCGAAAGGGCCATTGCCTGCTGGCTTGCAAATGGCCCATGCCCTAGGGAAAGGCTTTCATCCCCCAAGCCCTACACCATCACGTAGACAGTATCACCACCACAATGGCGCAGCCTTAGTTCACTGCTCCTCTCCTTCTTCTGAGGAACCAGTCATGGCTGATGAAGATGACTGCTCATGTGAAGGCTGCTTGGCCCTGCTGAAGTGCAACAAGCTGACGGCCAGCTGCAGGGATCTGTCTTGCACAGAGCAGCAAGCTTTGCTAGATGAGCTTGTTGACATCCAGGTAAGCATGCCTCCAACCTGTGCGCACGCCTAGATGCACATCGATGCAATGCGCCACAGATCATGCACGAGGTGTTGTGCAATAAAACAAGTGTGTGCAGTGGTCTCTAGCCAGCACAATGAAGCCTCCTGGCTGGCAGACTTGTGTTGGTTTATGCTGGCATTGTGGTTGTTCAGTATGCCTGGGAAGCTCCTCTGCTGGACAAAGATAACGAGCAGCAGGTTGGTGAAGCAGTCTGAAGATGTCTCTGTACAGGCTGTGCTGAATATGCAGGCAGCCAAGGAGAAGCTTTGCAGGCAGAGGCGCATAGTGAGCAGCATCTTTGACCAGGTCAAGCATGAGCAGCTGAAGATCTCCATGAGGCAGAAGAGGATCAGGCATCTACTTTCAGCTGAAGATGGGGTACAGCAGCAACTTCAGCTGTCGAGCAAGCCATTGACATGTGGTAGAACATTGCCAGTCCTAAGCACAGAGCTGATTATCCCCGGGATGGACTCCGCGTTGCTGGGGACAGTGCTGACTGCTCCTAGGATCAGGTCGGCAGACCCTGGGACCAGGTTTGTCCGGCAGCAGCCATCAGCTCTGAGCAAGAGAAGCTGCGCGCCGTTTCCACCAGGTGTGCTGCATGTGCTTGCATGCTCTAATGCCTCATCTGCTGCTCAACACAAGCAGACAGAGTGCACTACCTGTACTAACATGTTCATGCGCATGTGCATGGCAAGCTATGCAAGCTCTGGAAGTGATTTGTAGTGCAAGCTGCTAGAAAGTTACACGACTGTGCAAAGCGGTAAAGCTCATGATGTACATAGCTTGCCTTATACTGTTGCTGCATGCGTGCACAAACCAAGATACCATTGCTGCATGTGCAGCTGCCTTGTATCAGTTCTACTGTGCTCAGTCACCCCAAAGTAGGTAGTCTGCAGGTTTCTACAAGGCAGCCAGAAAGCAGGAGGTTACCGCACGAAGTGAGCTGCATCAACAAAGGCAGAAAGCCAAGTTTGTGTCATGTTGATCAGCATCTGCCCAGCTCCCAGTTTCAGATGTGCCTGACAAAACAGGCTGCTGCATGCACGTCGCATGTCAGGTCGTATCAGACATTGCCGAATAGCAGAGCTTATCAGCATCCAGTCACAGGCTTGTCTATGTTATTGTTGAACATGTTGCGCATAATCAACATGGGCTTTGCTGACAAAAGAATAACAACAACGATGTGCCATATTACAAGACAGCAACTCGTAATTGACACCGAAATGGCATGTGATGTTATTGTACAAGTTATCAATGGTTTTTTAAAATGTGTACCAATCACACGTTCTGCGAAGCCTGGTATCACGCGAATGCAGAGTGCATATCTGGCTTGGCTTTCAGCACTTGTACAGCCGTATGTTGGTTTGTCAAGCAGCAGCAAGATCTACAGCAAGTGTGTGTGATCAGTGGCTTAACAGGCCACCAGTGCAATTGACCCTGAGTGTTGCTGTCAGCTGCATGCCAACTTTCTGGTTTCATGGAGCATCAAATCTTGTCAGAATCTTCAATGTCAAGCTAAAAGGGCCCAGAAGCGCTGGTAGAACCTCAAGTTGCTGTTGGAGAGTAGTCAGATTGGCTGCAGTCGAGTCTATGTTAGCAAGTGAGCAGACTAACAGTAGCTTGAGCGTGATAATGGCACTTTGCCCTGTGAAGCTGTGCTGCCAATATGACATGGCCCTATGTTGCAGCACATGCCCGGTGATGCCTGATCAAACTAGCATTGAGGTCGATGCAGCACCCAACCTTGAGCAGCCTCTCAGCGCCTCAAACAGCATATTTGTTACCAAAACAGCAGGCTGTTGTAGCCTGAAACCACGCATTGAATCCTTGTCAGCACCCTAGCAGCACTTCTCAGAGTCACACTGTGCTAGGAAAGCAGAAAGCAGACTGTTTGAGGGCCCTGATGCTGCCTCAAAGTCACTACATAACTCGGCCTGCTACTGGGCCAAACCACAATCCAGCTTGACTTGTCATGTCAAACAGAGCCTCCTGGGCTGCATATGGGTCTTGGCAGCATTTATGCAAGTATAACACAAGATGCAGTGGCAGTGGCAGTAGGCCAGCGTATGATAGCTTGCCCACAACATGCCCTGCAGTAACACATTGGCATACAGCCCAGAATGGAGCACTTTAATGAGTAGTGCTCACACAGAAGCAACATTGAGCTGAAATGCTTCTGAGGTTCAATCACTAGGGTCAGGCAGTGTCCAGTTAACGTGCAGCACAGGTATGAATCTAGCCTGTGTCACTTCACCGTAGTACGTGGTGCCATGCCATGCCCATTGACGGTGTATCGGTCAATCTGCCAAAACCTTTTCTCGTCAAAGCGGGCCTGTTGTTTGCAATGGTGGTGCATGTGCTATCTACTCTTCATGTGCAATGATGTCCCATGCACTTGGCTGCCAGCCATTGCATATTAAGGCTTGTGCACCACCAGTTCTGAAACGCTCCTGAATCCTACTGTATACCTTACATAGTTGAACGTTCTTGCAGGCGCTGAACACAAGCTCTTGAAGCTGGTCAGTCTGATCCATAACTGTATCAGAGGTGCATTTTTGGCACAGCAGAACCGTGTCTCAAACAGTTGATACCCTCCAGTTGCATGCTTGCCACTGCCAAATGACGCTCACGCTCTTGCCTGACAGGTTCGACACTGAACGTGGAGGTGGAAATCCGTACACAGCAAGAAGGGTTCCGGGAAATCAGGTGTAGCCAGCGAGAGAAGGCCCACGGTGAGTGCAGACGATTCACACCGGGGGCTGCTGTACCGGACCTCATGCCGACCCGGCCAGGCCGTAACATCCAAGTTGCCACAAGCCTATATACGCTAGATCACAACCAGCAAGGTCGAACACAACGTGTTTGTGTTCGGCACACAAACACGTCAAGCTGAGCAAGAGCACATTTCATGACAGTCGCGACAGATATTTGAAGGTGCAGCAGGAATGAAGCTCGGTGAGCATGCAAATGATACACCGAGTTATCTCGACTCATCAGGATGGTCAGTCCCATACTTCGTTTCCCGCCTAGAAATCTATTGTGTCTCAAAAGAGATACCCTAAAGTTTGGTTGAGCGATCAGCTCGGCAATGCAGCCCTTCCAGCTCTTCAGCTGTAGCGGCAGCGGCATTGCAGCCATGGCAGGAGCGGCAGTGCAGCCATGACAGAAGCAGAAGTGCAGCCCTGGCAGCTCAGCAGCAGCAGCAGCTTAGCTATTACAGCTCAGCTGCACCAGCAGCGCAGCAATGTGCATTGTACAGCAAAACCAGCTCAGACAGCCTTGCAGCCTTGCAGCCTTGCAGCCATGCAGCCTTGCAGCCATGCAGCCATGCAGCCATGCAGCCTTGCAGCCTTGCAGCCTTGCAGCCGTGCAGCCGTGCAGCCGTGCAGCCTTGCAGTCTTGCAGCCGTGCAGCCTTGCAGCCTTGCAGCCTTGCAGCCGTGCAGCCGTGCAGTCTTGCAGGTGTGCAGCCTTGCAGCCATGCAGCCTTGCAGCCATGCAGCCTTGCAGCCGTGCAGCCGTGCAGCCTTGCAGCCTTGCAGCCTTGCAGTCTTGCAGCCTTGCAACAATGCAGCCGTGCAGCCTTGCAGCCGTGCAGCAAACTTAGTGCAGCTGATGCATTAAGACTGACTGATTGTTCACTACCATCGAGCTACCATAGAGCAAGACTTAATGGTACCCAAATGTGTAATCTGTTGCATTTTGGCATCTGACTGAGTTGCAACATCCACAAGACGTTGGAGAAGGGAACAGATCAATAAGCCTGCTATGATGTGGCTGAGACACAATGTGCATCCTTTCAGTCGCTGCATGGCATTTATTTGTCAAATGCAGGACCTGAAAACTAGATCAACTGGTGCATGCTTGTACCATCATGTATGAAGCAGACCTCATTGTTTTTATAGTAAGGCATACACTCCTACCCTTCCAAACTCATTGATCTGAGCAGCCCGCAGACACCACTAGATGCATTGTATCGGGATATATTTTTCAAGTACTGTATTGCACACATGGACCTGCACGCAGCATTACATTGACAAGGCAACACTGATGTACATGTGGGTATGAGGCAGCAAGAGGTGGCAAAGACATGTAGTTCAAGTCCACATGTAAATTGGGAAGAGTGATTTATGAAGTTTCGAAAAGATTGTGCTGGGATCGGATATGGGGTACAAACAGTGTCATATGTGTACGGCAAGCCTGTCAAGAATGATATCACCAGGGAACTGGACAAGGTTGTGTGACATAGCCTTGACGCAAATTTGCACAAGCCACACTACATGTCTCTGTCCAAAGCCTGACATGTGCCATACAGTTGCCATACAATGGACAACCAAATTGGTTGAGCCAACCACTATGACATGCGTAGTACTCTCTCACACCTTGTTACCTGTTTTGTTGCCTCTGGATGCCAGATGTGATGTGTCAGATGTCCATGATTGGCAGCACCATGCAAGGCAATTGAAAGCATGTTAGGGGTGATGTGCCATAATTATTCAAAGCTGGACTTCATGTTTGTGCCTAGGTGTCAAAGGAAGACACAGCAAAGTCGTGCAAAGAAGATGGGAGCACGAGAGCAGCGATTTGAATGACTAGGCAGAGACCTTGGAACAGTTCGAGCGCAGAAGCCATGTCCAACATCAGTGGTTCGTGAGCAGTTTCTGATAACAGTATCATGTCTGATGCAGAGAGTTACCTGAGCATGCTGTGTTTATAGCATGCTGTGCTATTAGTACTGTTCAGCAGAGCCCACCAGCATTGGTGCTCAACAAACAAATCGCATCACAGAACAGGCTGACAGTTGGGCTCTACCTGGAAATGCCAGGTGGGGCTCACTACACAGCTGTCTGTGAGCAATTTTGTAATGACGCAAATTTGCTTGTTTGAGCGACCATGACAGGATTTGGCACCATAAGTTCAAGTCAAAGCTCCTACGCAGCAAGCAGGGCAGAACACTGCTGCCACAGACAAGCAGTCTACCCGTATACACTCAGTACTTCCATATTCAACTCACGAGTGCTCACTCGATGCCAGCGAATGGGTGCATATCATACAGAGCAGTGTACAGGGCAATGTGTGTGTCCTAATCCTCTTCCCTCACATCCTTTACCACTCCTTCTTTGACCTGCTTGATTGCAATCCGGAGTATTAAGAAGGACCTGCAAACAGCATCAAAAGGTCTGCATCATCTGCTGTGTTGCCAGTCAGGGTTGGCCATGAGTAACACCGCCCTCATAGATGCACGGCAGTTGCTGTAGTCTGTACACAAGTAGGGAGAAGCATGTGCTGATACAACAGATGTCCCGACAAAACCATATGCAACATGCAATCCACATATTCGCAAACATCTTGTGTTAACAGTTATGCTAAGAGCAGGCTCACCAGTAGCAATGCAAACCAAACAGGAAGAAAAGAAGGCCATTGAAGATGGCATAATGTGGCGCGGGATCAACGTTGTACACATCTGCCACCAACTGCATGATCAACACATGCAGCGTCAGCAGCATAACCTAGAACTGTGCCATCACAACTGCAGTCAATACAGCAAGCACAGTCATATGACCGCGTCATCACCGCTGCAGTCAATACAACAAGCAGAGACACAGTCACAAAGCCAAAAAAAACTGTCATGCTAATGCTCACCGTGATGGGTTCTGTCAAGGTACTCCTGATAATGTAGACAGGGAGGTAGTAAATTCTGGAGGCAAACCAGCTGAGCATGAAGGTGACAAACAGCACAGTGCACAGCGTCTGATGTCCTGCATATCTGGCCAACTTTGCTGCCTCCATGAAAATGTCATTGATGTCATGGACCAGAAACACCATGCAGCCAACCTTCATGAAACTGCAGCACAGGTGCTGGCTACGTTGAGAAATGAGGAGTAGCAATGAAGTCGACTGTTGAAACAGGGCAGTTAGCAGGTGAGGGAGCATGCAGCCCACGCAGGCACTACATGAAGTGTTGAAACCTGGTGCAAGATGTGTTGTAAGGCTTCAATAACATTGTGGCATGCTGTCGAGGTTCTTTGGAACCACATGTAGCAAATGGCAGATGGCAGGCGTGCAACTGATCTGGACTTACTTGACTTGATATGAGTACACAATGAGGAACAGCGTGACAATGTGGTGTGCAATTTGCTCCCAAAAGTCCTTCCGCCGCAGCTCCCAGAATACCAAACTGGGGATCCCCTGTGGAAGCAGCATAGTATTGTCAATGATGTTGTTTTGGTACACAGCTGATTGCATGCAAGCTGCACATTTGAGCTGCAGGCAATGTCACCTGTATGTAGTAACCCATTTCTGCACAATACAGGAGCTGCAAACCCTGTGAGACGAAAAAGTCACATGGCAGCTTTGTGCATCCCAACCAATAATATCTTGTGTCGGTCAGAAACCTGCATAGCTCAGGCATTCTTGCGTTTTGCTTGCAAAAAAACGTACGCAGCCAAAGACAGCTGCCCGGCACCTTACTTTTCTTTATAGCTCACAGTGATAGCCCAAATGGTAAATGTCAGGTATACTGAGAGCTTGAAGAGGGACTCTGCAGCAATAGACAGCTGTCCCTCACGTTGTTCTTTGGGCATCACCAAAAACATATAGCACAGAACAGTGACCTTTGAACTTTTTCAAAGTTTCAAGATCATCCTGCGTGACTGGCTTGTCTGTCTTCTTCTTGTTTGGAAGTACAAGAGGTGCACCAATAACCTGCACCAGCAGCCGGACTGACTCAAACACCGGATCTCTGCCTGTTGCCTGTGACTGTCGACGCACGCGTTTACTGCCTGTTTATGGTTGCAGATTTACCGCTCGGACTGCAGTTGGTCGCGTCGGCTTGCTTTGACAGATCGCATAACTTCACAATTAAGTTTTATTGTATCTCAATTTACCTGAAAAAGGGTCGACTCAAGTGTCAAACGTGCGATCGGAATGCCCACGGCAAATGCCAGTGCAGGCCAAGGAATTGATTGCCAGGTGAGAAACTCGCTCAAGGCGTATGAAGTGCTTGCCATGTGCGGGATGCTACCTGACAGTGAGGAGCTGAACCCGCCAGTCTTTGCAAGTAGCGTCAACTGCGATCAGAAATTGGCTCCGAATGAAACACCGTCTGCGTCGCGGCTTTTATATGCACACACACACACACAGGAACTACCAGCAATTTCGCATTGGGATTGTCGGATCCTCCAATGCATTGAAAAATTTACGGAGCCTCTCTGATGTGTCATGTAGAGAAACTTCAGACCGCATGATCATCGGCGATGGAATTTGCATAAATTGTGCTTGATCGCAAAACCTTTTTTGGCTGACCCAGAAGCTGCGAGTGCGTCGATTATGGCAACGGCGTATGAACGAGCTGTAAATCATGCCCAGAGACAAGCTGCTTGTGCAGTAAAGTATGTACAGCTGCAATAATGATACACGATATCGTTGAAAGCAGAGATTAGGATTGAAAGTGGACAGAGCCTTATGCTTCACGTGTCACTACGCACAAAATTCGTTTGCGTTGCTTTGATTCAATTCGTTTCGAGGCCACCCAGCACAATATGGACTGCCGTCAGTGTCTGTCAATTCAGCTTTGCCATTTTCATTTCAGGTGAGCACCATCTGCAGCACAGCACAATATTTAGCAGTTCCACTTCGTACAAAGTAATGCATCAGCTACTCTGCGTACAGCAATCGCACAGGACGTTTATAAAGGCAGCATTTCAAGAGTTCTGGTGTAGTTGTGCTCACCAACTTCGATAAAGGTGCTTACGCATTCTTGTGTGCATGCTTATGCACCACCATGCCACAGAAACTCATGTTCCACAATCATGCGCAGGCTGCTTGCACCAACCTGACATGGCTTGCATGGCATCCATGAACTCTTGGTCGCCCCCCAACGCATCTTCACTCAAGCCAGGACTGTGAACCTGACCCAGTTTCAGACCAATAGTCGGCGAACCCAAAGGGCTCACAATACCGCCTAATCTATCAGTGTTGACCCTCACAGAATCAGCATGCGTCTGATTGCCATTGGAGATTTTCTGCTGCTGCTGCTGCTGGATGTTGACCATCCCCGTGACAGGCAGATGCATCCCTTGAGCACTTTGCAGTTCCTGCTGCCCATGTGCACCGTACATCTGTGCTGTGTGCATCTGGCCTACACTTGATGCTGGAGCCAGCTGTTGGGCTGTTGCCAGAGCATGGCTTGGATGCGCTGTGTTGCGTTGCAGGCCAGCCATACCTGCCTGAAGGGGTATGGCAGATGGCATGGCCTGATTAGGCAACCCTGCTCTCTGCTGAGGTAAGCTGGAAGCTGTTGCCCCTGCAGTCCTGTGAGGGGCAGCAGAAGCATGTACTGTCAAGCCAGCGTCTTGAGTCACAACAGGTGCAGCACCTGTCATGCCAGCAGCTGCTGCTGAAGCTGCCTGCTGCTTTGCACGATCTGCTGCCTCCAGTTCAAGCGCAATCTGGGATCCTCTGAGTCCCTGAGTGATCAGGTCTGTGCCCACAGGGACACTGCCTTGACGCACGGGAAGCTGACCAGATGGGAACTGAATAAGCTGTCCTGATGCATGCTGACTCAACTGACCTGACGACTCTCGGCCAATCTGTGCTTGATTGAGCATCTGTCCAGAGACAGCGTGCAGCAGCTGCTGCTGCAGTTGCATGGGAAGCTGACCAGAGCCATGATGTGAGAGAGGTGCTGAGGATTGATGCGACAGCGGCTCAGATGACTGATGTGACAAGTGACCTGAACCCATTGGTTGCATGCCGCCAAAATCGAGAGACTGGGACGTATGCTGCAGCAACTGCTGGTGAGCCAGCCCATGCATGTGGGCAGGGGTCAGCCCTGCTTGGGCTGTGAGGGGCCCTGGGCCAACACCTAGTAGAGATCCAGCTGGGATCCCCTGCGCTACATCTGTGATCAGTGTTGGTCAGGCAGTCTTATGACTAACAGGTGATCTGCCATGCATCTAGCTTGCAGCTAGTTTGCTCATTTGCTTGTGCTGAGACACACACACACACACACAGGTAAGACCCAACAGACATGGACGTGTTGATGGCAAATTGCTGTTGACCTGAATGACGAAGCAACCACAAGCGACTCTTATTGCCCACACTATGCTCAGTGTTCAGGGATGCTGACTTTAGGCGAGCAGCAATGGTGTGAGCACGAGACATTAGTGTGACTACCTGTAGAGAAGCACCAGCAAAGGGCGTTGCTGATGCATCCTGCTGCCCAGGCTGCCCTGTGCCAGATGTCAGGGCCTGCTGCTGCTGCTGAGATACAGTGTGAAGCACATGAGTGGTCGTCTGGGTCACAGCAGGAATGGTAGCAGAAGAGGGAAGGCCTGGCTGAGTTTGCAGCTGCTGCAGGGGAGGTAAAGAACCAGGAGCTGATGGGCCAGCCTGCAAGAAGGCTTGCTGCTCACCATTGTACATCACAACTGCTGTCAGAAGTCATCTGAATATGCCTGATTGTGCAGAAGCAAAACAGTCATCTGAAAGTGGCTATGAACAAACAACAGGCATGACAAAAGTTGTAGACACTGCTGTGATAGAGTCTTGTTTGATTGGTAACAAAAGAATGCAGAGTTGCAGAAATGTTTAGCTACAAATGAAAATCACCTCCTGACGCTCAGATCACGACCACACAGCATGCATCAAAGCAGCAAAATGCAGCAGGTAAACAGCAAAATCAAAGCCCACAAGCTGCTGACAGACCTGTGCGTTGTCAGTGTACTGACTGGGCTGTAGGGCAGCAGGCCCCACAGGCACAGCTTCACCCGCATCTGCAGGATTTGTCAAGCTTGGCCCCTGACCTGAAACTGACTCCTGCAACAGAACAGCACTCCTTGGCAACTGTGCAGCACAACTGACCTGTCTCCAAACCTTCATGAGACCGCTTAAGAGGCAGCACTGGTTGGCGACTGTGCATCACACCAAGCCGAACTAACTCTCATCACGAGCTGTGTAGCAAGACTATGAGCACTGTCACTCACACAAGTCTTCAGTGTCTTGTTTCACTTCGTTCATCCATGTAGGCAACGCATGTCTTCCCCTAAGGTCAGGTATGTACAGTCCTGGGCAGCTCCATGAGATCTTGTTTTGGCAGTCAGCATCTTGTTTCACATAAGGCAAGCAGTGGCAGACCTGAGGGATGTCAGCTTGTTGGGATCCAGACTGGCGCTGATCTGGAGAGCTGAAACCTGTTCCACTGCCTGAGCCATGACCAGCTGCAGTCAACAGCATGGTGTCACAGACATGTGTAGGTTGCAGCACTAGCAGTTGCCACAAATGGAAAGAAAATCATGACAAATTGGCCTTTGGATCTGATGTAGAGGGCAAGCATGTTGTGGGCAACGGTGACCAAGCTTACACAAATCAGACTGAGCTTACATGAATTGTACTGCATCACATCTGTTGAACAGCTAGAACTTTCCAAAGCAGAGACCGGCAATTGTTCCACAGCGCTGCGACTGTAGTCCAGTCTGACAACAGACTCATCCAGAGCAGACCCATTGTCATGACCTGCTTTGTGAAAGCAGCCCAGTATTGTGGTACAGTCACTGAGTAGCAAGAGCAGAGCACTTACACTTGGCCTTCACAGGTGGCAGGCCCATGGCCTTGCCCTGCTGCTGGGCTGCCTCCAGCTTGTTGGGGTCAGGGGCAGGGGGGTGCTGGTATGGCCCCAGGGGCTGGTCCACATGGTTGGAGCACAGCACCACCTGCATGGCACAGACTTTCCTCTCTTGCACACATCCTGTACCTCTGACTCTATGTGATGCCTGACATCATGCTGCATTGTGAGCCAATGCTTGATTTGCTAGCTGGCGGGATGTGGACAGGCTACAGCACAAGGCCTGCATATGCAGGGAACAACCCCAGATACTGGCAGCAACACAGGTGCCCAAGGTCTTGAACTAAAAGCATTCGTGCTCTGTTGCGTATGAAGCATGGATCCTGCTCAATGAAAGGATCTGCACAGGAAAGGACATTCACATGCAAATGGCAGCACTCTGCAAAATAGTGACTGAAGTGGGCACTACAATAATAGTAAAAATAAAAATAAAAATAATAAAAAGCTTTCCAGCTCATGATGAGTTAGGTACGTGCAGGACAAGTCTTGTCTTTCCACTACAAGCAAATTTGTGTAGATGGTGACAAAAGAGGCCACACCTTTGCATGGGGCAGCAAGCGCTGGATGTCCTTAGGCATGCAGGAGGAGTGATATGCTGTTGGGCAGCGTATGCACTTGACCATATCCACACCGTCTCCAGACTTTCGACAGACGGCACAATAGTGCTGGGGGCACCTGAAGTGAGCCCCTTTCTTTGCCATCTGAGTCAGCTCCAGGGCTTGTGCACACCTACATGGAGCAATCACTTCATGTGATGCAGGGGGTTTACCTGACATTTGATGTAAGTTGTTGCATTGGGTTGTTTGACTGGACTTTGTGTCCAATATGTGATGCAGACCCATGAAGTACCACATGAAGAAGTCCCTCCATTTGTTGAAGAGTTTTTGCAGTTGAGAGGGCTGGGCAATAAGATGGGAGCATTGTGCAAGGAAGAGCTGGTGTGGCAGAAGCTGGTTTTGCCTGACTTGCGCAAGCATGATGATTTGCAAGTATGATGATTATGTAAGCATGCTGATACGCGTTTCATATGTGATGTCAAGTCAACCCTTGGGCTGCATGGTCAGCTCAAGTGCATCCTTGCTCAAGGCCGCACAGGTTGCTGGAAAGGTATTGAAACCAGCATGACAATCACATTATGGGAAGGAGTTTCAGCAGGATTGATTGCTCACAGACATGGACTGGGGCTTTCAGGCAATTTTGCCGGCAACAAGTAATGGCAGCCTTTGCAACCGCACAGTGCAGGCCGATTATTTGCATAGAGACTCTTACCTGATGTACCTCATGAGGACTCAGCTTGCTCACACACACACACACACACACACACACACACACACACACCCCCACCCACCAAGTGCATGGCAAAGCCATGTGACTGCACAGCAGACATGGCAACCATGCAAGATGGCATGTGTAAGATAGACCAGGCCGCTTTCATTGATGCAGGGGCCGCTGTCATTGATGCAGGGGCCATTTTCATTGGTGCAAGGGCTGTTTTCACTGGTGCAAGGGCCGCTTTCAATGGTGCAAGGGCCGCTTTCATTGAGGCAAGGGCCCTACTTGATATGATAGAACCGACCACAGACCCCCAGGGAACATTTGCGAACGGTGGGGTCCTCAAAGCCAGCCCCAAAGTCCCCACATACAAAGCACCTCACTCGGCCATGGAGACACTCAGGGCAGAACCAGGCAGCCTGGGATGCAGGGGTGATGACCGCTTGTGGGGCCATCCCCAGGCAGGCCGGGTGAAAAGCCCTCAGGCAAGGGCCCTTGCAAACCAGAAGCTCTGCAAATAGCATGCACACAGAATCAGGCACGATGGCAAGGAGATGCAGAACCAGATGCAGAACCAAATGACTTGTACAGAAGCAGGTGGCAATGCTGCTGGCTGGATGAGACTTCTCACAGCCAGGACTCCTGAATCTGCAGTAGAGAACAAGCAAAACATTATCTCTTGGAAATCATTCTGGATTAGTGCATGGCAGGACTGAGAACCCAGCTTCAAAACAGCGCTCTTGCAGCAATGATGCAGCAAATGTATTCATCCTACAGACGCAACTACACAGTCGCCTTTTCCCCCCAGGAAGATGTCATAATCCATGTGCATTTCAAATAGAACTAAAGCACCCTATCATTTTCTTGTCATGCAACATGGTCATGCATGCCCATATCATTATTGCTTTCTTCCCAGACACAGCAAGGAAGTGTACGCTTGATGCCAGCATGAGGCCTGGCAAGTATGGGATGCATACCAAAATCATCACTGCCTTGTTCACACACACAGCAGAGCATGCTGCACCAGGTCTTGGACTGGGCCCTGGGCTTGCCTGCTAACCACCGCTCCCTATACCCCTCAGCTGCATTCATTCATTCATTCAACTCATTCACTCACTCATGCATTCATTCATTTGTTCATGGAACATGTGTCTTTCTCCAGAGTCAGATGCATGCAGCCCTGAGTAGCTTCCTGTATGAGGTCCTATACACTTTTGCCAGTCAGCTGCATGCATGGCAGGCACTCATATCTGCTAACAGCCAAAGTGTCGATAGCTGTGCCGGGGACAAGCTAAAAGTGACGCAGTCTGTAGTGCATGATAGCCCGCTTCCATCCTGCTTGCATTGAGCTGCGAGGCTTGGGCGTCGACACACTAAAGCGCAATACCCACCATTTGCACTTGCCACAAGCAGCAACAGCTGGAGGTCAAAAGCTGACTAGCTGTGCATCATCAGCCTGACATCATGATAGCTTGAAAAGAACTGGCAACCCCAAAGCCTATTCAAAGCGTGCTGCAAGGCTTGTGCCTGACAGGCAGAAACAATGCCGTGGCAGATGACATCCATGCTTTCTACCAAACACCACTGCTGAGACAAATGTACATGCAATGAGTATCTTCGTCAGTGTGTTAACAACTGTTCAATGGCAGATGTTATGCATGCTCATCTAGAACGGTGTAGAGACTTTGCAAACAGCTGCAGAATTGACAATACAGTGGGATTGTGGAATACCAGCAGGCTTAGCCTTCTTAGCTCGAGGAGGAGACGACTGCTCGTCAGCATCAGCGCTGCGGGCCCTCTTGCCAGGTGCGCTGTTCTCTGTCTCTGCTGGTGAGCTGCCAGGAGTTCCTCCTGCATATGTTCTGCCATGGTGCAAAACCCATGTGCAGGATTTGCAAATGCGCTGAAACATTCATATGCCAATGTCCTGCCACATGGGGTTCAAGGGGACCCGTGGCTACATGAGAAAAGCAAGACTACTGTGTGTTTTAAAAAGATAGTGAAGTATATGAGTACAGCAGTCTTTTGAGCTTTTGATTACTTGGGCAGGCAGCCTGGACATCAGGTAGCTGCCCACAAAGAGTCAGTGCTTTGTTCACATGCTGCATGTGTTTCAAGGCCTGCTGCTGCATAGCCTGGAGCTCAGCTTGAATGCACACGTGAAATTGTGCTCACTAATACAATCAGGCTCACAGACAGGGGTCAGGGCTGCTTGTGCTCAAGCCAACTGCCCTGAACCCTACAATCATGTGCATGGTGAGACATCAGGATGGCACCATGCACCTGACTTTATGATGTGTCCAAGTGTGTCGGCAAAAACATCAGCAGCCTTTGTGCAGACAGGCAAATGCATCACAGCACCTGACAGACAACAGCAGTGAGTGGTTACCTACCAGCTGGTGTACCTTCCCCACTTGCATTGCCACCAGCAGCACTCAACACCCCTGCTGCGTGCTGCTGCCCTAATAACGCAGCAGCTGGGGCCACACCCTGCACCCCTGCCCCAGCACTAGCTATTGCCCCAGCTGAACCCATCCCCTGGGAAGCTTCCGCCTGGGGTCTGGACCCCTGCTGAAGCGCTGCAGAGACTTGCTGAGCTGGCATGTTGATACTTGCCCTGGAAGGGTCAGTCAAGGCGGCCTGAACCTGCAGCACAGCATTGTCCTGTACACTATCCAAGGCACCCATCTGTCCTGCATGCGTGCTGCTGCTGCTGCCCGTCTGGGGATGGGCGTACGCCTGGGGATACTGGTAGGATGTGTGATGCTGCGCTGAGGGTACAGCTGCCATTGCGTGTGACACTGCATGCAGGGCACCGCCTTGTAAGCCAGCGGCTGGCTGTGTAGGGTACTGCGCCTGTGGCTGAAGCTGATGAGCAGCTGCACCACCTGCGACATCATGAAAGGCATCAGAAACAAGATCCCCACACACAAACAGTAATGTTGAAGGAAGCTCAAACTATCCCAAATCTTGACCGTGCTCTGTATAGTCTTGGATGATCTGTTGCGCATAATCGTGGGCTCAACAGCTGCAGCGTTTTGCGGTATGCGTATCACTTGCTGACTAGTTTGTTGCTGTATGCGTATCACTTGCTGACTAGTTTGTTGCTGTGAAGAAGCCAGCATGACAAGAGCAGAATTGCACAGGACATGACATAGCCTCCCCACAGCATGCATCGCCATGAATGGCTTCTTGGAAAGGTAATGAAGCAAGCAGAGCTGCAAAGTAAAGCAAGAACCTGTACAGATGCAGCTGTAGCAGAGAATATGCGTCGTCGTGGGCAGTGTCAGCCAAGGTTTTAAGCTTCTTGTAGCCTCACATTTGACTGTAGAGTCAGAGTCAGTCACCTTGCAGCTGTTGCATCATCTGCTGAGTGTACGCTAGATTTGCTGACAAGCCTGCAGCTGCTGCAGTATCTGCTGGGGCAGAGGGCAAGCCCACACTCAACACAGCCCCTGCTGCAGTGGAGCGCGGCACCACACTTGCCAACAGCTGTGGCCCGGTCACGCTTTGGCCAACTCCACCCTGCAAATTTGAAAACTTCTCGTGCTGTGCTGCGCATTTTGACGCCTTTGCTGTCAAAGCTTTGTTGGACGGACTTGATGATGCAAAGCAACACCAGGGTCTTGATCTGAGTTGTCTATGGTCTGAATTCCAAGCTGGCATAAATGGGTGTTGCCATGAGGAAGGGATGCCCGTTTGAGCTTGTCAATGAGCTGTCCATGAGGCGGTGAGCAACCCCATTGGCAATGGTGTAGGCTTTGGTGTCTTGTGAGCAAAGCAAGGCTCGATGTGCTCTAGCTGTAGTGACACAAACATACAGAATGGTAATATGCAGCAGAGCTTGTGCACCTTCTTCACATTGTCTGGTTGTACCTCCTTTGTTCTGACATTCTTGAAAACTCACTGCAATTTGGTTGATTGGTCCGGGAGTACGCGCATTGTATATATCTGAATGTATGATAGGATGAAAGAATGGTTAATTGAATGGATACACAGGTGAATGGATGAATGAATGCATGTGATTGAAGGGCAAATGGACTGATAAACGTCATGCTTACTTGGGCAGCAGCCAGGGCAGCTCGGTCAGCCTCTTTCTGTTCAGCCACTTGCGCTACAACAGCACGTGCCTCCAAGGCACGTCGCATCCTCTCAGCCTGCAGGGCTGCAGCAGCCTGCACACCACTTCCAGTCAAGGGCAGCACTCGAGCAAACACACATACACAGCAGATAAGTCAGAGGTGAAGTAAGAACTCCATGCTCTAGTGACTGGTAGTGTCAAACCACCCAGCAAGGCATGTAGCTTTGTGCTTGAAAAGGGGAAAAGAATGCATCCAGTGCTATCTGTGTGCGTACCATTTGCTGCAAGAGAGTGTGTGAAAGACTGTAAGGTCTACCTGGCGACCACACTGTATTCCCAAATGGGGCATGAGACTTTACTCTGTGATGCAACACAGTTGACCTGAATGTACGTATACAACATATATGAGTGTGTGTGCATGCGGGTGCGTGTGTGTGTGTGTGCAGTGCTGTCTGGTGTTCACAGCATGAGCTGCCAATGACTGTTCATGACCCATTGTTGGTTCTCTGCCGCTGCTGATTGGTTTGTTCACAAACTGCACCTGTTGTTGCCGTTCTGCTGTTGCTCTCCTGTTGGCCTCTCTGACCAGGTTCTCCTGCCTGGCTTTCTCCCGCTTCTCAGCCTCAGCTTGCCTGCCACATCACAACAAGATGATGTGTGACCTGTCTTTGTCGTAATAATTTCAAGATGCAAGCCCAAGGACAGCATCCCCTGATTTCTTGCCCGAGACATAGACATTGGTGTTAAAACACAGTTAACCCAAAGGGAATATGACATCAGCTCCCGTACTGTTTTTGCTGATGTCATATTCTGTTGGGTTAAACTGATGCATCAATGCATACAAGTCACCACAGCTGGCAGACAGACAGACTAGAACAGAGCTTGCAGACCTGTAGCGCTCCTTTGCCTTACGAAGCTCCCCACCTCGGTCTTCCATCACCTGAAATCAATGCAACCAGCACTGAACCACTTCCCGCAGTCATGAGCAGACTGTCAAGAAGACTGCGCACATTTGAATGCAGCTCTGAGCATGTGCAGAGGTGAGCGCTGTATGCACTTGCATATCAGCTCGTCTGAAACCACACAGAGATTATACTGTCATTGTGCAAGTCAGCAAATTAGCCAGGACGAAACTGTAGCAGTTGGAGGGCACTAGGCAGAAGCCAAAACTGAGCCTGCAACATCCTGTTGAGGGCCTCAGGACCAATAGCAGCACACAAGGGCAGGATGGCAGACCAGTTGTTTTCAGCCTGAGACTGTCACCAGGAAAGCATGCACTGCTGATGCACTCAAGGCATGGCAAGCTGTCTGACCCTGTTCAAGTCAGATGTCACAATGCTTACCTGCCAGGGGCAGACCATCTTGGGCCACCCAGGCGGCGTGTCAGAATCCCACAACACATCTAAAGCATTCCACGGGTCTGCTTCATGCATGGCCACCCCCACCCCCACCCCTGCCCCTGCCAGACCCAAACTTGGACCTGCTGTTGCCCCAACCACAGCCCCACTAGTTGACACTGCCCCTGGAGTGCTGGCTGAGGCTGCAATGCCAGCAGCAGCGCCTGCCTGCACATTCTGACTGGTAATGCTTGTACTATTGCTACCTGCTGGCCCTGAGGCAGCAGCAGCTGACCCTTGCGGTAGGCTGCTGTCCTGTGTAGCAGCTTCCATGAACGGTTCTGATTTGACAGCAGTGGCAGCACTGCTGGTTGGGGGCAAACTGGCGGTGGCAGGCTCTGACTTGATATGGGCAGCTGTGGTGGTAGCGGTGGCAGAGCTAGGGTCCTGCTTGATGGCTGTGGCTGAGGCAGCAGCTGGGTTAGTAAAAGGAGTTGCCTGTGAGGCTGCTTGAGAAGGTGGAATTACGGCCTGATGATGATGCTGTTGTTGCTGCTGCTGCTGCTGCTGCTGCATCTTCTCAGCCGGTGCCAAGGAGCCACTATCATTTGCAGCTGGCTCATATATCTGTGTAGCCTCCAGAGAAGCTTTGTACCTCTGCGTTGCTGCTGCAGCGTCGTGAGCTGTTTTGCCAGCATCTTCAGCAGGTGTTGCCGCAGAGACAGCTTCTGAAGGACCAGGGCCTGCTGCACTTGTACCTGTGCCTGCTGCTGATGAAGCATTAAGGGCAGTTCCAGGACCAGCCCCACTGGGGACGCTGCTAGCACCAGCGACTGCCTCAGAAGGTGCTGCAGCAGCTGCTGCTGGAGCTGTGCCAGCAGGGGCAGCAGAAGCAGCAGAAGTTGTAGGAGGCACAGCTGCTGGAACATGCACTGTAGTTGCAGTGACACCAGGAGGAGGAGCCATTATAGCTGGGCGAACGGCTGCCATGGTTTGGCGCAGCACGCCGGTGCAGAAACGGGTGTCTGGCCTGGGTTTGGTGAGGTGGTCCAAGACTGTGCCTGTGAAGGGCATCTTGACTGGCATTCCTACACAGCAACACAAGGCAAAGTTGCTGGTTGTGCCCATCACATAGGCCAGCCCATTGACTGACATGCCTACACAGCAACACAAGGCAAAGTTGCCGGATGTGCCCATCACACAGGCCAGTCCATTGACTGGCATTCCTAGACAGCAACACAAGGCAAAGTCGCTGGATGTGCCCATCACACAGGCCAGTCCATTGACTGGCATTCCTAGACAGCAACCCAAGGCAAAGTCGCTGGATGAGCCCATCAACACAGGCCAGCCCAGCCTGTAATCGACAGGTGTGTGAAACAGCTATGCAGTCAGAAGCTGTGGAAATCTCTGACTATGCTATGCTATGGTGTCACACGATCTGATCACAAGTTACTTGCGTCAGGTGCGTGCATGCATAGCTGACTCTTTGGACCAGCAAGATCCTTGCTCTCAGGGAGGCAAAAGACCACACTGAGAGTCAACAGCCACCAGGGAACACATAAGGCGTTGTCAGGCAGAGCTCCATACAAAAAGCCACAAGCTCGGGTATTGTGCTGAGCTTGCCTGGCACAGACACTTTGATTTGATGGGTACCCTGTTGCAGAGGACGCAAAACATGCTGGGAATCTCAGCGTACAGCTAATCTGCAGAACACAGCGAAACAGTAGATTCTGGAAAAAGAGTTACACAGTAGGAGCATACCAGCTGGCCAGGCAACAGACAAGGCTCTGTTACACAGCTGTACAGGAACCAAGAACTCAGCAGCTCGTGTCATCCCAGGCTTGACATGCAAGGCGACAGCCAGCAGGCTGCGCTCCTTCCTCCAGAACCTGATGCGGTCCTCCCCAGGCAGCATTGCTGGGGCTGCCAGCAGGGCTGGAGCCCTTTCAGCCTCATTCAGATTCATGGAGCCGCCGTCTTCCAGAGCGTTGTTCAGCAGACGGGCAGGCCGCTGGACAGGACGAGCCTGTCGGATCTGCAAATCACACAACCCTGGTTCAGGCTATGTGTCACAGGCATATTTGGATGTGGCGCTGCTGTGAACATACTTGACAGTTGCAGTTTATGCAAGGTGTAGCTGGTCTGCAGTTTCTAAGATGAACGACAATGTCCTCTAGGGCAATTCTCAACACAGGGGACAGGTCACAGAGGAAGCCTGCCGGAATTGCAACGCACATGGTAGGCACCTAAGGTAAGCGTGCTATGCCTCAATGATGCACTCATTCATCTGTACATGAAGTACTTTGCTTCCCCTAGGTTCAGGTATGTACAGCCCTTAGTAGCTAGGTATCTGATTGAGATGCAGAATGTGCAGCCTGGCAAGAAGGCATGATTCAGCAAGCCAGCAAGCCAACCTTGTTGCAGCAGCCCAGAGGATACAGGAACATTGGAGCAGATTGCGTATATGTTGATACATGTTCCTATACATGCAAGCAATGCAAGGTATGAAGGCCCTGACCATACAGGGGGCAAAGCAGAGCAGCTCTGTAAAGAAGAATCATCTCTGAGCCATGCCATCATGATCATCAACATTCATTGAACGCTGGATGCAGCTCTGACATGCATGAGTTGACGGGATCTGCTGACTTGACGATACTACACCCATGCGATGCAATCTGTTGGGCATGCAAAGGGGCAGTACCTTCTTGGGAACAAGCTGGGAACCATGATCAAGCATGTACAGTCCAGCAGCATTGCCTCTCCGGCTTCGTGTCAGTCTTTGTCCCTCTGCACTCTCATCATCAGAATCATGCCCTTCATTTCCCTCCCTGTCCTCATCTACCCCTGCCCCCATGCCTCCTGCCATGTGCTCTCCCTCCTCTTCCTTCAGCTCAGCATGCCCAGCATGAGCCAGCCTGGTTGATGCCAGGTCAGCATGCTGGGCCTGCTGTGCTGCCTCCTGTTTGAATTTGGCATTGTCAAGTGCCTGACCTGCAAGCCCTACAGGAGGAATGTCCTCGGATTCTGGAGTCAGACCAGATTCCTGATGTGTCTTGACAGGCAGGGTGGCAAAGCCTGATGGTGATGGACTGGGCGAAGTCTCAGACATCTCAATGTCTCGGGTGGGTGGGGCTGACAGGGAGGGTGGACCAAAGTGGTGCTGTAGGTGGTGTGGCAGCTGTTGTGGCAGCTGTCTGAAGCCATGCTGGAAGGTGAAGTGAGTCCAGTCGATCTCCTCATCTGCTTGATCTGATGACCCCTGCAGCAGAACAGGCAGCGTGATTTTATCAGCTGGCAGCAATTCAACTCTTGTGCCTCCTGTGCATGGCACGCTTTCTGCAAGCCTGATGAAGGGGTTGATACAGATCCTGACCAAGCTGCCCAGCCTGAGCTGTCGCTGAACCTACAGCCATTCATCACCGATCGCCTGCCATGCAAACAACATCGAGCTGCAATCTAACATAGCACTTGCCTCCGCAGCACACACACCAGACAGACGACCCAGGCTCTGTACAGTGGCAACATCAGAACCAGAGCTGCTCTCAGCGACAGTGCACAATGTAATGTCAGTGCAATGTGAGTGGTGGTAGTGAGCTGCTGACCTGTTGTGGGATCGAGAGTTCCTTCTCGAGCAGCAGCCAGGCAGTACAGGGCGGCTCAATGACCCGAGGCGGAAAGCCTGGCTGGTTCTGGGAACGCAGAGAGGCCTGCCTCTGTGAAGCAGGCAGGTGCTCCACAACACATGCCATCTGCAGCATGTGGAAACACAGCCTCACTCCATTCTGATTGTACACATGACTGTACGCTGACTGTATGCTGACTGTACATTGACTGTAATGCATTGTCTGAGAGCTGAGGCTCAGCAGGCTTGACACAAAATTGCTTACTGTTTTGTGTTCTGCATGTGGCCTGCATGGACTGCGCTGGAAGTGCATGAAGTGACCATACCAAATGACTTCATAAAGCTTTTGCTGCCATGCCTGTGGACTGCAGAGTGCGCTCTGACTATCTTTGCAGTCGGTTCCTGATTATCGCTGCTCACTTGTCTATATAATGGCTTTCATGTATATATTCATATATATACTTTGAATATAACATTATATAATTGAATTCAGGGTTTGCGTATTTGCATACGCTAATATATGTGGCAACATAGCACAGGTGAGGCACACCTGCTTGACCTTGCAGTCTTGCATGGGCGCCCAGGATTCCAGCCAGGCAGGTATAGCAGGCACTATGCGCTCTTGTTGTCGTACATGTGACTCATACCCAGACTTGAACAGCACCACGTCCTGCAAAACACATTGACCAACACTCAGCACAGAGCTAATCCATCAGATTGAGTACCAAACCATCAGCTGCCCAAGTAATAGCCAGAGCAGCATCAATCGAATGACAGTGTTCACTCGATTGTTCATTTGTTTGTTTGTTGATTCATGTTGTTTGCTTGTCTGTCCATCTGTCTGTGCATTTATTCATGCATTCGTTGATTCACTCAATCATTGATTCATTCTTTCATCATACATCTTCACCCAGCGTCAGGTGCACACAGCCCTGAGTAGCTGCCTGTATGAGGTCCTGTTCTGGCAGTCTGCAAACCAACAGCAACATGTGCTGATGTGGTCCCAATTTGACTGAGCAGGTTTCTGCCGAAAAGCTGCGATTGTGACGGGAAACCAATAACAAAAGCTTTTCAGGCAGCCTATGACCAGTTGTGCATCCCAAGTGTCCCAGCCAGATGAGCATTGTGAAGCCCAGTTCAGATAGACTACAAATATTTCCTAAGTTGGATATAAATCACAGAAAAGAATCATGACGTCGTGCAGTGTGAGATATGGACCAGCAGGAGACAGACTTGAGCAGCAGCTGACCAGAGCAGTGTTGCAAAACGCAACAACTTCTTATGTTGCAAAATAAAATTGCAAATGCAGTTTTACATGCAAAGATGTAAATGCAAACCTGTGGAGGCTGAGGAATGTATCCCAAGTAGCACCTCTGCCTCTGAGCCGACTGCAGCAGCTCCTGAGGCGTGACAAGACCCAGATCCCCCTCACGCCTGCAGTGGGCTGCCAGCTGTCCTCCCAGAGCAGCAGCCTGCATCAGTCACGCCAGCCAGGCTTGTACATGAAGGGTGATGGCGGTGCAGGCAAAGGTCATGTGCATCAGTCAGGCTTGATGCAGCAATGCAGGCGACATTGACACTCGCAAAGCAGCTGTCAAAGGCCAACAAGGCCCAGATCGGCTTTAGATCTGCAGGCAGGCTGCCAAATGCCCTCCCCCCCTTCTCCAAGGTGCAGACTGCCATGCATGCATTGGTCAGCATGTGTGTTCAGTGGGCTTTGCAACAAATTAGGCTGGAGTGAAGAGTCATGAAGCAACCATCGAATTGGTACAAGGTCCAAATTTGCACCACAGTTGCATTTTGGGGTTTGCTGCTGCTCTAGGAAGGCAGCCTGCAACAGTGATAGTGCCAATCCGCCTTGAATGTGCCGCAGGCTTGGTGACAGTGCAGAACATGTTGAAGGTTCATGAAGCTGCCTAAGAGTAGGTCTGGGCCCAAATCAAAATGATGCACTTGGTTTGCTGCTACTCTGCGCAACTGACGCTACAGCCTGGGTTGTGAAACAGAACAACCAGATTCAGGTCAACTTGCCAACAATGTGCAGGTCCAGTTACAATGTGACATCAGTGCTACTCATGACAGCTGTCTGGCTCACTCAACCTGAGCACATTGCATCAAATCAGATCAGCAGCACATATGACAGTCCCTGTTCTCTGGACATCCAGCCTGAAAGCCAGGAAACATCCCACCAATATCTCTGTCATGCAACAGTCGTTTGTCCTTGCCAGCAGAGGGGACATGACGCGCATTTGTCATGAAGTCCCTCTCTTGTGCTTCATGATGTATGACACCCTCACTGACAGTTCAGCCCCAGGGCATTCAGCCCTGGGTGTCTCATCGCCATGACTATCTACAAAAGCTCTCACCTGTGCAACATTCCTAGTGGCTTCAAGCTGCTCCCTGAACCACCCCCTTCTCCGTCCCCACCCACTCCCCTTCAGCAGATCCTCATACAGCAGCTCCTCAATCAACCACAGCAGCCTTGCAAAGTCTGGGCCGGTGATTGTCTTGGGCAGAAGAGACTGCACAGCCGCTCTGGATTGGAGCCACTCTAGGTCCTTGTTCCAGAAAGGGGCGGTTGCTAGCAGGCGCAGCAGCTCATGCTGTAAGGGCTTGGATGGGTGGATCACCGGCTGTGAACCTGGAAGCAATACAGAACACTGTCATTTGCTGTTGTGGCAGAAATGGTTAAACTGGGATACTGGACGGCTGCCTTTTGGTGCCAGTCACACTAGGTGCTTGCTCTGAAAGAGGGCATGTGGCAGCAGTCACAGCAGCTTGTGTTGTGAGGGCTGGGATGAGTGCAAGACTGACTGTGAACCTGCGAGCAATACAGAACGCTTGTGGAACTTTGGCAGGAACACATGGGATGGGATACCCAACAGTTGCCCTTGGGACTCTGCCACATCAGGTGCTCTGGTAGAGGGTATGTAAAGCTGCAGAGCTTGGGTGACTGGATGTCAAGTTGAAACTGGCACAGCGAAAGTGAGACAACGGGCAAGACCTTGCGTAGTCAACCCCTGAGACATACTATTGGAAGTTAAGTTGCCTTAGAAGCATGGCCTGAGCGGCGCGTCCTTGTGCGTCCTGATTAAACAGGTATGTCAAATTCTGAAGCATGACCCTGTTGCCTGCGATCCTTGAACAAGGATGGGACCCAGCTGCCTTTCACAGAGATTGTAATCCAGAAGTTCTGGATGCTCCCAAGCATGGTGAACTGATTGTCAGAACTGCCGATTGCTTGTAAAGTGTATGCAAGTTAGTTCTGCTCCACCACAACACAGCCTCAGCAGGTGATGCCACT
>JAABUO010001937.1_pt1 | contig 25956 bp, 23 predicted proteins | sample 5559291 | NCBI WGS metagenome assembly JAABUO01 (sample SAMN10711878, study PRJNA513372) | rock metagenome | isolation source: Antarctica rocks | place: Antarctica: Victoria Land, Finger Mt sud
GTGCTGGACATCTTTAGACCGCAACGGCCGCTCCCAACAGAATCAAGGAGACTTGCCATTATGATACGCCAAAACCCTCAGAAGACCAAGGCCAATGCACCGCCTTTTTCACAGGCCTGCTAGAGCTATCCTTTCGCGGCCTGCGAACGCACGCCGCCGCCATAGCGGCTCCTGATCGTCTTCCATGCAATCCGGGCCCATTGCATGCGGAATCGTCCGGATTTCGTCGGCGCCATGCCCGCTACGCACAATTCTACTCGCGCATTGGATTCGCCGCGGAGTGTCCCAATCGTTGCGCTCCCAAACAACTCGCGTTTCCTACCCCGCGAACATCCGCTTGCACAATAACACGTCCACTTTCTGAACGTGTGCAGGACGAGCGAGGATGTCGTTCATGCGCTCGAGGTCGCGAAAGATGTCGCCGCCGCCTCCTGCGACATGTGCGTCGCGACCAGCCACGTTCGGAAAAGCTTCAAATATGCCAAACGTCAGTGGTGCAAACTGAATAGCGTACCAGGGACCCGTGGCGGGTTCGTTTTGTACGCATCCGAAAATGTCGCGCAACATCTGCACGACCTCGTCCGCCTTGCCGGAGCGCGCTTCGATGGCAATATAGAAGGCCTTCGGCCCATCCTCGCCGTTCTCGCCGGTCATCAAGACGCCGCGATGTCGTTTGTCCTGATCGTCCGGCGTTGCATTCGGTATCGGACTCAAAATTGGGGCGCCGGCGGGAGCCGACCCTTGTGAAACCATGTTTGCCATAGTGACCTCGCTGAGTATCTTTGCGGTGTCCGCCACTGCAGGTGAGCCAACTTAGCTCAAATAGAGTCTTCGCGACCTTAAAGAAGCCCCAGAACGCTCATTGACGTCCATAAATGCTCCGTCCGCTGGACACATCGATCCGCGAACCGGAGAGCCGATACGCGTTAGCCGACTGGTAATCCTTTGCAATTGCGACACGATCCAATTGCGAAGCGGCTCGCAAAAGACGGCTTCAGCGTCATGGTCAATACCGCAGCAATGCCGACTCGGCAAGCGTACTCGTTGAAACGATCGGGGCCGAGGGCGGACGTGCCCGGGGCTATGCGTCCGCGATATTCGTGCTCGCGAATCTGTAGATCACAGCGGTAAAGTGCGGTGCGCGGCGTCGGTGACGACGATCGGCTTTGGGACACGCGAACAAGGGGACGAACGCGATAAAGATCTTAAAGATGGAGATCTTAACACCGTTTCTGCTGGTAGCAAGCGCGCGCGACGTCATCAGCAAAGCGCGGCGAATCTACACAGCCGCAAAGGCGAGGCTCTAACGATCGACGGCCTCGTTTGTTTCACGGGTCGACGCCTTCAGGTCCCACGAGATCAACATAAAAGACGTAAGAACCGTCATCGTAATCGTTGTATACCTTTCTGTCACCTCGTTCTTGCGGAATCAACACACGGTAATGCTTAATTTTCCGGTGCACACCGGCCGTGCGGGCGGCATTCTCGATGCTCGCCACGCCGTGATGCCAGCCGCCTACAGCGTACATCCGATCGCTTTATCTCGGGCGAGCCGCGACGCATCATGCTGCCGCAAAGCGTCTGGATCAATCAATCGAACGATGGCAGTGCAGCAGCGTGATCATACACTACGTTCTTACACCGACCGGTGCCAGACCGCTTGACAACTTCCGCGAGGCAGAGCGACGTGTAGGCGACGATCGTCGGCGCGACGCTCGCGGAATGGCGCAATTGCGCGATCCGTTCGATGTCACGCAGCATCGCACGCAGATCGATATCTGCGTGAAAGATCCGTTCGTAGACACCGGTGAGCAACCCGAACGCCGCAGATCGATGGCACCCGGCTCGAGCCGCAGTAAGACGACCTTCTGCGACGCCGCCGCACCGATCGCCGCGGTTATGCTGGTCGGCAAGGCTGTGACTTGCAACTCGAGATCGAGCGCGGTTGCGACGCCGTGCATCAGTTCTTCGAGCTGGTCCGACGGAACGCCGGATTATTGATGAAAGCTCGGCCCCACGGCGATGACGAGTGCCGCCTCCGATGCGACGACCGCCACTGCTTCGGTTTCCATACCCTCGAGATACGCGTTCGGAGCGCCCGGCCGAGCACCAGACGCCAGCTGCCACATTAAACGAGCTGTTGCGCTGACTGGTTGAACTCACCGCCGCTTTTTTAAGATGTCGCGATCTTCGCGAAGCCCAGCGTGTTCACGTTGGAGACGACGAACCTCATCTTCAAGCGATTTACCGTCTCGGCACGGACTCGGCTTGCTTATGCGTACCGTGCTTCTTTCGCCAGACTTGCAAAAGATGCGGATGGACATCGAGCTCTCGGGCGACCTGCGTCAGAGCACGTTTTCCATCAGCTACTCGGCCGACCGCATCGCGCCGTCGGCTCTTCGCCGACGCTATAGGTGTCCGGGAAACCGGGCCGAGCTCAGAGCCAGAACTAACTACCTAGCAGGCGCAAGATCACGTAAGAGAAGCAAATAATCGCTTGAGCGACCCGGCAGGGCATGTGTCAAGTCAGGATGCTCCTTGCACTACCAACTCGGTGGTCCAACGGAGCGCCGAACGATGAGTGAAGAAGACGAGCGGCGCGGAATCGCGGGCGACTTCATCGTCTTCAAGATCTTGGGCGCGCGCGCCGAAGAGATGGCGACGCTAGACGAGGTGGAAGCGGCTGGCCGGAAAGCCAATGCGAATTGCCGCACGATGGGCGTCGCATTGTCGTCGTGCATCGTTCCCGCCGCGGGCAGAGCGACGTTCAATCTGAATGACGGCGAAATGGAAATCGGGCTCGGCGTCCATGGCGAGCCAGGCATGCGGCGCGGTCCGCTCGAGCCCGCCGACGCCGTTACGACGACGCTCGTCGAAGCGATTCTCGCCGACATGCCGCTCAAACGCGGCATGGAAGTTGCGGTGCTCGTCAACGGCCTCGGCGCGACGCCGTATAGCGAACTCTATATCATCTTCCGGCGCGTCGCGCAGATGCTCGACGAGCGCGGCATTAGCATCCATCGTTCGTTCGTCGGCGAGTACGTCACGTCGCTCGAAATGGCAGGCGCTTCCGTTTCGCTACTCAAGCTGGACGACGAACTGAAGCGGCTCATCGACGCGCCCGCCGATTGCGCGATGTTTGCGCAGTTCTAGAAAACACGCACTCGGATCTAGGAGAACAACCACCAATGGCTATGACAGCGACCGAGAAGCCCGCTTCGGGGACCAAAGATACGCAGATGATGCAAGCGATCGTCGCGTATGCGCCGGGCGATTATCGCCTGGAAACCATACCGATTCCGACGCCCGGGCCGCTTGAGATTCTCACGAAAGTCGAAGCCACGGGCATCTGCGCGGGCGACATCAAAACGTTTCACGGCGCGCCGTCTTTCTGGGGCGACGCAGAGCAGCCGCGTTACGTGAAGCCTCCAATGACGCCGGGTCACGAGTTCATTGGCCGCGTCGTTACGCTCGGTGAGGGCGCTGGCGAAAAATTCGGCGTCGCCATCGGCGATCGCGTGATCTCCGAGCAAATCGTGCCGTGTTGGCACTGCCGCTTCTGCAATTCCGGCAGCTACTGGATGTGCCAAAAGCACGATCTCTACGGCTTTCAGAATAACGTCAACGGTTCGATGGCCGAGTACATGATCTACACCAAAGAAGCCATCGTTCACAAGATTCCGGAACACGTGCCGATTGAAGAAGCGATCGTCGTTGAACCGCTCGCCTGCTCGTTGCATGCGGTCGATCGCGCAAACGTGGGACTCGACGACATCGTCGTCGTCGCGGGCGCGGGCACGCTCGGCCTCGGCATGGTGGGCGGTCTGCGGCTCAAGAATCCGAAGAAACTCGTCGTGATGGATCTTAGTCCGACGCGTCTCGAGCTCGCGAAACGCATGGGCGCGGACATTCTGATAAACCCGAAAGAGGTCGACGCGCAGGCGGAGATCATGAAACTCACCGACGGTTACGGGTGCGACGTCTTCATCGAAGCGACGGGTTTCGCGCCGATGGTCAACACCGGTATGAAGATGATCCGCAAGCTCGGCCGTTTCGTCGAATTCAGGGTGTTCCGCGATGAAACGACGCTCGACTGGTCCATCATCGGCGACCGTAAAGAACTCGACGTTCTGGGCGCCCATCTCGGGCCGTATTGCTATCCGCGCGCGATCCGTTATATCGCCGACCGCACGATCGACGTACGCGGCATCGTCACCCATCAGTTCGCCCTAAAAGATTTTCTCGAAGCGTTCCAAACAATGGAAAGTGGCGTCCATTCGCTTAAGGTCGTGCTGCGGCCGAGTGGCATCTAAGCACCAATGTCGTATTGAGCTTGTACCGATTTTCCGAACACGTTGCTACGCTGCGATCGCCAGCGACGACTCGATTCTTCCGGGCTGACGTAGGCCAATTGTTGAGTGGCGACGCTTCCTTATTGCACCAAACTTCGACGTATTCGAAAATCGCTGCACGAGCGATTGCGCGGCTTTCCCAGATTGGATCACCAAGCTATCGTTTCATAGAGCCGAAGAAGCTCTCGACGCAGGCGTTGTCCTAACACTCGCCTTTGCGGCTCATAGTGGCACGCATGCCGCACGATTTGAGCAGATCCCGAAAATCTTCGCTTGCATATTGGCTGCCACGACCGGAGTGAAACAGCGTTCCTATTGTCGACCGGCGATTACGATTGGCAGCGCGAAGCGCGTCGATTTACGAGACGTCGATCAATCGTCGTATTCGTCGACCACCCAATCACGCGACGAGATGCGAGATCAATAACGACTGCGAGGTACAACCAGCCTTCGCGAGTTGGCAGGTAGGTGATGTCGCCGGCTCACGTCCGATTGGGCTCACGTACTTTGGTGATGCCGAATTGTCTATCAAGAGTGTTCGCTGCGATCGGCAACGTATGGGACGAATCGGTGGTTTTTGGGAACCGACGGGGCCGAATACCCTCGATTCCAGCGGATACATCAGTCTGCCGACCCGGTTCGCGCCGACTGCAGTACCTTGAGCCGAAAGCTCCGCGAGGATGCGAGGGCGCCTGGACGTCAATCACTTGATTCGCTCTGGCAAGTCTCTCTTCGACCATGGCGTTGCGTTTTTGTAATTTTGTCATCTCAACTGCGTCCGGGTCAGGTTTTCGACCTCGCTTCGTCCCGAATGGCTCCTGAAACTCGTTGCTTTCGGCAATCGAAAGGAGCGAGGAATAACTCCGTTCTCGGCAGATCGCCGCTCGTTCGATTGCCGACGCTGCCTCGTAGGCGCCAAGAATGCCCCCCGCGCTATATCGGCGGGCGTGAATCGCCTAGAAACGTCTTTGCCGGAACCGGATCGGGGATGGAGGAAGTGCTTTCCATGCGTGAGATCTTTCACGCCCTCATTAATTAAGCCCGTGCGGCTGAGCTTAGTCTGATGTTGACACGGAGGGCGCGTTCGTCGAGATAATGAAACGCTTTTCTGCAATTCTCGATCAAACTCAACAGGCGTTGGTGAGTGTTCGCACCCATCCAGACAACATGTAATAAATTGGCCGTTCTTCGAAATGACTCGGCACTCGGCGATCGTAACGGAGGGTTTCGGCGATAATGGCATCGTTCTCGATTCGGAGCCAACGACTCACCCTAGCAGCATAAACGAGAATATACCGGCAACAATACTCTTCAAAGTCCTCACCTTTGTAGCAAAAGAGGGCGTTAGACGCTTAGCGTCGCGAACGACATCTTGTGTAAAAGCAGAACACTATGGGGAATGACCGTCAATTGTCAAATGTCCTCAGAGAGCGCTCCAAATGTAACACGCGGCTTAGTTCCGCTGGACGCAGGTTCAAGATTTAACACCGTTTTCGAATGCTGATTAATTCGACGCACACACGAAGCTGACGCCGGTGGACAATCATGTGGGGACGAGACCGAACTCGAGGACGCTATGCCAATCTCTCGTTAATTATATACTTTGTAGCTTTCTTACCGCCACTCCAGCTCGTACTTAGGACACATGCGTTTGCCGAACGCCAAGATGCACTAAATCCGATCAACTGGGTCGAGCGCGGTAGTTTTGCTGAAAAACGCCACGATTTAGTGGAAGCACTTGCCGACTACACGGAAGCTATAAAAAGAACCAGTACCGATCCTATCCCCTTGTACGATCGAGCCCGAGTTTATTCGATGCTCCATGAAAATGAAGATGCTCTCAGAGATGCCGAAGCCTCTGTTCAGATCTCACCTGTTTTTGCCGATGGATTCGCTTTGATTGCGAGATTACAGAGGGACGCAGGACATTTAGACGATTCTTTAACTGCCATCAATCGAGCAATCTCCTTACGTCCATCAGAATTGCGCTACAAAAGCCTGCGAGGTGACGTACTTGAAAGGGAGGGACTTCACGATAAAGCGTCCTCCGATTATGAGACCGTGATACGAGCAGATATGAATAACATAGATGCGTTATATGCGGAAGCACGTATTAAGCTGTTGCAGAATAAGCAGAATGAAGCGCTCACACTTCTCCAACGATACGCTGGGATAGCAAATATCCCCAATATAACAGCGGTACGAGTGGTCACGCAACTTCTTATTTCCGAAAATCGCCCTAACGAAGCCCTGGAGTGGATTTCGACTCATGGAAGCAACGACGAACGCTTAGTGGAATACCACGCGCAGGCTTTAGCGATGTTAGGACGATTTTCGGAAGCAGAGTCACTCTTACGCCTGGCTCCGGAAAAAGGTTCAGATTTTGGAGAAACGATTAAGGGGCAAGTTGCGATGGCTACGGGCAACTGCGAACAGGCGGTCCGTGCGTTTAAGCGTGCGACTTTAGGTAGTTATCGCGATGCTAGTGATATATGGCGGAATTACGGGATCGCAAACATCTGCACCAGAAAAGTCCGGGCAGCAATCGCCGCATTCGATGAAGCGATCCGGCTGGATCATGCAGATGCACTTGCCTACCGCTACCGTGCCGATGCGTATCGATCCCTTGGTCTACTGGACGATGCAATACGAGATGCAAAAGAAGCGCTTCGGCTTGCCGGTCCCGATGCTCGGCTTCTTATGATGCTTGGCGTTGATGAGTACCGCTCTCGAGATCGAAGATTGGGACGTGCGGATTATCAGCGTGGGTGCAGCTTACTGCAAGCAAATGAACTTGCACAGATAGACCTCTGTAAAAAACAACTCCCACATATGCAGAACTAACGAACGCGCGGTCGCGGTCGCGGTCGCGTACCTCATCACTTTCTGAGAGCATTCGTAAATACGAAATCAGAAATGCAAAGTCAGAAAGTTGGATGTCGGATATGCTGACAGAATGATCGCTACTGCTCATCGGGCAAGGGCGGCGTCGGAAAGACGACGGCGGCCCTGGCCCTTGCCGCGATCCTCGGTGCCGTCCAACAACGGCACGGCCTAGGAATGCCCGTGGTGCTCGATCTTGACTCTCGCTCCGATGCGACGCGCGGTGTGGGCATCAAGCCCGGCGGAACCGTCAGTAGCAGAAGGATGGATGCGATCATGACAATCGTGACGGTCAAGGCAGTGGTCCTCCGCCAGATCGGCGTACGCGTTTTCGTGGCCATCGGCTTAGCCGCCGCGTTGGGCCTGACGATGCTGCTCGGCCCGAACAAGCCATGCGCGATGTCGCTAGTCCTAAGGTAAAGTACGGCGATCTACGAGTTCGTCGCGATCGCGCTCTTCGTGTTTACCGGTGTCTTGATGGAAGCGACAGGCCTCGGCGCGGATCTGCTCGAGTTCTGCAACGCGTTCGTCGGTCGCGTTCCCAACGCTCTTGCGGTTGCGGTGGTGATTACGAGCGCGTTGTTTGCATCGATCTGCGGCTCCAGTGTTGCGAACGCCGCGACGCTGAGCTTGGTGGCGGTGCCGTTACTGGCGCAAGAGGGATACCCGCCGTCGATGCGCGGTGGAGTCGTCGCGGCGGGAGGAACGCTCGGACTGCTCATTCCGCCCAGCATTCCGCTGATCATATACGGTGTTGACGGACACCCCGATCGGACAACTCTTTTTGGCCGGCATCGTGCCCGCGGCGATCATGGGCGTGTTATTCGCTTTCTACCTCATCGTGATCGCACGCCCGCGCGTGCGCCGGACCGTCCGGCAGGCAATCGACTATCGCGGCGTCACGCTGCGCGCGCGGCGCGGCGCAGACGGCGTCGATGCTGATCATGCTCGTTGCGACGGGGTTATTTTTCAGCCAATGTATGTCGCTCGAACAGATACCGCAACAATTAGCGGTTTCATCACCGGGCTGAGCGCTTCGCACCTGATCATCATGACGGCGATGCTGCTCGCCTACCTCATCAGGGGCAGTTTCTCGAGGCGGCCGCCATGCTCATCATCGCGACACCGATCTTCTTCCCGATTGCAATCGCGATCTGCTTGAGTCAGGTTCAGTTCGGAGTCATCGCGGCGCTCAATCAGGAAGTCGCACAGATCCACCCTCCGATGGGGATCAACCTTATCACGGTTTCGGGCATCACGAAAATTCCGCTGCAGCGCCTGATGGTCGGGGTGTTGCCCTTCATCGCCATCCAGCTCGTTATGATCCACGGCGTGTACTTCATTGCGCAACTCTCGCTGTGGCTGCCGCAACACATCCTACACCGCTAGTGTGTGTTCGTTTCCGGGAGCGTGGCCGAAAAGCGTCGCCGGCGCGTGGGCCGGCGAACGCGTTTGGCCTCGAATCATGACCGTTAGGGAGGTCCGAAGAGCGTACGTCGTGATACGCTAGCAACGCATGAGTAATCGGGTCGCGCGTTTCCTCGCCGGCACCCTCCCATTTTGGCGCGACGCGTGAGCGCGTCCACCCATCCCTCGCGGGCCGTCGCGCGTTCGCAGCGCGGAATGGTGGCTTCGCCGCACGCGCTGGCGACGGCGGCTGGCGTCGACGTGCTGCGCCGGGGCGGTAACGCCGTCGATGCGGCGATCGCCACCAACGCCGTGCTGGCCGTCGTGTTCCCCGCCAGCAACGGGATCGGCGGCGATGCGCTGTGGCTCGTGTACGAGCCCAAGACGCACGAAACGATCGCTTACAACGGCAGCGGCGGCGCGGCGGCCGCGCTGGACGCGGGTTCGGTGCGCGAACGCGGGTACGCGACGATGCCCAAATTTGGCGCGCTCACCGTGACCGTACCGGGCTGCGTGCGCTCCTGGGAAGACGTGGCGGCGGCCCACGGAACGCGGGGACTGGACGAACTGCTCGCACCCGCCGAAGCGTACGCTCGCGCAGGGTACGTCGTCACCGACGTGGTCGCGCAAACGTTCGCGGTCAACGAAGCGTTGCTGCGGGACGACGCGGCTGCCGTCGAACTCTTTTTCGCGCGCGGCCTGCCGGAGCCCGGCGACGTGTTGCACAACGTGCCGCTCGCGGATTCGCTCGCTGCGATCCGGCGCGACGGCGCCCGTGCGTTCTATAGCGGACGTATCGCCGCTGCGATCTGCAGCACGCTCGCTCCGCTCGGCAATCCGATGACGCCGGACGATCTCGCCCGGCACGTTACGGACCGCGCGACGCCGCTTGCGATCCCGTGGCACGGATGCGAACTCGTCGCGCATCCGCCGAATTCGCAGGCGGCCGTCGCGCTCATGGTGCTCGGGGCGCTCGCAAACGACGGCGCCGCAAGCGATCTCGACTGGACGCACCTCGCAATCGAAGCGATCAAAGACGCCTTCGTAGCGCGCGACACACGGTTCACGGATCCGCGCACGACGCGCGACTCGATCGCAGATATCCTGACGCCCGCCGCGCTCGCCGCCGCTCGCGCGCGCATCGATCCGGCCCGCGCGCGGACGCGTCGCTCCCCCGTCGATCGCGGGGGCACGATAGCGGTCGTCGCCGTCGATAACGACGGCCGGGCGGTCTCGCTGATCGAAAGCCTCTACACGAGCTTCGGCTCGGGTGTCGTCGCGCGCGGCACGGGCATCGTTTTGCACAATCGCGGCGCCTATTTCCGTCTGGAGGACGACCATCCGGGCGTTCTCACGGGCGGCAAACGTCCGTTGCACACGCTCTCACCGGGCATGCTCTTGCGCGGCGGCGAGCCGGAGTTCGTCTACGGCGCCATGGGTGGCGATGGTCAGCCGCAGACGCACGTGCAGCTCGTGCACGACGTCTACGAACGCGGGATGTCGGTGCAGCAGGCGATCGATGCGCCGCGTTTCGTCTACGGGCGCGATAGCGAAGCGGCGTTCGCGGATTCCGTACGCGTCGAAGCGCGCTTCGATCCGGCCGTCATCGCGGGGCTTCGCGAGCGCGGCCACGTCGTCGACGTCGTCGGCGCCTACGACCGTGCGCTCGGGCACGCGCATGGCATCGTCGTCGATCGGAAACGCGGCTCGCTCGCCGGCGGAGCCGACCCGCGCGCCGATTCTCTCGCGCTCGGGTACTAGAGCGCCGGAGCGTTTACGAACGCAGCGCGGCGAGCACCTGTCGCGGCGACGGTACCGTGCCGTACAGGAGCATACCGACCCGATAGATCCGTCCCGCCGCCCAAAAACACAGCAGCACGGTCGCGGCGTTGATGCCGAGCGCGAGCGCGGTCTGCCACCAGGGCACGGTCGAAATCGCGATGCGCGTGAACATCACGAACGGTGAGAGAAACGGCACGAAGCTGCACGCGACCACGAACGGAGCGCTGGGCTGCAGCAACGCGAATTGCGCGACGAAGAACGCCCCGACCACCGGCAGAATGACGGGCGTCGTGACGCTCGCGAGATCTTCCGTTCGAGAAATCAGCGACGCGGCCGCGGCGTAGATCGTCGCATATTGCAAATAGCCGAGCACGAAGAAGAGAAAGAACGCGACGACTTCGAGCGGATCGATTGCGAGCAGGATGCCGCTCGGATCGGCCGCGCCCGCGCGCGGGTGAGGCGAACTCGCCAGTGACGACGCGAGCTGCGGCAGAAGCGCGGCCGCCGTCAAGATCCAGAAGCCGATTTGAACCAGCGCGATAACGGCGGCCGCGAACGTCTTTCCGGCGAGGAGATTCGCGGGTTCGATGGTCGCGACGAGAATTTCAGCGATGCGACTGGTCTTCTCTTCCGCGACGGCAGCCATGACGTTTTGGCTCGCGAGGATGATTGCGAGATAGAGCATGAAGATCAGGCCGAAGGCGATGCCGTGGGCGATCGTGGCGCTGCCGCTATCGGCAAACTTCGTATCGGTCGCGTGCAGCGTCCGTTCGATCGTGGCCGCGTCCCGCGCGCGCGCGCTCGTCGCGCCGGTTTGCATTGCGATATTGAGCGGCAGCAGCGCACGATATTCTGCATCGCCGAAAGCGGCAAGGTCGCGCGGATAGATATCGAGGTGCAGCCGGCTTCCACGGCGCGAGATCCTGACGGCAGCGCCGGCATGGCCGTGCTGGTCGAGGTAACGTTCCGTCACGTGCGCGGGCAGAGCCGGCACCGACGCGACGATGTGATAGTCGCGATGGCCTTCGAGCAGCGCCTGCGCGCGGGCGCGCAGCGCAGCATCGCCCGCGAGGACGATATCGCGAGCCGACGAGCGTTCGACGTTTGAGAAGAGGATCGGCGCTTCGATGATGGCGGCGATCGCGAAGATACCGCCAAGCGTTGCGATCCAAAAGATGCGCGAGCGAACCTTGCGCAGCAATTCGGTCACGAACACGAGTCCGAGTTCGTTCATCGCGCGGCCTCGAGAGCACGGACGTAGATCGCGCTGAGCGACGGTTCGTGACGTTCGAACGACTCGACCGCACCGGCCGCGACGGCGGCGCGCAGCAGCGCACCGAAATCGGTGCTCGCAGGTAACTCGTACGAAAGTTCTCCGTCGCCCAGTTGTTGAGGCTCGCCCGCCCCCGCGGCTGCAAAAACGGCGCGAATACCCGGGTCGTCGGGGGTCACGCGCACGGTTCGCGTCGGAAAGGCGCGGCGCAATTCCATAAGCGTACCGGCCGCGCGTACTTTTCCCGCACCGATGATGCAGAACGCGCGGCAGGCTTGTTCGATCTGAAACATTTGGTGGCTCGAAAGCACGATCGTCGTGCCGGCTTCGGCGAGCGCGCGCAGGCACGCGAGTATCGTTTCGGCATTCATCGGATCGAGACCGGAAAACGGCTCGTCGAGCACGAGCAGTTCGGGAGCGTGAATGACGGCACTCGCGAGCTGCACTTTCTGCTGATTGCCTTTGGAGAGTTCGCCGCACGGACGAGACGCATAGCGTTGGATATCGAGCGTCGCCAACCAGCGCTCGGTGCGCGTGCGGGCCTCATCGCCGGCGAGCCCGTGCAGCCGCCCGAAATAGGCGATCTGATCGCGGACGCTCATTTTGGCGTAGAGTCCACGCTCCTCCGGCAGGTAGCCGAAGCGTCGTCGCACGGCACGGTCGATCGGGCGCTCGGACCACGTAATCGTTCCCGAATCCGGCGCGTAGATGCCGAGCACCATGCGCATCGTCGTCGTCTTACCGGCACCGTTAGGGCCGAGCAATCCGAAGATGCTGCCACGTTCCACGGTAAAACTTACGTCGTCAACGGCCGGCAGGGCACCGAACGAACGACGTATACGATCGACGACGAGCATGCCCGAGCGTTTTCGAGCGAAAGGTCGGTGAGGCCGCTTCGGTCTAGCCTTGTGCGGCGATGAAGCCGCCGAAGAATTGGGGCGCGACCGCGCAGGAGCGCGCGCGCCGCTATCCGTGTGACGGTCTCGAGTTCGAGGCGGACGATACGTATTTCCGTGCCATCGATGTCGCAGCTGCGCCGGCACTGCTCTTCCGTTGGCTCTGTCAATTACGCGTCGCGCCGTACAGTTACGATGCGATCGACAACTTCGGCCGCCGTAGTCCGCGACGGCTCACGCCCGGTCTCGAGGCTCTTGTCCCCGGACAGCGCATGATGACGATCTTTCGCCTCGCGGCCTTCGCTGCGCCGAGCAGCCTGACGATCGTGCTGGCGTCGCGCGTCGCTGCGGCCGTCATGGGCGACTTCTGCGGCACCTACGACGTTCGTGCGCGCGCCGCCGGTAGCCGGCTCGTAGCGAAAATCCGCGTGCGCTATCCGCGCGGCCCGTACGGCCGGCTACTACGGCGCGCGCTGCCGTACCTCGACCTCTTCATGTTTCGCAAGCAGCTGCTGACCTTGCAACGCTATGCGGAGCGCGACGGCCGCGCTTCCCGGGACAACTCATTGCCGCCGGCGCACGTTGTACGCGACGTCTAGGAGTATGCATGCAAAGATTTCGTACGCTCGCGCTGGCACTCGTTGCGGGCGGCGCGATGCTCGCCTCGGCCGCCGCACCGTCGTTCGCAAAGAAAAAGCCCGACGAGCGCGGGCGCTTCAGTGCCGCCCCGGCGAACACGGGCACCCCGGCGCTGCAGACGACCGTCGATATGCTGACCGCCGGGAGCGATAAGACGGGCTTTCAGGCGACGACGCTCGTCGGCCACCTCGCCGGCGCGCTCACGAGCGGCGAACTCGCATCGCTCGACAAGCAGTTCGGCGTCGATAACGTCATTTCGTTCGTTAAGACCTTTAATTTCATCGTCAACGATTCGATCACGAAAGTAACGGCAGCGAAGATCTCGCTGCCGAAGGCTTCAGCGCCCCTTCCCGACGGCAAGGCGCTGTCCGGCGAACTGTACGCGCTCGGCGTTACGCCCGATAAAACGTTCGACGTCGAGTATATGCTCGATGCGCTCGTCACCCATCCCGTCCACGTCGAAGTCATGAACGACATCGATAAAAATCCGGCGCTCGGGCCGAAGGCCGATGCCAACTACCACGCCGTGCTCGCGCAGGCCATGAGCGATCTTAAGAATGCGTATAAGCTTTAGCCCGCGCCGCGCGGACCGCGTGTTCCACGATATCGCCGAGCAGCGCGTCATCGACGGCATCGGCGCGCGAGAAGTCCAGCCGCGCGCTGTCGGCAGCGCGATACGCCGTCGCGGCGTTCTTCGCCTCGAGGTCGACCGTCTCGGGCAGCGGATCGTAGGGACGCACGTCCGGCTTCGCCGCCGCACTCGGGACGAACGCATCGTCGAGCGTCGACGCCGACGAATCGTAGCTCGATAGCGCCGGCAGTCCAAGCATCGTTTCGATCGTGCGCACGATACCGGCAGTCGAATGGTGTCCGTGCACGACGCCGCCGCGCGCGTAGGCGCTGACGACGTAGGCGGGCATGCGTTGCGCGTCGACGTGATCGGCGCCGTTCTGCGCGTCGTCTTCGACGATGAAGATCGCCGTGGAAGCCCAGTATGGCGAGTGCGAGACCGTCGAGACCAGTCGTCCGACGGCGAGATCGTTCTGCGCGACGAACGCCATCGGCGTGAGCGCACCCGGTCGCGTGGCAGCGGTATGGTCGTTGGGCAAGCGTACGATCTCGAGCTGCGGCAACGTCCCGCTCTCGACGTACGCCGCGAATTCGCGCGCCCATTCGGCTTCGCGATCGAGATCGCTGAACTGAAGATCGAAGCCGGGGAAACGCGGATCGGTAAGAACGCCGAGATCCGGCATGTGCGAGACGATGTGCGGTGCCGGCTGCATCGTCACGGCGGCGGTGAACTCACCGTAATTGCGCAGCGAGACGTGCGCTTTGGTCGCGGCGTTCCAAAGGTAGCCGTTGTGCGGCGTCGAGGCGCTCGCGCCGTCTTCGAAATCGTAGGCTTTTCGCCGGCCGCCGTAGTTGGGCGGCCACATCCGTTCGAGATAGTCGTTCGCGAAGGCGCCGACGGTCCAGTTGTGTCCGTCGGCGCTGACTTCCGCATTCGCATAGGTCGCGTCGAGGATGCCGAAGCGCGCTGCGAGCGCGTGCTGGTTGGGCGTGACGTCCGCGCCGAAGAGCACGAGCGCGGGATCGCCGTCGGCGCCCTTCACGTCGCCGAGCACCTGATCGTACGTGCGGTTCTCTTTGATGACGTAGATGACGTGCTTGATCGGTCCGGCACTGGTCATAAAGCCGCTCGCCGTCGACGCGCCGGGGTTTGGCGGATTCGCGTTAGCGAGCACATCCCCCAGCCCGCGCAGCGCAGCGGCATCGGAAATGGCGACGCGCCGGATCGAGCCGATCATCTCGTGGGCCACGTAGCCCGATTCGTCGTGCAGGCGCGCAAACGGTTTGAATTGCGGATTCGCATGCGACGATTCGCCCTTGCCGTCGACGACGTCGAGCGCGTTTCCATCGCGCGTGGGAACGATCGCCGTGGGATACCAGCCCGTCGGTACGGCCCCGACCAGATGCGGCGTGGCGCTTGCGATATCGAGCACCGCAACCGCATTGAGCGCCGATTCGGCGATGAAGAGCCGCTTGCCGTCGCGCGAAAACGCGAGTGCGGACGGCGATGCACCGAAGCGTTCCTTGCCGAGCGGCGAAACGTCGATGCCGCCGACGCGGGCGTCGGTTGCCGTGTCGACGACGCCGATCGTATCGTCGTCGGTTTCCGAAACGTACAGCGCTTTACCATCGGCGGAGAGCAACAGCGCTTCGGGATGCCGGCCCACGGCGATCGTCGCGCGCACGGCGTGCGTCGCGGTGTCGATCACCGAGAGCGTCGCGGCACCCCAATTCGCGACGTAGAGTTTTGCGCCGTCCGCAGCGTACGCGAGCCCGTACGGATGCGCGCCGACGGCGATCGGCGCGCCGGCCGTTCCCGCAGCTTCGTCGATGAAGCGAACGGCGTCGGCCGATTCACCGCTGACCGCGAGGGTTTTCCCGTCGGGCGAACGCGCGACGGCAGCCGCCCAGAACGGACCCGGTATGGCGACGGTGCGATCCGTCGTCCCGGTTGCGGCATCCACGTGCGCGAGGGCGTCTTTGCCCGCGAGGCTCACCCAAAACGACGTGCCGCTACGATCCGCGAGCGGCGCGCCGGTAGCGCCCTCAAGCCGAATCGTACGTTCCGCCGCGAGCGTTTGCGCGTCGAACACGCGCACGGCGGCCGCGGCTTGGCCGTCCTCGACGACGACGAGGTGCCGTCCGTCGGCAGTCCGCGCCGCACCTTGCGGCAGCGTTCCGGTCGCAACGACGGTGTCTGCGGCCGGCGAGAGGCGCCACTCCGTCGGCAGTACGTAACCTTGTCGCGCCGCGTAGACGGCCGTTGCGGATAGCGACGCGCACGCAACGGCGAGCAGAGCAAATGTCTTCACCGCGCGATGGTATCCGCCCGAAGCTTATCGGGCGCTTAAGCGATGAGCCGCACGCAACATCAGTCGCGGCACGAGCACGGCATACACGACGAGCGTGATCGCGAAGAACGTTTCGTGCACGCCCGAGAGATAGTTGTGATCGATGAAGCGGCAGCCGACGTTCGTTCCGCCCATAGCGAGCGCGACGACCGCCCACGCGAGGTGCAGGCCGCGGCCGGGATCGCGCAGCTCGCCGAAGAGCGACGTGCCGCCGTAGCGATACGCATCGACCCACGCGACGATCATAGCGATGCCGAGCGCGAAGCAAAGGCCTCCCGTAATCGCACCCCAGGCGATGTCGAACGCGCGCGAGCCTTCGAGCATTCCCGCTTCTTCACGGCGTGTGCCGTCCGCTCCCTGGCAAGGCGCCGCCGACAAATGCGAGCGCGCCGCCCGCAGCCGCGCATCCGAGCACGACGGCCCAAACGGGAGCGCGCGTGCGAAACAAGATGACGAACGCGACGAGTGCGAGCAGCGCGGTGCTGCGTCCCCGCCAAAGCGAGGTCACGATCGGATCGATGAAGACGGCGGCGAGCAGACCGACGACCGCGGCATTGACGCCGGCCAGCACCGCGCCGGCGCGGGGCACCTCACGCAGCGCCCGCCACAGCGGCACGACCGCTGCGACGAGGAGAAACGACGGCGCGAAGATTCCGGCGAGCGCGATCGCGGCGCCCGCCGCTTCCGTCGCCGGCGAACTATTAGCCGCGCCCAAAAAGGCGGCGAACGTAAAGAGCGGGCCCGGGACCGCTTGGGCGGCGCCGTAGCCTGCCAAAAAGTCCCGCTCGTTGACGAGCGAACCGATCGCGCTCTGCAGAAACGGCAAGACGACGTGGCCCCCGCCGAAAACCAGCGACCCGGCGCGAAAGAACAACGCGAAGAGCCCGAGTGCCGTGCCGGAGGCCGCGACGATCGGCAACCCGCAGAGCAACAGGACGAACGCGCCGCCCGCGATGGCGCCCGTGCGGCGCGATACGCGCAGCGACGGGGCGGTGCGCGGCAACGGCAAGGGCGGGCCGAACGCGGCGCCCGCAACGCCGCCGCCCACGAGCGCGAGCCACTGAAAGCCCGGCGCGAAACGATCGATCGCGACGCCCGCGATCAGGGCGCCGCCGGCGATCGCTCCTGCGAGGCGCGTCGTCACGAGGGTCCTTGCCAGTTGCACGACGGCGAGCAGCACGACGGCGGCGGCGGCCGCGAGCAACCCTTGCGTGATGCCGACGAGAAGCGGCGCGTGCGGCGTGCCGCCGAGCGTCGCCCGATGCACGAGGATTCCGAACGCCGCGAGGGCGAGCGCCGAAGGCAGCGTGAACCCGAGCCACGCGAGCAGCGCTCCCGGCCAGCCCGCCTGGCGCAAGCCGAGCACGATGCCGACCTGACTGCTCGTCGGTCCCGGGAGAACGCTGCAGAGCGCGACGATCTCAGCGAATGCCGCATTGTCGAGCCACTTCGCGCGCTCGACGAACTCGCGCCGGAAATAGCCGAGATGGGCGACCGGGCCGCCGAACGACGTAACGCCGAGCCGAATGAAGCGCGTGAAAACATCGAGAGCGCGGGCCACCCCAAAAAGGGTCGGCGCGAACCTTCGGCATGCCTGCTCGCGGCGCGAAGCGAATAGCGCCGAAACCATGAGCTTGAATGACTCGATCGTTTTTGCCGGCGGCGGCTTTCGCAAATATGACGACGCCCGCGTCGGCCTGCTGACCCACGGTCTCAATTATGGCACGGGCTGCTTCGAAGGCATTCGCGGCTATTGGAGTGGCGAGGATCGCGAACTCTATCTGCTCCAGTTGCGCGAGCATTACGAGCGGTTGCACACGTCGGCGCGCTTGCTGATGATGGACTTGCCGCATTCCGTCGAGGAACTGGTCGGAATTACGATCGAGCTCTGTAAGCGCAATCGTTACGAAGAGAACATCTACATCCGGCCGCTGATCTACAAATCGGCGGAGGATGTCGGGGTGCGGCTCAAAGGCGTGCCCGACGCCTTCGCCATCGCGGCGTTGCCCTTCAACAAATACTTCGATGCCGAAGCGGGTCTGCGCGCGTGCGTCAGTTCGTGGCGCCGCATCGACGATACGATGGCGCCCGCGCGCGCGAAGATCACGGGCGCGTACATCAATTCGGCGCTCGCGAAAAGCGAAGCGCAGATGAACGGCTTCGACGAAGCGATCTTGCTCTCGCAAGACGGGCACGTCGCCGAAGGGTCCGCGGCGAACCTGTTTATCGTTCGCAAGGGCGTGCTTTTCACGCCGGACCCCGCGCAAAACGTCCTCGAAGGCATCACGCGGCGTACTGTCGTTACGATAGCGCAGAACGACCTCGGCCTCGACGTCGTCGAGCGGCCTCTCGACCGCAGCGAGCTGTATGCGGCAGACGAACTGTTCCTAAGCGGCAGCGCGGTCGGGATTTCGTATATCAATTCGGTCGATCATCGCGTCATCACCGAGGGGACGATGGGCCCGGTAACGCGGGAGCTCTCGCGGATCTTTAACGAAATGACCTACGGCCGCGTGCCGGCGTATCGCTCGTTCCTCACGCCGACGTACGCCAATCGTCCCCTGCGGGCCGTCGTTTAGGGCACCGTCGACCGCTCAATGCGCTGGTTCGAGCGCGTCCTCCGCGGCCGCGGCCGGCGGCGGTATGTCGAGCATTTTCGCGGGTGCGGAATTCCACATCGCTTCGTCGGGTGCGAGCGCCTGCGCGATGGGCGCGGGCTTGCGAGGCGAGAACGCCGCGATTCCGCGCTCTTCGCGCCAGGCGGTAAAGCGACCGAGTTGATCGTAGGCGATGCGCGAAACTTTACGAATAAACGAACGGCCGACCCCCAAACTCGGCAACTCCGTCGTCATGACGGCGATGACGTAGGGCTCGTCGTCGTGATACACGATACCGACGTCGTTGAGCGTATCGTGCAGCGAGCCCGTCTTGTGCGCGATCTTCACGTCTTTGGGAAGCAACATCGGCAAGAGCGAGTTGTGCGTCTGCCCGGTGAGGATCGCGAGCATCTGCTCCGAGGACCACGAGTCCACGAGACGATCGCGGGCGATCGCATCGAGCAGCGTCACCATGTCTTTGGGGCTGGTGCGCAGGGCATATCGAATGGCGTTGGTTTCGGAACGGATGTCGTCGGTGAGGTGCGTGCGTTGCAAGCCGAGATCGCTCATCGTCGCGTTGATGTGCCCGCGGCCGACCATCCGGATCAGCATGTTGGTCGCGGTGTTATCGCTCTGCGTGATCATCGCCCAAAGCAGCGCTTTGATCGAACGCACGGTACCGAGCCGCGCATCGGCGAGATCGCCCCAGCCATAATCTTTATCGCGTGCCTGCAGATGCACGATCGTGTTGAGGCCGAGCGTGCCCGCTTCCATCTGCTTGAACACTTCGACCATCACGGGAATTTTGATGGTCGATGCGGCCGGGAGGCTTTCGGAGGCGTTGATGCCGGAGGTCATGCCCGTCGCGAGATCTTCGATTGCGATGCCGACGTGGCCCGGTGCGTGGATGGCGGCGGTGGCGAGCTGGAGCTGCAGCGAATCGAGAGGGCTTTGCGTCGCGTCGAAGATGGCGGCTCGTGACGGCAACGGCGCGAGAACGATCGCGAACGCGATGAGTCCCAGACTGAGCCCGCGCCAACGTTTCGTCATATCGTTGCGGCCATAGTAGCGTTATCGGCCGGGGACCTGCCGACATAAGTGACGGCGGGACGTTTTAGAGGGGAACGCCGTCGGCTTCGGGCGCGCGGGCGCGCCCCGCAAAGCCGGCCAGTGCGGCGAGAGCAGCCACGTACGGCAACGCTTGCATCAGTTCGCTCGGAACGCCGGTGCGCTGCAATGAAAATTGCAAGGCGGAAAGTGCGCCGAAGGCGAGCGCCGCTGCCGCCGCACCGAGCGCGGTCCAGCGCCCGAAGATCACCGCCGCGAGCGCGATGAAGCCGCGGCCCGCGGTCATGCCGTCGGAGTAAATATCGAGTTCGCCGAGCGCGAGGAACACGCCGCCGAGTCCCGCGAGCGCGCCGCCGTACGCCGTCGCGAGCGTGCGGATGCGGCGCGGGTCGAGTCCCGCGGCGGCGACCGCATGCGGATTCTCTCCGCACGAACGCAGCCGTAAGCCCCATACCGTGTGCTGCAGTGCGGCGTGAAGCAGAAGCGCTGCGGCGAGCGCCGCGATGATGAGCGCGCTTTCGCCCGTGCGGCCGAACGCGCGAACTTCGGGCGAGGCGCCCGGTGCGCCGAAGACGATGACGAGTCCGAACGCCGTGGCCCCGGCCGCGAAGACGTTGAGGCCCGTTCCCGCGACGATTTGATCGATGCCGAAGCGCGTGGCCGCGATGCCGAGTAAGGTGCACAAGAGCGCTCCCGCGGCGATGCCCGCGATAAGACCGAGCAGCGGACTCCCCGTTGTGTACGATGTCGCGACCGCGGTAAACGCGCCTGCGGTCAGCGCGCCCTCCAGGGCGATGTTCACGATACCCGCACGTTCGCACACGACGCCGCCGAGCGCCGCGAAAAGCAGCGGCGCGGCTTTTACGAGCGCGAGTGCGAGAAACGCGAAAGCCGCGTTCACGCGGCGAACCGGCGCGCGGCGAGTGCGAGAATGGCGAGCCCCTCGACGATGGTGACGAGGTCTTTGGGTACGTGCGCGAGCGACTGCATCGCGAGACTGCCGCTCTGCAAGAGCCCGAACGCAAAAGCGGCCACGCAAATTTTTAGCGGGTCGAGATCGCCGACGAGCGCGACTGCGATGGCGATGAAGCCGTAGCCGGGCGAGAGCGCGGTGTTGAAGCGATGCAGCACGCCCGCGACGATCGTCGCGCCGCCGAGCCCTGCGATCGCACCGGAAAGCGTCAGCGCGACGAACGCGATTTTCGGCAAATCGATGCCGGCGCGCGCGGCGGCTGCGGGCGCCGTGCCCGCCGCACGCAGCGAATATCCGAAGACCGTGCGGTCGAACGCGTAGCGAAGCGCCGCGGCGAGTGCGAGCGCGACGAGCAGCGCGACGGAGAGACGCGTACCCGGCAACAGCACCGGCAACCACGCCGCCGGCGGCAACGACGCCGTTTCGGCACCTTCGCCGCCCGGTGCTGCGAACGCGCCGGCGACGAGGTAATTTGCGAGCAGCGCCGCGATGATGTTGAGCATCAGCGTGGCCACGACTTCACTGCCGCCGAAGCGGGCGCGCACGACGCCCGCGATGGCGCCCCAGGCGCCGCCGCCGAGCGCCCCGGCCCCGAGTACGAGCGGAATCGCTACGTAGCCCGGCGCGTCGAGCGTCGCGCCGAGCGCGCCCGCAGCGAGGCCACCGATGATCAGTTGGCCTTCCGCGCCGATATTGAACAAGCCGGCGCGCAGCGCGAGCGCGACGGCGAGTGCCGGGAAGAGCAGCGCCGTGGTCTGCACGAGCGTCTCCCCGAGCTGATGCGGGCCGCCGAGTCCGCCGCGCAGCAACGCGCCGAATCCGGCGAGCGGATTTGCGCCGGCGAGCGCCATGGCGGTGGCGGCCACGGCCACGAGCGCGAGCGGGAGAACGGCGCCGTACGCGCGCGTCATACGGCGCCGGTCATCGCAGCGCCGATGCGGTCGCGCTCGAAGGCCGCGCGCGGGAAGCGTCCGGCGAACGCGCCCCGATACAGCACGAGGACGACGTCGGCGAGCGCGAGGATTTCGTCGAGGTCGAAACTCACGAGCAGGATGCCGACGCCCGCATTGCGCGCTTCTATTAAACGGGAACGAACCAGTGCCGCGGCACCGATGTCGATGCCGCGCGTCGGCTGGTAGGCGAGCACGAGCCGAGGCTCGTGCGCGAGCGCCCGCCCGACGACGAGTTTCTGCTGGTTGCCGCCGGAGAGCGCGGCGACGGGCGCACGCGGCCCGGGTCCGCGCACGTCGAACTCCGTGACGACCTTTTCCGCGAGTGCCGCGCGCGCGCGGATGTCGACGAACAAGCCGCGCCGCAAGGGCGCGCGCGCGTGATCGCCGAGCGCAATATTTTCCGCAACGGTCCACGGCAACACGAGCGCCTCGCGTTGGCGGTCTTGCGGAATCGTACGGATGCCTCTGGCGATGCGGCGCGCCGGGTCGCCCGGCGCGAGCGCTACGCCGCCCAGCAGCATCGCTCCGGTGACGGCGAGCGTCCCGGCGACGGCATCGACGAGCTGCGTTTGACCGTTGCCTTCGACGCCCGCTATTGCGACGATCTCCCCCGCACCGACGGCAAACGAAATGGGACCGAGCGTCCCGTCCGCCGTCGCGACGGCACGCGTTTCGAAGAGCGGGCCCGGCACGCGGTCCGCCCGCGCGGCGACTTCCGGCAGCGCGCCGCCGACCATCGCGTGGGCGATCGCATCGGGCGACGTTTCCCCGAGCGCGTCGCTCGCCACGATGCGTCCCCCGCGCAGCACCGTAACCCAATCGGCATACGCGGCGACTTCCGCGAGCTTATGTGTCACGACCACGATCGCGGTACCGCCCCGAGCGAGCGCGCGCAGCGTTGCGAACAGCGCCTCGATCTCCGGCGGCGCGAGAACGGCGGTCGGCTCGTCCAGGATCAAAATCGCGGGCTCGCGCGAAAGTTCGCGCAAGATTTCCACGCGCTGGGCGAGCGCGACCGGGAGCGTCTCCACGACGGCATCCGGGTCGGCGGCGAGTCCGTAGCGCCGGCCCAGATCGCGCACGCGTTCGCGGGCGGCGTCGTGGTCCAGACGTACCCCGCGGCGCGGCTCGTAGCCGAGCGCGACGTTTTCCCACACGCGCAGACGTCCGATGAGCTCGAAGTGCTGATGTACGAGCCCGGCCCGTCCGCAGCGAAAAATCGTCCCCGACGTCGGCGCGAGCGCGCCGGCGGCGATATTGGCGAGCGTCGATTTGCCGGCACCGTTCTCGCCGCAGAGTGCGTGGATCTCTCCGCTCCATGCGTCGAAATCGACGCCGGCGAGCGCCCACGCATCGCCGTATCGCTTCGCGATCCCACGGAGTTCGAGCGCGCTCCGCGCCATATCGTCTACAGAACGACGGGATGGAACGCCGCGAGTTCCGCACGCGTCTTCGGCGGCACGATCTTCCCAGCGACGATCGCCCGGCGAAGCGTCGCGAGTCGAGCGAGTCGCTCTGCGCCGACGAGCGTCTTCGTATATTTGAAATCGGTTAGCCCGACGCCGTCGTCCTTGAGACCGAATTCGATCGCGCCGGAAGGAAGCTTCAGTGATTGAGCTTCCTGCGCGACGCGTAACACCGCGATGTCGATTCGCTTCACGACGCTCGTGAGGATTTTACCCGGTGCGAGCGCGTCTTGATTCGAATCGACGCCGATCGCGTAGGCGTTGGGTCGCGAACGAGCCTGATCGATCGCCCCGAGACCCGATTTGCCGGCGGCGACGTAAACGATATCGGCACCGGCGTCGTACATGACGCCCGCCAGTTCCTTACCCGATGCGACGTCCTCGAACGAGCCGACGTAACGATCGAGCACCTTGACGCGCGGGTCGATCTCGCGGGCACCCGCCGCGAAGCCGGCTTCGAATTTGCGCAGGAGCGGAATATCGACGCCGCCGAGAAAACCGACCGTCTTGCTCTTGGTCATCATCGCGGCGAGCGCACCGGCGAGAAACGAACCGTCTTGTTCGCGAAACGTGATCGACGTAACGTTGGGCTGATCGACGATCGCGTCGACGATCGCGAAGCGGCGGCGCGGATAATTGCGGGCGACCGCTTCGAGATCTTTGTGCATGAGGAAACCGATCGCGAACGTCTCGTCGAATTCTTCATCTGCGAGCACCGTAAGGTTGGGCTGGTAGTCCGCGGCGGACTTGGATTGCAAGACCTGAACCTCGGCGCCGAGTTTGGCTTTTGCTTGCAGCAGACCCGCATACGCGGCATCGTTAAAAGATTTATCGCCGAGCCCGCCGACATCGGTTACCATCGCCAAGCGCAACGGCGCCGACCCGCCGGGAACTTTGACCTCGCCGTCGCCTTGCGCCGAACCGGCGGGTTTGGAACATGCGGCGAGAACGAGCGCGCACAAGAACGCAGCCGCACGATGAAAACGCATGGCCCGCTTTACGGTGGACGCCGAAGGCGCGCCTTCGGGCTTAGAGCTGAATGGGACCCGGGATCGGCATGTCCGGCACGTCGATCACCGGCGGCTGTAACGGCGGCTCCACGACGGGTGCGTCCGGCGGCGACGATGGGATGCCGGGCTCGGGCGGGCGGTAGACCGGCTGCCCCGGCATCTCGGGCGGTAACCCGTCGGGCGGATTCTGTTCGGCCACGATGTGGTACGCTTGGCCCATGACCGAGATTCCCAAGGGTCCTGTGCCGCGACGCCGATCCCGCAGCGAGCGGAACGTCACGTACGCACTGAAGGTGCTCGCGCTCATCGCACTCGCGGCCGTGATGCTGTCCGCGATTGTTGCGTTTATCGGTCGCATTCCGTCGGTTGCCGTCATCATCATCGGTGCCATATTCTTCACGTATATCATTTATCCGGCGGTTCGTTGGCTTAGCGCACGCATGCCGATGATCTGGGCGATTCTCGTGGTGTACGTCGGCATCGCGGGCGTCGTCGCCGTCGGCGTGTCGACCGTCGCACCGGCCCTCGTCGACGACACGCAGACGCTGCTCAAATCGACGCCGCAGATCGTGCACTCCGCGCAAGCGTTTGTCAGCAATCCGCACAATCCGCTGCTCGCTCGACTTCCGCTAGCGATGCGACAATATCTCGCGGGCCTGCCGCCCGAACTCGCGCACCGCGCTCAAGGCTACGGCGGCGAAGCGGCGTCGCGCGTGCTATCGCTGCTGGCATCCGTCGTCGGGCTGCTCGCGACGATGATCGTCATTCCGGTGCTCTCGCTCTATCTGTTGATGGAGGCGCCGGAGCTGATCCGCGCGCTCATGCGCGTCATTCCGCTCCAAGCGCAGCCGAAGGCGCTCGCGTTCATCCACGATCTCGATAACGTTTTAGGCGGGTTCATTCGCGGGCAACTCACCGTCGGTGCGACGATCGGCGTCTGCATCACGATCGCCCTCTTGGTGCTGCATGTCAAATATGCGGTGCTCATCGGCGTGACGGCGGGCTTGCTCGACGTCATTCCCTACGTCGGAGCGCTCGTCGGCTTCGTGCCGTCGGTAACGCTCGCACTCGCGAACGACGGCTGGCAACATGCGCTCATCGTCGCGCTCGTTTTTGCGGCGATCTTTCAAGCGGAAGGGCACTTTATCGCGCCGCGTATCGTAAGCGATTCGGTGGGCCTCACGCCGCTCATGGTCATCATCGCTATTCTCATCGGCGGGGAGCTGCTCGGAATCGCGGGCATGTTTTTGGCAGTGCCGATCGCCGCGGTCCTGCGCATCATTATTTTGCACGCGATCCCGAACGCCCGTACGCCGCCGACGGTGTTGCCCATCCCGTCCGCGACCGTTACCGAACCGCCGCCGCAGCACGGCGAAACGATCGCCGGCCTGCCGGTCGCCCCGGGGCCGCCGGCGCCGAGTGCGATGCCGCGCACGAGCACGTAGGCCCGTTCATGGCGTTGTCGACCGTCCAGCAACTCGTACGCCGCGATGCGCCTCGACCCGCGCGCGTCGACGTGATCGGCGTTCCGATGGATCTCGGCGCCGACCGGCGCGGCGTCGATATGGGGCCGTCCGCGATCCGTTACGCGCGGTTGCGGGAGGGGCTCGAAGCGCTCGGTATCGCGACGATCGTCGATCACGGTAATCTATCGGTGCCGGTGCCCGAATCCAACGCCGCGCAGGCCGTCAAGAATGCCAAGTATCTCCCGATCATCCTCGCGGTTTGCGACGAAC
>JAABUO010001938.1_pt1 | contig 25952 bp, 24 predicted proteins | sample 5559291 | NCBI WGS metagenome assembly JAABUO01 (sample SAMN10711878, study PRJNA513372) | rock metagenome | isolation source: Antarctica rocks | place: Antarctica: Victoria Land, Finger Mt sud
CGTCGACCGCGTAGCGATCGAGATCGGCGAGATTGACCCAGCGCACGGCGTGCGACTCGAGGTTTCCCGGCGGCGTCTCGTCGCGATCGGCGAAGAAGGCGAAGCGCACGTCGTAGTGCTTGTGCGCGGGCTCGGCTCCACGCGCCGAGATGTCGTGAACGTCGACGTCGTAGACCGCCTCGGTCGCCGGCACGAGCGAGGCGAGTCCGGTCTCCTCGCGCGCCTCGCGCCACGCGACCGCGCGGACATCGGGATCGCCGTCGGCATGGCCGCCCGGCTGCAGCCAGCGGTCGAGCTTGCGGTGATGCAGGAGCACGGCCGCACGGCCGGAGCGGTCGACGATCCACGCGGACCCCGTGACGTGCCCCTCGAGCGTCGTGCGCGAGAACGGATCCGGCACTCGGCGTAAGAATGCGATGACCTCGTCGCGCATCGCCGCCTCGCGCGCGTCGGCCGGCTCGTACGATGCGAGCGATGCCGCGAGCGCGTCTCCGATCATGCGGAGAACCGCTTGACGAATGGGCCGAGCGACCACAGGCCGGCGAGCGCGATCGTCATGAGCGCCGCCGTCGCCATCTTGCCGCCGCTTCGCTCGTAAAGCGCGATCGCCCAATTCACCGCGAGGTACGCGCGAAAAGCGGAGACGGGGCTCCGATGCGACTTTGCTAATCCTCGCCGCCATCTCGATACGAAACCCCGCTCGCGTTTCACCTCCTCATCGTATACCGACGATCCGCGCGTGCCAAGACTCGATGCCTCGTCGGCTGAACGCGCCGTCATGCATGTGCTGATTCTCGGCGGGACGAGCTTCGTCGTGCGCCACGTCGTCGAGACGGCGCTCGCGGCCGGGCATTGCGTCACGCAGTTCAATCGCGGTGACCGACGCCGAGGTTTTCGCCGACGCACGACGCTCGTGCGCGGCGATCGCGATGTCTCCGGCGACGTCGCGCGGTTCGCTGATGTCGGAGCCGACGCCGTCGTCAATGTGCGCGGCTATGCGCCGGATGCCGCGCGCGCGAGCGTGTTCGCCGTCAGCGACTCGGCCGCGCGCTGCGAGTTCGTGAGCACGATCGACGTCCGTCAAGCTGCACCTCACTCGGCCGCCACCCCATCGGACGCACGACGATGTCGAGCTCTGGTCGCCACCGAAGCTCTCGCCGATCACGTACACGGTGATGCAAGGGCAACTGAGCGCCGATGCAGACGGCTGTAAGCGATCATGCGGCGACGAAGCGGCCGAGAACGGATTCCACGCGGTCGAGGGTTTGATAGGCCGCCAGCGCCTCGGCGAGACTCGACCTCGGCTCGCGGCGCCCGAGAATCGCCGAAAAGAATTCTCGATTCTCGAGCTCGATGCCGTTCATCGAGACGTCGACGTGCGACAGGTCGATCGGAACGTCGCGGCCGTCGGTGAGGTCATCGTAACGCGCGAGGTACGTTGCCGTATCGCCGATGTATCGAAAGAACGAGCCGAACGGTCCATTGTTGTTGAATGAAAGCGACAGCGTCAGAATCGCACCGGACGGAACCTTGAGCTGGATGCTCATATCCATCGCGATACCGAGCTTCGAATGGATCGGCCCCTGGATCGCGTTGACCACGTTCGCGGTCTCGCCTGTTTGCCATTGGAAGAGGTCGACGGTGTGGCACCCGTGATGCCAGAGCAGGTGGTCCGTCCAGCTACGCGGCTGCCCGAGTGCGTTGGTATTTGTGCGTCGAAAGAAATATGTCTGGGCGTCCATCTGCTGCAACGCGTACTCACCTGAGACGATTCGCCGATGAACGAACTGATGGCTCGGGTTGAAGCGTCGCACATGGCCGGCCATCGCGATGACGCCTGTCTCGCGCTGCGTCGCGATGAGCGATTCCACGTCAGCGAGCGAGTCGGCGACCGGGATCTCGATGAGCACATGCTTGCCCGCGCGCATGCTCAGCTCGGCTTGCTCGCGGTGCACTTGCGTCGGCGACGCGAGGATAACCGCATCGAGCCCCGGGCGTGCGAGCGTTTCGCGTAGGTCGGTCGTCGCATGCGGGATGCCAAAGCGTTCCGCTACCTCGCGCGTCGTATCGATCGAGCCGCCGACGACCGAGATTACTTGGACGTCATCAATCTTCGCGATCGCTTCGAGGTGCTTGATGCCGAAGGCACCTTGACCGCAGAGGGCGACCTTCATCCCGCTGCGTTCTCGAGAATCAGATGACCGACCGCCGTGTTCGACGCGGGCACGTGATAGAAACGATGCACGAGCCTGACGTCTTCATCGAGCGCACCGCGCATGATGAGCCACATCACGAGCTCGATCGCCTCCGAGCCCGCCTCACGAACGTACTCGATATGCGGCTTGCGCGACAATTTGGCCGGATCGGCGATGAACTCATCGAGAAACGCGTTATCGAATTCGCGATTGATTAGCCCGGCGCGCGGCCCTTGAAGTTGATGCGACATGCCACCGGTTCCGAACACGACGACGCGCAATGGTTCGGGGAACGAGTCGATCGCGCGCCTGATCGCCTTCCCGAGCATGTAGCAGCGGTTGCCGGTCGGCGGCGGATACTGCACGACGTTCACCGCGAGCGGAATGACGGGCACGGGCCAGGCGGCGGGTTGACCGTACACGAGCGAGAGCGGCACGGTCAGGCCGTGATCGACCTGCATCCTATTGACGATCGTCATATCGAACTCGTCGAGAATCGTCGCCTGAGCGATGTGCCATGCAAGCTCGGGATGACCGATGACCGTCGGAACCGGTCGCGGACCCCAACCCTCGTCGGCAATCGGAAAGTCGGGTGCGCAACCGAGCGCGAACGTCGGAATGAAGTCGAGTGAAAACGCGGACGCATGGTCGTTGTAGACGAGCAAGATCACGTCGGGTCGCACGTCGGCAATCCACTTCTTCGCAACGTCGTAACCCGCGAAGAGCGGCTGCCAATACGGGTCTCCAGATTTGCCGTTATCGAGCGCGGCGCCGATCGCCGGCACGTGCGACGTCGTCAGGCCGCCAACGATTCTAGCCACGTCGCTCTGCTTTGCTTCGGTTATTCTCGATCGAGCGACCACCGTCGAGCATCATCTGCGCGTAGTCGGCCTGCGTCGTACCCGTCATATCCGCCGCGAGCTGCTGAAACGACAGGCCGTCAGTCGCGCCGAGCTTCGATGTATAGTAGATGTTACCGCCAAGTTCGAGCATGCGATTCCAATCGCGGGAGAGCACGGCCGATTTTTGATCTTCGGTCATTCGCCACGCGGCCAGATAGCCGGCTTCGTCGGCCTTGAACGCATCGCGATTCTCAGGCTTCATCAACGACATGCAGAACATGTTGAGATAGTATCCTTGCCGCGACCGCTGCGCATCGAAGAGGAGCGTCCCGGGAATATCATCGAACGGATCCTCTGCGGGCTCGGGCGTCATCGTTCCTCAGGCCAGTAGAGTTGCATCGGGTTGGTCACCAGGAGGCGCCGCTGCAGCTCGGGCGTCGTTGCGATGCGCGGGATGAAATCGACGAGATCACCATCGTCGGGCATGTGCGTCGTCATGTTTGGATGGGGCCAGTCGGTTCCCCACAGGACGCGATCGGGATAGCGTTCCACGAGCGCGCGACCGAAGGGAACGACATCGCCGTACGGCGGCCCAGTCACACTGAGCCGCTCGGCTCCACTGACCTTCACCCAAAAGTTCTGATGCGTGTCCAGAAGCCCGAGAAGCCGATGCCACAGCGGATCTTCGACGCCGCGCCCGACATCGGGGCGACCCATGTGGTCGACGACGACGATCCCCGGCAACTCCGTCAGGAACGACGTCAGCGCTTCGAGTTCCGGCGCCTCGAAATAGACGACGACGTGCCAGCCGAGCGGCTCGATCGCACGGATGATGCGGTCGTAGCTCTCGCGCGGCGTCGCGTCGACGAGGCGCTTGAGAAAGTTGAAACGGACGCCGCGGACGCCGGCCGCGGCCATTTCGCCGAGTTCGGCATCGGAGATCGCCGGATCGACGACCGCGATCCCGCGAGCCGTCTCTCCGGAGGCACGCAGCGCATCGAGCATGGCCGCGTTGTCCGTGCCATGGCAGCTAGCTTGGACGATGACGCTCCGAGCGAAGCCGAGTCGCGTTCGCAGCGCGAAAAGCGCTTCCTTAGGAGCATCGCCCGGCGTATATTTCCGAGACGCGGAATACGGAAATATGTCGCCCGGGCCGAAGACATGGCAGTGCGCGTCGACGGCACACGCCGGGGCGGCGAATGTCGGCACGCGCGGCGATGGTTGATACCGGTTGAGATCGAGCGTCATCCGAGCTTCGACCGCAACCGGGGATAGACGCGCAACGCGTTTTCGAAATAGATCTTCTCGAGCTCGGCCGCCGGCAGAGACAACGCGTCGACGTAGCGCTTCGTGTCGTCGTAACTGTGGCCCGTCCGCGGATCGATGCCGCGCACGGCGCCGACCATCTCTGAGCCGAAGAGTACGTTCTCGATCGGCACGACGCGTGCGAGCAGATCGATCCCAGGTTGATGGTAGACGCACGTGTCGAAAAAGACGTTCTGGAGTACCGATTCCTCGAGTGGCGGGCACTTCATGTCCTGTGCGAGGCCACGGTAGCGACCCCAGTGGTAGGGCACCGCACCACCGCCGTGCGGGATAATGAATCGCAGCGCTGGGAACCGCACGAAGAGGTCGCTCGTCATGAACTGCATGAACGCCGTCGTGTCGGCATTGATGTAGTGCGCGCCCGTCGCGTGAAAATTCGCATTGCACGACGAACTCACGTGCACCATCGCCGGGACATCGAGTTCGACCATCTTCTCATAAAGCGGATCCCAGAACCGATCGGTGAGCGGCGGCGACGTCCAATGTCCGCCCGACGGATCGGGATTGAGATTGATCCCAATGAAGCCGAGCTCGCCGACGGTGCGTTCGAGTTCCGCGATGCTTGCAGTCAGGTCGGCGCCTGGCGATTGCGGGAGCTGCGCGACGCCGACGAAGTTGGCGGGGTAGAGGGCGCAAACGCGGGCGATGAGGTCGTTGCACTCGCGGGCCCAATCCAAACTCGTCCGCTGATCGCCGACGTGATGCGCCATCGCCGAAGCGCGCGGCGAGAAGATCGTGACGTCGGTTCCGCGTTCACGCGAGAACTTCAGTTGCGCACCTTCGAGGCTCGCGCTGATCTCGTCGTCGAATATCTCAGGCGGGCGCGGGGTGCGCGGGAGCGTCGGATCGGTGAGCGCCGCGATCTGCGCTTGCCGGTATGCCTGCAAGCCGGCCGGCGCCGTCGTGTAATGGCCGTGACAATCGACGATCACGACGCGCGCTGCCAGACGGCGCCGGGCACGAAGAGCTCACCCGTCATCAGCGCGCGCGCCGTGCGTAAGAGCGCGGAGCGTCGCACGCGCGGCATCGCATCGTTCGAGAGCTCCATCTCCACCGCGAAGGAACCGGTCGGATGTTCGATCTCGAACGTCCGCGCGCCACGGCTCTGACGTTCGTCCGCGATCTCCGCTGCGACCGAGCCGGGCAAGGCGCACGCGGTCGCCACGCTCACCGCGCCGAAGACGCCGATCGCCTTGTGCACCTTGTGCGGGATGAACGTTCGCGTTGCGATCGCGCCGCCGTGGTGCGGCGAAGAAACGAGACACATCTTCGGCACCGTCTTCTTTGCCACGTCGCCGAGATTCATGACCCGGCCGGCGGCGAGTCGAATGCGTTCGACCCGTGCACGAACCGCGTCGTCGGCATCCAACGTCGCCGGCGTCTCGTCGCCGCGAAGACCGAAGTCGGCTGCACGCATGATGACGACCGGCATGCCGTTGTCGATCATCGTCACCGCGGTCTGCTCGACGGCATCGCGGACGTTCCCCGTCGGCAGGAGCGCACCGCACGAGCCGCCCGCGATATCGAGGAAGTCGATCCGGATCGGCGCCGCGCTGCCCGGCACGCCGTCGATCCGGGCCTCACCGTCGTACCGCACGATACCGCCCGGCGTTTGGACACGGGCGACCGCGATCGAATTCGTATTGCGCATAAAGATGCGCACGTCGGTCGCCGGATCGCTCGCGCGCACGAGGCCGCGCCCGATGGCGAACGGTCCCACCCCGGCGAGCATGTTCCCGCAATTCTGCGAACCGTCGACGCGGGCTTCATCAACGACGACTTGGAGAAAGAGAAAATCGACGTCGGCATCCGAGCGCGAGGCGGGGCAGACGATTGCCACCTTGCTCGTGAGCGAGTCGCCTCCGCCGACGCCGTCGATCTGTCGGGCATCGGGCGATCCGAGCGCTGCGAGCAGAACACGATCGCGCTCGGCAGGATCTGGCGGGAGGTCGCTCGCGAGAAAGAACGGTCCCTTCGAGGTTCCGCCGCGCATGAGCGTGCAAGGAATTGCCGTTTGCGTCATGCGTGCGCCGCTTCGACGATCTCTCGCAACCGATTAATATCGTACGAGTGCTCGCCGGCGCGATACCGCTCGCGTGCGATGCGCTCGGTGTCCTCGCGCGTGCGAGCCGCGACGAGCGTATCGGCCACGCGGTGGGCGGCGATCGCGCACGCTCCGTCACCGTCGAGAACGACGAGATCGCCCGTCTCGATCGTGACGCCGCCGACCGTGACCGGGCCGTCGAGCGTGCCGACCGCTCGCTTTGCCGCGCCTCGAACGCGGATCCAGCGCGTCCATATCGGCAGGTTCATGCGCGAGAGATCGTCGACATCGCGGACCGAAGCGTCGACGAGCACGCCCGCGGCGCCGGCGGCGATCATTTGCGTGACGAGGAGATCGCCGATGAGCGCCACCGGCCGCGGTTCGGGCATCGTCAGCACCAGGATGTCGCCCGCGACGATGCGCTCGATCACGGCATGGACCATGAGATTGTCGTCTTGCGCGCAACGTACCGTCCGGGCCGGCCCCGCGGCTCGACTGCCCGCGAGGAGGCGATGCAGATCAAGGTCGAGGACGCCGACTCGGCCTGCGGCTTCGTACATCGTCGCGACGCCGAGTTCGGCACACTCCGCGAAATCACTCGTCATTTGAAGCGCTTCAGCAGGATCTTACGCGCGTCGCCAAGATTGTAGCCAATCATGCCGCCAACTTCGGATCCCTGTGAAAGCGATCCTGCGCGCAAACCGTCGGCGAACGACGTCTCCGATTCCCTGCGGCGCGCGATCGCTGCGGGTGAACTCGCGCCGAATCAACGACTCATCGAGCTCGATCTGGCGCGTGAACTCGGAACCAACCGTGCAGTCGTCCGGTCGGCGCTCGCGAATCTCGAACAGCAACGACTCCTCGTTCGGGAACCGAATCGGGGCGTGCGCGTTCGCACGTATACGGCTGATGAAGCGGTCGAGATCCTCGAGGTTCGCGCCGCACTCGAAGGCGTCGTCGCGCGTCGAGCAGCAACCCGCATCGACGAAACCGAACTGCGAATGTTGCGCGCGGTCGCCGACGACATGCGGGCCTGCTGCGAGCGAGGCGATCTGCTCTCCTACTCAGCGCACAACACCCGATTCCATCGAGCCATCGCGGAGATTGCCGAACACCAAACGGCGTCTATGCTCCTAGCAATGCTGCAGTCACAAGCCGTACGGTACCAATTTCGAACCGTGCTCGAACCGGGTCGCATCGCCTGTTCGCTCGCCGAGCACGAAGCCATTCTCGGCGCACTCGAAGCCCGCGATGCGCAGGAGGCGGAGCTCGCAATGCGGGCTCACATCGACGCCGTCGGCCGCGTCGTGCGCTCGATCGGCGGAAACGACACGACGACGCTCGTGCGGTCCGGCGTGTGAGCGCTCGGGTGCGCACCCAGGTCGCGATCGTCGGCGCCGGGCCCGCCGGGCTCATGCTCGCCCACCTTCTCCATTGCAACGGAATCGAGGCGATCGTCGTCGAGACGCGCAGTCGTGCGTACATCGAACGTCGGGTGCGCGCGGGCGTCCTCGAGCACGAAACCGCGCGGCTTCTCGACGAGACGGGCCTCGGCGCGCGGATGCACCGCGAAGGTCTCGTTCATCGTGGGATCGAGTTGCGCTTCGCCGACCGCAACTATCGGATCGATTTCGAAGAGCTCACGGGAAAAACGGTCCTCGTCTATGGTCAGCAGGAGGTCGTCAAGGACCTTATCGACGCGAGGCTCGCAGCCGGGCTACCGATTCTCTTCGAACACGAAGTCGTTTCGCTCGATGTCGGCGACCCCGCGGGCGCATCGATTCGCGTCCGCTCTGCCGATGGGTCGGAGTACACGATCGACGCCGATTTCGTTGCGGGCTGTGACGGTTTCCACGGAATCGGGCGCGCGACGATTCCGGAAAGCGATCAAACGGTCTACGACCACACGTTCCCATTTGCGTGGCTCGGGATTCTCGCCGAATCACCGCCCGTTTCCGAAGAACTCATCTACGCGAACCACGAACGCGGCTTTGCGCTGGTTTCGATGCGATCGCGAACGGTCAGCCGGATGTATCTGCAATGCGCGAACGACGAAGATCTCGATGAATGGCCCGACGAACGGTTCTGGCAAGAGCTGCGAGTGCGCTTCGGTAGTGAGCGCGGCGGCCCCGTCATCTCGGAGGGCACGGTCTTGCAGAAGGGGATCACGCCAATGCGCAGCTTCGTGTGCGGCTCGATGCGCTATCGTCGACTCTTTCTCGCCGGAGATTCCGCGCACATCGTCCCGCCGACCGGTGCCAAGGGCATGAATCTCGCGATCGCGGACGTTCGCGTGCTCGCACGCGCTCTCGAAGGGTGGTATGCATCGGGCTCGACCACGCTGCTCGACGGATATTCGGAAACGTGTCTCCGGCGCGTTTGGAAGACGCAGCGGTTCTCGACCTACATGACGCGGATTCTCCATACGTTCGCGAGCGACGGTCCCTTCGAGCGCAACGTGCAACGGGCGGAACTCGACTACGTCACGAGTTCGCGCGCCGCGGCGACGAGCCTCGCCGAAAGCTACGTCGGCTTGCCGTTCGAGTAAGACACAGGCGCGACCGGCGTCGTACGCACGTTGTCTCGATGAGACGGTCGCAACCGAACGGACATCGTCCTTGCGCATACTTCTTGGAGATACGGTCCGCCTCGCGATCCGTATCGTCGCCCGTAGTGCGGAGCCGCCGGATTACACGACGACCCCACCGAGCGATGCCGCCGTAACCCACATCGACTTTCACCGTAATCAAAGCGGCTCCGCGTTTCGTCGACGTCGCTTCGACTACCGAAGCGCCATGAAAGAATTTTGTTGACAACTCATCTCGCTTCGATGATCATGTTGCTCAAGCATCTCGTCGACTGTTGCGCCCTCGGCGCGCGTGAAAGGCTCGGGAGCCGTTGAAGATTCGTGCCGCCGTCGCTCGCGAGCCGCACGTGCCACTGCGTGTCGAATCGATCGAGATCGAGGCGCCACGCGAGGGTGAGATCCTCGTCAAAGTAGTAGCGACCGGCGTTTGTCATACCGACATCAGCGTACGCGACGGCCTTCTGCCAACGCCGCTACCCGCCGTGCTCGGACACGAGGGCGCTGGCGTCGTCGAAGCGATTGGCGAGGGCGTTTCCTCCGTCGCGCCGGGCGACCACGTCGTGATGACGTACAACTCGTGCGGCGTCTGCCCGAGCTGTTCGGACGACGCGGCGTCGTTCTGCTACGAATTCTCTGCGCGCAACTTTCTTGCCAACCGGCCCGACGGTTCGAGCGCCCTCTCGAGCGACGGCAGCCCCCTCAACGGCAACTTCTTCGGCCAATCATCGTTCGCAGAACGTGCGATCTGTCACGAAGCTAACGTCGTGAAGGTTCCGCACGACGTCTCGCTCGAGATGCTCGGGCCGCTCGCCTGCGGCATACAAACGGGCGCTGGCGCCGTGCTCAATGCGTTACGCGTCACACCGGGTTCATCGTTTGCGGTCTTCGGGGCGGGATCCGTTGGGCTCTCCGCCGTCATGGCCGCGAAGCTCGCGGGCGCGGCGATCATCGTTGCCGTCGATCTCAATGCGCGACGCCTCGACGTGGCCAAGGAGCTGGGTGCGACGCACGTCATTCGCGGTGGCACCGACGCCGTCGCCAAGCTGGTGAGCATCGCGCGCCACGGCTTCGATTTCACGCTGGATACGACGGCGTTGCCGGCTGTGATCCGCTCGGCCGTCGACGCGCTTGCGCCACGTGGCGTCTGCGCGATCCTCGGCGCCACGGGGACGGAAACCGAGATGACGTTGAACGAGATGCACTTCATGACCGGTGGGCGGCGACTGATCGGGACGGTCGAGGGCAACGCGCATTCAAAGACCTTCATCCCGGCCCTCATCGAACATTACCGTGCGGGGACTTTCCCGTTCGATAAGCTCATTCGGTACTATTCCATCGACCAGATCAACGAGGCGATCGCAGATTCCGAAGCCGGCGTCGCGATCAAACCCGTCGTCCGCTTTGTTTAGCTAACGCAGGAAGGAGCACGGTATCATGGACACGCTCGAATCACCCTGGCTCAACAGCGATGACTGGTCCGGCAAGCTCTTCTCCGACGGCTGGCAGTCGGCCGCCGCAACGCACGACGTCATCGAGCCGGCAACGGGCAAAACGCTGACGACGATCGGCATGGCGAGCCTAGATCAACTCGCAGCCGCCACGAGAGCAGCGCGCGACGCGCAAATCACGTGGGCCGACGTAGCGTATCGCGACCGGGCGGCCATCATGCGCAAGGCGGCCGTGATCATGGCCGCGCACGCCGCTGAGATCTCGCACTGGCTCCTACGCGAGGCCGGCGCGGTCGGGCCGCGCGCCGACTACGAGATCGGTGAGGCAATCGAGATCCTGCACGAGGCCGCATCGATTGCGTCGCAGCCACAGGGGCTCGTCCTCCCCGGCACCTCGAAGCGGATGAGCTTCGCGCGGCGCGTTCCGCTCGGCGTCGTCGGCGTTATCTCACCATTTAATTTTCCGGTCATCCTCGCGATCCGTGCGGTCGCGCCGGCGCTCGCGCTCGGCAACGCCGTCGTTCTCAAGCCGGACCCGCGGACGCCGATCGCCGGCGGTTACGCGCTCGCCAAGATTTTTGAAGAAGCCGGGCTGCCGAAGGGAATCCTGCACGTGCTCCCGGGCGGCGCCGCCGTCGGAGCTGCGCTCTGCAGCGATCCCAACGTCGCAATGATCCAGTTCACCGGGTCGACCGCGGCGGGTCGAAAAGTCGGCGAACTCGCCGGCAAGCACCTCAAAAAAGTGTCGCTCGAACTCGGCGGGAAGAATTCGCTCATCGTCCTCGACGATGCCGATCTCGACGTCGCCGCCTCAAACGCGGCATGGGCATCGTATCTGCATCAGGGTCAGATCTGCATGGCCGCCGGCCGTATCCTCGTTCAGCGACGCGTCGCGAGCGAGTTCACCGAGAAGCTCGCCGAGCGCGCGCGGCGCCTGCCGTGCGGCGATCCGGCCTCGGGCCAGGTGGCTCTCGGACCGCTCATCAGCGACGAGCAACTCGAACACGCCAAGAAACTCGTCGATGCGACGATCGCCGCCGGCGCGAAGCTCGTCGCGGGCGGCACAAATAACGGCCGGATGTACGAGCCGACCGTCCTTGCCGACGTCACGTCGGCAATGCCCGCGTTCAAGGAAGAGATCTTCGGGCCCGTCGCATGCGTCACGCCGTTCGGCAGCGACGACGAAGCAGTCGGACTCGCCAATGCCACCGAGTACGGTTTGTCGGCGGGCATCATCTCGCGCTCGATCGGCCGAGCGATCGCCATCGGCAATCGACTGCGCGTCGGTCTTCTGCACATCAACGATCAGACGGTCGCCGACGAGTGGATCAATCCGTTCGGCGGCCGTGGTGCCTCGGGCAACGGGTCGAGCATCGGCGGGCCGGCGAACGTCGAGGAGTTCACGCAGTGGCAATGGGTGACCATCAAGGATGAGGCAACGCCGTATCCGATGTGATCGGGCGCGTCGTCGTGCCGGCGTAAACGTTCGCCGCGGAGCTGTCGGTCGAATCGGGAAACCGGTTCATCGCCGGCGAGAGCGCGGTCGCCGTTCGATGGATTCTTCCGATTCTCGATGGCACAATCGGGGCGGCCGCTTGCGAGATATGCACCTCGTCGGCGATGCCGACGATCGAAGCATTCGGAACTGGCGGTATCGCCGCGTTCGCTCACTCGTTCCTCGGGTCGGCGACGAACGGCGATGCCGAGGTGTCGATCCGGCCCTGACAAAGCCGACGGTCGGCAAACGGCCGCGAAGAGCCGTTCCGCCTCGCGTGTCGGTCACGTTCCGCAGGGGCAGTGCTCGTCGAGATTCATATCGTATCCTGAGGCGCCTTCGGATGCGACTCGCGGGTCGGCATGTCGAGCCGGTAGCCGACCGGCATGAGCTCGATGGGCCAGCGCTGCACGATGAGGCCCCAGATTCCCCGGGGAAGCACGAGTGCGAAGAAGAGCGCGACACAGCCGAGGCCAACGAGATACCAGACACCGCTACCACCGAAGAACGTCTCGATCGTGAAGAACAACACGGCGCCGATGATCGGACCCTCGAAGCTCCCGAGTCCCCCGACGAGCGTCATGAATGCCATGTATGCCGTCCATTGAACGCTGAAATACGTCCTGGGCTGAAAACTGATGAGCGTCGAGAGCGTCAGCGCGCCCGCGATCGCACAACCGATCGCGGCGAAGACGAAGATCAGGCGCTTCGTCGCCATCACGCGGACACCGACCGACGCCGCCGCCTCTTCACTATCGCGGATCGCGCGAATGCCGGCGCCGGTACGACTGCGCAAGAGGGCGAAGACGAGTCCGACGATGACCGTCATCGCACCGAGTGCGAGCCAATAATCGACGACGCGACGCGTTCCTGCGTCGATTCCGGAGAGGGCGATCAGCGACGATCCGGTTTCACCCTGCACGATGCCGTCGAGATTGACGACGAGATGCGAGAGCTCGGCGAAGACCCACATGCCGATCGCGAACTCGCCGCCGCGCAAGCGTAACGCGAGCGGCGAAAGCGCGAGCGCCAGGAGGCCGACGAGCAGCGGACCCACGACGAGCGCCGGATAGACCGGCATGCCGCCGTGCGAGAGCCGAATCGCCGCATATGCACCAAGGCCGAAGAACGCTTGCTGGCCGATGGAGACGAGCCCCGCGTAGCCTGCAAGAGCGTTCCACATCGTCGCGAGAATGACGTAGACGAACAGCATCGTGAGACGTTCGGTGAAATACGGGCCAAGATACGCGGGGCCCAGCGCGAGCAAGAAGACCACGAGCACGAGCGTGCTCATCGCGCCGATCGATACGGGGGTCCAGCGCCGGACGCGCATCGTCTGCATCGCGCTCATGCTCGTTGCCGACGCAATCTGGCGAGCGCGGGGAGCGGCGAGCGTCCGCCGAGCAGCACGCGTGCGCCGAGCACGGCGAAGAACACGACGTGACCCGCGATGAGGAAACCCTGCGGATTGATCTGCGCGCCGATGTTTTGCGCCACGCCGAGCACGATGCCGCCGATGAGCGTTCCCCACAACGATCCGGCTCCGCCGATCACGACCGCTTCGAAAGCGAAGATCAACTGCGTCGCACCGGCGTAGGGCTCAAACGACGCGCGTAGCCCGAGGAAGATACCGGCGATCGCGACGGTCGCGAGGGCGATCGCGGCGGCGGCCCCGTAGACATTGCGCGCGTCGATGCCGACGAGTTCCGCGGTTTCGGGATCGTCGGCGGTCGCGCGGATGGCACGGCCGAGCGGCGAGCGGTCCAAGAAGAGCTGCAGGCCACCGAGGAGCGTCATTGCGGCGGCGAGCGTGATGACGGAAAGCTGGGCGATCGTGATGCCGCCCGGTGCCACCCAGCTGCCGAACGCGAGGTCGCCGATACTTGTCGAGAGCGTCTGCGTATCGGCGCCAAAGCGCTCGAAGAGAAGGTTATCGATGATGATCGCCAGGCCAAAGGTGCTCAAGAGCGGCACGAGCGGTCCCGATCGTAAACTTCGCTCGAGAACAAAGCGCTGCAGGAGCCAACCGAGTCCTGCCATGATCGGCACGACTATGGCGAACGCACCGACGAGCGGAACGTTCGCCTGCGCGGTGAGCCAGTAGACGAGATACGCGGCGACGACCGCGAGGCTCCCATGTGCAAGATTGATGACGCGCATCACGCCGTACAAGAACGACAGCCCACAGGCGATGAGCGCATAATACGAGCCGAGAAAGACGCCCTGGACGATTTGATCGAGCCAGATCATGCGGTACCGTTCCGTTCGCGGCCCAAGCCGAAGTAGGCGTCCGTGATATCCGCCTTCGTAACGTCGCCGACGGCGCGGTCGAGCACGATGCTACCCTCGAGCATGCATGCGATGCGGGACGCGAACCGGATCGCGCGGCCGAGATCTTGCTCGACGAGCACGAGCGTCGCACCGCCAGCAGCCACGGTCGCAAGCGAATCGTAGACGACGTCCACGGCTGCGGGCGAGAGCCCGAGGGAGACTTCGTCGAGCAAGAGCACGCTCGGATTCGTCATCAGCGCGCGACCGATTGCGGTGGCCTGTTGCTGGCCGCCGGAGAGCGAGCCGCTGGGCCGCCGCGTCAGTGGTTTGAGCATCGGAAACGCATCCAAAACCGTCGCGTAGTTCCAGCGCCCGCTACGGCCGGTTCGGCCCGCGACATGCAGATTCTCCGCGACGGTGAGGCTCGTGAAGAGTCGGCGACCCTCGGGGACGAGCGCGATACCCAGATGCGCGCGACGATCGGCGCGCATTGCAGTCACATCGATGCCGTCGAGCACGACTCGGCCCGACGATGCTCGGTGCGCGCCCGCGATCGTGCGCAGCAGCGTCGTCTTTCCGGCGCCGTTCGCGCCGACGAGGGCGAGGATCTCGCCCTCGACGATCTCGAACGAGACGTTCCGGACGGCGGTGAGTAGGCCGTGTCGGGCGACGACGTTCTCTACAGCGAGCGCGCTCATGCCACGCTCCGTCCGAGATAAGCCCCGACGACGTCGGGGTGGGCGAGCACCACCTGCGGCGCGCCGTCGGCGATGACGCGACCCGCGTCCATGCAGACCAGTCGCTCGACGACCTGCAATAAGACGTGCAAGATGTGCTCGATCCAAACGATCGCGATCGAGCGGCCCCGTAGATCACGGATGATCGCGACGAGTTCGTTTGCTTCGGCGTCGGTAAGGCCGGCTCCGATCTCATCGAGGAGTAGCACCTTCGGCATCGTCCCGAGCGCACGCGCGAGTTCGAGCCGCTTGCGATCCAAGAGTCCCAGCGACGACGCCCGACGATTCGCGATCGAGAGCATGCCACAGAGTTGCAGTGAGTCGATGCTCGCATCGTAGGCGGCGGATCGCGAGAGATCGCCGCCGTTGGACGCGGCGACGTACACGTTCTCGAAGACGGTCATGTCGGTGAACGGTCGCGGCACCTGGTGCGAGCGAGCGATCCCGAGCCGGCAGCGCGCCGCGGCACCGTGGCGCGAGACGTTCTTGCCCATGAAGAGAACCGAACCGGACGTCGGCGCATACGTGCCGGCGAGGACGTTGAGGAGCGTCGTCTTGCCGGCGCCGTTGGGACCGACGATCCCGACGGCTTCACCTGTGCCGAGGCGGAAATCGACTCCCGCTACCGCGACCAAGGCAGCGAATCTCATGGTGACGCCCTGCGACACGACGAGATCCGACGCGAGTTCACGAGCGATCACGTGACGATCAAGCGTGGCCGTACGGCTGGAGCTTCGCCATGATCGGCACGCTCGGATCGACAGCGTGCTCGGTCGTGACGAGCGAATACGGGTATTTACTGCCGGCGGGATTCTTGATCCACTGGGAGCCGACAAGCGGCGTGGTAGCGACATTCCCGACCGGTCCGCGCGAGAAATCGATCGTTCCGACCGTCGTCGTGACCTTGAGTTTTGTCAACGCCTTCGCGATCGCACCTTTGTTTTTCGGCGCCCCGGATCGACGCAAGCCCGCGAACGCCGAGTCGAAGAGCGACATCGTCGCACCGAGTTGTTGTGTCCATTGACGACCGCTGGACTTCTCGTAGCCGTCGGCGAGCGCACGTGAGCTGATACCGGTCAACGACGATTTGTATGGGAAGATCGGATGCCAGTACGCGCCCGTTGCGATGCCGTTTCCGAGCGAGCCGAGTGCTTCGATGCTCGAGGGGAAGAGCCCGAACTTCGCGACCTCGGCGATCTTCACCATCCGCGTGTAACCCTGTTGTGCCGCCTGGCGCCAGAACGCGACGAAATCCGGCGGAATCGGTAGGGTGTTGAAGATCTCGCATTGCTCGGCTTTGAAGCGCGATATCTGCGCCGAGTAGTCGGTCGTCCCGTCCTGATAGCCACCGGGATCGATGACCGTGTAACCGCCTCGTCGGAGCTCGGGAATGACGTGCTCGCGAAACGCGTTGCCGTCGGCGTCGTTGGGATAGAGAACGCCGACCTTTTTGTTCGTCGAGAGCTGCTGCCATTCCGAGAGATACGTCTCGACGAACTCGCGCACGCCGAAGCTGAAGTGAAACGACCATTTGAATGGCGATGGCGCACCCGGTTTCGCACCACGCCCGAAGTACCACGATTCCCACGGCAGCACGGTGCTCAAGCATGGAACGCCGGCAGCTTCGCAAGCGTCGGAAACCGGATTCACGACCTCCGGTGTCGAGATGGCGAGCATCATATCGACGCCATCGCGGCCGATCAGTTCTTTGGCGAGCTGACTCGCACGCGACGGATCGGACTGTGAGTCGCGGTCGAGAATCGTTACATCGTATCGCGTGCCGCCGATCGTGAAGCCGTGATCGAGCGTTGCCCGCACCAGCCCGAGTACGTAGGGATCCGTCTCACCGAATCCCCCAAGCGGACCCGTACGCGGGCTGATGAACCCGATTTTTAGGTGTTGCGAGGTCGCGGCGAGAGCTTTCGCGCTTCCAGCCACGACCAGCGCGCCGGTAGCTCCGAGACCCGCTCGGACGAAGTCGACTCGAGAGATCGTTGACGCCATGCATGCTCCAGCGAGAGTACCGCGCGAGCGCGGTTCAGGAGACGGATGCCAATGACAAAGCAGCCTGGCCCGTCGCACCGGCTTTGAAGATGTGCTACGAAACATATTTCCTTGACAGATCAACTCATCCTGTCGGATTCTCCATTAATTCGTATCGCATCGCGGGATGCCGTAGACGGGCATGCGAAATGGTCGCCATGAGCGCAGCTTCGAGAGCCGACAACGCATGAGCGATGAAAGCGAGCGAATGCTCGATCTGACGCGCTACGTCCCGGGCATGCTGAACCATCTCTCGAACAAACTTACCAACGGTGCATCGGTCGCCTACCGGAAGCGTTTCGGCGTCGGGATAACGGATTGGCGCGTACTCTGCCATCTCGCGATCGCACCGGGCAGCACGGCGAGTGCGATCTGCGAGCGGACGGGGCTCGACAAGTCAGCTGTCAGCCGAAGCTTCGATGCACTCTCGCTCAATAAACACATTAGTTTCCCCCCGGATTCGGGCCGTCGCGAACGCTTCGCGAGCCTCACGCCGAGCGGCCGCCGATTGCATGACAAAATCATGGCGGTCGCCCTCGAGCGCGAGCGACTGCTTCTGATGCCGCTGACCGCGACGCAATGCAAGACGTTGCTCGCGCTGCTCAATCGACTTCTAGAGAACGTCGATGCGGTCGACGTGGCCGAGTGAGGCCGGCCCACCGGAAATTATCGTTGGGATGATGACAAATCAACTACGTCGGTGTAATATAAGAAAAGTTTCGCGCTAGGCCCGAGCAGCTGGGAAGATTTGTCACCGACGATGTCAGTGGCAAACGCGCGCTCGAACCGTCGCGTATGGAACGACTCCCGCCTGCTTCGGCATCGCCCGGGGCAGTATTCTTATGGAATGAGGGCTCGATGCTCAAGCGTTCCCGCGTCGGTCGATTCATTGCGACGAGTGCCTTGGCGGCCGTTACCGGCTCGCCGATCGTCGCCGCCGCCGATCCGCAAGTTGCCGGCGGCCACCTCCCAGTCGTCGACATCGTGCCGACGACGAGCTGGACGACGACGAGCGATGGCTTCGATGTCAACGGCGGTCCTCACGTACCGGTCGGCCCGACGAACGGCTACGTGGAGATCAACGGAACCGTTATGATTCCGATCGCGAAGGGCGTGAGCGCATCGTACGACCGTGTTTCCGATGGTGCGTTCGATGCGAGTCTCTCGTCCGTCGTCCTCGGCGGTCGTACGATCTATCCGGGCGCGACTCGCGACGTCGTCCAGGCCTTCCACGCTGACTATCGCTCGGGACGCTTCACCGTCGAAGGTGGCCTCGAGATGCGGCACCGGAGATGCTGCCCGGCCGGCTCCTATGATTGGCACAAGGACTACGTCGGGCTCACGTACGTCACGCCGGCGATCAAGCCGCTGCATGACCTGTTCTTCGTGCTAAACGTCACCGGCAACACGGCGAATCATTACACGAGTCCCGACGCCGCAGCCGGGCTCCCGCCGGGACTCGATCTCCCGAAGGGCCGGCTCTACACGACGCAACAGTCGGCCACCGCCATTCTCCCGGTGAATAGCGGTGTGAACGTCTCGGGAACGTATCTCTGGGGTGGGCTCGATTTTCCGTTTAATTATCCCTTTCCGAATTACTTTGGTCTCTTCGTTATCTCGGCGACGAAGCAGGTCGATCCCACGTTCGGCGTCACGGTCAACTTCGTCAACCTCAAGCAACGTCGTCAGGGCTTCCCATTTCCCGCGCCGTTCGGGATCAACAACTCGTCGCTCGACTTGCTCCTCGACGTCCATCTCGACTTCAATAAGATCGTATCGGGGTCGATGAAGCGTGTGCCGCGGCGACCGTCGGATATCCCCGGAGCTCCCGGAGCGCCCGGCGGTCCGCAGCCGGTGCAATCGGTTCCGACCGGCGCGTCACCGGCGCCGAGCGCCACTCCATAGCAGTTCGCTCACACTACCGCTGAGGGCCACTCCGTGCTCACGAATACATCGAACGCCTCGATCGCGACGACGCTTGCGGACCTTCGAATCGCCGCCGACGCGCGCGTATTTTACAATCTTGGGGTGCCCGCCCTCTACGAGGCCGCACTCGCTCGGAACGAGGGCGAGCTCGGGCCCGACGGTCAGTTGCTCGTGCGCACCGGCGCGTTCACAGGCCGTGCGCCCAAAGATAAATTCTTCGTACGCGAGCCCGGCAGCGAGATGCACATCGATTGGAAAGCGAACCAGCCCTTCGAGCGCGAACGCTTCGACGCGCTCCTGAACCGAGTCGGAGAGTATCTCTCGGGCCGCGAGCTCTACGCGGTCGACGCCTACGCTGGCGCTGATCCCGCGTTTCGGCTCTCAATTCGCGTCGTCACGCAGTATGCGTGGCACGCGCTCTTCGCACGAACGCTCTTCATCAACCGCGATGCGAACGACACCTCCTTCACGCCGGAGTTCACCGTCGTCGACGCGGCCGACTTCGAGGCGCACCCCGAGCGCGACGGTACCCGCGCGAAAAATTTCGTCATCATCGACTTCTCACGGAAACTCGTCGTCATCGGCGGCACGCAGTACGCGGGCGAAATCAAGAAGTCGGTCTTCACCGTCATGAACTATCTGATGCCGCTGCGCGGCACGCTCCCGATGCACTGTTCCGCAAACGTCGGCGCCGCGGGTGATGCCGCACTCTTCTTCGGACTCTCGGGCACCGGCAAGACGACGCTCTCCGCCGATGCCGCGCGACCGCTCGTCGGCGACGATGAACACGGCTGGTCCATTGACGGCATCTTCAATTTCGAGGGCGGCTGCTATGCGAAGGTCATCCGGCTCTCAGCGCAATCCGAACCCGAGATCTGGGCCGCCACCCACCGTTTCGGCGCCGTTCTCGAGAACGTCGTCGTCGACCAGAAGACCCGCGCGCTCGATCTCGAGAGCGAAGCGATCACTGAGAACACGCGCGCCGCGTATCCGCTCGATCACATTGCGTCCGTCGTCGCGAGCTCGCGCGCGGGCCACCCCAAGACGATCGCCATGCTCACGGCCGATGCGTTCGGCGTCCTGCCGCCGATCTCGCGCCTCTCGAAATTTCAAGCGCTGTACCATTTCCTCTCGGGTTACACCGCGAAGGTCGCGGGTACCGAGAAAGGCGTCACCGAGCCGAGCGCCACGTTTTCGACATGCTTCGGTGCGCCGTTCATGGTCCACCATCCGACGGTCTACGCGAAGCTCCTCGGCGAGCGCATCGACGCGCACAACGTCACGTGCTGGCTCGTCAATACCGGCTGGACGGGCGGCGCGTACGGCGTCGGGAAGCGCATGGCGATCGCGCATACCCGCGCGATGGTAACCGCAGCTCTCGACGGCTCGCTCGAAGACGTCGCGACGACGACCGAGCCGTTCTTCGGGCTCGCGATCCCGAATGCCGTGCCGAACGTTCCGACCGCCGTGCTCGATCCGCGGCGCGCGTGGTCGGAACGCGCAGCGTACGACGCGGCCGCATGCGATCTCGTCGAACTCTTCGCTAGAAACTTCGCACGCTTCGAGGCCGCGGCAAGCCCCGAGGTCAACGCAGCGGCGATCCGTCGAACGGCGGAGTGAACCACAACAGCGTACTCGAACGTCGATCAATTCGACGAACGACTTCCTCCTCGATGATATCCGAAGGTGATGTCGACAGGCGACCAACCCTCGGCCGTCTCGATGGACCGATACGGAACTGGTCATCACTCGGTGGCCGACGTGTGGTTTCACGGCGGCGGCCTTTTTCGGCAATCTCGAAGCGTACGACGCGCTCGTGCGCACGCTCGCTTCGCTCGGAGCAGGCTATGTGCTCGCCGTCGCGCCCGGCCCACCGATGCACTCGAGATTCCCGTTCGCTGCCATCCTCGCTGCATTGTAGAGCGACGAGCTCACGCGTGCCAAGGCCACGCGGCGCGAACGCTGAACGCGGCGTCATGCATCTGCTGATTCTCGGCGGGACGAGCTTCGTCGGGCGACACATCGTCGAGACGGCGCTTGCGGCGGGCCATCGCGTCACGCTCTTTAACCGTGGGACGACGGACGCCGACCTCTTCGCGGGCCGCACGACGCTCGTGCGCGGTGATCGCGACGTTCCGGGCAATGTCGCGCAGATCGCTGACGTCGGAGCCGACGCCGTCGTCGACGTGAGCGGCTATACGCCCGACACCGTGCGCGCGAGCGCGCTCGCGATTCGCGACTCGTGCGCGCGCTACGCGTTCGTGAGCTCGATCGATGTCTTCGCGTATCCCAACGACGCACCCGACGAGGACTCGCCGACGAAACCGCTGCCCGACGGCGCGCAGACGACGACGCAAGACCTCGAGCTCTATGGCGCACACAAGGCGCGCTGCGAGCGCGATCTCGTCGAGCTGCTCGGACCCGACCGCGTCTTCGTCGCGCGCTACGGCTTCGCCGTCGGGCCGGACGACGCGACCGATCGTTTCACGTACTGGCCGGCGCGCGTCGCACGCGGCGGCGAGGTGCTCGCACCGTGCGACCATCGCATGCGCGTGCAGCTCATCGACGCGCGCGATGCCGCCGCGTTCGTCGTCTCGGCCCTCGAACGCGAGCTTGCCGGCACCTACGACGTCGTCGGCGATCCGCGCAAGCTCACGATCGGCGACGTCCTCTACGCCGCGCTCGATGCGACCGGCTCCGACGCGCGCTTCACGTGGGTCTCAGAGCCATTTCTCCTCGCGCAGGATGTCGGCGCGTGGGTCGAGCTCCCGCTCTGGTGCCCTGATGTGCCCGAAGCGCGCGATTTCCGTAACGTGAGCAACGCGAAGGCCAGGCGCACCGGGCTCGTGCTTCGACCGCTCGCCGAGACGGTCCGCGACGTGCTCGCCGACTTGCGCGCACGTCCCGCCTCGCGAACGCTGCGTGCCGGCCTCACGTCCGAGAACGAAGCGCGCCTGCTCGCCACGTGGCGACGCAACCCAAGCGGGAGTTAGACCTCGGTGTAGCCGATGAGCGCGTAGCTCGTCTTCTTGCTGCCGCCGGGATTTGCTCGCAGCACGCCCTTCGAGACCAGATCGGCGACGTCGCGCTGCGCGGTGTCGATCGACGTCTTCGCGAGCGCGGCCCACTTCTTCGCCGTGAGATTGCCCTCGAACCCGTGCAACGTGCGGTCGAGGATGCGCCGCTGACGTTCGGAGAAGGCGATCCCGTCGTGCGCGCGCCAGAACGCGTGCGCGCGGAACGCGTCGGCCGTGCTCGCGCTCGTCGTATCGATGGCACGGACGTACGTCGCGAGATACCACGCGAGCCACTCCGTGACGTCGAGATCGCCGCGCTGGGCAGCTTCGATCGCGTCGTAGTACCGCCGCTTCTCCGCGTTGATCTGGCGTGCCATGCTGAAATAGCGGCGGCCCGACTCGGCGTCGCGGGCCAGCGCCATGTCGGCGATCGCGCGGGCAATACGGCCGTTGCCGTCGTCGTACGGATGGATCGTCACGAACCAGAGGTGCGCGAGCGCGCTGCGCACGAGGCCGTCGAGCGGGGTCGGTCCCTCGAACCACGCGAGGAACGCGGCCATCTCGGGTGCGATGCGACGCGCGGGCGGCGCCTCGAAGTGCACGACCGGCGCGTCGATCCGTCCGGAGACCACCTGCATGGGCCCGGTCGCATCGTCGCGCCACGTGCCGATCGCAATCGAGCGCCGGCGGCCCGCGACGAGCGGAAAGAGCCCCGCGTGCCAGCCGTCGATGCGCTTACGCGTCAGCGGCGAGGCGTAGTCGACCGTGGCGTCAAGCGTGAGATCGACGACGCCCGGCGCGATGACGGCGGCGGGAACGCCGCCACGATCGAGATCGAGCCGTCGCGCGATCGACGATCGAACGTCGGCGCGACTGACCGGCTCGCCCTCGATCTCCGTCGTTTCGACGGCCTCGTCCGTCCGCGCGTCGAGCTCGATACGACTCCGATCGTCGAAGCCGAGGCTCGCGATCCGTGCGTCGAGCTCGCCCTGCGCGCGCCGCGCCGTCCCGAGCGGCACCAGGAGCCGCGCCGCGTCGAACTCCCACGCGGGCCACGTCGGACGCTCCCAGATATACGTTCGCCGCGCCATCTGCGGCGAATGATAGCACAATTCACCGCAACTTCGAACGCCGCAACGTCCTCACTTCGATCGAGCGCTGCGCGGCGGCGGCGCATGCGTTCGGTCGATTCGCTCGCGACTCTCCGCCGCGCGCTCGTCATCGCGCCGCCGAACCAATCAGAATTGTCGAGAACGACCCGATGACGACAAGAGAAGCCGCTGCGTTCCCTGTGGCATCACTATACCGAGCGGTGTGGCTACTGGCGCGATATGCACGTTGACCACGATCGGCTTCTCGTGTGCGTCGTGTGCAAGAACGTAGGCCGTTGGCCGTACTCGCCCGAGTCACGACGCTCGATCGCGAATGCGCGCCGCCAACACGCGAACGCGCTTGCAACGGCGGCCGACGTCGATAAACGGTGTCGACTACCTGCATCGCCGCGAACGCAATCTCCGGCCGCTCTTCGGTGAATCCGACGAACGGTCGCTCACGCGAAGATCGAAAGCGGCAAGAATGCCGCGACCACCCAGTGCGGCGCGTCGACGATCTCACAGATCTTGAGGTCGACGGCGACGCTGCAGAGCATGTACGCATCAGCGCGCGCGAGACCATAGGTTCGTTCGAGGTGCGCGATCATGTTGCGGATGGCGCTTCGCGAGGCGGCCATGAGGTCGGGACCGATACCGTCGGTTGCATAGAAAGAAGGCCGTCAACAAGCCGTACAGAGACCGCGTTACGGTATTACTGCTCCAGTCGCTCGCAGTCACCTCGACCAATCGGTGGCACCAAGCTGGGTCGCAGATCCTTCGCTTACGATGAGAGTAGCCGCTCCGAGAAGCAATCCCGCAATAGGCCACGGTAACCATGCACGGAAGGCAGGCCGAGCTCCGGCATAGTCAGCGGCTGCGCCGAGTCCGACGCCGTAGCGCAGCAGCGCGGAGGCACCGCTACGTCGGTTTTTGGGCTCGTCGCCGTCTTCGTTGGCGAGGCTGGCGAAGTATGCTTTTTGCGCCAAGATTTGCACGACTTTGGAGAGTACTTGACTTGCGGGGCGTGCCCGTACTGCCATATCCGCGTACGTATAAACGTCAAGAGCGATCGTTCCGGCCGCCGGCAGCTAGTCCGCGCATATCCATCTTGACTCCGTTCCACGGCCGCATTTGGACGAAACGGCGGCTCATGACAGAGTTTCTGGTGAGGCTAACGTAACGTGTCTGAGTCCGCCTCAAGCAGGGCCTCACGAAATGCGTCGTTTAGGAAAAGGGACGCGCCGCGCGAGTACAGTGCTTCAGCTTCACCGCGAGCCAATGTCGCGTGAATTTCCGCTCGCGCGATCGGTTGACGCTGGCCGGCGCGACCGCCGATCAGCGTCTCGCCGCGCCGCCGAAAGGCGTCGCTTGCGCCGAGCAAGATCGCGGCTCGACGTGGCTCGCCTGCCGCAAGAAGGGCAACCCCGATGTCGTCGAGCCGCGCGGCGATGGGCGCTCGGTACGGCAGATCAAGGATCGCCTCCGACGCAAAGATGATCGCGTCTCGGGCACTCGTCCAGCCCTGGCTGCGCAGGAGGTGCGCAACCGCCTGCAAAGCCAAATTGGCGATCGCTTCGCGGTTGCCGATCTTTTCCGCGTCGGCGATTCCAAGCCGCGCGTAGGTGAGTCCGACGGTGTACAGCTCGAGCGCGAGCGCGCATTCGGAGAGGCTCGTTAACGCCCAGACCGCTTGCGAGAGAAGGCCGCCCGCACGAGCGGTCGCGAGACTCTCGACGAAGAGCGGCATCGCCGCATCGAATCGCCGCTCGTGCTCTCCCGTGAGGCGCCCCAAATTGTTCAGCGCGGAGCAGATCGCGCGCGGATCGTTCGTGGTCCACGCTTCAGTAAGACTCGCCTCGAATTGCTCGCGCGCACTTTTGTGTTCGCCGGCATCCATCACGGCTAGCCCGACGAGATCGCGGGCTCGCAGCTTGCCCGCGGAGTCATCGATGGACGCATATTCACTCAAAGCGCTCGATGCCTCGTGCACGGTTTCTGCGAGTCGACCGCGCCGATACGAGACCAGTGCCAGACCTTCATGAAGTCTCGCCCGATTCTGGATCGTCAGGAGTTCGCTGTCCGAATCCAGCGCATGCCGCAACCACTCCTCCGCTTCGATGAAGTCGCCGCGCGCGTCCCAAATCTCGACGAGCTGAGCCGCGATCGCTGCGCCGAGGTAGCGGTTCTTACTCGCGTTCGTTGACCATTTGAGCGCTTCGCGCAGGTTCGCAATGTCCGGTTCGAGGCCGCGCAGTGCGATTTCTTGATTCGACGTTCCAGCTGCGTGCGCGGCTGCCAGGGCGACGTCGTAGTAGTACAGCGCATGGAGTAGCTTCACGGCGGCCGCATCGCCGCTCTCTAAGAGCTTCGCCTCAGCGTACTGACGGATCGTCTCGAGCATACGAAACCGCGTCACCTGACCCGAGGCAGCAACGACGAGGAGTGATTTACGCACGAGCCCGTTGAGAATTTCACCGACAGAGTGCGCCGCTGGCCGTCCGGGGCAAACTGCTGCGACCCCGGCGGCGGAGAACGATCCCATGAACGCCGCCAGGCAAAGAAAGAGTTCGCGCTCTTCCTGCGTCAGCAGTTCGTAGCTCCAATCTATCAACGCGCGCGCGGAACGATGGCGCGGGACGCCGACGCGCAGACCTTCGGAAAGCGCTTCGAGATGGTCTCGTAAGCTCGTCAACAGATCGGGAAGCGCCATGATTGCCGTGCGTGCGGCTGCAAGCTCGAGCGCTAATGGCACGCCCCCAAGACTACGCACGATTTCGGCGACGAGCGGCACCGCGTCATCGCCGAGCGTAAAGTTGTCGTCGAAGGACCGCGCCCGCTCGACGAACATGGCAAAGGCGGGAAATGTGAGTGCGCTCACCGCGCGCAAGTCCCGTTTTGCTTCGGGAACCGCCAGCGGCGCAAGCCGCACG
>JAABUO010001940.1_pt1 | contig 25947 bp, 25 predicted proteins | sample 5559291 | NCBI WGS metagenome assembly JAABUO01 (sample SAMN10711878, study PRJNA513372) | rock metagenome | isolation source: Antarctica rocks | place: Antarctica: Victoria Land, Finger Mt sud
CCCCGTGCGACAGGTAGTGGTAGCACGTCTGCATGCCCGACGGGTCGCTGTTGTTGCAGGGGTCACTCGACGCGTAGGCATACTGGCTGAGCTCGGGGACCCCCAGGAGATCTTGCTGCAGGAAGCGGCCCAACGTGGGCGCGTAGTAGCGCGCGCCGAGCAGGTAGAGCCCGCTCTCCACGTCGAAGTACCCGCCCGCGTACTGCCACGGGTTCGGCAGGCTCGCCGTCTCCGTCTTGCCCAGGCTGTTGCCGTAGGGGTCGTAGCGATACGTGTTGACCACGGCCCCACTGCTGTCGGTCAGGTTGGCGACGCTGCCGTGCCCGTCCAGGCCATAGTAGTACACCGTCGTCCCATCGGTCAAGGCCAGCAGCCGCCCGCCGGGGTCGCGCACATAGTAGAGGGTGCGGCTCACCGGGGAGGTCTGGCGGTACATATCGCCGTCGAACGTGCCCGCCTGCGCGGCCGAGAACACCACGACCTGTCCCTGCGCCGTCACGTTGTCGGCCGTGCCCGGCGCCGCCCCCGGCCACTGGAAGGTCATCCCGTTGGTCATGACGAGGCCGCCCCGCGCGACGCCGGCCGCCCGCAGCGCCTGCGCCGAGTACGCGTAGCCCACGCCGTCCAGGTTGGCCCCGCCCGCCATGCCGTCGCTCGCCATGCCCGCGTTGTTGTAGAAGGGCTGCAGGTTGGCCGCCCCTCCCGCGGGTGCCGCGGCCAGGGCAAAGAGGTGCAGGCTGGACTGATTCGGCAGCGTCACACTGGCGACCGCTTTGCCTGCCTGCAGCGGCACGGACGCCGCGAACAGGTAAGCCTTGCTCGCGTCGGCCTGGCCGCCGCTCGTGTCGCGGTACGTCATGGTCGCCGCGATGCTGGTACCAGCCGCCACGGCCTGGCCCCCGCCGCCGAGCGTCCAGTCCGAGAGGGTGAGCGTATAGGGCTGCGTCGAGCCGTCGCCGTAGGTGATTGTCCCCGTCCCGGTGGCCGGGCCGTGCGTGGCCGCGCCCAGGAAGCCCAGCACACCCCCGTTCACCGGCGCCGCCAACGCGATGGTCTGCCCCTGCGCTGTCACGTTGTCGGCCGTGCCCGGCGTCGCCCCCGGCCACTGGAAGGTCATCCCGTTGGCCACGACGAGGCCACCCCGCGCGACGCCGGCCGCCCGCAGCGCCTGCGCCGAGTACGCGTAGCCCACGCCGTCCAGGTTGGCCCCGCCCGCCGTGCCGTCGCTGGCCGTGCCCGCGTTGTTATAGAAGGGCTGCAGGTTGACGGCGCTCGCCCCGCCGGGTGTCGCCGCGCCGGCCACGGTCAGGGCGAAGAGGTGCAGGCTGGGCTGGTTCGGCAGCGTCACGCTGGCGACCGCCTTGCCCGCTTGCAGCGGCACCGACGCCGCGAACAGGTAGGCCTTGCTCGCGCTGGCCTGCCCGCCGCTCGTGTCGCGGTACGCCGTGGTCGCCGCGATGCTCGTCCCGGCCGCGAGCTGCGCCGAGCGTCGCTGAGTGTCCAGTCCGACAAGGTCAGCGTGTAAGGCCCGCGCGCTGGCTCACCGTGTGCCCGCGCGCCCCGCACGAGGCTTGACAGGCGGCCCGTCAACGCCAGCCTTCAAGGAGCATGACGCGGCGCGCGGGGATCGAGGGGGCCATGTCGCAAGGTGTACGCGTCTGCGACCTACGCCGGGCGCGCTAGCGCGGCATCATCAAGACGCATCTCCCGCATGTCCTCACGGACGTCGCGATCAACGTTACCCGCTTCGTCGCCTGGAGTGAAACGCGGCCTGACCTTAAAAGGTCAGGGCAGGAGACGGACCTTGAAAGGTCTGTCCGGGTGCGTCACACGCTTCATCTGTCTAGAGTACGGCCGTCGCAGCCATGTCCGTGAGACCTTTTAAGGTCCGGTCCCTGCCATGGTCTTTTAAGGCCAGGCCCATGGCGCTCATCTCACTTTTTTGTGGTACACCCCTACGTGATCGGTCACACGTCGCGCAGATGGGGTAGCAGCTATACTACAAGCTAACGGAGGCTTGGTCGATGGCAGCAGTGGTGGAGCAGTTCGAGCGTGCGGCCGAGGCCGTGACGCGCCAGATCGCGGAGTTGCTGGGGGCGCGCGTCGCGGTCGTCGACCGGCGCGGCGTGGTCGTGGCTGGCTCCGCGCCGGGCACGGTCGGGCTGCCCTTCGACGGGCGCCACGGCGACCCCGACACCGCGTACCTGCGTCTGCCTATCCGCCTCGACGCGCAGGATGGCGAGGTCATCGTGACCGAACCGACCCACGGCGAACATGTGCCGCCGCGGCTGGCCCAGGCGCTCGTCGAACTCATCATTAACCAGACGACTGTCGTGGCGCGCCTGCCCAATCAGCACGAACTCAAGAACACCTTCATCCACGACCTGCTGCGCGGCGCCAGCGGCGACGAGGCCGATGTGCTGCGCAAAGGCCAGATCCTGGGCATGGACTTCACGCCGCCGCGCGCCGTCATCCTGGTCGACGCCGCCGCGTACATCCTGGCGCCGACCGCGACCGGGGCGCTCGACGAGGCGCGCGTGCGCCGCCGCGCCCAACTGGTCATCGCCAGCATCGTCGGCTTTTTCAACCTGCGCGACGATACGATCTGCGCCTATATCGGCGACGGCGAGGTCGCCGTGCTCAAGGCCAGTGGCACGCAGGACCTGGCGCCGTGGTCCGACCACGAGGAACCGGACGGCCTGGCCGGCTCCTCCTGGGCCAACCTCACGCTGCTCAAGCGCGCGGGCGCGTCACTGGTGGCGCGCCTGCGCCGCGACACCGGGGCGGCCATCAATATCGGGCTCGGCCGCTACCACCCCGGCATTCCGGGGTTGGCCCGCTCGTACGAGGACGCCCGCGCCGCCCTCTCACTGGGACGGCGCTTCCACGGGCAGAACGGCATGCACTGCCTGGACGCCCTCGGCATCGCCGCGTTCGTCGGCGTCTCCGACGAGCGTACCAAGATCGACCTCGCCACACACCTGTTGAGCCCACTGGACCAGGAGCCCGACCTGCTGCGTAGCCTCGACGAGTACTTCGCGCATGATTGCGGCCCCTCGGCGAGCGCGCACGCGCTCGCTATCCATCGCAATACGCTTGGCTACCGCCTGGACAAAATCGCCCTGCTCACCGGCCTCGATCCACGCCGCTTCGACGACGCCGTGCAGATCCGTCTGTCCCTCCTCTTACGCTCCCTCAATCACACCGATCACTAACAATCCACGCTCAACGTTGTGCATTCGCACAAAGCGCTGTTATTTTTGTGCTTCTATACTGTGCAAAAGCACAGTGACGGTGGCGTAAAGAGCAGGTAGGATACAGGGTAGTAATGGAGACGCCCGCTACCGGCCGTGTCGACCGCCACTAACGATGCCGTCGGTATGCCCCTACAACTGAATGACGTGGCGCGCTCCATCTTGCTGGATGGGCGTGAGTGCGCCGCGCCGCGGACTTTTGTAGGGAAACAACTGCTATGACGCCGATACGCCGCCACAAAGCCCTCTTCCTGGACCGCGACGGCACGCTGGTCCACCCCCGCCACTACCCCTCGCGCCCCGCCGACCTGCTCCTGTACGAGGGCATCGGTCCGTTGCTACGGGGCGTGCGGGAAGCCGGCCTGCGGCTGGTCGTCATCACCAACCAGTCCGGCCTGGCGCGTGGCCTCTTCACGGAAGGGGACCTCGACCTCATGCACGCGCATCTCTCCGCCGAACTGGCGCGCTTCGGGGTGCGGCTCGATGGCGTCTATCATTGCCCTCACCACATTGAGGGGACGATCCCCGGCCTGGCGGTCGCCTGCGACTGCCGCAAGCCACAACCGGGTATGCTACTGCGCGCCGCCGCCGGCCTCGACCTCGACCTGGCGCGCTCCTGGTTCGTCGGCGATATCCTCGACGACGTCGAGGCCGGCGCCAGGGCCGGCTGCCGCACGGTGTTGGTCGACCTCGGGACCGAGCCCGCGCCCCAGACAGGGCTGCGCAGGCCCGACTACGTGGCGCGCGATACGGCGCACGCCCTGCGCATCGTCGCGGCGCGCGAGGGTATTGGCCCGCCGGACGACCTGACCTACCAGCCGGCGACATGGGGCGCGCGCTATAGCCCCACGGCCACGATCGAGCGGACCAAGGCGTCAACAGGCAGTGGCAGGAAGAGAGGGATGGATGGCGACAACCGTTGAGACCGTCCGCGATTTCCGTCACTTGCGCGCCCTCGTCATCGGTGACGCTATGCTCGATAGCTACCTGGAAGGGACCGCCACGCGGCTATCAAGCGAGGGGCCGGCCCCGGTCGTGCACAAGCGGAGCGAACAACGCGGCCCCGGCGGCGCGGCCAACACCGCCGCCAACCTACGCGCGCTCGGCGCCGATGTCGTGTTCCTCGGCGTCGTCGGACGTGACATGGCGGCGTCGTTTTTGCGCGCGGCCTTGCGCGCGGGCGGTGTCGACGACCATTGGCTCGTCGAGGACGCCTCGGCCGACACACTGCACAAACTGCGTATCCTGGCCGACGGCCAATACGTCGTGCGTTTCGATGAGGGTGAGCGCCGCGCCTTACCCGACGCGATACGGTCGCGCCTGCTCGACAACCTGGAGCGCGCTTATCCGCGCTGCGACCTCGTGGTGATCTCCGACTACGGCTACGGCGTCGCAAGCGACGAGATCCTGGCGCGCCTGCGCGTCCTGCGCGCCGGCCGCCCCTGCCCCTTGCTCGTCGACTCCAAAGAGCTGCACCGCTTCTACGAGGCCGGCGCGACCGTGGTGACCCCCAACCACCTGGAGGCGCGGCTTACCATTGGCGGCGTCTCAATCGAGACGTACGGCGGAAGCCAAGAGGAGTTGGAGAGCGTGGGACGGGCGCTCTTGACCCGGCTCGACACCGCCTATGTCGCCATTACCATGGCGGGGGACGGCGTGCTGCTGCTTGGACGCGACGGCCCCACGCTGCATGTGCCGGCCCATGCCGTGGCCCGCGCCAACGATGTCGGCGCGGGCGACTCGTTCGCCGCCGCGACGGCCCTGGCGCTCGGCGCTGGAGCGCCCATGGACGAGGCCGTGCGCATCGGCATCGACGCGGCCGGGATCGCGGTGACTAAGCGCGGCACCGCCGTCGTGCACCACCAGGAACTGCTGCAGCGGGCCAGTCTGCGCGACCACGCCGCGCGGCCGCGCGCCGGCGGCGGCGATCCCGTCGCGGACGCCACCGCGATACGCCTGGCGCGTGGCCGCCTCGCCGCCCAACTGGAGCAGGATCGCCTCGCCGGACGCACGGTCGTCTTCACCAACGGCGTCTTCGATATCCTGCACGCCGGCCACGTCGGCTTCCTGCGCCAGGCCAAAGAACTCGGCGACGTGCTCGTCGTCGGCGTCAACACCGACCACGGCGCGCGCCGCTTGAAGGGGCCGGACCGCCCAATCACCGGCGAGCGCGACCGCCTGGCGCTCGTCAAAGCCCTCGATGGGGTCGACCACGCCGTGCTCTTCGACGAGGACGACCCCGCCGCCTGTATCAGGGCGCTGCGCCCGCACATCCACGTCAAGGGCGGCGACTACGCCGACGAAGCGCTGCCCGAGGCGGCGGCGGTCCGCGAGGTCGGCGGCTGCATCGTCATCCTGCCGCTCATCGGCGGCGCCAGCACCAGCGCCGTGATCGACCGCATCGTAGCCGTGAGTCGGGAGTCGGGAGTCGGGAGTCGGAAGTGATCTCGGTCGTGATGTTGGTCAGTAATGGCGCCGCCAAGCTGGTGCAATCGCGATGCGCCTTTACTCCCGACTCCCGACTCCCGACTCCCGACTGGCAAGGAGGTACACCATGATCCCCGACGCGTGGCAAGCGGCCCGGCGCATCCTGGCTGTGCGACTCGATAACCTGGGCGATGTACTGGTAACGACCCCGGCGCTACACGCCATCAAGGAGTCGCTGCCCGTGGCCGCGCTCACCCTGCTAGCCAGTCCTATCGGGGCGCAGGCCGCGCGGCTCAACAACGACGTCGACGACGTGATCGTCTACGAGGCGCCCTGGATGGACCCCTGGCACACGTTGCCACGCGATAGCGCGCGTGAGCAGGCGCTGATCGCGCTCATCGGGGAGCGCCGGTTCGATGCCGCCATCATCTTCACCTCGTTCCGTCAAAGCCCGCTGCCGGCGGCCTACCTGTGCTACCTCGCCGATATTCCCCTGCGCGCCGCCGCCTCTATTGACGGGCCGGGCTCGCTGCTGACCACGCGCCATAAGCACCCCGAGCGCATGATGCACGAGGTCGAGCGCGCGCTCGACCTCGTCGGGGCGCTCGGCCTGGGCACGGACGACCACGACCTCGTGCTCACGCTGCCCGACGCGGCCCGCTCCGGCGCGGCCGCGCTGTTGGCGGAGTGGGGCGTCGCGGCGGACCGGGCGGACCGGCACATGCCCTTGGTCGTCGTCCACCCCGGCTGCACCATGCCGGCGCGCACCTATCCCTGGGAGATGTTCGCCGAGGTCGCCGAAGGGTTGGTCGCGCGACTGGGCGCGACGGTCGTGCTGACCGGGTCCGGCGATGAACGTGAGTTGACCGAACGGGTGCGCGACCATGTATCCCAACGCTACCGCTCACATATCCGCCTCGTCGCCGGGACGTTGCCGTTCCCCGCGTTCGGCGCGCTGATCGACGCGGCCGATCTCGTGGTCACTAACAACACGGGGCCAATGCACATGGCGGCGGCGCTCAAGACACCCGTCGTCGCACTCTTCGCCCTCACCAACCCGCCCGAGCAGTGGGGTCCCTGGCGCGTGCCGCACCGGCAGCTCTACCACGACGTCCCCTGCCGCATTTGCTACAGCCGCGTCTGCCCCTACGCGCACGAGTGCCTGCGCCTCGTATCGCCCCCGATGGTGGTCGCGGCGGCGCAAGAACTACTAGACGAGCAGTCAGCTGTCAGCTGTCAGCTGTCAGTAACAAGCCCTAATGCCTTCGTTGGCTACAAGCGGAAGGCTGATCGCTGATGGCTGACAGCTTATCCTGGCTGAACGCGCGCGATATCCTCGCGGTGCGCCTCGACAACATCGGCGACGTGGTGATGCTGGGGCCAGCGCTGCGCGCGGTCAAAGAGACCTCTCCGGCCGCGCGCCTGACACTGCTCGTCACGCCCGGCGGCGCCGCGGCCGCGCCGCTGCTGCCGTGGGTCGACCAGGTGATCACCTGGCGTCCGGTCTGGCAGGACCTCGGACAGCTGCCGTTCGACCCCGCGCGCGAGTGGGAGTTGATTGATATGCTGCGCGCACGCCACTTTGACGCGGCGCTCATCTTCACCTCATTCAGCCAGACGCCGCACGCGCCCGGCTACGCCTGCTATCTCGCGGGCATACCCCTGCGCGCCGGTGAGTCGAAGGAGTTCGGCGGCGCCGTCCTCTCCAGCGAGCTCAAGGGCGCGCCCGACGAGTTGCACCAGGTCGAGCGCAACCTGCGCCTCGTCGAGCGCCTCGGCTTCGTCGCCCGCGACCGCCGGCTCACCGTCTTCCCCGCCGCGGCCGATCATGACGCGGTCCCGCGCCTGCTAGCCGACGCCGGCATCAACCCCAGCATGCCGTTCATCCTGCTACATCCCGGCGCCAGCGCGGCGGCGCGCCGCTACCCGCCTGAACGTTACGGCGAGGCCGCGCGCCTACTGACGGAACGCGGCCATCAAGTACTAGTCACCGGTGTCGAGCGCGAAGCGGCGCTGGTCGACACAGTAACGGCAGGGGCGCCGGCGGCGCGAGCGCTTGTGGGTGGGACAACATTGGGCCAGTATGTAGCGCTCATCGCGAACGCCGCAGCCGTCATTTGCAACAACACGCTGCCGATGCACCTGGCCGACGCGGTCGGGGCGCCGGTCATGGTGGCCTACGCCGGCACCGACCTCGAAGAACAATGGCGTCCGCGCACGACACGCGCCATGCTGCTGCGCCGCCCCACGCCGTGCCATCCCTGCTATCTCTTCGCGTGCCCCATCGGGCAGCCCTGCCTCGATATACCGCCGGTGGACATTGTCGAAGCATGCGAGACGCTGCTACGGGGGATAGATTCATGATTACTCTCGCTCGCCGCATCGCCGTCGTCCGCGCGCTGCACCTCGGCGACATGCTGGTGGCTGTGCCGGCGCTGCGCGCGCTGCGCGCCGGCTACCCCGACGCCGAGATCGCGCTCATTGGGCTGCCTTGGGCCGCGTCGTTCGCCACACACCTCGATCGTTATGTCAATATCTTCCTCCCCTTCCCCGGTTGGCCGAGCATCGACGAAGTATCGTACGACGAGGCGCGCACGGAGCGATTCATCGCGGAGGCGCGCGCCCACGGCTACGACCTCGTCGTGCAGATGCACGGCAGCGGCGCCCAGAGCAACCCGTTCGCGCTCGCGCTCGGCGCCCCCGTGACGGCCGGGTACTACGACGGCCCTCACCCCCAGCCCCTCTCCCGTGCGCGGGCGAGGGGAGCAGGGGGTGAGGGCATCCGTTCCCCCTCTCCCACGATTAGGGGAATGGGCCAGGTCGGTGAAAAATCGGCGGGTCCCACTGGGAGCGCGGGCGTCTCGCCCGTCCCCCGCGTTCGGGCGGCGGACGCGGGGGACGGGCAAGACGCCCGCGCTCCCAGGACAATTCACGAGCCCTCGGAGAGGGGCCGGGTGACTAAAGGCATCCCCAGCCTCTGGCCAGCAGCTCCCTACCCGCACGATCAGCCGGAGGTGCTGCGCAACCTTGGCCTGACCGCGCTGCTCGGCTGTCCCGATCGCGGCGCGACGCTGGAGTTCCCGCTTTCGAACGAAGATCACGCCGAGGCCGACGCGCTGCTCGAGCCTCTCGCCGGCGACGACCGTTCGCTCATCGGCATTCATGCGGGCGCGCGCCCACCGGCCCGCCGCTGGCCTGCCGCGCGTTTCGCCGCCGTCGCCGACGATCTGGCGCGGCGTCACGACGCGCATATCATCCTCATTGGCGGACCTGGCGAAGAAGAGATCGTGGCCACCGTGGCCGAGCGCATGGACACGCGCGCGCTCAACCTGGCTGGGCGCGCCTCGCTCGGCGGCCTCGCCGCGCTGCTGGCGCGGCTAGACCTCTTCATCGGCAACGACAGCGGGCCGGCGCACCTCGCCGAGGCCGTCGGCGCGCCGACCGTGCGCCTGTTTGGCCCCGCCGACGTCGATCGCTGGGCGCCGCTCGATCGCACCCGACATGTGGTCGTACGCCATCCTGTTGCGTGCAGCCCCTGCGGCTATTGGGAATGTCCCATCGACCACCGCTGCCTGCGCCGGATCGACCCCACCGACGTCACGCGCGCCGCCGACGGTCTGTTGGTGGCGCGCACGAAACGCGCGTCGTCTGGGCGTCTCGGCGGCCCGTTCGTCCCTATTGGACATGAGAGCGGCAGGCAGCGTCTGCAAACGCCCACATGTCCAGACGGCGCGCGACGCGCGGAACCCCAACGAAATCATGTGCGGGAGGACATATGCGGCGCCTGAAAATCTTGATGTGGCACATCCACGGCAGCTATCTCAATACGCTGGCCCGCGTCGACCACGACTGGTATCTGCCGGTCAAACCAGGGCGGCCGGAGGGCTACGGCGGGCGTGGTTCCACCTTCGACCTGCCCGACTACGTGCGCGAGGTCCCGGCCGAGAGGGTGCGCGACCTCGACCTGGACCTGGTCATCTACCAGACCCCGAAAAATCTCTATGAGGATGGACCGGAGATCCTGAGCCCGGCCCAGCGGGTGTTGCCGCGCATCTACCTGGAGCACAACACGCCGCGGCCCCACGCCGTCGATACCCGCCACCATGTGGATGACCCAGACACCCTGCTCGTCCACGTCACACACTACAACCGCTTGATGTGGGACAATGGACGCACGCCGACGCTGGTGGTCGAGCATAGCGTCGCCATCGACCCTACGGTAACCTACGACGGGCGCCTGGAGCGCGGTGTCACCGTCATCAACGGCCTGCAAAAGCGCCCGCGCATCGCGGGCTACGACCTATTCCAGGCGGCGCGCGAGAGCATACCGCTCGACGCCGTGGGCATGATGACCGAGGAGTTCGGGGGCCTCGGCGACATCCCCTACCGCGCGTTGCACCGCCGCGTCGCCGCCTACCGCTTCCTGTTCAGCCCCATCAGATATACCAGCCTACCCCTGGCCGTGATCGAAGCGATGACGATCGGCATGCCGGTCGTCGCGCTGGCCACCACCGAACTGCCAACCGTGATCGAGGACGGCGTGTCGGGGCTTGTATCCTGCGATGTCGACTATCTCATCGCGGGCATGCGCCGCCTGCTGGCCGACCCCATGGAAGCGCGCCGCCTCGGCGACAACGCGCGCGCGGTCGCGCGCGCCCGCTTCGGCATCGATCGCTTCGTCGCGGACTGGAATAGAGCGTTTGAGATAGCGATCAGCCGTCAGCCATCAGCTATCAGCGAAATGATAGCCGACAATAAGCTGACGGCTGATCGCTGAAAGCTGATAGCTAATAGCCATGAGAATTGCTTTCTTGAGCGAGCACGCCAGTCCCGTCGCCCTGCTCGGCGGCGCGGACGCCGGTGGCCAGAACGTCTACGTCGACGAGGTCAGCCGCAACCTGGGCCGATTGGGCTACAAAGTCGACGTCTTCACGCGCCGTGACGATCCCACCGCGCCCACGGTCATCGAGTGGGCGCCCAACGTCCGCGTGGTCAACCTGGCGGCTGGGCCACCTCACGTCCTACCGAAGGACCAGTTGTGGCCGTACATGCCGCGTTTCCGCGAGCTCCTGCTGGCATTTATGGCGCGTGACGGCGTGAGCTACGATCTGCTGCACGGCAACTTCTGGATGTCCGGCGCCATCGTCGCCGAGTTACGCGCGCGCCTGGACATCCCCGCCGTGCAGATCTTTCATGCCATGGGCAAGACGAAACGCCGCCACCAGGGCGATGCCGACACAAGCGCGCCCGCGCGCATCGCGGTTGAAGAGCGCGTCATTCGCGCGGTCGACCGCGTCATCGCACAGTGCCCCGCCGAGGTAGCCGAGCTCATCGACGACTACGGCGCGCCGCGCGACAAGATCGCGGTCATCCCCTCGGCCGTCAACACCGCGGTGTACCGCCCTGTCTCGCGCGACGAAGCGCGGCGGCGCATCGGGCTGGCCCCGGACAATCACGTCGTGGTGTACGTCGGGCGCATGCTGCCGCGCAAGGACGTGCGCAACGTCGTGCGCGCGTTCGCCCTGCTGCTGCGACGCTACAGCGAGGCGGGGCTCGACGAGATGAGGGCGTATAACCAGACGCCCCTACTGTTGTTGGTGGGGGGCGAGTCGGTGGAGCCCGACCCGGTCGCGACGCCCGAGATTGGCGAGCTACAGCGGCTCGCCGCCGAGTTGGGCGTCGCGGATCGCGTGCGCTTCGTCGGCAAGCGCCAGCCCGACGTCCTACGCGACTACTACAGCGCCGGCGACGTGGCGGTGACCACACCGTGGTACGAGCCGTTTGGGCTCACACCGCTCGAAGCGATGGCCTGCGGCGTCCCCGTCGTCGGCTCGGCCGTGGGTGGGATCACCTACACCATCGCCGATGGAGAAACCGGCCTGTTGGTCCCGCCGCGCGACCCCGCGAGCCTCGCCGGCGCCCTGTACGATCTCCTGGAGGCGCCGGACGCGCGCCGCCGCATGGGCGCCGCCGCGCGCGCGCGGGCCGAGCGGCTATTCACCTGGCCGGTCGTCGCCGCGCGCACCGCCGCGCTATACGAAGAGTTGTCAGTTGACAGCTGTCAGCCGTCAGTCGAAGGAGCCATTGTTGGCGCTCGTTGATGTCCTTATCCCGACCTACCGGCGCAAGACGGGCCTGGCCGTGGTCCTGACGAGCCTGCTCGGCCAGACCTTCACGGACTTCGATGTCGTCATCTCGGACCAGACGCCCGAGGAAGAGTCGTACCTGGAGAGCACTGAGATCGCCACGCTGGCGCGGGCGCTGGAGTGGCGCGGCCATCGCGTGGCCCTACAGCGCCACCTGCCCGCGCGAGGGATGGCCGAGCAGCGCCAGTTCCTGCTCGAGCAGAGCAACGCTCCGTACGTCCATTATCTCGACGACGATGTCCTGCTCGACCCGCCCGTGCTGGCGCGCATGCTCGCGACCCTGCGCGACGAAGGCTGCGGGTTCGTGGGCTGTGCGGCCACTGGACTGGACTATCTAGGGGACATCCGGCCGCACGAGCAAGGCATCGAGTTGTGGCAGGGCCCGGTGCGTCCCGAACCGCTCGGCCCGGGAACACTGGCGGAGATCTGGGACCGCCACAAAGTCAACAACGCGGCCAACCCTTTGCACCTGGAGCAAAGCCTCGTGCACGGAACAACCCAGGGTAGCCCCTTGCGCGGGGGTGAGCGGCGCGGGCGAGATGGGCCAGACCGGGTCGTCCGCTACAAAGTCGCCTGGGTGGGCGGGGCCAACGTCTTGTACAACCGCGCCAAGCTGTGCGACGTCGGCGGGTTCTCATGGTGGGAGCGCCTGCCGCGCGAACACGCCGGCGAGGAAGCCGTCGTGCAATTCCTGCTCATCCGCAAGTACGGCGGCTGCGGTATCCTACCAAGCGGTACGTATCACCTTGGCCTGCCCACCAACGTCGAAGATCGGAGGCGCAACGCGACCGAGTTGTTCGAGGCACTGATCGAGGAGTTTAATGTTCATGCAGAGGACCCCTCACCCCCGACCCCTCTCCCTAACCGTGGGAGAGGGGGGACATAGCGCAATCGCTTATGACTACGGCAGCGTACACACGGAGGACGCTCCCCTCTCCCGCGCACGGGAGAGCCGGTTGGGCTGTCGGAGCGGAGCGGAGAGAGACCAATCCGCATGGGGTGGGGGTGAGGGCTAGTTTTGAGAAGGAGTAACACATGATCAACATCGACCTGACGGGTAGCGTGGTATTGGTAACGGGCGCCGGGAGCGGGCTGGGCGAGGCCACCGCGCACGCCTTCGCGGACGCGGGCTGCGCGGTAGCGCTGCTCGACGTTAGGCAGAAGGCGGCCCAGCGCGTCGCCGACAGCATCACCACGCGCGACGCGCCGGTGTTGGCGCTGCAGTGCGACGTCAGCGACGCCACGGCCGTCTTCGCCGCCGTCGACAAAGTCTTGGAGACGTTCGGGCGCCTCGACGTGGTCGTCAACAACGCGGCGGTCGACCACACCGTCTCCGTCGACGAGATGACCGTCGAACAGTGGGACCAGGTCATCGGCGTCAACCTGCGCGGCCCCTTCCTGACCGCCAAGGCCGCCCTGCCCACGATGAAGCGGCAGGGCTCGGGCCACATCATCAACATCGCCTCGACCGCGGCGACGCGCGCCTGGGGCAACGCGGCGGCCTACCACGCCTCCAAATGGGGTCTCGTCGGCTTCGGGCGCGGCCTCGGTGTGGAGGGACGTGAGGACGACATCCGCGTCACCACCGTGATCCCCGGCGGCATGCGCACGCACTTCTTCGACCGCTTCGTCGAGCAGGGCATCCCCATGCCCGACCAAAGCAAGCTGCAAGACCCGGCCAACGTCGCCGAGGTCATCCTCTTCGCCGTCGCCATGCCCAAGGGGTCGGCGCTACAAGAGGTCATCGTCACACCGTCGGACGAGACGAGCTGGCCGTAAGTAGCTGTCAGCCGTCAGCTATCAGCTATATCGTGGTTGATAGAGTTGCACCGTATGGTGACCGTGTAAAAGCTGACGGCTGATAGCTGATAGCTGATAGCTGATAGCTGATAGCTGATAGCTGATAGCTTTTTGTGGCACGCGCTCTGCACTACCAACCGATGTAGGTACAGCCCCATAGTGTAGATCGAGGAGATGAAAGTTATGGCCCAGCTATCGAACGTACGCGTCGCCGTTATCGCGACGGATGGCTTCGAGGAGACGGAGTTGACCGAGCCGGTCCGCGCGCTGAAGGAAGCCGGCGCGCAGGCCGACGTGATTTCGCTCAAGAGCGGCCAGATCCAGGCTTTCCGCCACAACGACAAAGGCATCATGGTCAACGTCGATAAGACGCTCGACCAGGTCCAGCCGGATCAGTACGACGCGCTGCTGCTGCCCGGAGGGGCGCTCAACGCCGATCAGTTGCGCATGGAGCCCAAGGTGCGGGCGTTTATCCAGGGCGTGCAGAACAGCGGCAAGCCGATGGCCGTGATCTGCCACGCGCCCTGGGAGCTCATCTCGGCCGGTCTTGCCAAGGGCCGTACGCTGACGAGCTACCACACCATTCAGGATGACCTGCGCAACGCCGGCGCCAACTGGGTCGACCAGGAAGTCGTGGAGGACGGCAACCTCGTGACGAGCCGCCAGCCCAGCGACATCCCCGCCTTCAATAGGGCGATGCTGCGGCTGTTCGCGCGCGTCCCCTCAGGCGCGCGATAAGCGCTACTACGGATGTTATCTATAAAGGGTGAGCGATGGAGAGGGATTAATCCCTCTCCATCGCTCACCCTTTATAGATAGCGCATTATTAGGCGGCGCCGCGCCCCTTGCCCTGTTCGTCCTCGCTCATTAGCCCGCGCACCAGCGCCAGCACCTCGGCCTCCACGGGGTGCATCCCCTCGCGCGACTCCGCCGCCTCACGCTCCTGTTGCAGCTCTGGCGACGGCAGCAGCGTCCGGTGCAGGTAGGCGTCGATCACGCCGGGGTGCACGTAGCTCTTGCGGCAAATCGCGGGGGTGTTGCCCAACTCGGCGGCGGCGCGTTTGACTGCTTCGACGACGTTATGCTTGCCATGCGCCTCCGAGTCGAATGGGCCGAGCTCCTTGAGCGTATGCGCCGCCGTGACCGTCCCGGCCCAGGTGCGGAAATCTTTGGCCGTGAAATGCTGCCCCGTGATCCCGTGCAGGTACTGGTTGACGTCGTCCGACTCGATAACATGGCGATGCCCGTCGTGGTCGAGATATTGGAACAACTCGTGGCCGGGCAGTTCCTCGCATTGCTTGACGATCTTGGCGACACGCCGGTCTTTGACGTCGACCACATGATCCTTGCCCGACTTGCCCCGGAACTCGAAGTGGATCTTGGCGCCCGCGACGCCCACATGCTCATGCTGCATCGTGGTCAGGCCGTACGACTCGTTCTCGCGCGCGTACTCCTCGTTGCCGATGCGGATATGCGTCTCGTCGAGCAGCGTGACGACGGTAGCCAGGATTTTCTCGCGCGGCAGGCCGTGGCGGCCCAGGTCCTGCCCGATAAACTTGCGGATCATGGGCAGCGTCTCGCCGAACTCGACCATGCGCGTGAACTTCGTCTCATCCCGCACCGCCCGCCACTTCGGGTGATAGCGATATTGCTTGCGGCCCTTGGCGTCGCGCCCGGTCGCCTGGATGTGCCCGCGCTCAATCGGCGCGATCCACACCTCCGTCCACGCGGGCGGGATGCCAATGCTCTTGACGCGGTCGAGGGTTTTCTGGTCGGTGACAGGTTGGCCGTCGACGCCGATATAGATGAAGTCATCGCCGGCGCGACGGCGCTATATGCCGGGTTTTTTGTCGGTCACGTAGCGCAAGCCGGCGGCCCTGGCGCTCTCGATAGGATCTTCGACCACACCGGCGTCAAGGATCTCCGCCTGCCCCGACGCGTCGCGTGGCACGGCTTTCACCGCGGACATGGATGCCTCCCGCGCCATGATTGGCGCTCTACTACCTTATAGACAATCGTTAACGGTACGTGTCATCGACCGTGGGCAACTTCTATGCCCGCTAAACAGAGTGCCCACACCCGCGCCAGGGTCAAGGGTAGGGAAGTGATCGACGTGGCGCCTTACGGCTCCTGAATGAGCCGGTCGAGCCACTCCGCGAGCAAGCCGCGCTCGGCGGACGTGAAGGCGGCCGGCGCTTCGGGTAGCAGGGCTTTGAGGGCGACAGCGTGGCTGACGGCGCGGCGCCCGTTTCGTGCGGGCGCCTCACGGGGGGTCGCATCCGTGGTCACGGCCGCGAGGACCGCCTCGCGCGTCAGGGCCGACACGACGAGGTCGCGCTCCCCGCCCCCGGCGGCGATGAGCGTGAGGACGACGCCGACGCCGGCGGCGTGGATCATGCGCGCCGCGCCGTCCACGCCGACGCGCAGCCGCCCGGCCTCGGCCACGCGCCGCACCAACCGCTCCAGGATCTCGTGCGACTCTATAGCCGCGGCGGGCGTGGCTCCCGGCCGGGGATCGCCATACATGAGCGCATAGAGGGCCGGGTTGGCGAGGCCGAAGCCGATGTGCAGATCCCACCCCGCGCGCAGATCCGCCACGGGGTCCTCGACGCTCCCCCGCGCGGTCTTGGCCCACAGGTACCGCGCGAACCCGTCGCGGGCGACCGCGTCGAGCAGGCCCTGCATGTCGCCGAACTGGCGGTAGATCGTGGGGGGTTGCACCCCCGCGGCGGCGCTGACCGCGCGCGTGGACACCGCCTCCCGCCCGCCCTCGGCCAGCAGCGTCGCGGCGGCCCGCAAGATCCGGTCGCGGGGACTCGGCGACGCGGCGGCCGTGTCATCGCCGGCGCTCAGCCTATCATCGATGCTACCCGGCGTGTCATCACCGGCGCTCAGCAGGTCAGCGGTGGTATCCAAAGGTCCTCCCAACACGCCGGGGCGTGGCCACGAAGCGGGTCATACGGCCTCCACGACGGGGCACATCGACGAGGCGCGCCCCCTCGTCCGCGACGCGTCACCCGCGTCGCGGGTCCCCTACCAATGGTAACACCATTTGGTTATCGCGTCTTGCGTTATCGTCGATATCGTGATAATATTATCGCTGTGAACCGCCCACGTCGGCGGGACGCCCCTGGAGTTGAGACACCGAGGAGGACATGCTTATGGCAGCGAAGGCACTTCCAGGCGGAACGTTCACCATGGCCGAGGATCTGACGGTCACGCGCATGGGGTATGGCGCGATGCAGTTGGCTGGCCCGCATGTGTTCGGCCCACCCGCCGACCGCGACGCGGCCGTGGCCGTCCTGCGCGCGGCGATGGAACTGGGTATCACGCACATCGACACCAGCGACTACTACGGCCCCCACGTCACCAACCAGATCATCAAAGAAGCCCTGCACCCCTACCCCGACGCGTTGCACATCGTCACCAAGGTCGGATCGGTACGAGACGCCGCGGGCGGCTGGAACCCGGCGCTCGCGCCCGCGCAGCTGCGCCAGGCCGTGTACGACAATCTACACAACCTCGGACTAGACGCCCTCGACGTCGTCAACCTGCGCGTCGGAGGGTTGGACAGTCCCACTCCTGGCTCAATCGCCGCACCGTTCACCGTGCTCGCGCAGCTGCGGCAAGAAGGACTGATCAAGCATCTCGGTCTGAGCACCGTGTCCGCCGCGCAGATCGCCGAGGCACAGTCCATCGCGCCGATTGTGTGCGTGCAGAACTTCTACAACCTCGCCCACCGGGTCGACGACGACCTGATCGACGCCCTCGCCGCACAGGGCATCGCCTACGTGCCCTACTTCCCGCTCGGTGGCTTCTCCCCGCTGCAGTCCGACAAGCTGGAAGCAGTCGCCACCCGTCTCGACGCCACACCGATGGCCGTCGCGCTGGCATGGCTGCTACAGCGCTCACCGAACATTCTGCTTATCCCAGGTACCTCATCCGTCGCGCATCCGCGCGACAACGTCACCGGCGCCGCGCTGACCCTGTCCGCTGACGATCTGGCCGTGCTGAACAGCATTGCCTCATAAGCACGACCACCGCGCAACCCGCGATCGGGTTCATCGGCCTGGGCGACCAAGAACTACCGATGGCGACCGCCATCGCCGACGCGGGCTACCCCTTGCATGTGTGGGCCCGCCGACCCGACTCCCTCGATGCGCTGGGCAACGTCGCGCACGTCCGCCACGACGACAGCACTGACCTGGCCGCATCGTGCGACATCGTCGCGTTGTGCGTCAGCACCGACGACGATATCATGTAAAGCGCTATACTTTAGGTAGCATAAGGTGAGAATCTGGTGGGTGATGCCGGATCACTGCGTGCGAGAAAGAGGGAGAACTATGCGTGCAGTGCGCTTTAACCACTACGGCGGCCTCGACGTGCTCGACGTGCGCGCGGTCGAGGACCCACAGGCCGCCCCCGGTCGGGTCGTGGTCCGCGTCAAGGCGGCGTCGATCAATCCGGGCGAGATCATGATCCGCAGCGGCGCTCTCGACAAGATGTTCCCCGCCACGTTCCCCTCGGGTGAGGGCAGCGACTTTGCCGGCGAGATCGTCGCGTTGGGCGAGGGCGTCGCGGGCTTCGCGGTCGGCGACGCCGTCCTCGGCTGGACGGACGAGCGGGCGAGCCACGCCGAACTCGTCGCCGTGTCGGTCGAACACCTTGTCGCCAAGCCCGAGGCGCTGTCGTGGGACGTCGCCGGCTCCCTGTACGTCGCGCCGATGGCCGCGCTGGCCAGCGTCCGCGCCGTGACCCCCACTGCGGGCGAGGCCGTCGTCGTTTCTGCGGCCGCCGGCGGCGTCGGGGTGGTCGCCGTGCAACTGGCCAAGCAGACCGGGGCGACGGTGATCGGCCTTGCCGGCAAGGACAACCATGCGTGGTTGAAGGCGCACGGCGTCATCCCCGTCCTCTACGGCGAGGGGCAGGAGGAGCGCATTCGCGAGGCGGCGAACGGCAAGGTGGACGCCTTCGTCGATCTTTTCGGCTCCGGCTACGTCGACCTTGCCCTCGCCCTTGGCGTGGCGAAAGAGCGGATCAACACCATCGCCGACTTCCCCGCCGTCTACGAGAAAGGCGTGCAGGGTAAAGGAACGGGTGATGCGGGCGGCGCGAAGGAACTCGGCGAACTAGCGTCCTTGGCCGCGACCGGCGACCTAGAGATCCCGATCTCCGGCGTCTATCCCTTGGAGCGGGTGCGCGAGGCCTACCGCGCCCTCTCCGACCGCCACACCCACGGTAAGATAGTGCTGCACCCCTAGTAAAGGTCGCCGTCGCACGGAGGCGGGGAGGTGATGACTCTGGTACAGAGCAGAGATCGCCCGGCGGCTGGAGCGGCAAGAAGATCGTGGAGCTCGGCTCTCCGGTCAGCCCCGACGACCTCGCCCGCGCGATGAGCGAGACGCTCGGACGGCCGGTCCAGGCGCGGCCGGTCCCCCACGAGCAGTGGACCGCCAGCTTGGAGGCCCAAGGCATGCTGCCTAGCGCCACCGGTCCCTATGAAGAAATGGAGGACGCGTTCAACTCGGGCTGGATCGCCTTCGGAGTGCCCGGCGCCGAGCCGGTCGCCGGCACGGTCACTCCCACCCAGGTCTTCGCGCAGGCAAGAAAAGACTGAGAATAGGAAGATAGGAGAGATACCATGATCATCGTCACCGGAGCTAACGGCCAGCTCGGCCGGGCGGTCGCGGAGCGGCTGCTTGACCGTGTCCCCGCCGAGCGGATCGGCGTGAGCGTCCGCGACCCGGAGAAGGCGCGGGACCTCGAAGGGCGGGGCGTCCGTGTCCGCCGGGGTGATTTCGACGACGCCGCGAGCCTCGCCCACGCCTTCGAGGGCGCCTCGCAGGTTCTCATCGTCTCGTCCAACAGCGCGGGCGAAGGGGCGGTCCGCCAGCATCGCACGGCGATCGACGCGGCCAAGGCAGCCGGCGCGGGCCGAATCCTCTACACGAGCCACATGGGCGCGAACCCGGCCTCGCCCTTCGCTCCCATGGTCGACCACGCCGCCACCGAGGCGGCGCTGCGGGACTCAGGCGTCCCGTTCACGGCGCTGCGCAACGGCTTCTACGCGACGACGGCCGCCTGGTTGCTCGGCGCCGCCTTCCAGACGGGCGAGCTGGCCGTCCCGGAGGACGGACCGGTCGCCTGGACCACCCACGCCGACCTAGCCGAGGCGACGGCCATCATCCTGACCGAGGAGAGCTTCGACGGCATAAGCCCCGACCTCACGGCCTCCGAGGCGGTCGACATGGCCGGTCTCGCGGCGATCGCCTCGGAGCTGACCGGCCGCCCCATCCGGCGCGTGGTCATGTCGGCCGCCGACTACACAGCCGGCGTGGTCGCGCACGGCGCCCCCGCGGCAGCGGCCGACATGTTCCTGGGCATCTTCGCCGCTAGCCGACAGGGCGACTTCGCCCACGTCGACCCGACGCTCGCCCGCCTAATCGGACGATCACCGACGCCCGTGCGCGACGCCTTGAAGGCGGCGATCTCCCCGGCCGGGTGAGGCCCCAGCGCCGGTGGAAGGCCGTGCGTCCGAGGCCCCTTCGGGTTATGATGCCGGCCGGCTAGTCATTTCTACTGAGCGATACCCCTTAGTTATCGCGCCTTTTGTTACCATTGATATTGTGATATAGGTATCATTGTGAACCGCCCACATGGGCGGAGCGACGCGAGAAACGTAGAGGAGAAAGATCATGCACATGAGCGGCAACACCATCCTGATTACCGGCGGGGGCTCCGGTATCGGCCGCGCCCTCGCGGAGGCTTTTCATGCGAACGGGAACCAGGTCGTCATCGCGGGCCGCCGCAAAGAGGCGCTCGACGAGACAACGGCGGCGAATCCAAGGATGGAGGCCGCGGTCCTCGATATCGAGGACGGCGCCGCGATCCGGAGCTTCGCGGACCAACTTAAGGGCGACTACCCGGCCCTGAACGTCGTCATCCACAATGCCGGCATTATGAGGGCGGAGTCGCCGCGGGATGGCACGGTCGCCGATGCGGAGGCGACCGTGGCGACGAACCTGCTCGGGCCGATCCGCCTGACCGCGGCGCTGCTGCCGTTGATCGAGACGCAGCCCCACGCGGCGATTATGACCGTCTCGTCTGGGCTGGCGTTCGTGCCGCTGGCCACGAGCCCGACCTACGGCGCGACGAAGGCGGCGATCCACTCCTACACGCAATCGCTGCGCTACCAGCTCAAGGACACACCCGTGCAGGTCATCGAGCTTATCCCGCCGTACGTGCAGACGGAGCTGCAGGGACCGCAACAGGCGAGCGATCCCAACGCCATGCCGCTGAAGGACTTCATCGCCGAGACCATGGGCATCCTCAGGGACTCGCCCGGCGCGACCGAGATCCTCGTGGAGCGGGTGAAGTCGCGGCGCTTCGCCGAGGCGAACGGGGACTATGACGCCTTCAAAAGGTACAACGATGCGGCAACTGCCGCCGCGGCAGCGCGGTAGTCGTTGACTCCACAGCTGTAACCTAAACGCGGCGGCGGGCCGGGTTTCCCCGGCTAGAGACCGAACAGGTGGATGCCCAAAGCGGGCAGCACCGTGGTGACGACCATGAGCACGGACAGGCCGGCGACGGCGACGACGGTGATCCAGGCCAGTCCGTTGAAGGCGCGCCCGTTGCGGTAGTCGCCCATGATCTCGGGATTGTTGACCAGGCGGATACCGAAGTGCTCGCGGATCAGGGCGGAGAGGCCCTTGCCGGTCACGGCACCCATGCGCGCGCACATCTCCTGCACCACGCCAAGCGAGAGGGTGATAACGACCATCATCCACAGCAGGCTGAAGCCGTAGGACGCGCCGACCGATGAGTACGTGGCGATGCCGCCGGCGTCATTGCCCGCGTTAGCCGTGATGAGGCCGGGACCGAGCGCGGCGAGGTAGGCCAGGGGGCCATGCGATCGAGGATATCGGCCGCGCGCTCCGGCTCCAGCTCCTCGATGACGTCGGCCTGCTTGGCGTCGATCATCTCCTCCATGGTATCGGCCGCCAATTCGTCGTCGAGCGACGCCACGATCTCGGTGGCCTGCGCGCGCGGCACGGCGTCGGCGATGCGGGCGATATCCGCCGGATGCAGCCGCGCCAGGCGGCGGTGGTCCGGCGGGACCAGACCGCCGGGTACCTCGCTGGAGAGCAACTCGACCCGCGCCCACGGGATCGTGCGCGCGCGCGCCCGCCGTGGGGACGCAACGCGCGCGGCAGCAAACGCCGCAGTAGCGCGCGCCCCGATGTCGACGCCACTCACCTCCCAGGCAGCCCCATCACCGGCGAGCACAACATCGTTGACGCGCACGACGCGCGGCTCCGCCAAGCTGATCACCTGACTGTCCATCACGTCGCGCCCGAGCAACACCTCACGCGGCCGCCGCTCGAAGGGGGCCAGCGGCGGCGCCGACGCCGTCACGACCACGGCGCGCGCATCCAGCGTTTCCACGGCGGCGACAGGCAAGAATAGCTGTGCGCGCTTGCGGCGCAGCAGTAGGCCCACGACGCGCGGCGGATCGGCGCCGTCGATCCGCACGACGATATCGTGCAAGCGCCCGGCGGACTGCCCCTCCGCATCCCGCACCGGGTTTCCCAGCAGCTCGGACAACATCATCGGGCGTTGTTCCATTTAGACGTCTTGCCCATGGCGCTTCACTTTCTTTCGGGTGGGCGCCGCAATGTCATGCGGACCCAATGTGAACAATATCAGAATGACCAGCCGCCCCATCATGACCCCAGGGCTCGTGAATTATTGGGCACAGAGACGCCGAGCGCGCGACGCCGGCCTATCCACTGGGACCGCCGCGGTCCCCGCGGCACGCCATCGGAGGCACAACGCCTGGCCGCACCGACGCATGTGGCCGCGCAGGTAGGCCGCAGGGGACCGCGGCGGTCCCAGTGGACACGTCGCCGGACGATAATTCACGCGCCCTGATCATGACCCCAGCGAACCGGCCCCACACAAGCGGCGGCTAGCGCCCATCACGGGGCAGGCGGTCCAGCACCTCGTCGAGGCGCGCCGTCACCTCGGCCCACTCGTCGCGGCCGGCCTTGCTCCGCAAGGCGATACGGATCGCGGCGATCTCACGCGCCACATAATCCATGTCGGCCCGTGCGCTGGCGCTGGCCTCTCGCTCGCGCGCCGCCTCGGTCCGGTCGCGGTCGGCCTGCCGGTTCTGGGCGTACAGGATCAGCGGCGCCACGAACGCCGCCTGCATCGCCAGCGCCAGGTTGAGCAGCGTGAACGGGAAGGGATCGAGGCGATGTCCCGCGGCCACGACGTTGAGGGTGATCCACCCGGCGACGAGGAGCGCCAACGCCGCGAGATACCGGCCGGTGCCCAGGAAGCGCGCCAGGGCCTCCGCGGCGCGTCCGAAGGCGTCGGGGTCATACACCGGACGGCCGCGCGCCCCGCGCGGCGTCGAGAGGTCATCACGCGGCATTACGCCCCCTCGCCACGCCGGCCGCCCCGCTCGTCCGGCCACAGGGAGGCGAGCACGTCGTCCACCGTGACGGCCCCGACCAGCCGCCCGGCCGCGTCGACGACGGGGACCGCGAGCGCGTCGTAGGCGGTCACGCGCCCGGCCACCGCCCCTCCGGGCATCTCCGGGGGAATCGGCGCGGGGTCCTCGTCCAGGCAGAGCGCCAGCGGTGTCGTCGGCGGTTCGCGCAGCAGGCGCTGGTAGCCCGCCAGGCCATGATAGCGCCCGGTGGGCGTGTCCAACGGCGGATCGGCGACGAACACCTGCGCCGCCACGGCCGGGGACAGGTCCGGCTCGCGGATGCGCGCCAGCGCCTCGGCCACGGTCGCCGCGGGCGACAGGATCACCGGCTCGGGCGTCATGAGGCCACCGGCCGTATCAACGTCGTAGGCCAGCAAGCGGCGTACCGGGCCGGCTTCGTCGGGGTCCATGGCGCCCAGGAGTTGGTCGCGCCACGCGCCCGGCAGCTCGCCCAGCAGGTCCGCCGCGTCGTTCGCCTCCATCTCGTCCAGGACGCGCGCGGCGCGCGCGAGATCCAACCCCTCCACGATGCCGATCTGCTCCGCTTCCGGCAGCTCCTCCAGGAGGTCGGCCAGCCGCTCGTCCTGCATCGCGGCGGCCAACGCCCGCCGCCGCTCCGGGGGTAAGGCGCGAATCGCCGCGGCCATCTCGGCCGGATGCAGGAGGGTGAGGGCCGCCGCCTCGCGCGCGAGCGGCGCGTCGCCCGCGAACACCGTGGGCGTCTCCGCCCACGGGACGACGCGCGGGGTCCGTCGCCCCAAAAGCCGGCCGTCCCCCAGTGCGACGGTAGCGACCTCCCACGCGTAGCTGGCCTCAGGTGTCGGGCGAATAGAAACGTCGACCACACGCGCATCGCCGGCTCGACGGCCAAAGACCTCGCCCACGACGAGCGTCTCGCCGGGTTGCGGCGCGAACTGGCGCATATTGATGGCGCCGCGACGCAGACGCGCCCCCTCGCTGGTCAGCTCGGCCACGCGATTGCCGCCCACGAACACACGCCGGCGCTGCACCGCGACCACGAAGCCGTGGACGCGCGGCGGCCCCTCGCGCGGCGGCGCGCCCAGCACCACATCGGCCACGCGGCCAATCTCGCCCCCCTCAGTGTCGATCAACGGAAGGCGCACCAGGCGCGACACGTACACCAACTGATCCGCCATGGCCTCCCCTCCGTCACAATTATGACAGGTACGGACACCTTTCAGTGCCCCAGGGCCAATCCGACGACTTTGACCGCCAACAGGATGGCCGCGACGAGCAGGTAGCCGCGCAGGGTAACCATGCCGACCGTCCGCACTGTCGACCAGACCGGCTTCGGCAGATCGCGCAGTGGCGGCATCCACCACGTCAAGCGGTCCGCCTCTGCCACGGCGGCGATCGGCGTCGCTGTTGGGCGACGCAGATGCAGCAGGCCAGTGACCACGAGCCCGACGACCAAGATGGGCGCGAGCACGGCGGTCAGCAGGCGCACGTCGACGCGCGGGAACAGCGTCGTCGCCGCTAGGATCAGCGAGAGCATCACCAGGACGCCGACGATGGCGCTTGCTACCGCGTTGAGCCACGGCTTGTTGATCCACGGCCCCAGCACGGCCTTGTCGTTGCACAGCAGCAGCAGGAATACCGTCGCGCTCGGCAGCAGCACGCCGGCGAGCGCCTGCACCGCCGTGGTGATCAGCCCCAGCGGCGCGTGGGGGATCAGCACGATCGCCGCGGCCAGGACTACCAGCGCCGCGTAGATCGCGTAAAAACCGCGCGCGTCCTTCCAGGAGCGGTGCAGCGAGTGCTTGATGCCACAGACATCGCCGAAGGCGTACGAGGTCGAGAGCGTGACGGCGGCCGCGCCGATGAGCGACGCGTTGAGCAGCACGAGGGCGAACATGGCGCCGGCGACGGGGTTGAGCGCGTGGGCGAGCCCAGCCGCCGCGGTCCCGGCGTCGCCGAACTGGCCGGCCAGCTTCGTCCCCCCGAAAGCGAACGCGGTCACGATCATCAGGGCGGCCGCGCCCAGGATCACCACGAACGCGCCAATCCAGGTGTCGGCCCGCTCGTAGGCCATCCAACGCGGGGTGAGCCGCTTGTCGATCACGTTGGACTGCTGGAAGAACAACTGCCACGGCGCCACGGTCGTGCCGACGATGGCGATGATCAGCAGCAGCGCCGTGGAGTCGAGCCCGCCCTGCACATGCGGCACGAACATGTCGTGCAGGATGGGACCGCCCTTGGGGTGGCTCATGATCGCCAGCGGGATCGCCAGGAAGTTGGCGACGACGCAGACATACATGGCGCGCTCCCAGCGCTGGAAGCTGCTCGTCACCGTGACCCCGATGAGCAGCGCCGCCGTGGCGGGGATCGACAGGTAGGGGCTGACGCCGAAGTAGCTCATGGCCAGGCTGACGCCGATGAACTCGGTCACGATGGTCAGGAAGTTGAGCAAGAACAGGTCGCCGACCGAGAACGCGCCCCAGAACGTGCCGAAGCGCGCGATGATCAGGCGTGTGTGGCCGACGCCGGTGACGAGGCCCAGGCGCACGACCATCTCCTGGTTGACGATCAGGACCGGGATGAGCAGCAGGAGCACCCAGAGCAGGCTCGTGCCGTAGACGCCCTCACGGCCGCAGGCTGAAGGTATAACGATCCAGAAGGACGGCTAGCTCCGCGTCGTCGAGGGCGCTCAGGGGATGGGTAGCCCCGGCTACCACTCGCATCAAGCTAAGAAATGAGCAGGGGCGCTTCTTTGGCATCATAAGGGTGTAGAAGACCTTAGGAGCAAAGGAGCGTCCCTATGACCACGGTAGCAGATTTGACCCAGGCGCTGCAGGCC
>JAABUO010001942.1_pt1 | contig 25924 bp, 28 predicted proteins | sample 5559291 | NCBI WGS metagenome assembly JAABUO01 (sample SAMN10711878, study PRJNA513372) | rock metagenome | isolation source: Antarctica rocks | place: Antarctica: Victoria Land, Finger Mt sud
AATCAATGACTTTAATGAGTAACTAATTTCATTGCTAGATAGTACACATTCAGTAGTCAAAGATTTCGAAGCAAAGAGATCATTTGAGCTGCTCGTTGTTGAAGAAATTAACACATCTTTCATCGCGTCTTTAATGAAAGTCACTAGTTTTTTGCCTCATTCTTCGATTTCTCTGTAAATAATTCCTTCTCTTCTTCCGACATGATGATCTCATTGAGGCGAGAAATGAATGCACGAGATGTCAAAGTACTAGTCTTCAGATGAGAGCAGTTCTTTGAAAGATGACTCGATACTTTACAGTTGAAGCAGATGATTGACATTCTTGATCATTCAGATTCGAGAATGAAAAAAGTAGCGAGTCGAACATAGCTAGTAGTCGAGATTGAAGCTGATGTCGACGAAGAAACAAAACGTTTTTTCGAAGCTGCTATCGATTTGACTGTTCATTGCTCGTCACGTAGCTGATAATTGACTCGTTGTTTGTTATTCACATCTTGAAGAAAGATCTTGAGCTTATCAAGCGAGCTAAACTCTATGAGACAAACTGACAACGCGTTCTGAAGACGATTGTTGATTTTATTCTGAATGTCGTTCATCAGAGTGACATCGTCGTAGTTCAGAAAGCTGAATATTCTAGTGAATTCTGAATAGAAAGAGCTGAAGAACTTGTTGAGCTGCTTCAGAGCGACGTATTCGCGACGACACTTTCGAATCAGATTCTGATCTTTGTAAATTTCTTTCAGATGTTTCAGTAGCTCTGATAGTGATTGATAGAATGAGAGAGCATCAACACGACGCTTTGCATAGATTTGCTGATCAGCATCGTCTTCTAGCCTGAAAATCACATAGGCAATACGAATCTTTTCAGTAGAGTAATGATTCGCGTTGACATCGAGCTTGTCAGCTATTTTGATGTTTCATGTCTCTCAGATAAAGTCATCTGTTTCGATGAAGATGAGTGAATTCGAAAGCTTGATGAACTTGTGATGATTATTTTCGTTTTTGTTATCAGATAGAGTAGAAGATTCTCGTTGAGAGCGAGCTTTGAAAGTCGAGCTTCGTTCAACTTCAGAGCGACGAATCGAAGCTTCTTTCTGATTGACTCGTTGTTCAGCTGACTGAGTATCTTGACGAGACATAGATCGATCAGCTTGACGTTGTTTCGCTCTGAAGTTCAATCGCTCGTCTTGTAGCTGATTGATCTTTTTCTCTAGCTCATCGTTTTTATCAAAAGCGACTTCTAGTTGTTTCGCTCTCTTTTTATGATCGTCTTGTATGAGAAGTCAGTGTTCATTGAGTTGTAGAGTCAAGTCTCGCTGACTTCGAAACTCGTTCAGCATATTGATGACTTCGTCGAGTTGATTGCTGACTCAATGAAACAGTTGTTCTTCGATGTTTATGTTTCATGAGATGACAGCTTTCTCAGCTTCGACTGAAGCATCAATGAGTAGAAGTGAAACTCTTCTATTGACAGTGCTTCTAAGCAGACGAGTTGTTCGGAACTCAACTGACTCGACGTCACATGTCATGGTGAGAGAAGGTAGAAGTTGTTGAGGTAAGAATAGATGAGAATGTTACGATCCTAGCTACGCACCTTCGTTGATAGCTATGTTGATGGCTATGTTGATGACTATGTTGATGGCTATCCTGAGAGCTATCGCCGATCGCTCGCCGCTAGGGCATAGGCTTGTTCCGAAGCCAACCCTATTCAGGGTTAGCTTATGTTCTTCTGAGTCATATAGATAGCCGGCCCTTCCCTTCTAGACACTTTCCTTCCTTAGCATTTATATACTCGTTACATTACACTCATATGACTCGCTCTATGCTGGCCCCTAACAGAGGGGTTGATGTTTTGAATTGATGTTTTTTGGTGAGTGAAAATTCAAAGAATTCCTTGTGAATTTCAGGTAATAATTGAGTGCTTTATTCGAAGAATTCCTTGCGGATAGAATGGTGAAAATGAGTGTAGAATCGAAGAATCCCTTGCGATCTAAAATGATGATGCAAATTTGAAGAATTTCTTGCAAATTTTCCTTACTGAATAGATTGTTTCGTATCGTCTATTCGTCGATAGCAGAATAGTAGATGATGAGCATTTATCTAATATTAGAGGCCTGTCTAGAGCGAGTCAGATAGAGGTGTCATTTAACTAGAAGATAAATGCTAAGGAAGAAAGGTAGCTACGGGAAAGAAGCTGGCTACATATGTGTGTTCCTCAGCCGACGCTAGGCCCAATAGGGACTAGTCAAGGTGACGGAGCGAGGATAGGCCTGGTAAGGCTAGAAGGCTGAGCCTGGCAAGGCTAGAATCGTGACAAGATATTTCATGATCATATCGTCGACTGAACTCAGTTGAACTTGCATCGTGTTGAAAGACGAAGATTTGATTCGAACGTTCTTTTTGATGATCGAGAAAGCGCGCTAAGTCGTTTCGATAGAAAGTTTGATAAAGAGTTTGATAGAGAGTTTGATAGAGTGTTTGATAGAGAGTTTGATAGAGTGTTTGATAGAATGTTTGATCGAAAGTTTGATAGAAAGCTTCACAGAAAGCTCAGTAGAAAACTCAGTAGAGAATTTGATAAAGCGTTTGATAGAGAGTTTGATAGAGCGTTTGATAGAGTGTTTGATCGAGAGTTTTGTAGAGAATTATAAAGAATGCTTTCTGTTGAGCTAATTAGCATGTGCTATGAAGCATATATGAAACATACTATGAAGTAAATCATAAAGCGAATGACGCTTATTTGAACGTGTTACATGAAGCATGTTTTGAAGCAATTTTGAAGCATGTTTTGAAGCGAGTAGAGTGATAAGTAAACGATCGAGTCGATAGCTGAGTTGATAGCTGAAAATGTAGATAGGCGAGTAGGTAGAATGGTGAGTAGAATGGTGAGTAGAGTGATGAGTAGAATGGTGAGTAGGGTGGTAAGTAGGATGGTGAGTAGAATGGTGAGTAGGATGGTAAGTAGGATGGTGAGTAGAGTAGAATGGTGAGTAGAGTGGTGACTGGTGAGTAGAGTGGTGACTGGTGAGTAGAATGGTGAGTAGAGTGGTGAGTAGGTAGGCGAGTCGGTAAGAATAGATAAACAGAGCGAAATTAATTCAATAATACGCTCATACTTTATCGCATCAGGTAAGGCGACCGGCAAAGTTCGGTATTATTTCAGAGTTAACGCAGATCAACCTATTCTACAGGGGTTTGCACTCAGACGTGCCGCCCGTACGCTGCGAAGTCAGCAGGGCGCTAACCCGAAGGGGCTTAGCGACGTTGGCACGTCTGAGAACTGAGGCAACCTCTTTCATTTTATGTATCTTGCCGTTCCTTAGCTTCTCACTATCCGCTAGCGCTTTCCATCTATCAAGATCAACATCTAGATCAATTCTGGGGATTCTTATCAATATAGCCCAGCTTCGGGAATCCAAGCGTTCTTGGTTCGAAGTCGTATAGAAAGAAGGAATTGGATTGCCCTTGGACTTGAACACTGATATGGATGAAAATGCAATAGACGGCAGTGAAGTGTGAGATCTATCTTTGAATAGAACGTGAAACGGCAAACCACCAGTACTATACACACATGTACACGTATAGGATACACCTCATCTATGCTGCCGACCTCATGCTCAACGGCATAGCCATGTTCGCCAAAGATCTCGAGACTACGACTCTCTTCTTCAGCGTAGATGCCCTTGCTGTACTGACCGATTCTTTATTTTCGGTATGCTATTCTGTCTGATCCACCATTTTCATCGTCAAGTACGCTTCTAGGTCGAAGTTCGAATCCATGGGATCCGTTATCACTAGAGTTTCCGGAATATTAGCCATAATACCAAACCCCTAGATACACCCTCAAAAGGCTCCCATAGCCCTCTACCCATCCTCCACCACCTCTCCCAAATACCAACCCTCCTCACATACATCCCACCCATCTTCATCACCAACCCCCAGCCACCAACATGCCCAATGAAAAACCTCTCAACTTACCTCCGTCCCCTTCAGTCTTACTCTCTCTCGGCATCGTCTTCTTCACGTACTCCGCCTTCGCCTTCGCAATCAAGTCCTCCTTGCTCTTGTACTCCCGATCGATTTGCGCGATTTTCGACTTTGCGGATATTGCTGATTGCCGGTATAGGCCGTAGGCGACGCCGGAGATGAGGGCAGTGTAACGGAGGACCTTTCGGCGGGCACGGAGATTAGCTTTATTTTAGGTGGTGGTGTGTAGGGGAGGGGAGGAGAGGGGGACAGGGAAGGAAGATGTTACATTGACGCCGGAGCTGGCCATTGTTGGTGAGGTGGGAGAGGTGGGCGCAAAGGAATGGGGATGATGGGGAGCCAATTGCAACGCGAAAGGATCGTAGAGGTTTAGGAAATGGATGGGGAGATTCGTACGGTGGTAGGCTTATTTAGAGGAGCTCCGGTGCCTTTGGTGTTGCACTTTGCGGTCGGCGGGATGCTGGATTTTGTGCGGAGGAGCTTGGGCCACATTTTGTGCATGTTGCATGCATAAAACTTCCATTATCTCCGTTTACCTGCACAGAAGGGGTTTGATACTAGAACAAAGTCACAGTCCCAAGTTCAAGCTACTAGCTTTGAGCAAACTTTCGTAATCTACGCTCTAGTCTGGCTCAGCTACGCGAGATTTTGAAGGCCAATGCCATGAGAATCACTACAGAGCCTACGGCGCATCTTGCAGGACCACCACCCAGGGCCATAGGATAGCTCCTTTCTCCACCAAGACAAAATGATGCAACGCAAAGATGAGATCCTGGCCAAAAGGGCAAAACTTGTAGAACTCAAGCGGCAGCGAGAGGAACGCGAGCAGAGGCTGAAGGCTACTACACAACAAGCCCCAGCTACGGAAAATCCATCAGAAGTAATATGCCCCTAGTGATCTCTTAGGATCTCTAACACTAACTTCAGCTTCTTAGGTAGCAGCGCCCAGCCCCCGGGGCTCGAAAGATCGAAAGCATGTCGAGAGCCTGGTCAATGAAGTGCTGGGAGAGAGTAGAAGTCCTCGAACTTCCTCTCCCGCTGCTCGTACAAGCCGACCAAGCTCCACACTGAGTGCTGCACAAAGTGCTACAGAGCTGGCTCAAGGTGGTCCCAGCACGCCTCCAAAGCCTGCTCAAGCCCAGACCGTGTCAATAGCAACGCAGACCCTGGAAACAGTGCCCGTGGCAGTGAATTATGAAATTGAGCCAGCTCCTAAAGTCGAAGTATTGTCCTACAGTAAAGGCATACAGACCGCAGAGCCATGGTCTCCTCAAAGGAGAAAACATCCAGGAAGCTTCTCGGGTTCGGAATCGGACTCAGATCAATCGCCTTCACGGATGCTCTCGCCCAGGAAATTAAAGCGTCTTAGCCGGAGGGAGCGTGAAAAGGAAGAGGAAGTTCGACAGAACCTCCGGCGGGAGATAGAAGAAGAGCTGAAGGCTGTGAAGGACCCAGTTGCTGATGGACTACTTACAACGTCGCAGCCGAAATATCCTGCAAGGCCTTTGACGGATGAGGAGCTGAATGCCGTAACCTCATCCGAAGACTTCCTTGATTTTGTAGAAAGATCAAGTAAAGTTATAGAACGGGCATTGGATCAAGACTATGATGTGCTGGCCGACTATGCCATGGATGGTTTGGAGGGCATTGACGAGGATGAAGATGAAGGGTACGGAAGCCTGAGAGAAAAGAAGGGGAGAAGGATAAAGGAGGTTGCGCAATTCTATGATGAGCGATGGAGCAAGAAGCGAATGATCAGCGGTCTTGATTTCTCTCCAAAAGTAAGCCTCCGCATCTCCCTCCAAACCCCTAGACTAACTTCGGGCATCAGTTCCCTGAATTGCTTTTAGCATCGTATACGAAAAATCCTTCCGCACCTCAAGATCCCTCTGGTCTCCTCCAAATCTGGAATATGCACCTCCACTCCCGCCCCGAGTACACATTTCATAGCACATCCGACATTCTAACCGTCAGATTCTCCCCATTCCACCCTTCCCTCATCCTAGGCGGCTCCTACAGTGGCCAAGTCCTTCTCTGGGACACACGCTCTAAATCCCCCCTTCCAGTGCAGAAAACCCCTTTGACAGGCGCCTCTACAGGGGGTCATACCCACCCTATCTACGCCCTTTCAGTAGTTGGCACCCAAAACGCAAACAATATAATCTCATGCTCCACTGATGGCGTCGTCTGCGGCTGGACTGTTGATATGCTTTCCCAACCCCAGGAATACCTCGAACTTACCGCCCCGCCCCCGAGCAAGACCGAAGATCTAAGTCCAACATGTATGTCCTTTCCCTCTGCAGACCCAACTTCGTTCCTCGTCGGCACTGAAGAAGGAACCATCTATCCGTGCCACCGGTACGACCGCGCCGGCGCAAAAGCAGGCGTCGACACCCGCATACGTTACAAAGGCCACACTGCCCCTGTCATGTCCCTGGACTCCCACCCCGCGCGCGGTCCGGTAGATCTAGGTGATCTCGTCCTCTCCACCTCTCTGGACTGGACCGTCAAACTCTGGAAAACCCGCGCATCGTCTTCCACTTCCGTCGCTCCGGCACACTCCTCAACCTCCACCATCGCCGATCCTCCATCCAGCACCGAGCAAGCCATCAAACCCCTCCTTGACCTCCCCCGTGAAGACGTCGTCTACTGCGCCCGCTGGTCCCCACACCGCCCCGGCGTCTTCGCCCTCGTCGATGGCGGCGGCAATGTCGAAGTCTGGGATCTGACCGTCGACACCGAAATCCCCGTCTGTCGTGCGCAGCCGGAAGTTAACAAGAAGGCGGTGCAGGGCGGGGGATATTTTGCAAGGGGGTTGAACCAGGTTACGTGGGAGGAGAAGGAGGGGAAAAGGGTGGGGGCGGGTGGGGCAAGCGGAGTGGTGAGTGTGTTTGAGGTTGGAGGAGAGTTGGGCGGGGAAGGCAGAGGGGAGGAGTGGGCGGGGATGAAGAGAGTTGTGGGTAGGTTGGGAGTAAGGGGGTAGATGGTACGGATAGGATCTCCGGTAGATGCCCATTTTGTCGGCCACGGGCCCATGCAAAGATTAACACTGTGAGTACCGTCGTACTCGAAATGTACCTCACATGCTCCTGCTTCTGCTCCTGCTCCTGCTCCTTCTATACCATTAGCACCCCTCCTCCCACAGATCGTCTTCCAACTCTCTTCACAATTTCCTTCCATCTCATCGCTATCTGAACCGTAATACCCTCCACCACGACGCACCCTCGCTCCGCCTCCCCCAAGGATCCCATCTCGCATCCCAGCGTGCCTTCATCTCGCATTCCGAAGCCTTCAACTCGCAATCAAGAAGCCAGTCCCAGATCGAAAACCAAACACACTTCCACGAATCCAAACCTCCTCGGCCCCGTCTCAGCCAGAATATCGACCATCTCGAACACCTCCTCATTGGACCTCTCTGCCGACTGAGGAACCACTGCCACCCGAACTAGAGAATCAAGTTGGGATAGCTCTTATGAAATACTACCACCACTATAGAAAAGATGTCATCGCCCGCAGCGAAAACCCAGATTCTGCTGGATGCGCGAAGCGGCGGAAACGAGCATGCGTTTACTCGGGTAAGTTCGAGGGGCGTATAAGGCGCTAGTGTTCACATATCCTGTGTCTGACAACAACACAGCCAACGATTTTACACGAGTGTAATAGTTTCAAGATCTCCAAAATATCGAGGAGGCGCAATTTGGTCTCCATAATCCTCATAGCTCCAGCACATACCGTAGAAGCCGACACGTAACCAGCTTGTCTCAGCCGCATCAATGGGTCGGACCACGAGTCCGTAGCTTTCTTTATACTCCGTGGTTACGAATTGCAAAATCGACAGCTCCCAACTCTCGTCCGGTACAATGTCTGGATTCCATCGGCCATCGGAGTAACCTTCATGCGTTTTACGACCGTCCTGAAGCCTGAATTTGTACTCCTTTTTCCCGCTGCCAGAATGTGCCACACGCGAAGTAAGCCGTAGTAGACGTCCTCGTACGGAAAGCTTTTTGGACTGATACAAACTGTTGGCTGAAGTTTCGTTGGATGGTGGAATAGAAACCGTGGCCGCTTGCCGGAAATCCCTGTTGTAGTTGTAGCGCTGTTCATGAACACCCACATCAACGGAAAGCCACGACCAGGACGGAGCGTCAAAGTCCACTCTTCTGCCAGGCTCAAGTACTTTCCAGAGCAGCTCGTCGAAGAGATTAGACTCCCAAAGCCCATGGTACAATCGCGTCCGAGTATGCTGCTCGACTGCTTTCGCCAATCCCGAAAACGCCGTCCACTTGTCGTTATCAAACGTCAGTTTGCTCGCCGTATACTCCTTGACCATCTTCCACCAGAAACACTCCCATTCCGCCCAGTCACCACTCCGGCACAGTTCCTCCATCGTATGCAGCGCCGTCTTCAGCCCCATCCGCGACGCCATAGACGGATTGTCGGACCGCTCACCCGAATGCTCATACGCGGTCTTCTCCATCCCCGGATTTTCCTCCGACGCCATCCCCTCCACACACTCCCAAAACACCATCTCAGACCCGAAATGCAGCGTCCGCGGCGCCAGCGCCCGCTCCTGCACGACCCACGCGCGCCGATGCAGCGGCGGCCTCAATCCCCCCTCCGAACCCGGCCGCCGCACCCGCTGATTCTCCGCCCAGACGCAATCCCTACCGTCGCCGTCGCGCAGCAGACACGGCGCGAAGGCCAGTGGATTGCGCGTCACGAAGCAACCGCCGTTGCTATTTGCGGCGCCGAGCGCCGCGATGGTGCACGTTGCGTCGCTGTAGACGTTGCCCATGGTCGCGGTTTCGCGGGCCCAGTCGTTTGGAGAGTCCTGGATGATGCAGAGGGAGTCAATCCAGAGGTATGTGTAGCCGAGGCGGGCGGTGGTGAGGGCAGCGTCGCTGAAATTTTGAGGAAGGGAGGAGAGCGGGAGATTGCGGAGGAAGGTGGGAAGGGTGGAGGTTGTGAGTTTGAGGATATTGGCGCCCCCCCAACAGTGGCTGAGGGCCAGGTAAGGGGTGCGTTGTTTGAAGTCTTCGCTGATCGTGAGGCAGAGTTGTACAGAAAGGAGGAATGGGCCGTTTGTGGTGACTTTCAGGAGGCGGGTTGGGATGAAACCATCTCCGCGGGAGCTGTGACGGCATTTCTCGTGATGGCTAAGGCAGATGTCGAGCCAGCTTTTCGCGAGCTTGAAAACTTCATCTGCATCTGTTCGTTTGTATCTCAGTGAGCCCTGGATTTTCAAGAGCGGTCCATCGTAAGAGATGTACGTCGTCTTCGGGCGGTGTCCCTGTACGTCCATCTCGATCCGCCCAGGGCCATCATAACTCTGCTTACAAATCACCCACAACGAATATTGTTTTGTGCTATGACTTGGCGGCACCTCAGCGGCTGTTGGGTCTGGAGCGGCGAGAAGGGAGCAGAGGTGACACCCATCTAAGGCTGACTGCTGGAGAGCTCCGATGTTGTCGTAGTGAGGAAAGGTTTCGATGATATCTTCTCCTTCTCTTTCGTTATCGCTTTCTTCGACTAGTATAGTCACACCTCCGCCCTTAGATGCCGTGGTGGCTCCCATTGGTCGCATCCGGACGGTTCGAGACTTGGCGATGAAGAGTTGACAGTGGTTGCAAAAGACATTTTCTTTGACTTGATCTCTGTTCCTTGGCGTCTCTGAAAGGCCGGTGCCGGAGGGACCGCCTGTGGAAACATTGCTTGGAGGCTGCCGAGCTAAAAGAGTCCTGCGGTTCGGAAAGCGGCCAGATGGACGCCCTCGAGACGAACGAGGCCTGGTCAGAAGCTGCGTTGGTGCAAGAACATTGGGAGCAACGTCAGCAGGACGGCTTGAGCTCCTTGAACTTGCTTGCAGCTCTACGTGTACCGGTGGCGCTGAATCCAGGAGGCTTTGCACCTGCGAGTCTGAACGCATTTGCGAGGCTGTACGCACTTCCGAGTGTCTATGCACTCGCGAGTCTGACTGCATTTGCAAGTTTATTACGCGCGGTTGTGATTTTGGACGACGGTGCGAGTCTGAAGACCCGTCCGGAGCCGGAGGCCTTCCCATTTCCACTCTTTCAAAGAAATCCTTTAAATCATCCTCATTCATGACCTTATGGTTATAACAGGAAGAGCCGAAAACTAGCCCTGGCTGGATGCCATAGGGAAGCATGATGAAGTTGGTAATATGTGCAAATACAAGCGATTAAATGTCTTTTCAGGAATGCTAGAGAAAACGTCTTGTCTTTCAAATGACTTCAAGCAAGACCGCTCGCATGGCTACGGCGCTTAAAAAGGCTGAGCAGAGGCTGATGTACAGAACTGCCTTTTCGAGATTAGAATAGTGTCAATCGGAAGTCGGGTATCCGTACCCCGCACTTTCACTTAAGCGAAAGTGAAAGTGCGGGGTACGGATACCCGAGGGACTGTCACCCACCAACGGCTTAAACCCATCAACGAATAAGCTCTATAGGGCTGAAAATCTTGTTTTCACCGCGTTTCTGTTCTTACTACTACTACTTCTACTACTTCTATCTTCATTACTACTACTCTATCACTTCTTCTGCTCGCTGATCTTCCGCTGTTGTTGTCATGAAATCTGTTTCTACTTTACCCGATGCTGAAGAGTTACTCAAAGAGCAACGGATAGAACTGACAATAAATACAGAAATCCTTCAAAATATAAGAACAGAGATGATACTTTCAAACTCACTGTATTTGCTATGTAAACGAAGTACCATTCCCCCAAGGAATAAAAATCCCCCCCGTAGGGCTAGCCCTATTAGCCGCTGATGGGTTTAAGCCGTTGGTGGGTGAACCCTTCTGGGGGGAACTGGCGGCTTCTGCATGCAACAGCAACTTCATCGAATTTTTTTAAATTCAATATTTCATCGATTTTCGCGATTTCAGCCGGATTAGAAAGTGCGTATCAAGCTTCATAATTACTGGTATTCTGATTACGAAGTAGCATTTGGTGGTGGATTGGTATTGGTGCAAAGGCGTTGGTGGTGAAGTTCTAGCAGGAGCTTTAGGCCCTTGGGTCCAGTTCAGCCCTGCACGGTCGCATGCTGAATTAACTTAATCGACATATCAAAACTCGAGATCGTACAATTGTATCTCAACGTGATTGTTGTCGCTACCAAATTTGAATGCCGCCAACTTAAAGTTCTGGATGTGCCTACCATCCGTTAAGGGCTGCCGGTTGTGAATGCCGCCGCCAGTTGTGGATGCCCTCGTCAGATGTCGATCGGGGCTTGCTGGTATGAAGGTAATGATGGTCTCACCATAATGGTACGGATCTCCTCGAGCCGATGAGAACATTCCCTTAAAGGGTTGGTTGCCTCCACATCCGATTCTCCAATCTGACTATCAAGTATATGGACAACATTCGTGTATTAATTTGAGAGGGCATAGGGCTTTTCTGGAAATGGACGTAGATTCTCCTAGTAACGGGGTGGACGCACTTATTCATTGGGTTGACCAGCGTAATGCACGTCACTTGAAATTCCAATCTTGATTTGTGAAGATTTCTAAATCCGTGATTGTATCAGATGGGACGAGAAATTCTTTGATTGAAATGGAGAAGCACTTGAGCTACAGTAGGATGGGTGGCTGAGCTATGTGCTCCCTTGACTCTTGCGCCATCTGTCAACCTAGAGTGAGACTGAATTATACTCATCGTTGTTTTCTAGAGGATTTTGTCCTCCTCTCAGCACGTACTCTTCAATGGTGTTGCTAGATGTTGTGTCTCCGACCGCACCAGAAGCACGGCTGCTATGACTTTCAGTTAGAGGCTTCTGGAGCCGTGCCTGCGTCAGTACGAGTGATCTTCTTAAGCTATCTATCGTGGCTTCCCAATTCCCCCAAGTGAGATTCACAGCGCCGAGCGTGATTCGACGGAGGGCCGGCTGCTTTTGAAGGAGGTCAAGAAGATCAGCCGCGTTAGCAGCAGCACCAAAGAGCCTGAATTCGCAAAGATTTTGCCAAACTGGCGTAGATGAACCTATTAGATTCTGCAAAGACCAGTACGACATCTCATTAAACTCATAGAAACGAGAGGGATAGAGCTCCAAGCGTTTGAGGTTACGCATGGAGCTGACAGTTCTCAGGAAAGCTGGAAAGCCATCCTCGTCGCGATAGAGCCCCAGGCCGAGAGAAAACTCCTGTATGTCTTCGAGCAAAGGCGACAAGTCATTCTCCATTTGATTTCGAGGATTCAAGATCTGGGTAGAAGCGTCTATACATAGAAAAAGGCTTCGAACAGCAATCTGCGACTGCTGCAAAGCGCGAAAGAGGTTGGAAAGCTGAGAAGAATACGAGTCATGGGTTCTGGAACCTGGCTGCAGATTCATTGAATAAGTGGTGCTCAGGAAGGGGGAAGCCATCTTAAACGGTGACATGAAACAAAACGAAGAATCATTGTGTCCTGCCGGTCGACAGGCGATCGAGGAGTCTTCGAATTCGATGCACCGAATACCTCGCAGTCGTTGCAACCCTCTAGCCAATGTCTCCCAGAATCGGGTGCCGTGCAGCCATGATTTCTGTTGCTCTGCCCGTTTGACGTAACTGTCGTAACCTTTGCCCACGACTGGCAGCAGGCATAACCGATTTTCCTCGTCAACTAGCCCCCTTGCATGGAAAGGCAGAGGCTCCGTCGCATGTCTCACGACCCTGCCACTATCGCTGTCTAAATCATTGACCAGTAATGGCTCTCCGTACAGCTGAAGCTCAAGTCTTATTTGCCGTAATAACAGCTGGAGGTATTCATTTCTATTGATGTTCTGCTCGACGAGTCGAGCAGAAAAGCTCAAATTGATCACTTTTTCGCTGAGTACGGGGTGCTCTGCGATAGCAGTGAATGTTTTTAAACTCCCATCCCATGGATCTACACGAACGGAGCTGAAGACGAATCCGGCGGCCAGGGTCGACCACGACGACGAGACGAGCCGAGCGATCTTGCATTCCGCTCTTGTCAGATTTGCGAAGATCTCGATGAGCAACTCGTTAGGAAATGGACCGGCCATCGCTCTACCTAGATTCAGATCTCACGCGATGCTGAACTACTTTATTTGACTGTCGCAGTTTGTTTGTCGTAGCTGACTGAGAAATAGCAGAGAGAAAAGCTCAGTAAATTCAGAAGAAATGATATTATAAGACTTCATTTATGGATGCTCTCATGAGCATCCCGACTATGGTGAGAGGCTGAATCGAGAGAGCGTTGTCGCTACCAAATCTGGATGCCGTCAATTTTCGACGCCGCCAGCTATGGATGCTGCCATTTCGTTTGCCTTTTAACAACGCAGCTGATTTCGAACATCTTGATTCAGTCCGTCGCAATTGTTTCATGAGGCTTTGTCTTCGACACGCAATACGAATTTGACAGCAATTAAGTATTAACGGCTTTAACAGCTTCTCAAAGCATCATTTAAAGATGACAAGAGTGACGAACGAACGACGACTTCGAGAAAAGTTCCGCAAACGAAAGACAAATGTGTTCAAGAAAGCGAATGAGCTGGCGTGAATGACAGATTCAAAGATATACATAATTATTCAACATAATAATAAATATCATACATACAAATCGACAGAGGAGATCAATTGGCCTCCGTCGGGAGAAGTAGTGAGTCACACCGAGTCCGTCTTGGGACACTATTGAACATGATAGGGAAAACACCAAACGAGCGTCAGTTGTCCTGCAGATTTCCAGGCCCCTATTCCGAGAACAATGCGTCAGTCACTTGTGAAGGAAGGTCAGGATGCGAATTATTCCGCTGTTGAACGACAAGCCTTACATGCGGTTCATGCCAAGTCGTATGTGCGAGGAGAGTGGGCACGCATGAGATCTCCTATGCTATTATCACTCGGATATCTCATAGGCTGGTACTGGAGAGTGTGAACGAAGAATGGGCCGCTGGACGCCAGCAGGCGTTGAATTCAGTGGTACAACCGATTGTATGTACTCGTACATCACACCAATCACCGGTTCATTACTACTATAACTACATCACATTATGAAGCTTATATTGAATATTAGAAGACTGTTGTATGGCAAGTTTATTGATCGAAGAGTGGTCTCAAGTGCTTTCAGACGGAGCGACATCAATAATTCCTTTTTCCGCCTTCTCTATTTATGGTTGTGACTAAAACGTTCTTTGCAGCAGAGATCAACCAAAATCAATGAACTCCAGCAGCCTATGCCATATCACTTCAACTGGTCCGGGTGGTTGGCTGACCGATTGCAATTGAGTTTTCTTAATTATGGTTTGAACTGCAATCAAGGCATACTAGACGCGTGCTGTGACCTTCTTGTGCTTGTTCCGACGGCTCTTAAAATAAGCCCTACGGTTTCACCACTTCTCAATGTACATGACCGTCTACCGCCAGCTCCACTTCTAGCCCTACTTGGGCCATCACCACGAGCACGGATGTGTAAGATATGCAAGGCTATACTTCGAAGCACACCCACAACAGCTCGAATAGATCTGAGTACTGCATATGACAATCTAGTAGCCGCTGTGGCCAATGCAGCTCGAGGACTATGCTGCATTTGCCCAGACGATTTCAGATGTGATTGGAGCAATGGTTGGCCTCGGCTTTCCGACCCGAACAGAGTAAAGGAAAAAAAGAAAGGCTGTATTCTTTACCATCTGTGGGGTGCTATAGGATTTACGCTGAGTAGCGGACTTTGGTCCTTCTTTATCAATGCATGTCCAAATACTGCCATCTTTTCCGATTCCGAACGTGTCGATCATTGGATCAATAGCGCTTTGGATGGCTTGGAGGAATCTATAGAAATTGATGATCTCATGTCTTACGTCATGAGAGTTGTTAGTCCACGAGATAGGAGAGATTTAGATATCGCTGCAAGTTCAGATTCCTGCACTATCTACCCAATTATACTTCGGACTCTGAGCGTACCTTCTCAACAGTCTGTGACATTCTCAGTCGTGGAGGGACAATTTCTGTTTGAACGCCGCTATTATCGTCGTCTTCGCACAGAGCCAACTCGAGCACGACCGAAGGCAAGGATCACATTGCAACAAGACGATATGAGACCATCTCACATTGAAGTATACATGAGTGACCCTTTAATAACGATTCGGGAGAAGTACGACTTCCTGGAACTACTCTGTAGCTTCCAATTTGCCGGAAGCTGAATAAAAGTTGATCTCAAGGCAGTAATCATTGAGTATATTGGGATGAGATGGACTGAGATATGTTCTCACCCGATGACCAATTGTATGAACGTTTGTAGACACAAGCCTGCCTCCACATCAGTGGCTTCACCTTCTGCCCAAGGACGACTGAGGGTTGCCATGACACGTTGAAGCCCAATAGCTCAGTTTCTCTGTTGCGAGAATCGATACCAAGCTGTGATGCAAAGGGATTGTTGCCTTGATTGTGCAGCAGAAAACATTCCCGATGATGTCAAGGCTTGTGTTGTTATCATTGTCGGATGAGAATTTCTATGTACAGAATATCTGACCTTTTAATTGGCTCGGATCTTCGCATTTTTTCGATCGCTGAAAGGTCAATTCGTTATATATTAACCTAAAAACCGAATTTCATTGTGTCTATTGGTTTTGCAAAGTCTGTTTGTCTGATGTAGGTTCTAGATCATCGTTCATGTCGAACGATTCGTTCTACATTTTAGGAGCCTAGGCTCGAAACCGTCGCCAACCGTGATTAAGCTCTGCATGAATTGACTTGATCTTGAGTAAAAAACATCTTAAAGAAGGAACATTTGTCAGACTAAGGGATAGCTTTTACTTTAGTATAAAAGATGTATTCACGCTATAGCGTAGAACGTTTATCAGTCTTTTTTTTCTCAAAAAATGTCACGAACACGCTAACATATCAACGTAGTCTTAATGAAGTATCGAAAATGATGAAGAAGGTTCAAGACAAGACAAAAAAACTATTGAGCACAAAGCATACAGAAAAAGGCTCATTTCTATTTCTCTCAACACAGACAGACCCCAAGACACTAGAATACTGCACCAAATCGTATCGATTACAATTTACCAAACCCGCAGTCTAAAATATTCCCACTTTCGCTAAGGAATTCCTCCCAGGCCCACACATCGGCGTTCGAAAAAGGCCCCAAAACACGCTCCCTATTCAGCTACCTAACCAAGTATGGGCAGCTTCCCCTGCCCATTATCGATCGAATAGAATACTACAAAAAACGGAAACAGAACAACACATACACAAGCAATATAAACGACACATAAACCGAGCACAAAACGCACTTTCAGCAGCTGAAGAACATCCAAGGGACCAAATACAGACCAACCTCAAATCGATTCACGTTGCCTATGAATAGTGATGGGTAAACAACTGCATATAATATCCACCCTATATACCACGCGTACTATAGCCCCTTACGCATAAAACAAGCCTATACCCTTCTGCCAAAGTCGTTCATCCACCACCCGACCTTTCCATTCGTTATATCCCTGGCAACCTAAGCGAAAGTTACATCCCAATTAATTTTAATCAATGACGATTCATACTACCTTTAAAAAAGAAGAGCGTTCAAGTAACCACATAAAGAGCAGCAGCTGCACGTCCCAGTGTTAGCACCACAGATCTCTAAGATGCCCAAATCACTACTGCAGACTACTCCTCGGCATGTTATGCGGACCTGTTAAGGAGAGAGGCGGTTAATTAAGTTACTATGGAAAGTGAGTTATACCCGGCAGATATACCTCCATCAATCATATCCAAACAGGAAAACCTATCAAATATACCTGTGGAGTCTATTACTTATCGGCAAACATGAGATAAAGACTTTCTTTCCAATATAAAAGATTTACATTCGCCCCGCTCTTCTCCCCAAAAATTAAGTACACCTGCATTGCGTATCCAAGCTACCCCATTGCATAACCACTACACTACACTACCAACCGCTTTGATATCTTGGTATCAATCCAAGCTGAACAGAACCTTGTAATAACCCTCAGCGGCATTTTACACTTGGACAAGTCTTCAGCCACCGCTTCCGAAGGCGTTTATGAGATTTAGCTGTGTGGGTGTAAACGTTGGGAAGGCAGTGAGATTTGAGTGTGATGGAATAGGAGAATCGACCCTGTGATGTGAGCGACCCGGGTTTCATTGAAGGGGGACTGTTTCGTCTCTCGAATCACAAGGTTACGCCCAACTAATCTAACTCGCCCTTCAGACATTTGTATAGCAATGAGAGGCAGAAATCATGCCATGTTAGAAATTAACTCGCGAAGTTCTGCGCGAAAGATTCTACTGGCGTTCCAAGCACCCCTTACAATTAAGCCTCTACCTCTCAATCCCCGCCAAAAGAACAACACCTCCTTCTCATTCTCTTCCCTGCCCCCACCTCCTCCGATCATAAATCTCCGGTCCCAAATAACTCGTAACCCTCAAGCCCCCCTCATCCACCTGACAAGCCACATATGTATGCAGCCCTAACCCCTCTCCCAACTTCCGATGCGCACTCATACCCTCCAGCACATTCAAATAACCCCCAACCCACTGGCCCCTACCCCGCTCGCCCATAAAAGTCGCCAGCCCCAACGCAACACTCCTGTCATCCTTGCCGTAATGCTTCGCCGGCAGGGATAACTTCGGCGTCAGCAGCGCATCTCCCGCGCGCGCGAAAAAACAAAAGAACATTCCGGCCGTCGAGTGGCGGCAGGGCGGGAGCTTCTGCGCTGCTTGGAAGGAATCGGGCAGCCCGAAGACGAGGCGGTAGATGGCTTGCAGGTCTGTCCAGGTGACACTAGAGATGGGTATGAGTCCGTTCAGGGAGAGGATGGCGCGGATGGCGTCGAAGGATGTTTGCGGGGAGCGGAAGTAGACTTTGATGCGTGATTTGGAGGGGTCGATGCAGTCTACGGAGATCATTTCGAGCTCGAGCTGCGCGCCGAGCGGGGAGGTGGTGAGGTAGGTGAAGAGGGGCTGGAGCGCGGGGAATGGGGTGATGGTTTGAGTGAGTTGGTGCATGGATTGCTGGAAGGTTTCGATTCGAGATTGGCATGTTTGAAGAGCGCGTAGCATGGGCATGAAGTAGATCTTGACGCGCATTTCGGAGCCGCCGAGTTCGCACGCGATGAAGAGGGATGAGCGGTGGCTGTTCGGCTCGGCGATGGTGTTGATTCTTTTGGTGGTTTCGGCGTCGTTGGTCGTGACTAGGAGGGTATTTCAGAAGTGATGGAATAGTTGTAAGTCAATCCCTGGCAAGGTGGAACGGAGATGATTGATGAGCTCCATTGACATATTTTTGTTGAAGGGATCAGCAGAGGTGCCTGACTCGGGTCCAATAGCTTCAATTGCGAAGCGGATCTTGGGAGATTTGTTTAAACCTGCCCAGCTTCAGCTATACTCAATGGGCGAGAAGTCGTCCGTTGTATAACTTTCAAATCCCTGTGATTTACCATACGTGGTAGGACGACTCTCTAGTCGTGAAATAATGAAATAGTAATAAAAGATCAAACTGTTGTACTGTGCGTGTTGATCGTAGCCTGCCTGATGAAGCATGTTCGCGACGGTTGTACCTGTCGTGTATCACCAAAAAGCCGAGTCTCTCTCAAGTGGAGGAAGTCTTGTTGTAAGTACTCGCCAGGCCTCAGTCGAAGACATTGATGTCTGTGGGAGAGGGATCTCCTGACCCTGAGTCTCGTTTTCTTTGCACTAAAACCAATTAGTTCGACTGTTACGTTTGGATTTGGACAGAGAAGCTGACTATCTGCAAAGGCGTTGTGTTTACAGTTGTCTTTTCAACCTGCGGAGTAAGAGCCATAGCGTAGGACTCGGACTGTACAGAGTTAGTAAAACAAACATAAGTTATTTGATGCAAGAGAATACCATCTTGAACTCTAGATAGTTTTGCTAAACTATAAAGAGGAACATAGGGTTTTTTATATATTTTATCATGAATAGATGCCTGCCTTTCATGCGGTACAGCAGATATCGGCCGTCTCTTCTGAAAAAACCTGGGACAATCGCATAATTCTGCCAAAGATGGCTCGAGGTAGTTGATCTGATGTCTCCTCCGTAATCTATTCACTGCCGCACTACTAGAAATAGATACTCAAAAAGCAATGACCAGAATGGGTATACTGAGAGAATCATCCTGGGATATTTCTTGATTGATGTAATGCGATTGGATATTATGACAACGTCGTTCCCAAGCATATGCATCAGTAATCCTTCCTCGAAAATCTGCAACCATGTACTGATTATGGTTACCATCGCCAATTTTGTAAATGTAACTTCATAGCCTGACTGTTGTGTGTGGATCACGGTGGAGACAAAGGAATCTTGATGCATATGCTTGAGAACGGCGTAGTTATAATATTTAACAAATGGACAGACGATCATCAGTCTTGCTTTGAATAGCTTTGCCATAAGCCAGACATGCAGCAGCTCAGGTAGTCAATGACTCTAAATGACTTAATACTTGCATGCATGATGTGCAGCGAGCTAGATCTTCTTCACAGGCAAGGATTTCAGCGAAGTATTTACCCTTCTGCTGCACTAGAACTTTGTGAGAGGTGGTGAGCGAATGGGTGTTCTTCAAGAGCGGCATGGATGCGGGTGAGTGATTCTTGGGAGTAGAATATGTTGTTACGGATTTAGTGGTGCACATTTGAAATTTGGCTCTTCTGGTGAAGGGGCTAGAATTAGGTCCTCGTCACGGAGATCAAGCTCGAGGTTGATGAGTGGAATCAGGGCGGGGTTGGAGTACAAGTCAGAGTATTTCTTCTCATGACTTCAGTCCTTGTTCTCGGATAGAATGTTGAAAATTGAAGATACATTTTAGGGAGATTCTTTTGGTGAAAGGGCCTTGATTGGTGAAAGAATCTTGGGCGACTCGGTAGATGAGGGAGAGCGTGTCAGGTACTCTTCTCCGATAGGCGAAAAGCATTGGAGGGCTCAGGTAGGTCAATGTTAGTGTGTAGCAGGGTAAAGCAGCTGAAAACGCTACACTGGGAATAGGTGAGAACCAAAGTAGTATAGCTGGCTGGCGGGAGGTCTTGGGGGCGCAACTTTTCAGCGCACATTGCGGGCAGCGTCACTTTCACTAAACCTTAATATACTTTAAATTAGGTGGTATTTGCTAACAAATACATGTATTCGTACCCCGCCCTAAGCTCATCCTTCGCTTATAGATTCCTCATCATAAACTGTTTATCACATCGCTCATTCAGTATGACTTCCGAGCTTCGCTCACCTTCTCTTCAAACAACCTACGCTCTATCTATCTATCTACCTATCTACCTAGCTATCTATTTATCTACATACACGTCGCCGTTGATCTCATCGTCATGCCTATCGTCTGACAATCTCATTCTCGGCTGAATCCTAGTCTCATATTCATCATTCAGAAAGCAATCGATAGATTATCTTTAACTCATCTGAAATCTTCTGCGAACGACGAGATTTTTGACATATCTAATGAGACATATGAAAGACTACAAAATTACGCTTTCAGTCAAAGATTTCAGATAGTCATCGAATTCTGTGAAGTAGACAGAAGAAATTATTCATGCATACATCATAAAGCAGAGTTCAAGCAAAGAAATAAACAGAAGATGAAGAACAGTGAGACTACACTGTCATCAAATTCTTCATTCTTCGCTTCATTCTTTTTCATGCTGACGCTCAAGCTTCGAGATAGACTCAAAGACAGCAAGAATCAAACTTTCACTGTCAGTATTGCTTTCAACGAAACTTCATTCTTTTTCGTCTCATCTGTGATGACTAAAACAATCAAATTTAATTGTGCAGTGAAGAAAACAACTGTATGAAAGCAGAAGTCTCAGTCTAGACGTCGTCTTCATGATTCTACGTTGAAGATAGTGACTTCGAAGTTAGTGAGAAAGAGATCTAAGTCTAATTTGATGACAACAGCAACATTGAATGAAAGAGAGTCTCAACAAAAGAGACTTATTGAATCGACATTCATAATAGAATAAACTGTTATATATGTGTCAATATATACTTCTGTTTGAGTGCAAACATCATCTAATTTAAAGTATATTAAGATTTAGTGAAAGTGACGCTGCTTGCAATGTGCGCTGAAAAGTTGCGTTTTCAAGATTTTTCAACTGACTGATATTCATTGAGATATTCTATCGTGTCGATGCATGAATCATTATCAGCATTGAGATCAGAGTAGTTCGAATGCAGATCAACGTTGCATGTATCAGATGTATTCAACTCATCTGTTATGATGTCAGATCATCAATTTGATTTAGAACATGAATCATCAATATCTTAAATAATCTCAATTCATTGAATCTGTTTTGCAGTTCAATGAATCAAGTCATCAATCTAGTCATCGTCATCTTAATTTAATCTCAACAATTCTGTTTCAATCATCTCAGTCGTGTACGCAGACTTTTGCAATCTTAAGTCAATAAAACTATTGTTTAGTCTTGATTCTGTTCAATTCATGTATATAGAAGTTGAGCTTTCATTCTTTTCTTTCACTTTTTGTCTTTCATCTTATACATTATCTGATGTATTGTCTTGTATTTAAATTCTATCAAAATAATAATAATATCAATCTTCTATATTGATAGTATTTCTAGTTTAGCTCAGTTTCTGACATTATGAAAGATTTACACTTTCTGCAACGTTTTCATACGTTGAAATCTCGTCTAGTTATTCTTTCGCTTAAATAAAGTCATCTTACAATTTCTTGATTGACGATGAGCGTGCTGTTGAACAGTTTGCTCAAAGTATGATCGAAAATTCAGTTGAGATTTTTCGCGTAATGCATGAACTTCTAGATTCAAGAAGCTTCTTGACATATTTAAGTATGAGAAGAACAAAGATTGATTGAATGCATGAAAGCAGATCTGATACAATGCATGAATGTGAATGATGATCATTACTTCTTTCATCAAGTTAAGATCATTTATGTTGAGTCATGATTCATCATAAATAAGAAGATTCACAATCTAATGAATCAATATCAAGTCAATGATCTTTGTATCATTTTCATCTTTGCAGATTAATGACATAAGTTGCATCATTGCTACAACAATTCTTTTGAGACAGAAGATGTTCATTTATATCTTTGCAAAACTTTGAAGCAAGACATGAATAACTTTGTCAACTACTACAATCTCTTCTATCAAAAGAAAGAATGTTCTTTGATGAAAAATTTCTCGTTGATTGACTGTCTGAAGCGTAATGTCAATTATTTCACTCAAATTGTTATTTTCTTCTGATGAAATTTCAATGAAATTCAATCATTCATCTTTCATCAATGAATTTAAGCATTCTTTAACATTGATGAAGAATTTCAGCAGCTTAAACATCATCAATCTCGCTTCATTTTTGTCATCATCTCATTCATTAAAGTCAAGAGCATCTCTGCATTAACTAGTAATTCTTGAGATTCAAAGATCATCATCTTTGTGACTGTTATCTTGACAATATTTTCGTTTCTTTCTCTTTCATCTTTCGATGAGTCAATGAATTTAAGCTTCATCATTGTCATCATTCAAGATAAAACTTTGATCGTTTCTGAGATTAAGAAAATCTGCAACAAGTGAAAGCTGTGCTACTATTGCAAATTGCAACATTCACGCAAAATCATTAAAAAATGTTCAAATAAGAAGCTCTTCACTCTGCATATCATGAATGTTTATGACAATGACATCATCAATATAGATGAAGAAGTCTTGCTGTCTGCGAGAAAAGTTTAGTCTTTGAGCTAAGTCGCGCTCAGAAATTTATATACATATCATCTTGTTTACTAGTTTCAATCTTTTCATTCTCACTTCAATCATATAGAAAGTTTTCTGCTAAATCTGTCTTGAAACTCTTTGAATTCAATTTAACATTCAAAAATAATCATATGATAGTATTCTGTATTTTACATCAAGCTTAATCTAGAGTTTTCACTCTCGCTCTGATTGATAATGAAGTCTTTGCTTATGTTTTTATGAATAAATTCTTCACGTAACAACATCATCTTCTCTTGCATCAATTAACTCACTCTTGCAGACTTTGAGAATTTGATGATCAAGTCATTCTAATCAATAACATTATTCATGTTGTTGAAATCACAATGATTCTCAATGAATACATTGAAAGACTATTCTTCTATGTTACTGAATTAAGTCAATATCTCATCATCATGAGTTTATCATGACTTCATCATCACATCATTGATGTTAATTTTGAACACAATATTCTCATTTTATCTTTCTTCTTCTATTTTAATCATTGTTATTTATTTCTCGTCAAGATCTATGATTTTAATCAACAAGAAGAAAATTTCTCATTTGAAGTTAACAAAGTAACTTCTCTTCAATCTCACTCTCAATTCACTTACAAGAAGTAACTCAGTTCACAAATCACTCACAAGAAGCAATTCAGTCTACAGATTGCTCACAAGAAGCAATTCAGTTTACAAATTGCTCACAAGAAGCAATTCAGTTTTCAGTTTGCTTGTAAAAAGTAACTCAGTTTCTCATTCACTTGAAAGAAGCAATTCAGTTTTCAGTTCATTCACAAGAAGCAATTCAGTTTTCAATTTGCTTGCAAGAAGCAACTCAGTTTTTCATCTGCTCACAAGAAGCAATATAACTCTTCGTTCACTCATGAGAAGTCAACTAATACTCAACTAATTTACAAGAAACAAATCTTGTTCAATCTTATCTCTCGTTTGAAACAAGAAGCTTCTAGTTGTATTCTTCAAGTCATTCAAAAAGAATACTCATCAAAAATCAAGTGTCAAATTTTTTTTCTCTTTAGAACTTTTGTTGTTCTTCAAGCAGATCAATTTGATCAATCTTTTATACAACTTGACATAGTTGAGTTGAAAGTTCAAAGCGTTGATCATGCTGTTCATGTCAAAAACATTGAAGTATTTAACATCATTTTAAAGAAAATTGATGTCTTCTTGAATCTTGAATCAATCTCATCTTTTAATTTAGACTCTAATGAGTCAAAATTACATCACACAACTTTGACTGTCTGTTCAAAGAACAGTTCAACTCTTGCTCAGTTCTCATCTCACTTTTAAGACAGTATGTATGATAATGATCATTATCTGAATCTTCATCAAATGAAAAAGAAATTTCATTTGACTGCATTCACGACACAAGAAGATCTTGAAGTCTATTGATAAAGTAAGAACGTTGATTCAGTCACAATTCTATCATTCAGATATTTCAAGTTTTTAAACATCTTCTTCAAGAAGAACGTTGATATCTTGTCTTTGCATTAAGTTTATGATCATGTCATACATCTTAAAGAAGATGCTCAATTCTCAGTCTTCGCTTTGTACAACATGAGTCGTGACAAAATTCTAGAACTTCGTCGTTATTTGAATGAGAATCTGAGCAAAGATTTCATTCAAGTCAGTTGCTTTCAGACAATCATCTCTGTTCTCTTCATCAAGAAACTTGAAGAAGAACTTTGCTTCTGCGTGAACTATCGAGATCTGAACACTATCACAGTCAAGAATTGATATTCTCTGTCTTTGATCTCAGAAATGCTGAATCATTTAAGTCAAGCTAAAATCTTTATCAAGCTGAATATTATTTCTGCGTTCAATTGACTTTGAATCAAAGAAGAAAATGAAGCTCTCATCATTTTTTGCACTCAATTTGAATTATTCAAGTATCTAGTCATGCTCTTTAATTTATGTAATGAGTTTGTCTCATTTCAGAAGTACATCAACAATATTCTTTGTGAACATTTAAATAAGTTTTATACAGCTTATTTGAATGACATCTTGATCTATTTTAACAATGAACTCAAGCACAAGATTCATGTCAAGCTCATTTTGCGAAAGCTGCAAGAAGCAGATCTTCAGATGAATATAATCAAATGCAAGTTTCACATCACTCAAGTTTCATATCTAGAATTGATAATCATCATTGAAGAGATCAAGATGAACTCTTTTAAGATAAACATCATTGTCAACTAATTCATCTTTGTTAGGGACCAGCATAGAGCGAGTCATATGAGTGTAATGTAACGAGTAGATAAATGCTAAGAAAGAAAGATAGCTACGGGAAAGAAGCTGACTACATATGTGTGTTTCTCAGCCGACGCTAGGCCCAATAGGGACTAGTCAAGGTGACGGAGCGAGGATAGACCTGGTAAGGCTAGAAGGCTGAGCCTGGCAAGACTAGAATCGTGACAATCTTGATCAACGTTAAAGATGTTCAAAGTTTTCTAGATTTCGTGAACTTCTATAAAAGATTCATCTATGACTATAGTAGAATAACTACTTTGCTCACTCGTCTCATCAAAAAAGATGTACTCTTTGTCTGATCTTAAAAATGTCAGATTGCATTCAACATTCTTAAGAAAGTCTTTACTTTCAAGATTATTCTTCATCATTATAATTCAGATCACAAGATTGTGATAGAAATTAATGCTTCAAACTATGTATTCAAAGACATTCTTTCTCAATACAATGAGAACGAGATTCTTCATTCAGTCGCTTACTTTTCAAAGAAGCATAACTCAGTTGAGTGTAACTGTTAGAGGCCAGCATAGAGCGAGTCATATGAGTGTAATGTAACGAGTATATAAATGCTAAGGAAGGAAAGTGTCTAGAAGGAAAGGGTCGACTATCTATATGACTCAGAAGAACATAAGCTAACTCTGAATAGAGTTGACTTCGAAACAAGCCTATGCTCTAGCGGCGAGCGATCGGCGATAGCTCTCAGAATAGTCATCAACATAGTCATCAACATAGTCATCAACATAGTCATCAACATAGTCATCAACATAGCTATCAACGAAGGTGCGTAGCTAGGATCGTAACATTACTTCCCCTCTTCAACAATTCATGTTCGCATAAATGTATTTTCTTAGCCTTGTGTAGAATCGAAATGCCTATTGTAGCAGGCTCACTATGCGAGGTAGAAGTGTCATTGAAGCAGGCTCACTAGTTGCACGCGAACGAGTCGACAGATCGATTCACTGA
>JAABUO010001945.1_pt1 | contig 25893 bp, 28 predicted proteins | sample 5559291 | NCBI WGS metagenome assembly JAABUO01 (sample SAMN10711878, study PRJNA513372) | rock metagenome | isolation source: Antarctica rocks | place: Antarctica: Victoria Land, Finger Mt sud
ACATCGTCTGCACCCGCTCTGTGCCATCAGCGGCAGCCGTCGTCGGCGCGGCAAACGCAGGGGCAGAAAGTACGCCGGAAAGTGCGGCAGGGGACAGCACAAGCAGAAGCGGCAGAGCGCGAGCGGCGGCATTGCCTGAAAGTCGTTGAAGCATACCTCAATATACCCCTCTCCGGGGAAGGGTGTCAAGGAAACCCCTGCTTCTCAGTGTCCGCTCCCGGCAGATGTGTGATATAATAGCCGTAGCCATGTTGGTAGCAGAAACAAGACGAAGCATAACGAACCAAACCAGATGAACTATATCAAACAAGCCTCGCTTTCAATTTCCACCATACTTTTATTTGTCACCGCTCCACTTCTGGCAGACGCAGATGTTCACGCCAAGGATAAGGTGTTCATCAAAAGTGCCATGCAGAAAATGAATGTTGCTATTCAGAATAAAGATTTGGCTGCCTATCTTCTGTTTCTGCATCCTGATTACACAGACATAGGCGAAGCAGGAAAAGTAAACGCACATAACAAAGCGCAGATGAGCGATCAAATGAGCCGGATGTTTGCCCGTGCCATGAGTATTACGGTTGGGCCGACGACTGTGACGCGATTTGTGTTTGACAAGCAAGGCGCAACGGTTTATGAGAGCGGCAGTATTACCATAACGCTGATGATTAGTGGACAAAAATCCGTGATACAGTCGGGGGGAACTTACCGAGACTTCTGGGTCAAGACTGGCACTGGCTGGTTGGAGAAAAGTTCTTCTTCGCTGTCATCAAAATCCACCCTAAACGGTAAGCCTGCCCTGTAGACATTCGCAGTTGCAGCCCAACAATGCACTGCACCTAGTGCTATCAGCCCGCGTTTGACTAGCACTGCCCGTTCGGTTACTTGGGCCATTGGTGCCGGTGCGCTTCGATGGTAGACCGCAGCACAAGGGCCAGACTTTGGGAAAAGGCATGAAGAAGAGGTTGCGGAAGAAACTGCACCAGGGCGAATTTCAAGGGTTTGGTTTCGCCGTCGCGTGGCGATTTACGCCTGCGCTGGATGACGAAGCCTTAGACCTGTTCTTTCAGGCGCTGGTGAAAAATGTGGAGAACAGGAAATTAACCTTTGGGGGCGGCGGAGACTTACAGCAAGGCTCCGGCTTTTTCTGCAAAAAGGGGCGCGGTTCCACGTCGGAGGAGGATCGCACCTTTATGGCACAATGGTTTCAAGAGTTGGAGCCTGCGGTGTCGGCAACGGTCAGCCTCCCCGAAGATGCGTGGCACAGTCAGCCACCCCAAGTGACAACAGTTCGAGACTGGATCGGGCGTGCCAACATCATTATCTTGCCGCAAGTGAGGCGATAGATGCACCTTGACCCGATGCCCTAACGGGTATACAATACGAAAAACAGCATGAGGTGAGTTATGACGCAGCTTCTTGAACGCGCTTATGCCGAAGTAGCACAACTGCCGGAGGCAGACCAAGACGCGATTGCCGCGTTGATCTTAGAAGAATTAGAAGATGAGCGAAAATGGCAAGTGTCTTTTGCTCAGTCACAGGAAGCACTCGCACTACTGGCCGAGGAAGCGCTTGCCGAACACCGCGCCGGGCGGACACAACCGCTTGACCCGGAAACGCTATGACCTCACGCACGACCGAGCAGTTCCGCAAGCTTTTTGCCCGGCTGCCGAGTCAGGTGCAGGAGCAGGCTCGCCAGGCATATCGCTTGTTTCGCCGGAACCCGCAGCATACCAGCCTGCGTTACCGTCAAGTACACGCAACGCTGCCGGTTTATTCCGCACGGGTCGGCATCCACTACCGGGCTGTGGGAATACGCGACGGCGACGAGATTGTCTGGTTTTGGATTGGCCCCGATGCTGAATACGACCATCTCATCGCACACCTATAGTGTCAACCTTACTTGACAGCGCGGTATGGCTTAGGGTAACACTAGAGCATGAGCGTTGCTGAAATCACTATCTCCATTGATGAACAACTGCTGAACCGATTGGACTTGCTGGTTCAGTCGCGCGTCTTCCCGAGCCGAAGTCAAGCCGTGCAGTCGGCGGTTCAGGAAAAGATCGTGCGGCTGAACAGAACGCGGCTTGCCCAGGAATGTGCCAAGCTTGACCCGCTGGAAGAGCAGGCTTTCGCCGACGAGGGGTTGAAGTCGCAGGGAGTTTACGGGGTACAATAATCTGATGAGCATTACAGAGATCAAAACTGAAATTACGCAGTTGCCGGAAGCGGATTTGGTGCGGTGGTTTGAGGAGTTTCAAGCCGATTTTTGGGGCAAGCAAATTGAGCAGGATGCGCCGGCAGGGCGGCTCGATGCACTGGTGGAGGAAGCTCTTCGGGAAGCTAGGGCAAGCCACAGCCGACCAGTGTGATCATTTCTTAAGGAGGCTCAAACTGTGAAGCAACTAAAGATTGTCGTAGAGCGGCATAGCGATGGCTATGTGGCTTATCCACTCGGCATTGCCGGCGTTGTCGTGGGGGAAGGCGAGACTTATGAGGAAGCGCTGGCCGATGTCAAATCAGCGATTGCCTTTCATATCGAGACGTTCGGGCCAAGCGTGATTGAAGACGAGACCCCTGTGTTGGAGGCTTTCGTCGCAGAACTCGGAGTCGCTGCCTAATGCCTCGTTTTCCGGTGGATGCGCCGCGTGAGAGGGTAAGAAAAGCCTTCGCAAACTTGGGATTTGTCTTGGTGCGCGAGGGCAGCCATCTGGCGCTGGAACGTGAGAACTTGGACGGGAGCAAGACCCCATTGACGCTGCCAAATCACCGGCTCATTAAGGGTTCCACTTTGCGGACGATTCTCACGCAGAGCGGCATTTCGCGTGAAGAGTTCTTGACAGCCTACGACGCAGCTTGACCCATCTGCCGTTTCACACTATCTTTCTCGGCGCTGCGTCAGCCGTTAAGACGCTTTATGTCCGTTCAAGTGGAAGTTGGGGAAGACCAAGACATTGACCAGGCGCTGTGCAAGCTGCGCCGACTGATGCAGGAAGAATATGGGCGTCCGTGGTGCAAGCGGCGGTACGGCTATTACGAAAGCAAGGGAACGCTGGGACGAAAGCGAGAGAAAATGCGGCGTCGGCGAAACGGCAGCCCGGCGTTCTTTCTGCCGGGCGCTCTCAAGCTTCACACGGGTTACGAAGAGTTGTTTGAGCGCACCGGGCCGGAAATGGCGGCAGGACGGCAGCCAAAGCAGCATAATCCTCGGCGTCCACTCCGCAGAAGCAAACGGCGACGCCCATTCAGCGATAACTCAGATGGCGATAATGCGAAGTGGCATCAATCCAGCGTGTTTGCCTTGACGTTCGCCCCCGTCCTATGTTATAGTGACTTCATGCGCTTCTTACCGACTTTGATCGCCCTAGCCGTTCTTGCTGCCGCTCATCCCGCCTCCGCCGGGCCTAAACATCACCATCATTCGCCCGCCCCCTCTGCCGAAGCGAAGGCGCAGGCCTCGCACCGCATCCGGCTGGCTGCGAAAGAAAAGAAAGCCTGGCGCGAGCATCTTGCCAAGCTGCACTCGCTGCCGCGTTCCGAGCGAGTGGCGGAAAAGCATCACGAGAAAGTCTGGCAGCGCAAGCATAACGAAAAAGTGGCCGACATGCAGGCGGCAGCGGAACATGAAAAGCGGGTCAAGTCGCATCTTGCAAAACTGGCCCATCGTCACCACCGCGCAGAGTTAGTTGCGGCAGCGCCGAAGCCGCACAAAGCTGCCGTTCATGCAAAATCTTTAGTTCATGCGCGGCATCTCGCGGCGCTGCAAGCCGCTCACCAAGAAGCACTGCATCAACAAGAAGCACTGCATCAAGAGGCAGTGCATCGGCAGTCGCTGCATGAAAGAAGTATTGCCAATCACGAGGAAAACGTCGCGCATCGGGCGAAGCTCGCGCAGGACCGGGCGGACCGGCACCGAGCGATTGCTGCGCTGCATCAAGCGAAGTTCGCCGCCGCGCTTCATGCACATCTGGCCGGCCAAATGGCACGGCACAATGCCCGCGTCGCCGCCGGACGCGCCCACTGGGTCGCGCTGCACGGCGACGGCAGCGGGGGCAAGAATATCCGCTTCTGGCAGACCGGCGCGGCGGGCGTTCCCGTGAAAGTCATCTCGGTAGACCTGAACGATCCGAACGTCAAAGTCTCGGCGGTCATGGCCGCGCGGGGCAACGGCACGTCCGAGCCGTTCCGCCAGATGATCAGCCGGACGAACCCTAATGTCGCGGTGACGGGAACATTCTTCTCGCTTGACGACCTGCAGCCTGTCGGCGACATCGTCATTGACGGCAGCTTAGTCCACTTCGGCGGCATGGGGACGGCGCTGTGCATCACGCCCAGTAACCAGGCCACGATGGTTACCTGCCAGTGGGGACGCCACCACGACTGGAGTCCGTTTGACTTCGTGGTCGCCTGCGGCCCGCGCCTTCTCCGCCACGGTCAAATCGTGCTGAACCCACGCGCCGAGCGGTTCCGCGACAAGCACATGCTGGCCCCGAACTCGCGCATCGCGGTCGGCATTACGCGCGGCAACACGCTTTTCTTCGTAATGACCCATGCGCCGATTTATCTCGGCAAGCTGGCCCGCGTCATGCAGGCGCTCGGCGCGGAGGATGCCATGAATTTAGACGCCGGCACCAGCACGGGCTTTTACTACAACGGCGCAACGCTCGCAAAACCGGGCCGCAAGCTGACGAATATGATTGTGGTCTATGGCCGCCGCGACCGCTACGAGCACGCGCTCGGCCAGCTTGTCCCTGCGGCGTACCACCACTCCGCCTCGCGCCGGACTGCTTCCACTCACACCCGCACGGCGGCGCTGGTCCGCCCGTGACGCCGCCTCTTATCCTGCCGCGCGTCTGGGCGGAGATTGACGCCGACGCACTGGCCCATAACATTGCTTTGCTGAAGCGGCGCTTCGGCCCGGCCCGGATCATGGCTGTGGTCAAAGCCGACGCTTACGGTCACGGCGCGTCGCTTGTCGCGCCCCTTTGCGCCGGGTTTAGCCTCTCAGACTTCGGGGTTGCCACCCCCGCCGAAGGCGCGGCCCTGCGGCCTTTGCTGCCGCCGGATGCCGCGATTTATTTGCTTGGCCCCGCGCTGCCGTCGGAAGCTCCGGCGATTGTCTTCCACCGCCTTACTCTGCTTCTCAGCTCGCTGGAAATGGGCCAAGCGCTGTCGGACACCGCGCACTCTCAGAACACCGTCGCTTCGGCGCATCTTGACCTAGACACCGGCATTGGCCGCGCCGGGGTACAGATGTCTGACGCGCACGCCCTGCTGGCGGCTTTAGAATCTCTGCCGAATTTGAAAATCACCGGCCTTGCCACGCATTTCGCCGACGCCGACGATAATCCCGCCGACGCGCAAGGCCAGCACACGCTCTTTCTGGATTTTCTGCAAACGCTTGGCCCACGTGCCGAGACGCTGCTGCTTCATGCTTCCAACTCGCCTGCCGCGCTCAATCTGCCGCCGTCCGCCCGCCATGCCCTGCTCCGGCCCGGCCTCCTGCTGTACGGCATTGAGCCGACGCCGGGCGGGTTTGCCGACCGCGACCTGCCGCTGACCCCCGTGCTGTCGCTCCGCACCCGCGTCACGCTCTGCCGCGCCCTGCCCAGCGGTGCGACCATTTCCTATGGCCGTACTTACACCGTGCCACCCGGCGGCGGCACTTACGCAACTTTAGGCGTCGGCTACGGCGACGGCTACCCGCGCGGCCTGTCCAATCGCGGCTTTGTTCTCATTCGCGGCCGGCGTGCGCCGATCTGCGGGCGCGTCTGCATGGACCAGATTGTCGTTGATGTCAGCGGCATTCCCGGCGTCCAAGTCGGCGACATCGCGACGCTGATTGGGACCGACGGCGGCGAAACGCTGACTGCCGGCGATCTCGCTGCCCTGCTCAAAACCACGCCGCACGAAATCACGACTCGCCTGACCGCCCGCGTCCCGCGCCTGCTCCTCACTACGCCCGTTTGCTCGTAGGCGGGGTATACTCTCAAGCATATGTTTCAAGAACCTTCACGCCTTCAAATGCTGACCGTAGATGACCGCGCTGTCGGCGTTCGCACTTTAGAGGCTCATCACTTAAACCCAGAAGCCCTGCCGGTGGTCTTGCTGCACGGCCTCGGCTGCTCGGCCGAAGCCTTTCGTCCAACGCTGGAAGCGCTGGCGGCGCGGCAGGTAGATTTCCCGGTGTATGTTCCCGACATGCCCGGTTTCGGTTGCTCGCCCGGCCCGAAGAAATCGCTGACAATCCCGGAGCTTGCCGATTGGCTGGCCCGCGTGCTGGACGCACTCGGTATTTCGCAGGCCAATTTTGCGGGAAACTCACTCGGCGGGCAGGTGCTGCTGGCGCTGGCTCGGCGTCACCCGGCGCGGGTGGGGCGGCTGGTGCTGGTCGGCTCGACTGTCGGCGGCCAGTATATCTCGCTGGCCCGCTACGCCGCCGGCCTGGTGCTGGACGGCATCCAGGAGCCGCTGTATTACACGGTGGTCCTCTCGCGAATGTATTTTCAAATGGGCCTGGTGCGGTATGTGGAGACGACGCTGGCGATGCTCGACGATGAGCCGCTGGAGTACCGAGACGAAATTCAGGCTCCCTGCCTGGTCCTGCGCGGCGAGAACGACGGCATCATTCCCGACCCGGTCGCCCGCCGCCTGGCGGCTGCCCTACCGAACGGCCAGTTCCGGCGTCTTGCCGGGTCCGCCCATGCCATGCAGTTCGGCCGTCCCCGCGAGTTCACGGAAGTCGCGCTGTCATTCTGGGCCGGGCATGTGGCAGAGAACGCGGAGTGAGTGGGCGTTAGGATTAAGAGCGTTAGGATTAAGAGCGTTAGGATTAAGAGCATTAGGATTAAGAGCGTGGGATTGAAATCCTACACTGTGGGCGCAGACGCCTGCCGTCCGCCTTCGCGGACGAAGATTGAGGCACCCGCGTCATCTTTTTCCTTCTCCACGCAGGTGGAGACTGGGCGTCTGCGCCCACAGCGTAGGATTTCAATCCCACGCTCTTCTGCTGTTTGAACATAACGAAAGCCTACCCATGACCAATGCACTCGAACTTGTACGCGAGCTGACCATGCTGCCGGGACCGCCGGGACAGGAACAGCTCGTGCGGGACGCCGTCATCGCCCACGCCGAACGCTTGGGATGCGTCCACGCAACCGATGCACGGGGCAATCTCTTGATGTCTGTGCCGGGCGCAAGCCGCCTGCCGGACCACCCGGAAATTGTCGTCATGGCCCATTTAGACGAAATCGCCCTGCTGGTCGTGCGCGTCGAAGAGGGCGGGCGGCTGGTCGTGACCAATCTCGGCGGCGTGTTTCCGTGGAAATGGGGCGAAGGGCCGGTGCGGATTTTGGCGTCTTCGGGGCCGCTGGACGGCGTGCTGTCATTCGGCAGCATCCACACGAATGACCCGAGCAGCCCGGCGGCGTCTGCGCGGGAGCGGGCGCTGACCTGGGCGGACACGCGCGTCTTTACAGGCCTCTCGGCGGAAGAATTAGCCCGGCACGGCGTTCGAGCGGGAACGCGGGTCGCGCTGCACCCGTCGCGGCGAACTTGGACGGAGATGGGCGACTTTGTGGCGTCGCCGTTCTTGGATGACCGGGCCGATCTCGCGGCGATGCTGCTGGCCTTAGAAAGTCTGCCTCCACTGGACCCGGAGCGCGTCATGTTTGCGGCGACGGCGGCGGAAGAAGTCGGCGGCATGGGAGCGCTCTGGCTGCTGCGGCGGAGGCCGGCGGTGGTCGGGATCGCCCTGGAAATCGGGCCGCGCGTTCCCGAAAGTCCGTTTGCTTTAGATGATCATCCGACGGTCTGGGTCAATGACTCATACTCGGCGATGCAGGCCGCCGACATTGAGTTAGTTGCGCGGGCGGCGGAGCGTATCGGCCAGACGCCTCACTTTCAGGCGCTCTCGCGGGGCGGCAGCGACGCCTCCTGCGCGGCGTCCTATGGATTGGTCGCCCGGCCCATCACCCTGGCCTTCGCTGCGGAGAACTCGCACGGCTATGAGGTCATGCACCGAGACGCCGTGCCGAACCTGGCTGCCCTGCTTTTGGCAGTCTTAGAAGAAATTTAGAACTTTGATTTTAGGAGAGTTTTCCGAGTGACCGACGTTTTCTCGCTGTTGATCCGCCCGCAGTATTACGACTTCGACCCGTCCAGCATCGTCCACAACGCCACTTATGTCCGCTGGCTGGAAGATGGGCGGATCGCGTTCCAGCAGTCAAGCCCCTGGCCGACCGAGCGGCTGTACGCGGCGGACATGGCGGCAGTGCTGACCCGCACCGAAATCCAGTACAAGCGCCCCGTGCGCCTTTCTGAAAATGTCCTGCTGCGGGTCTGGGTGCTGTCTGTCGGCCGGTCCGCGCTGTCGCTGGCCCTGCGCTTCGTTCACCCGGAGACCGAGACCGAGTATGCCTGCGCCGAGCAAAGCGGCTGCTTCGTGCGCCGCTCCACAGGCCGCCCGGTTGCCATGCCCTCCGAGTTTTTGGAGTTCTGCCGCCAGTACAAGGCAAAGTTCGGAGCGCCGGGATAGGGGATTTAGCACCGGCACTGGAAGTGCCGGTACTCCTTTGTTTCCTCCATGAAACTTTTCGCCGCCCAGCTCTGTTATTAACGGTAAGAGGTAAGAAATTTTATGGAACTCACACGCCGAGAACTGTTTCGCAATGGACTGGCCGCCGCCACTGTCGTGGGAACGTCCCTGCTGGTCGCAAAGTACGGTCTGACCGCGCCGAGCGCCCATGCCTCGGCGCAGCACTTCATCGTGACGCACACCAACGCCGAGTGGAAAAAGCTGCTGACGCCCGCCCAGTACAACATCCTGCGCCAGTCGGGAACCGAGCCGGCCTTCTCCGGCGACTACGAGTTTCACGGCAAAGGCGTCTATGACTGCGCCGCTTGCGCGAACCCGCTCTTCAGCGCCGACACCGAGTTTGACTCGGGAACGGGCTGGCCGAGCTTCTATCAGCCGGTCGCAAAGACCAGCGTCTTGACCCAGAGTGACACCAGCCTGCTGATGGAGCGGACGGAAGTTATCTGCGCCCGCTGCGGCGGGCATGTCGGCCATGTCTTCAACGATGGCCCGAAGCCGACCGGCCTGCGCTACTGCATGAACTCTTTGGCGATGAAGTTCGTGCCGAAAAAAGCACAATAAAACATGCCCTAAAGCGGCAGAGGCAAGCAGCCTCCGCCGCTTTTTTGCGTTTCTTATCATACACATAACTGCTATCTAAGCAATGCAAAAAACAGTTATTGATGTTTGGACGGTTTAAAAGGTTTCAAGCGACGGGTAACACTGCCTCAGTTCGCGATTTATAATCACTCGCAAGGAGAAACCAATATGAAGCAGGCCAAAATCGCCGCAGTGGCGGCAGTATTTTTAGTGACAGCCGGCACTGCATTCGCGCAGAACGCCCCGCCCCCGGCTGCCACCGGAGCCGGCGCACCCACCGGAACAACTCCCGGAACCGGAGCGGATACCGCTGCCGGCAAGACCACAACCCCGGCGACCCCGGCCGGCCCGGCCGTAGGAACGAACGTCACCGCAGTCGGGACCGGCGACAGCCAGACTAAGACCGGCACCGGCGACCGGCCAAGCGCCGACAGCGGCAGCGGCAGCACTTCCGGCGGCTCGTCAAGCCGGTCCAAGAAGAAGCATCATGGCAAGAAGAAGTCCAGTTCCAGCACCAGCGCGAACGGGTCTGCGGCCATGACAACTTAGTAAGGCGACAGCAGGCAGAATCTCTAAAAGGAGGGCAAGCCGCTTGCCTTCTTCAATTACTGTGAGGAAACACCAATGACACCGCCAAAGCAGCAGGACCCAAGAAAGCAGTACGCAATGCCGCCGCTGCCGGAGCCGAAGCAAACACCGCCCGGCTCCGAGAAAAAAATGAAGCACGCCCCGGATTACGGCGAGGACAGCTATGTCGGCAGCGGCAGGCTGGAAGGCCGAGCCGCGATTATTACCGGCGCGGACTCCGGCATCGGCCGGGCGATTGCCCTGGCTTATGCCCGCGAAGGTGCAGACGTCCTGATTTCCTACCTCAATGAGAACGAGGACGCCGAAGAAACTGCCCGGCTGGTCCAGAGCGCGGGCCGTCAGGCGGTCTTGCTGCCGGGCGACATTTCGCAGGAAGCGCACTGTCAGGCACTGGTTCAGACCGCGCAGCAGCGATTTGGGCATTTGGACGTGCTGGTCAACAATGCGGCGTTCCAGTTGCCGCACGATAAGATCACCGAAATTCCCTCCGACGAATGGGACCACACGTTCCGTACCAACATCTATGCGATGTTTTATCTCTGTAAAGCGGCCCTGCCGGTCATGCGTCCCGGCGGCGCGATCATCAACACAGCGTCCATTGAAGGCTACCAGCCGGACGCTAACCTGCTGGCGTATGCGACTACAAAAGGCGCAATCGTCAACTTCACCAAAGGACTGGCAAAGGAAGCCATTCAAAGCGGCATCCGGGTGAATGCCGTCGCGCCCGGCCCGGTTTGGACCCCGCTGATCCCCTCCACCCTGCCGCCGGAGATGGTGGCGACTTTCGGCGCGGAAACGCTCCTGAAGCGGCCCGCCCAGCCGGTCGAGCTGGCTCCGCTGTATGTTCTTTTAGCGTCCCAGGAAGCCAGCTACATCACCGGCATGATCTACGGCATCACCGGCGGCGACGTCATCGCGTAAGAGACCTCACCCCGCCTCGTTCCTCGAGGCGGGGTGAGGTCTCTCTTCCGTCGCTTGCTTCTTCGAAGACCTCCCTTTTTCCTCAAACTTTCAGGTACAATCTCCCAAACGGCAACGGCGCTGTCCATCACACGAACAGGAAAGCATATTCGTTGAGCACAGTCACCTTCTCCGGCGAGACCGCCGTGCCTGCCTCGCACAAAGCCGATCTTTACCGCATTGTCGTTCTGGCAGTCCTCTTTGCGACGCTGGCCGCGTTCCTCACGGCATTTACACTTGAAAAGCTGCTGTTTTTGTACAAAGAGCCGCTGCATCTGACGCCGGGCGAAGTGGGAACCGTCGGGATTATTGTCGGTATTCCGACCTATTTACAGCCGTTCATGGGCGCGTTCTCCGACCTCAACCCACTATTCGGCTACCACCGCCGCTCGTATTTCGTGCTGGGCGGGATGATTGGCGCGGCCGGCTTTCTCGGACTTGCCCTGCAAGCGCACTATGTGTACGGGGCCGTAATCGCTTTAGTGATGATTGCCGTTGCCGGCGGCATCATGATCAATGTCGTGCTGAATGCCGTGCTGGTTGTGGTCGGCAACGCGACCGGGACATTCGGGCGGCTGCAAACCCTGCTATATTTTATTTCTTACGGCTGGGTGCTGGTCTACACCGGCTATCTTCGGGGCCATGTGACTCAGCAGTGGAGCTATCGCCACGCTTTTGAGGCGGCAGCCGCAGTCTTGCTGGCAATGACTTTGCTGGTATTCCTAATCCCGGAAAAACGCCAAGCCGGACAGGAAGCGACCGCCGCGCCAGAAGACCTCCTCGCCCGGAACGCCGCCCGGCAGGAGGAGCGGCAGCGGACGTTCGCGATTTTGCGGTCGGCGGCCGCCTCGCCCGGTTTGTGGGTACTGGTGGTCTACATCTTTTACCTAATTGTGACGCCGGGGGTCACTACGGCGCAGGTCTATTATGAGAACGATGCGTTGCATCTTTCCAAGCAGTTTATCGGCAACCTCAGTCGCTGGACATCTGCGGGAGTTCTCGCGGCTTTGCTTTTGTACGGCGTCGCTTCAAGCCGGCTGTCGGCGCGGGCGCTGGTTTTGGGCGCATGGCTGATGGACTGCGCGGCGTACCTGCTGTCCTTGAACATCCACAATGCGCCGTCCGCCGAATGGGTCTCGTTTTTGGTTGCCCTCAGCGGCACGATTTACGGACTGTGTCTGTATACGCTGGCGGGACGCGCCTGCCCAGTGGGAGCCGAAGGGGCTGTCTACGGCCTGGTTTTGTCCGCCATCGCGCTGGGCGGCACGCTTGGCGACAAGCTCGGCGGCACGCTGTATGACACGTTTGGCCCGACAAATCCCGCGCATCACTACAGTATCACGCATGGCTGGGTTTCGATGCTCTGGTTCGGCTTCGGCTTCACCGTCCTTGCGGCGGGTCTTATCCCGTTCCTGCCCGCCTGGGCGAGAAGCGGCAAGCGCCTGAGCGCTACGACGCAAGAGTAGCAAGACCTACCCGGCACAAGTGCCTGCCCTCCCTAAAGGGAAGGCGCGGAAATAATAAGGAAAGGCGCAATGGCTTATTCTCGGAACTCTTCGCCTTCCCTTTAGGAAAGGCAGGCACTTGTGCCGGATAGGTCTCTTTCGGGTATCCTAAAGCTGCAAAGGAGTACCCTTAATGAAAACACGCATGTTGGGCAAATTAGTCGTCCCCGAAATCGGCCTCGGCTGCATGGGCATGAGCGAGTTTTACGGGACGGGCGACGAAGAAGAGTCCCTGAAAACCATTCATCTGGCGCTGGACCTCGGCGTCACGTTTTTAGATACCGCCGATATGTACGGCCCGTTCACCAACGAAAAACTGGTCGGCAAAGCGATTGCCGGAAAGCGCGACCAAGTCGTGCTTGCTACTAAGTTCGGGAATGTGCGCGGCGAGGACGGCAGCTTTCAAGGCGTCAGCGGCACGCCGGAGTATGTCCGAAAGTCCTGCGACGCCAGCTTGTCGCGTCTTGGCGTAGACACGATTGACTTATACTATCAGCACCGAGTAGACAAGACCGTGCCGATTGAAGACACGGTCGGCGCGATGGCGGAGCTGGTGCAGTCGGGTAAAGTGAAGCATCTGGGCCTGTCGGAAGCGTCGGCGGCGACCATTCGCCGCGCCCATGCCGTGTATCCCATTTCGGCCCTGCAAAGTGAATACTCGCTCTGGTCCCGCGATCCCGAAGGCGACATTCTGGACACTCTCAAAGAACTCGGCATCGGGTTTGTCCCGTACAGCCCGCTGGGGCGCGGCTTTTTGACGGGGCAGTTCCAGAAGCCCGAAGACATTCCCGAAGGGGACTTCCGGCGCAACATGCCACGCTTTCAGGGCGAGAACTTTTTCCAGAACCTCAAATTAGTAGACGCCGTGAAAGAAATGGCTGAGACGAAAAGCGTCACGCCCGGTCAGCTTGCTTTAGCCTGGGTGCTGGCGCAGGGCGCGGATTTTGTGCCGATCCCCGGCACCAAGCGCACGAAGTACCTGCGCGAGAATGTGGGCGCGGCAGATGTAGAATTGTCTGCGGACGAGTTGAAGCGGCTGGACGCGATTGCGCCGAAGGATGTCGCCGCTGGAGACCGTTACGCCAGCATGGCGACGATTGATCGCTAAAAAGCGAGAAAGCGCGAGGGAGTAAACTCCACTCGCTACAAAGAGTCGTCCTTCGGACGAAGGAAGCGGAAATTGTTGGTGGTCTTTCGTCCGAAGGACGACCCTCCCCAAGCGAGAGGAGTTCAATCCCTCGCCCTTCCTAAACTACCTCATGCGAAAAAGCAAACAATTCTGGCAGGGCGTCGTGCGCGGCGCGTTCTGGGTCGCGTTCAAGACCCTGCGGCATGTGCCGTGGAAACCGGCCCTGGCCTGGGGAACGGCGGTAGGGACTGTGGGCTATCACGTCTCGGGCCGGTTCCGGGCAATCGCGGACAAGAATTTGAAGATCGCTTACGGCGACGCGATGACGGAGCGCGAGCGGCAGGCGCTGACTAAGCGCGTGTTCCAGCAGTTCGCCCGTGCGTCCTTAGTGGAGTTCCTGAAAGGGGCAGATTTCACGCTGGAAGACATGCGGCATTGGGTCAAGGTGGACTCGTATGCGCCCGCCGACGCACTGCTGGCACGGGGCAAAGGCGTGATTGTCGTGTCCGCCCATTTCGGCAACTGGGAATGGCTGTCCAAGCGGGCCGCGATGGAAGGTTACTCGATCAAAGTCATCGCCCGTCAAAGCGAAGACGAGAAATTCAACAAATTAACGGATTTGATACGGGGCGAGAACGGCTATACGGTTCATCCGCGCGGCGACTCGCCGCGTCCGCTCTTAAAGCAGCTCCGTGAAAATAAGACTGTCGCGATTGTCCCCGACCAGAAATCGGAAGACGTGTTTGTGCCGTTCTTCGGCAAGCCGGCCGGAACTGTGGCAGGCCCTGCCGTGCTGGCGCTCAAAACCGGCGCGGCGATCCTGCCGATGTTCTGCCCGCGTCAGGCCGACGGCACTTACAAGGCCGTGTTTTACCCGGCGATTATCCCCGAGCCGACCGGCGACACGGAAGCCGACATCAAGAAAATCATGACCGAGATTACGGCGGACATTGAAGACATTATCCGGCAGTACCCCGACCAATGGCTCTGGCTCCACGACCGCTGGCGCGGTTCCCCGCCGGAAAACCTGCCGGAAGAAACAACCCCTCATGCCGACCTTCCTGCCGCCGCTCACTGAGATACAGCGTTTGCTTGTCGTCAAAACCAGCTCCCTCGGCGATGTAATCCATGCCCTTCCCGTCGTGCAGGCGATGAAAGAAGCCGCGCCGCATCTGACGCTCGGCTGGGTCGTCCGCCGCCGCTGCGCGGACATTCTGCGCGGCAACCCGTACATTGACCATCTGTACGTCATGCCCGACAAGCCGACGCTGGCGGAGCTTTTGGCCCTGCGCCGCGAGCTGCATTCTGTGCATTACGAGATGGCTTTGGACACGCAGGGACTTCTTTTGAGCGGTCTGGTCACGCGGCTTTCCGGCGCTCCCGTGCGCGTCGGCTGGGACCGCAACCGTGAGATGAACGCGCTCTTTTTGACGCACCCGATTATCCCCGGTAAAGCAAAAGACGCACACGAGATAGATTTGCTGTACGGTTTTGCAGAGGCGCTTGGCATTCACGTTCCCCATTCTGAGTTTACGCCGCAGCCATATTTGGCGGCAGACGGCGCGGTGTCGGCAGAAAGTTGGCTGGCGGACCTGCCGCACCCGCGCATTGCACTGAATGTCGGCGCGTCGCGTGCGTATAAACGCTGGCCGGTGGAAAACTGGGCGCAAGTGGTGCTGTCACTGACGCAGTCCGGCCGCAGCGTCGTTTTTGTCGGCGACAAGACCGACGCGGAAAGCGTCGCACAAATCACGCCCGCGCTGAACAGCGGCTATGTAGACTTATCGGGTAAAACGACGCTGCGTGAGCTGGCGTCGGTGCTGGCGGCGTGTGACCTGCTGGTCAGCGGCGACAGCGGTCCGATGCACCTAGCCGTTGCCGTCGGCACTCCGGTCGTCGCGATTTTCGGCGCAACTCATCCCGCCCGTCACGGGCCTTACGGCCTGCGGAACACGGTCCTGCATGATCCTGTCCCCGGCATAATCGTTCCCGGCAAACGCCCGACGGAGGCCGAAGGCGCGGCCTGCATGGCCCGAGTGACGCCGGACGCGGTGACGGAGGCGGTGACCTACCGCCTTGCTTCGTAACAAGTTACTTCGCAGGGTCCTTCCTAAAGGAAGGATAAGGATTAGGATAATGGACGTGGGCCTCTATTTGTTGTCCTAATCCTTCCTTTAGGAAGGACCACAGCGAAGCGGTGCGGTAGGTCTTTCAGGTATACTCTAGCCGTATGCGAAAGTTTCTCGTCGTGAACATGAACTACATGGGGGACGCCCTGCTGACGACGCCCGCAATTGCGGCGCTGCGGGCAGCGTTTCCCGACGCGCAGATTGACACCGTGGTGGGGGCCGGAACCGCCGCCGAGGTGCTGCAAGGCAACCCGGACCTGAACCGGATTATCACCCGGACGGCGCGGGGCGGGGCAAGCCGCTTGATGCAGATTTTCCGGCTGCTCCGGGGGGGACGCTACACCGATGCCATCATCCTGCCGCCGCTGCCGGGCTATGCGTTTGCCGCATGGCTGGCAGGAACGCCCCGCCGGGTGGGTCTGGCCGGGCGCGGCATGAACCATTTTCTGACGACGCTGCGCCGAACGCGGGCTGTCCACATGGCCGACGCCATGCTGGACACGATGCCGCTGCCGCCGGACCCGGACCGTCCGCGCCGGCTGGTGGTCAGCGTAGACCCCGACGCGGAAGAAGCCGCAAGCCGCCTGCTTTCGGCGCAGGGAATTACGCCCGGCAGTCCGCTCATCGCCGTCAATGTCGGCGCAACCCGGCCTCAAAAGCGCTGGTTTGCCGAGTCGTTCGCCCAGACTCTCGACGGCCTTTCCGATATTTTGGTGGTGCTTGTCGGTGCAGGCGCGGCGGACACGGCAACGGCGGGAGATATTCTGGGCCGCGTGCAAAAAGCGAAGCCGATCAACTTGGTGGGACAGACCGAAGTCAAAACGCTGGCGGCAGTGCTGAAGCGGTGCGACCTGCTCATCAGCGGCGACTCCGGTCCGATGCACCTGGCGACTGCTGTGGGAACGCCCTGCGTCGCGCTGTTCGGGTCTACCGACCCTGCTGTCACTGGGCCGTTTGACGATCTCTCGGAAGCGATTTACAAAGACTTAAGCTGCTCGCCCTGCGGCAACCACCCGACCTGCAACGGGCGCTACGACTGCCTGCGGGAAATCACGCCCGAAGAAGTCGTTTTAGCGACGCGCCGCCTGCTCCGCGCCCGGCACGGCGGCCTGACTCCGCTGCCGCAGGCTGCGTCGCGTCCGGCGGCGGCAGTGAATCATCATCAAGACGCTGTGAAGCGTGTTTTGATCGCGACCAAGTTCCGGTTTATCGGCGACACGCTGCTGGCGACGCCGATTTTCCGGGCCGCCCGCGCCCAGTGGCCGGACGCGCACATTGCCCTGCTGACGGGCAAGAATGCGCGGGTGCTGCTGCAAAACAATCCGTATTTAGACGAAATCTGGGAGTTTGACCCGTACAAGTCCGACAAAGGCTGGAAAGCGTACCTGCAGCTTGTCCAGCGCATTCGCATCGGCAATTTTGACCTTTGTTTAGCCCTCAACCGCTCGTTCCATTCGGCGCTGACTTCGTCACTCGGCGGGATTAAGACCCGCGCCGGCTTCCGCTCGGAAGGGCGCGGGCCACTCTTAAACTGCCAGGTGGATTACGACCGGGAAAAAAGCGAAATCGCCTGTTACTTTGACGTTTTGCGGGCCGTCGCGCCGGACGCGCCCATCAACCCGGCTCTGGAGCTTTGGATCAGCGCCGACGAAACAGCGCGGGCGCAGGAGCATCTTTTCGAAGCCTGGGGCGAGTGTGTGCCGCGTGAGAGATTAGTCGGCATTCAGCCCGGCGCAAGCCAGCCGCGAAAGCGCTGGAGCGCGTCAAGTTTTGCCCAAATCGCAGACGCTTTGGCCCGCGAGAACCCGGACCTGCGTTTGGCGCTCATCGGCGGCCCGGACGAGCAGGACGCCACCAAAGAAATGCTGGCGCACTGCGATCCTCGGACGCGGGCACAGACGGTCTCATTTGCCGGAGCCTGCGATTTGCGCGGCTCTCTCGCGCTGGTTTCCCAGCTTGGACTGTTTTTAGGGAACGACACGGCCATCATGCACTCCGCCGTCGCGCTCGGGGTGCCGACTGTCGCGCTGTTCGGACCGACAAACCCGCGCAAGTGGGGCAACTACGGTCCCTGCCACCGCGTTTTAGAGTCTCCCGACGGCACGATGGCTTCCATCAATACCGAAGACGTGCTGGATGCAGCCCAAGCTCTGCTGGGTTCTCTTGCGCCGGTGGCCCAAAATTCGGTATAATCGTTTCTTTCCGGGACCCGTGGGGGCGCTGCTTGCTGCGCCCCTACAAAACGCAAATCGTGCGGCATTGCTGCTTATGAATCAACCTAAGCGTTTGGCGCGTCAAATCTACAAGCGTGCTTTGTTTATCCGGTTCGGCGGCATGGGCGATATTCTGCTGGCGACGCCTTCCGTGCGGGCGGTTCGGGCGGCGTTTCCCGGCATTGAGATTGACTTTGTCGTCGGCGGCGGCATGACGGACGCGCTGACGGGGCATCCCGACGTGCGCGATATTCTGACGTTTGACAAGCGCGGCATTGACTCGCGGCTAGACCACTTCTTGCCGTTCCTTGCCAAAATTGCCCGGCGGCGTTATGATTTAGTCGTCAATCTGCACCCGAGCGCGAAGTCGTACCTGATGGCGGCGGCAAGCGGGGCGAAGACAAAGCTGACATTCGAAAAGCGCATGGAAATCCGGGCTGACACGGGGCGCGTCGCTCATGCGGTAGACGATTTCGCCAAAGAACTGCTGCCGCTCGGCATTGGGCCGGTCACGGATAGAACGCTGGATTTTTTCGTTCCCAACGCGGCCCATCAGCGCGTCGCGGCCCTGCTGGCAGAATTAGGCGTCGGGTCAGATAACAAGCTGCTGGTCATCAACCCGGCGGCGTCGCGTCCGCTGAACCGCTGGCCGCAGGAGCGGTTCGGGGAAGTCGCGGCGTACTGGGCGAGGCAGCCGGGGGTCAAAGTCGCGCTGACGGGTGCGCCGCCGTCGTTTAAGACCGTCATGGACGGGCTGGATGAAGTCAGCTTGGCGCGGGAACTGGCCGCGTTCGACCCGCGTATTTTGAACCTTGCGGGGCAGTTGTCAGTCAAAGAGTTTGGGGCAGCGCTGGTCCGTGCGGACACGCTCCTGACCTGCGACACCGGCCCGATGCACATCGGCGCGGCGCTTGGAACGCCTCTCGTGGTGCTGTCCGGCGCGGCGGACCCGGACCGGACCGGGCCATTAACCGAGAACAGCACTGTCTTGATAGACCGCACCTTGTCCTGTGTTCCCTGCCGGGACCGCATCTGCCGCCGGGGCGACATGCTGTGCATGAGCAATCTGACAGTCCCCGCCGTGATCGCGGCTGTCGGCGAACGGCTCGGCCAAATAGAAAGAGCGCCGCGTGGCATTGCCCTTCCCATTATCAGCGGATAAAACCAAAAACGCCGAAGAATTGGCGGAAATCGTGGCGACGCGGCAGGCGGCAGGCGAGCGCGTGGTGCTGACGAACGGCGTGTTTGATATTCTGCATGTCGGCCATCTTCGGTATCTAACCGAAGCGCGGGCGCTCGGTGACGCGCTGGCGATTGCCGTGAACTCCGACGAGTCAGTGCACGGCTTTAAAGACCCTCAGCGCCCGATTGTGCCGCTGGCGGAGCGGATGGAAATGCTGGCGTCTTTGTGCTGCGTGGACTATGTCGCGGCGTTTGAGACCCGCACCCCCGTTCCACTCATCGAGCGGGTCCGCCCGGCGATTTATGCCAAAGGCGGCGATTACAGCGAAGCTGACCTGCCGGAAGCGGCAGTTGTGCGCGGCTACGGCGGCGATGTGCGGATTTTATCGCTGGTGGCGGGGCGTTCCACGACAAACATTATTGCGCGTGTCTGTGCCGCTTACGGCCACCCTGCCGATCACGGCAACAAAGAGGAGCGAACGTAGACTATGTCCCTTTCCGTGCTGCAAGTAGCGACCGGCTTCCCGTCGTGGGGCGGGACCGAGCTGCATATCTTAAACCTGTCGGAGCAGCTTCGCCTGCGCGGCTACGATGTCAGCGTGGCCTGCCGCCCTGGGCGCTGGGTCGAGGAGCGGGCGACGGCGATGGGCCTGCCGACGGTGCCGATCCGGGTGATGAACCAGCATGACTGGCAAGACTTTGGCGTGCTGCGCCAGTTCCTGCGGGAGCATAAAACCGATGTGGTGCATGTCCACTGGTCGTCGGACATTGTCGTGCCGGGCTACGCCGCCCTGCGCGAGCATATTCCCGTGCGGATCATGTCCCGGCATATGCCGTACCCCTTCAAGAGCCGGGTCGGGTCGTGGCTGTACAGCCGCTTTCTATATACGCGCCTCGTCACAGTGTCCAACTCCGTGCGCGAGACGCTGATTAAAGCAAGCGTTCCCGCCAGCAAAATTGAAGTCATTCATCACGGCACCAATGTCGAAGCGTTTGCGAAGATTACGGAAGACCGCCGGGACGTGCGGGCCGGGCTGGACATTCCCGAAGACAGCGTTGCCGTTGGGATTGTCGGGCGCATCGCACCGGAAAAAGGCCATGCCGTGCTTCTGGAAGCCTTCCAGAAAGTCCATGCCCGTTACCCGCTGTCCCTGGTGATTGTCGGCAACGGCCCGGAGGAAGAACTTATCCGCGACACCGCCGCGAAAATGGGCCTGACCGATAAAGTATTTTTCACGGGCTTCCGGGACGACGTCAACAACGTCATCAACGCTTTGGACGTTGTCGCCGTGCCGTCTACCTGGAACGAGCCTTGCTCGGCGGTGGTGCAGCAGGGCATGGCCCTGTCGAAGCCCATTATCGGCACCCGCGCCGGCGGGACGCCCGAAATGGTCGTGGACGACGAGACCGGCTTTTTGGTCCCGCCGTCCGACTCCGACGCGCTGGCCGAGGCGCTGGCGCGGCTTGCCGGCGATGCGTTCCTGCGAAAGCGTCTCGGCGCGGCGGGCAAAGAGCGCGTGGAAGAGCTGTTCTCCCTCCGTGTGATGACCGACAAGATTGAAGCTTTGTACCAGCGCGAATATGCAAATGCGCGGGGAGCAAGTGCGCTCCAAAAAGTCATGGCGTCCTGAAAGTCATGGCGTCCTGAAAGTCATGCCGTCCTGACGCGGCACTGCAAGCGAGCTTATGGGCTATCCTCGATTTACCGCGCCGCTGACCCCCTGCAACCTTCCAATCCAGCGGTGTTCTGTCTCTCAAAAAACTGCCTCGCGGCGTATTCTCATTGTTCGCCTGGGTTCCCACGGCGATATTCTGATGGCGACGCCGTTTTTGTCCGCCCTGCGCCGCGCTTACCCGGAGGCTCATTTGACTTGGGCGGTGGAGCATAGCTCCGCCGACTCAATTATCGCCAACCCCGATATAGATGAGCTTCTTGTTTGGGACAGCCGGTACTGGCGCAGCATGATTCGGACGCGCGGCCTGGACATCTTGGCCCCCAAGCGGGTTCTTGGCCTGCGCTGGCTGGTTCAAGCGCTCCGCATGAGCGCGGAGCTGCGCGGGCGTCATTACGACACGCTGATCTCGTTCCAGCCGGAAGAATGGCCGACCCTGCTTTCCGGCACCGGCGCGAAGACGACGATTGGCGTGTTTGACACGTTTCGGCAGTTCAGCGATGAGGCTCAGACCAGCCCCTATGCCAAGCGCTACCAGCACGCTTACACCTACGGTGACCTGCCGGAGCATCGCACGGACCAGTATCTGCTGCCGCTCGGGGCGCTGGGATTGCCGCCGTCGGCAGACAAGCAGATGGCGCTGGGGTTCACGGCGGAAGACGCCGAGGCCGCAGGAAACTTTTTGACGCAGCACGGGCATTCCAAAGACCAGCCATTTGTCGTGCTGGCTCCGATGACGACGTGGGAGTCCCGCAACTGGCCTGCCGAGCGTTACGTCCAGCTTGGCGATGCACTCGCCGCGTTGGGGCAGCGCATTGTCGTGATCGGCAGCCTCAATCCCAAAGAGCAGGCGGCAGTCGGGGCGATTGCGGCCCAGATGCAGACCCCTCCGATTACAGCGTCTGGGACGCTGACATTCCGGCAAATGGCCGCGCTTCTAGCCCGCGCGTCTTTGGTAGTCAGCGGCGACACCGGGCCGATGCACGTTGCCGCCGCTGTCGGAACGCCGTACCTCGCCCTGTTCGGCCCGACTCCCACTTTAGGCCGCGCCCCGCAAGCTGGGCGGGGAATATCCCTGATGCACCCTGTCCCCTGTGGTCCCTGCGACAAGCAGTTTTGCAATCAAACTGGCGAGAACATCCTGCGCTGCTTGAAGCTGATCGGCGTAGACGAAGCGCTGGCGGCGGCGGAAAAACTTTTGGTGCCGGTATCGCCATGAAACGCATTTTGATCATCAAGCTTTGGGCGCTCGGCGATATTTTGATGGCCACGCCGCTGCTGACCGCCTTGCTTGCCCGCTGGCCGGACGCGCAAATTACCTGGGTAGCGGATACGCAGTATGCAGGCATTCTGCAAGATCACCCGCTGCTCCATGAACTTATCGCCGTAGACACCGGGCACTGGCGGAGGCTGCTGCGGCAGGGAAAACTTGCCGCCTGGACGGCGGAAGCACGGCGTCTGCACAGCGAAATGAGGCGGCGTGAGTTCGACACCGCGATCAACTTCCATCCCGAGAAGTGGTGGTTGCGGATACTCGCCGCCGCACCCGTGCGGGTCGGGGTCTTCGCGTCGCTGAAGCCGACAAAAATCAAGCGGCTTTATACGCTTTCGATTGCTGAAACCGCAGGAGGAGCAGCGCATAACACCGATCGGTATCTAGAAGTTGCGGAAGCGCTTGGCTGCCCTCCGGCGAGCAAAGCCATGACGATTGGCGAGACGGCGGACGAAGCGCCGTTCTGGGCTGAGTTCTGCCGCGAACACCGCCTCAGTTTAGACCGGCCGGTTGTTGTTCTCGCACCGTTTGCCACCACGGAGAACCGGGTGTGGGAGAGTGACCGGCTGGCACAAATTGCCGACTGGCTTCAAGAAGAATGCCATGCCTCGGTGGTTCTTTCCGCCGGACCAAAAGAAAGCGCGGCGGCGCGGCGGCTTGCCGCAACGATGCACGACAAGCCGCCGGTCATCGCCGAAGGGCTGACACTCCGGCAGTATGTCGCCGTACTGCGGGGCGCGGATTTAATCATTTGCGGCGATTCCAGCCCTATGCACATTGCCGGAGCTTTAGGAACGCCCTACATTGCTTTGTTTGGCCCCACTCCCACTGCGGGCCGTGCGCCGCTGGCGGGTCCGGGAATTGCACTGGCAAAACCCCTGCCGTGTGCGCCCTGCGACCAATCCGGCTGCCGCAATTCTGTTTTTCGAGAATGCTTAAAACTTATTACAGTTGCCGATGTGCAGGCCGCTGTCTTGGCACTGTTGCCAACAGTAGTGCGAAAAGAAAATGATAAAAAACAAATTGCAGAAGTAGAAGAAAGTTCTTGACAAAATTTAAGTAATGTGTTACTATTATTTTATGTAGTCTAAACTGCATTAATGGACAAACACTCCAAAGCGTTCCACAACGTAGGAAGGTGGCAAGTACCTAATTATATGTTGATTCTAAGCCGGGTCTGACCGCGTGATGTTCACACAATCCAAAGGGAAACACCAATGAATACCCACCGCTTACGCTTCTGCACACTACTGATTGCTGTTCTTGCATTAGTAGTGACGCTCCTGCCACCAGCCTCTGCTCAAACGTATCCTCTCAACTGGACTGGATATTCTCAGTTGCCTAACACTGGCACGACTCCCTCGTCTCCGAATAGCGTTGTTTACCAGGGCAACCTATACATTTTCACCAGGGGATACGATAACCACATTCACTACAATGTCTTCAACGGAAGTTGGAGTTCGTATCAAACCGTGCCTTACGGTGCTAACACCTCATCAGCTCCTAAGCCTATTGTGTTCAATGGGCTCCTCTATGTGTTCACTAGAGGCTACAGCGACAGCAAGCTCTGGTACAACTCTTTTGATGGGACCTCGTGGTCAACTTATCAACAAGTGCCAGGAAACGCTACAGCAGCGGCGGAACCCACAGTGGTGATTGAATATGGACAACTTACTCTTACCAATCAAGGCCAGGGTGATGGGAAGTTCTACTTAACCCAAACTAGCGATCCTGCTGGTTACTGGACACCATACACTGAATTGCCTCCAAATGGAGGTACTTCGGCCTCACAACTAGGTTCGGCTGTCTTTACGTCAGCGTCTGGCATATCAAGCCAGTGGTTCACTTTTTTCCGGGGAGCAGGAAACAACATCAACTATACTGACTATTCAGTATACAACGATGGCAGTTCTGTCTCCGCTGCATGGAGTAATTACTACCTGACAGTTCCGGGTAATGTTTATACAGACTCTGGCCCAGTGCCATTGTCTTATAATGGCGGCGTCAACTCACCGGCAAACAATGATCTGTTGCTGTTTTTCAAAGGAGTTGGTAGCGGACAGGTCAACTACAGCATTTTCAACGAGGCAACCAATCTATGGTTTGGCCCCTTCCAAATTCCCTATGGTTCTTATAGTTCTACTGTGAGCACAGGGATTGCTCCGGGTGCCGTTGTGTACAACAACAGCGTTCTGGTTTTTCAACGCGGTAGCGACAACAGAATTTACTTTGCACAAGGCACCTTTTAGACTTCCCTAGTCTGAATCTCTAAAAGCTATGTGTTCACGAAGCGGAAGGTTGATGAAAACAACCTCCGCTTCGTTTTTTTGCACAGAATATACGCTTCTCTGGCGGTATTGCATCTTTGCAACTTAAGACCTACCACTGGTGATGCCGCATCCCGGCACGAGCCAGGAGCCGAAGTCCTGGCTTCCCGAGCATTTTGCCGCGCTTGCCGTGAGGCTGACGCCGCGCTTCAACGTCGTGCTGACGGGCAGTTCCAAAGAAGCCGCGCTGGCCGAGAAGATTTGCGCCCTGCTGCCGGCGGGAACGCGCCCGCCGCTTGTCGCCGCCGGGCGCTTTGAGGATGTCGGCGTACTGGCGGCGCTGATTAAGCAGGCGGCGGCGGTCGTCACGGGCGACACGGTGGCGCTGCACCTGGCGTCCGCGCTTGGGACGCCGCTGGTCGGCATCTACGGCGGGTCGCGCCCCGGCGACAACGCCCCGCTGTTTGGCCCGAACGTGCTGCTGTTTGATGACGCCGTTCCCTGTGCGCCCTGCTACAAAGAGCGCTGCCCGCTGCGCGGCGTGGACCATCTGCGCTGCCAGCGTGCCATCACCCCAGACGAGGTGCTAAAAGCGCTTGACAGGCTTGGAGTCCCCGGCCATTCATGACCGGGTCTGAGAAAGAAAATTGAATGCAAAACGTAACTCTGCCCGGCTACCCGAATTATGTCATCGGCGAGGGAAATCCGCTGGCCGTCATCGCCGGTCCCTGCGTCATTGAGTCGTTAGACCTGTGCCGGGAAGTGGCGGTGGAAGCCAAAGCCGTCTGCGGGTCGCTTGGCCTGCCGTACATCTTTAAAGCGTCGTTTGACAAGGCCAACCGCACGTCGTCGGGGTCGTTCCGGGGCGAAGGCTTAGACAAAGGCTTGGAAGTGCTGGCGGCGATCAAAGCCGAGTTCGGTGTTCCGGTGCTGACCGACGTGCATGAAACGTGGCAAATCGGGCCGGTCTCGGAAGTGGTGGACGTGCTGCAAATCCCGGCATTTCTGTCCCGCCAAACCGACCTCTTGCTGGCGGCAGGCGAAAGCGGGCGGGTCGTCAACGTCAAAAAAGGCCAGTTTCTGGCTCCGTGGGACATGAAGAATGTCGTGGAGAAAATTACAGGCACCGGCAACACGAACCTGCTGCTGACTGAGCGCGGCGCGAGCTTCGGCTATAACACGCTGGTCGTAGACATGCGCTCGCTGCCGATTATGCGGGCTTTGGGCTGCCCCGTCGTCTTTGATGCGACCCATTCGGTCCAGCAGCCAGGCGGGTTGGGGACGACGAGCGGCGGCCAGCGCGAGTTTATCCCGACGCTGCTCCGCGCCGCCGTCGCCGCCGGGGTGGACGCGCTGTTTTTAGAAGTCCACCCGAACCCGGAGCAGGCGCTCTCCGATGCCGCCACGATGCTGCCTTTGTCCCAGCTCCGCGCCCTGCTGACGACGGCGAAGGCGATTGACGGCGTCATTAAAGCCACACCGTAAGGCAAAGGCTGTGTGTTAGGAACCGTGACCTTCAGGTCATGGTTCCTAACTTGCCGACGCGCAGCCGTCCCGCAGTTCCGCGACGGCGCTTGCCGCCTCCGGGCCGACCAGGGCCGTGATACGGACATGCGCTTCCAGGCGCGTCGTCGCCGTAGGAATCCACTCTCGCCTTCCTTCGCGGCAGCTCACTAGAATGCAGCCGGGCGGCAGGCCCAGCGTCCGCACTTCCCGCCCGTCATACGGCGAACCCGGCTCCACTTCCAGCTCCAGGACCAGCGGGTCTTTCGGCTGTGCCAGTGCCCCGCCGCGCAGTAAAT
>JAABUO010001946.1_pt1 | contig 25892 bp, 25 predicted proteins | sample 5559291 | NCBI WGS metagenome assembly JAABUO01 (sample SAMN10711878, study PRJNA513372) | rock metagenome | isolation source: Antarctica rocks | place: Antarctica: Victoria Land, Finger Mt sud
ACACTACATGTACTGCGTGAAAAATGTATTCAGCAAATGCATCGTCTCTGCTGTAAAATGTCAAATGCATACGTGAATCTATGAGTTAGACGCTGAACAAATCTCAGCGATGAGAGCGACTATCTTGACATAGAATTTGCTAATACATTCACTATTTTTCAAGACGATCGAGCTTCACCAGCCGTTGTTGAAGAAATCAACGATAGAAATCTGTGCTCGATTATTCACTGCAGATATTCATGAACAAGCATCATTAACACGACAGATCGATCACATGATGAGGGTTGATTTTACTGTCATCAGAATTCGTGATGCAGATCTATGCATTTGCGATTCTTCAACTCGAAAGTTCGATTTCTATATCTCGCAGATTGATTCTCAGCGCTCGAATGTGTGCAAGGCAAAATTTTCGCTTCTCAGTGATTCTTGACACTAAGTTTCGATTTTCGAAACTCGTTCGTCTTTAATTCATCAATCTGACGTTACAAAATTCATAAATTGATGTCGTTATCAGAGTCATGTCAACTTGACCTGAACATCGTCTACGCAGTGAATCGACTGATCGAGACTATACTTTCTTCTAGTACTCACAGTCTCTCATGCTCACACAAAAGACATCGTGAATAGATCAAAACATTGTCTGATTTGACGTCTTACAATGAATATGTAAGACGCATTGTTAATCTGCTTTTGCCTCAGATATATATCAATTCTACGCTTGAAGCGATCGACAACGAGATTTATCTGTACGAGATGCTGACTACGAATCTTCTTCAAGCTATGCTTGTCAGAAGAGCTGAACAATCTTATCGACAGAGCAGTAACAGCTCATACTCAGTCGAAAAGTTCACGTGACTAGATGATCATGTGATCAAACAGCGAACGAAAGCTCACGTCGAAGTGATCAGCTTTCACATACATAGATCGAGCGTCGCGTCGCGATGCTCACAAACAACAAGTTCACGTGGCTAGATGACCATGTGACCATGCAACGAAGTCGAAAGCTCACCTCGAAGTGACCAGCTTTCAAATACATAGATCAAAGCTCACCTAGCCCGCTCAGCTTGGTGGTCATACAGTCAATTCGAAAGCCCACGTCGAAGTGATCAGCTTTCACAATTTCGAGTTGTGACCACTTGGTCATATAGACAGTTCACGATAACGCGGAGCCCGTGATCTGTTACTCGCAGGGCCAGCTCGCAACCTCGGGCATAGCTCTTCGTCGCCCATTTTATCGGTGTGATTGCACAATGTACAACTGGTCTACGGGATATACTGTCTAGGATTTTGAGTCGGCTGCTTGCAGCAGGATTTCCTTGGTCTCATCTGACTGGGTATGGAAAGTGGATTCAGGTTACAACGACTACTAGAATAAACAACCGTGTGGGTTTTTAGCTCTAAGAGCCTGTTTCACGCAGAGAGCTTTTCCATACTACATACATCGTCAGTACGACTCTATGTGTATCTATATACGTAGATAGTATGCTGTGCTTCATAGCCTTTGGCTGCATAAGCACGTTAAAATGAAGAAATAAAAATAAAAATCAAAAATCAAAAAATCAAAAAAATCTACGCTTGGAGCTGTCGGCTAAGTGTTCGAGTAGCATGTTAGTATCCGAGTTACAAAAGCACTCAAACCAAGACTGTCATACCGCTCTTTGCAACAGCGTGCACAACACTATATCCATTGACCCAGATCTAGAACCAAAATTTTCGCCATTCACTACTAGGTTCATCTTCGCTGACGTTCCTCCTGCTGGCTTCACCTGAGGTTACATACACTATGCCTAGTCGAACAAGAAAACGATTGGCGTAGCATAGCTTTGTGCTACGAAAATCAATGTGGACCTACCCGGCCGGAACATACAATACTTCTCCCTATTCAATGGCCAGGCACGAAGAACTCCGTCGGCCAGATGGTTCCAAAACGGCGGAATGATACGCCAGAATAACATGCCATGCTGCTGAGCAATAACATGCTTTGGACTTTGCCCGGCTGGGACGAAAACACTCTAAAGAACGGACCTCATACCGCTCTCCTAAACGCATCTGGGGGACCACTGTATGTTAGATCTGTCACAACCACGTCAGTCCCCGGAATTCTAGAGGATCTGAGACCACCAGCCGCACCCAGTTACGAATGGAATGAGTCAGCCGTACCCACGTGCTATGCCTTTACGTTTGGTGGTAAGTAGGCTGTCAGTTGTCACCACCATTCGATAGGGTTCAATTCTGTCCACCCCTTGCGGATTCGCTTAAGAGTCAAGACTCATAGCACAAAGCAGTGGCGCTTCTTGATTTATAATTCTTATTTGGCCTTGCTAGAAGGTGGCCCGGGGATGAATCCGATTGTTACGCTCTTCCTTGGCGGACTGCCTTGTGCATTGGCGTCTGTACTTGCATGCCTGGGTGAATCGTCTTGACGAACAATGCAGGGACGTCAGCCTTTAGGTCGGCTCTTTTCAGGACGGAGCGAAGCTGCTCCGAGCAGCCGTCAATGCCCAAAGCCCAGCTACGGCCTACTGTAGTTTGTTGGAGTACTAATTCTTATACTTGATCCGGACTTAAGCGAGCCGGGGATTTGCGGAGTAGTGGGAGGCCTTAACTCTTAAGGTGCCGCATAAAGAGTCCTAACTACATAGAGAAGCGGAGAAAGTCTGTTTCAACGGTCTGGCACCTCTACTCGTACGGTCCGCTGACTCTTCTCCCATGCCATCTGTAAGTGCATCGCTTTCCATGGTACGCCTGATCCTCCACCATGTGATACTAAGATACCTACCTACCTCAGGCCAATTGTGCTTACCGGATGATGATGCTCTCAACGAGGACCTACCGTCACGACAAATGGCAGCGCCATGCAGGTGATTCTAGCGTGCTCCAGTCGTTATACACTTGCAAGGACTGCATTTGCGTGGCAAGGGAAGCATGTCCACCCCTAGGTATTATGACTGAGTTCCTGTTAAACAAGCGCACATATATGGAATTGTACTACCAACAATGCATTTCTCTTAGTGAGCAAGTCTCTACAACACGTTATAATGAAGTCTCTCCATTTGAACGCTGACACTACGTTGACATAGCGGTAATGGCACCGGATTCTGCTAAGAATCGGCGTTCTCCTTGCCATTTGGAAGGGTAATTTTTATTCTGAACACACGAAGCCTCCTGAAGGCCTGGTGCTCCCCTATTCGACAACCACGCTTGTTCGTCTGACAATCAAAAGAATAGCTCGAGAAAGCCTTTTGGGAAATGCTAGAGAGAACCTAGCCTCAAGCCGCACTCTATTTTCAATCCTCTTTCAGTCATCTATAGACGAATGATACCGGATGTAAGACGCCTTCAGGCGACCACTTCGCGTTGTAGAGCCCATGAACCGTCTTGATCTTGGGCCGCCGTCTGAGGGATTTATCGGGGCAGAGTTCAGCCGTTGAGCCCGCTCTTCTTCCTGGCGCCCACTCTCAGTCTATGGGAGACGAATCAAGTCGAGTCCAGGACGCCTTTCGGCGTTGCTCCTGAACCACGCACTCACCCCCTGTCGAGGCTGACCAGCTGCCAGTCCGATGCGTACTGTCCTAGCTGTGCCATCTGTAATGTGTGGGTGAACAAAGCTTCAGCTGACTTCGAATGCTTCGGAAGACCCGGAAGTCTCTTTGAGCGCAAGCTGTCTTTACATCTTGTATCCGATCTACGGGTTCCCAATCTCTATTTAAGGACGCTGTTGCTTCCCTGACTGGAACAATCATCCAGCATATCCACCAAACTTCCTCTCCCAGTAGTAATCTACCTTATTCACCCCCACCATCACGTCAAGGCAACGTCTCAGCAATAGCCATCATGAAGTCATCAATCGCGATCTTCGCTCTCGCTGCCCTCGTAGGTAGCTCGTTTGTAAGTTTCTTCCCTCCGCCTCTTCTCTCCTTCCCTTCTCACCTTATATAACCTTCTTATATTCAATGCGCCATTATAGGCAAAACCATTTGTGATCCGCTCTGACGGCGCACCCGACGGCTATACCATCATCCCAATGCAATGGGAAGGGCCAATCACTCAAGGTGGTCCGGACGTGACATTGGAAGGAACTGTGCAAGTCTGCGCTCACTATCCGTCAGGCTACGAACCTATCTGATCAATCAAATTAGGAAGTCCACGCTCAGATCTTGAAATTGAACCCGGACTACAAGATGGACGAATCTGCGAATATTTCTTCAAGAGACCTTGGTGCGACTTTAGAAAAGCGCAACAAGGAACTGCCTCCTTCGTGCAACCCTCCTGGAATCGGTCAAGCCAGCAGCCAAGCTACATTGGATAACTACAATTATCTGCATGGCCTCTTCGGCACACGCTGCGTTGTAGGCGGAGGACCCCGTGTTTGTTCACGAATTGCATGCACCAAAGGCGGAGGAGTATTTCTATGCAACGATGTAAGTTCTTGTCTGGTATATCAAAGGTTGGCGCAAACGCTAATATAATTACAGAACAGTTACTCCATTTCACCAGATTGCGGCTATCTCAGTACTTACGTTGGGGATATCTGCAACCAGTGCTACGGTACTTGTACCAACATTAATGACTATGAAGCTGGACAGCTGTTCGACACTGATAACTATAACGTCATCGTGTCGGCACAAAATTGCTAGATTATGATCCACCTTCGATGGCTCTCAGGGCCACCCTTGATTGCTTTGGTCGGAAGCAAGATGGGTTTCGTGGAGATCATCAATTTGTGGAAGTCACTCTTTTGTTCCTTAAAGTTGCCTGCGCAGGCCTCTTGTGATGTTTTTTGGGCAACAATAGTTGGTCGTATAGTAGCAGCTGAATATCTATAAAGCAGTCTTTATCGTTGTAACCTCACTTTACTATCCGAGAACCCGGTGACGGGGTTTTGAAGGCAGCAAAGTTTTGGCCATTCGTTATTCCTTTATGAATAAACTGCACATGCTTGCCCTTAATCACAGGTTGAGAGTTCATTTGAAGCAGCTTGATTACTTCCGTACGTAACCTACTTTAGAGATTACTAGTATCAATTCAGAGCTAAAACGGGCGGAAAGTTTGGTCTCTATCAATGTAGACTGGTCCATTACGGAACAGATAGACACATGTCTAGTCGAAAAACTCGTCACGAATCTGTAATTACTCGAGGTTAGAGAAAGAAGACATCAGTATTCCCTTCACTGTGTAATTTAGATAGCACATCTCGAATGCGCAGTGTCATTTTTTAACTACAAACACCACGGATTGCTTTTATGCATCAGGGCATAAGCCCTTCAAAACCCTAGAGGTACTACCTTACTTCGCTTGGCCACTAGTGCTGCGCTAACAACCACGAAATTCCAAACGACATCAAAGAAATTCGAGAGTGATCAACAGTAGATATCGACGACAACCAGCAAGGTGTGTAACAACTCTCCTCAGCTATTGAATTGGCAGAGCGTTTCTCGAAGTTGGGAAGGTAGCTGACAGCATATGCACTAGATGGGGGCCGCAAAGAAGCACGTACCGATTGTGAAGAAGCGTACGTTTGACCCTTTATTGCAATCTTCAGACGACTTTGCGATACCATCCTAGGCCATATCCATGACTCTACTGCACTGCGTAAAATATATGTCACTGATAGATGGGTTTGATTGCAGGCACAAAGCGCTTCAACCGCCACCAAAGCGACACCTACAAATGCGTCGACGCAAACTGGCGGAAACCAAAGGGTATTGACAACCGAGTGAGGAGGCGGTTCAAGGGGCAAGCCGCTATGCCTTCGGTATGTTCAGGTTACTTGCATACACGGCCTACCAGGAGTTTGGGAGGAGCAGCAACCTTTAGCCGAGGAAGGCCTCCAGCCTAGAACAATAGCATGCAGAGATGAAGGGCGACATTGGACAAGCTTGGGTTTAGAGAGATGAAGTGCTGATGGTTTTGCATTGATAGATCGGTTACGGCTCCAACAGAAAAACCCGCCACCTCATGCCCTCTGGCCACAAGGCTTTCCTCGTGCACAACACTGGCGATGTCGACCTCCTACTAATGCACAACAAAACTTTCGCTGCCGAGTAAGCCGCCCTCTCCTCTTCTACATCTATCCGCAGCTGTGCCCCCAGATCCCCATTCAATCCCATTTGAATGCACCTATTCGATCCTTCGCTGCCTCCTTAGCCTCTCTGGATACTTCATACTTGGGAGAAAGTGGTGGGTTTCGACTACTGACTCAGAAACAGGATCGGTCATGCGGTCTCGTCGAGGAAGAGAGTGGATATTGTGGCGAAAGCGAAGGCATTGGGGGTGAAGATTACGAATGCGAAGGCGAGGGTTACGACGGAGGCTTAGCGTGGGAGCACTAGTGGGGAGGGGATTCGTAGTTGCACAGGCATTTAAGCTTGAGATAAGGAATGCAATACCATTTGATCGAGCTGGGAATGACACATCAAAACCTCTAGGAGTATGAGGCCTTGATTTAACAAGGCTTTGTAAATCCACGGAGATTCGATGATCTATTGGGAGAGTGGCGTTCACGAGGTAGGCGCAAGATACACCGTGCTTCAGCGGTTCTTGTTTCCAAGGGTTTTATCCTGGCATAACCCACAGCGACTGGGACGGCTCTATGTAAGGCAGTACCCCTTCCACTTTTCTGGCGCCCCCCATCTCATCACCCTTATCCCCAACGCCACCGTTGACACGCTTCAATCCCTCTTCCGGGCCGCCCTCGACCTTCTCAACAACCATCACCGGATCCATCTCCCCCGTCACCTCCACCGGCCCCACCGCCCCTTCCGGCGGCAACGCCCACGCCGGCAACCCCGTCTCATAACTCCACTTGCCCTCACTATCCGCATATCTCACCGCATGCAGATAAATCCCCAACTCATGCGCTCCGGGATCGCTATACAGCGGCGCATCGCAAACCTCGCACACCTCCCCCGTCATTTTTTCCGCCTTGCGCTTGTTGTACTCGCTCATCATCTCCTCGTGATACGCCATCGCTTCGGCGACTTCTTCCTTACCCATTTTCGAGAGGCGCAAGATGATGTCTTCGTCGGCGTCCGGGAGCGCGTCGAAGGCGCCAAGGGAGGGGCCGAAGACGCGTTGGTTGCAGTAGATGGGGTCGTTGGCGATGGGGTGGGAGAGGTATTGGAGGTGGACGCGGAGTTGGTGTGTGCGGCCTGTGAGGGGGAGGCAGCGCACGGTGGAGTAGCCGGTTTTGGCTTTCCAGGACATGCCGTCGTCGCGAGGTTTTTCGGCTGGGGTATCTGGATCGGCTTGTTCTGGGGCTGAGGGAGAGGAGGCTACGTTGGAGGGGTAGTAGGCGAGGCGTTTGAAAACGGTTTTGGCTTCTTTCCCGCTTGCGCGGGCGCGGTTGAGGCCTAGTTTGGGGGAGATTTGCATGATGGGTTGGTCGCAGATGATGTCCCTTTCTGGGAACTCGCCGATGACACGCGCGATGTATTCTTTTTTCACAGTGCGAGATTGAAGCTGTACGCTGAGTTTCTCGGCGGCTTTCGCGTGCTTGCCGATGAACATAACGCCGCTGGTCAGTCTGTCAAGTCGATTACAGGGCAGAGGGTTCCATTGGTGGCCGCGTTCCGCGCGCATAATCTCAACGACGGAGTTGTAGTTGTAGCGGCCGGCGGGATGGACGGGAACGCCGGCGGGCTTGGTGATGACTATTATGTCGTTGTCTTCGTGGACGATGCCAATAGCTTGGGCGGTCACGGGGGGTTCATGTCTGTGGAGGGTGTGGGAGATGACGTCGCCGTTCTTGACAATGGTTTGGAGAGATGGGACTGGCTGGCCGTTTAGAACAACTTTGCCGCGCTGTATAGCATCTTTCTGGACTATGTCAGGTGAAACGTCGATTCTAGCCACGGGAGACGGCTAACGTAGTATGCATGTGGTCTGTCTCTAAATTCGGTCGCAAAGATATCTAGGAGTTCTCTTCCCCGCCATCGCTCTTTGCAGTACGTATTGTAGGTAAAATGGTAGGGATGGACTTTCCGTAGCCCATCTTCGAGGTAGTAAGGCCGAGGCCATGGGTCACAGGGTGTCGTGACAACTTTCGGAGGAGAGAAAACGTCTGGCTTATCTTCTGGAATTGTCGCATGTTCAATGGTCGTAAGAGCCATGTCGGAAGGTCGGAGATGGCCTTTCCGTACAAGGTACACCAGAACCCGAGGTGAGGGAGCCAGCTGGACGAATCTATTAATGGACTAAGAAGTCTGATAATTATGGTTAGTGGTTAAGAAATTTAATGGGCCATGCAGCGCTAGATTATGATCGACCAGTCCGAACCGCTTCTGCTAAACGCCAGGTACACTTCCGCGCGTGTACGTAGTACTAGACAAAGGATCTAATGCATGCCGAGGCTCCTGGTCCATGTTGTATGTTTTGTTACCGCAACATGACAATGTCGGACTCAGACCCCAGACAGCGGCGGCGCAGCGACTATTGCTTTCATCTTGAATATAGAACCAGATGGTACGTCCACCACGTTAGCAGTATAACCAGGTCCTGATGCCCAGTAGGTCAGATAACGACATGTACGATCACATGAACAATAGCGTCTACTCTTTTCTGTATGTATAATCGAATAAGAACAGTCACGCATGAGTTGATCAAGGCAAAGCTTTGACTCTATTATTAATTCCTACCTGATTGAGCACTGTGGTCTTTATCCCCCAACATCCGCGCAAATCGGGCTGGTCGTCCGTTCAGAGTGTGATTATTTTGGATCCGTTGCTTTTCCCACGGTAGTTGATCTAGCCTTACGTGTCAACAAGCTGGGAAAGTCCAGCGTGACGTATGAGGTCGGAGTATTTGAGCATGGAAAAGAAGATGTCAGAGCCGTTGGGGGCTTTATCCATGTTTTTGTTGATAGAGAGAAGAACATCCCTGCTGCTAATGGTATGTCGAGTGAGGTAAGAAGAGGACTGGAAAAGATATTATGTCATGGGAAGCCGAAGCTATGATTGAAAGATGAGAGTTTCAGCTTGACTACGTGGAGATCTTGACCTTCTATCAGTAAGTGAGTCTCATCGATATATCGTCAGCTTGAGATCGATATTTGTCAAGATTCTTAAGTATGTTGAAATTTTTCATGCACACTGATTGAGTAAAGCAGCAATGCGCAATATAGCTTTCACAGATTCGCCATCTCCAACTTTCAAGACGAATAGAATCAACTCCAAATCTGAATCCGAACGAAACACAGATCTTGGGTGGCCATAATTTTAACCCCAAGCGTTATAAGAACTATGACGCAGCTCGTGTTCAGACCGGCGGTCGTACTGGTACGATTTAACGAGCGCATCTCCAGCGGGTAGTACGGAGCTCATGTTGATAAGATCTATCGGCCAAAAAGTTACGCAAACGGAACTGCTGAAAGTCGATGATGTACTGTTTATCTACGCGAGAAGAGGAGGCAGTAATACATTAGCGGTTTCGATGTATCATTATACCAATGTAATATTACGGATGTGTCGAAAGGTTTAACCCTAACCCCGAAATATCTATCTGTGACGTCAATGAATTGTTTCCTTTGTTTAGCTACATAGATAGAATCGTAAGCAGGATAGAAGATAGGTACATATCGTTATGGACACTGATCCGTGGAACTTTAGGATACGACCAACTGACAATTTTCAAGGAAAGGATAGTTCTTCGCATCAATAACATGGCAGTCGGTGTTGGTATCATCGGCGGTGGTGGGCAATTGCTATTTACCTTCCCTGAGCGTGTTTTAGAGTTAACGACTATGTGTCAGGCATATTTGCCAGAGAAGAGCACTTTGTACGCTCATCTTGATGATCTTGATGCCCCGAGCTGACTTCTGAAAAGCCCGCTGTAGAAGCTTCGGAAGTGCTGACCCTCAAAGCGATTTACTCCCGGTCTTTGAAGTCTGCCCAAAGTCTTTCGATGAATACGTCACATATAGATCTCTACTCTAACGACTCAGGACCTGGGAAAGGCTATCAGGACCTCTTGAATCGTACAGACATTCAGGCAGTCATAATAGCGCAGGTACCGCCTCTACTGTGTATAATACGTTATGCTTACTTCATGTCAGGCTTCCTATTCCCAATCAACCGGAATACATACGTGCTGCGCTCACGGCAGGAAAGCATGTCCTGTCTGAGAAGCCAGTAGCTGAAAACGTCATAGACGCCCAAGAGCTGATAACTTGGTACCACTCTGATATCGACGATAAGAAAGTAATTTGGAGCGTTGCTGAGAATTTCCGCTACCTGAACAGCTTTGACTATGCACGCGAGCAGATCTCCAGACTGGGGCGAGTGCTAGGGTTTACGGTGAAGGTGTATCTCAGACCCGAGCCTGGGGACAAGTATCTTGGTACAAGGTGTTTCCAACAATATAGTGATTACTACTAAAGGCTGTGCAGAAACCGAATGGCGTAAGAAACCCACACATCAAGGAGGCTTTCTGCTTGATGCCGGTGTTCATTTCGCCGCTGGTCTTCGTCTCCTCCTCGGCCCTGAAAACATAATCACTCGTCTATCGGCTTTCACCACACAACTACGAAAAGACCTGCCTCCGGTTGACACCATGGATGCAACCATCAAAACCAGATCTGGAGTAACTGGGACTTTCTCAGTGTCTTTTGGGAGCACACTTACAGGATCTGAATGGATCGTGGCTTGCGAAGTTGGGAGCGTTAGTGTCTCCGATTCAATGGTTACTACAGTTTTTGATGGCAAGGAAGAGAAGAAGGAGGTCAAAGATGAGAGGACGGGTGTGCCGCCTGAGGTGAGGAAGTGGGGACAGTCGTTGGCGAAGGGAACGAGGAATGAGAGGCAAATTCCGGAGGAGGCACTGGCAGATTTGGAATTGGTATGTTGCCGCTGAAGTCTTTTGATGAACGAGATGGTGCTGACGATAAGTAGGTGGAAAATATGCTCAAGAGCGGAGAGAAAGACGGAACGCCACTGGATTGCGCGTTGCAGATATGAAGTTAAGGGTGTCGATTTCCCTCCTGTGATGGAAATTGAAAGCTCAACCGCAGAGGTTACGCTCCATCTGAACATGGGAAACGTCCGTACGTCTATGTTGAAGCATTAAGGCGTCTCCATCTCCATTTATTGACCTTGTTCTTACGGAGTAGCTATTTTGTCGGTCTGAAGAATATCCTTGCAATTGGGTGGCGGGTACAAAAAGGTGGCTGGGAAATCTGCGTTTACATCACCCGCTTCCCTCTCGTCAACCAAGTCACTAATTTTCGCGTTTTGAGTACGTATCTTCCGTTCTGCCAAAGTAACAATCTCCATCCCCATTCTTCCTATTTCCAGCTCTCCATCCACTCTCCTACCATGCCCACGCCTTCCACCGTCTATATCGTTTCGCTTGAGCACAATCCTATGAACCACGAGGGAACATCATCTTTCACCGTCGAAAAAGCCTTTAGAAGTCTCCGCAATGCCAACGAATATGCCAAGCAGCTCATTCGGGAGACCCATCCGGACGCAGGAGAATGGGACGATTATGAGGAGTCTTTGTATGATGGAATGCTCAGGATAAGCGCAGGGAATTTATGTGGAGACCAGGCATACGTGGAAGTAGTTGAACTTGATGTGGAGGATGAAGAGGTCATTGACTGACTGGCCTCATTTGAGTACTCGAGAAGCTGTAAACGTCGACCTTCGCCAAACTGGCAAACGTTAGGCGAAAGGGATCGAATGGAACCTTTTCAGCCTAAAGGGGACCAACTGCCTCAATACCGGGTTTGAGTTCGGCACATGTATCTTTAACTATAAGACTCCGACCAATCATGTTCTCAGACCGCCAAACGACCGCGTCTCTCTCTCATGTGTGGAACACAGACAAAAGCCATCTAGCAGTATGACAGACTGTTGACCTAAAGCTTTAATCGATTCTCCCGATAAGTGATTCGAGCGGGATTATAGGATGCTTTGTCATGCATGATGAGCTTTTACTATTTCGAAGAAATCAACAATTTGCTTTGTCCCATTTCATGTTTCTTTCATGTTCTTCCATAATATGTAATGCCATTCATCATGCACGCGAGAGTAACTGCTATGTGGGAAAGACTACAAAGGAAGACTTGGAAACAACAATGCCTACTATTGCATTATTTCCCGATCCTTTCAGCCTGTCAAAATATCATTGTTGCATTGAGGCAGAAAATCAGTATATCAGAGGCCGTGAACATTATTGTTTACTCTCATCATTCCACAACCACACCCTCAGACCAATCAAACAAGACATCAACCTATCCGTTCCACCAAATACCACAGCAACTCCACAAATCTATAAAATCCATCTACCTTTTCAATCCACCAAAATCCGACCCACCAGATAACAACATGCACTTCCAACCCCTCACCCTCCTCACCCTTCTGAGCGCCGGCGCTCTCGCCCTCCCCACCACCCTCAACGTCACCCTCAGCATCACCCCCCGCGACACCAACGCCGCCACCATCGGCACCTTCACCACCAAAGGCTGCCAAGGCCCCTCCCCCAACCTCAAAACCGAGTCCCCCAACGGCGACTGCATCTCCATCTCCACCGCCGGCGTGCCCTTTGTGGGTATCCACTGGGGCACGCTGGGGGCGCAGGGCGACGGCATTGGGATCACGGCGTTCAAGAGCAACGACTGCAGTGGCAAGTATTGGGCCATGATGATGAAGGGCAAGCCGGATGATTGCATCGAGTTGATGGGGGATACGTGGGGGAGTGTGAAGATTAGGCATGAGAAGGATGGGAAGGCGCAGGGGCCGTGGATTCATAATTCGTAGGGGGGGGGGTAGTTGTGAGTTGGCTGTTTTTTTTTTCTTAGGCAGAGTTCTTTTTGTTATGAGGGGTTTTGTGAGTTGGCTGGTTTTTCCTTGGATAAAAGTTCGTGGAATGGGTCTTTGTGTTATGAGGGGTTTTGTAATTTTTCTTTCCGTCGAAAATCTTCTAGTTCAGGAAGGAGATCGAAAGCTCGGGTGGGTATATTATCTGCTCCCACTCTATTCGCATTTTTTACTCTGCTTTCAATATCCTCTTCTCCCTTATATCTCTCAATCTCACTGTTTCCGTCACTTCACCCTAGCTCATCCAACATCTCACCCCATCTTCCATTCAGGTTCTATATATCCCTCCCCTCCTCCTACATCCCCCCCCCTTTCATCACACCCCCATCCCCATCTGCCCCCCACCTCCCATCCCCAAACCGCATCTCCGCACCGTCCCATCCAACAACACCCCACCCTTCCATCACAAATGCAAGACAAAGACTCAAAACCCCAAGCCTCTTGAGCTTCGCCACTTGCGATCCCCAAAAGCAATCTCGATTACAGTGGTACCATCTATGAATGGAATCCGAGGAAAGAAGCACGTTTTTGTAGAATGAGACAAGGGTCGTAGTGTCGATTTGGAGATCTTGTCTCTTGGTATGTAGGCGATGCTACGAGGAAAAACTAGACCGGAATATCTCCGCGCGACCAGAATTGAAAGTCGTTGCAGTGAGCACTCACACACCATCATCTCTCACTCCTGCCACAACTCCCGGCCCTTTCCCTTCGACTGCATTTCCATATCCACGCAACCTCGCCCCAAAAACTAATCAGACCAAAGCACAACCAAAAAAAATCCATACATCCCTCAACCACCGCATACAGAGAGCATCACCGCATATAAATATCCTGAAACGAATAAGACACCCATCCACCAACCTAGTGGGAGTACCAGCGAGCGCTGAGATTCGTTCCACGCGTGTTTTCTGGGGCTTCGAAAGGCTTTCGGTCCGGCTCTAGATACTCTCGATTTTGGTTACTTCGTTTTTGTCCGAAAGGTTTGTGAGGGTTTGGGATAATGCAGTGATAATGAGATTTTTTACTAAGCTCATGCCAAGGGAAAAAGTCTTTGTTGCAAGATTGTTGTCGCGCCGGCGGATACATTTCCCTGATGATTTGTTCCCACGTACGTCTCGTGTAACTTGCGAGGCGTTGGAGATATTTTCCCGTTGTAGATGTTTTCTATTTGGAAAGGAGGCGAAGGATTAGGGAGAGGGCGGAGGGAGTTAAGTGGGATACATGGCCCTGAAGGTTGGCGATTAAGGGTTTGAAATCAATCGGGGAACCGGGCTGAATACCACTGGGATTCAGTAAGTTAAAAAGGGATATTGAGTGATCTGAGATGTTTTTGAGTAATGGGAGGTGCCGAAAAAAAAGGTTGATGAGGATGGGTTGAGGCGTGGTACTGGGGTGGGTGCAGTGGCTCTTTTGGGAAACAAGAAGTGCTGATGAAGAGAGAAAGCAAAAGAAAGGGGCCGAATAAAATAATTGGATTCGAGAAGGTTGAGAAGTTAGATGTCGTCAAAAATTATCTTTATGACCAAAGGTACAGAAGAATTCATGATTTCCCATGGTGGTCCCAGTCGTAAGAGTCAGCTGTCATGGCCCTTAAACGCATCGGACAAGCACCGGCCCACCCATATCAGGTAGCCATAAATCTGTTTTGCCAATGACCATAATGCGCCAGAATAGCAATCTACCCAGCCCATCAGCCCTAGACGCCACGCCAATCCAAGGCTAGAGAATCGTAATAGTGCCATCATCAACCGTTACCACCTGCGTAGACGAATCATACCATCATCTTCTTAATCACCATAACGCCCAGCCCTGCTACGAGTCCTACAATCGCCTTGTCGATCCAACCAGGGACGGCTTCAGGCGTGGAAATCTGCGTTGTAGGCGTTGGTTGTGGTTGGCGAGGTTGTGGTTGCAGAGGCTGTGAGAACAGTGTATTCGTGGTTGAAGGCAAGGAGGCTTGAAGCGAGGGATTCGGTGGAAGGGCTGATGACGAAGAGGATATCGAAGTGGCGGTGAAGGACGGAACCTTACTGGACGCAGGAATTGGATTCTCCCTTGTCGCCATCGGTTTGCTTCCCTGTGCCTCTTTCCCCATCTCGTCCTTAAAGCCAAGCTTCAATTCTTCCGGGATCGCCTCCTGTTTCCTCTCCCCGTTCTCCTCCTTCCCAGCTTCATCCTCTTGCTCCTTCATAATCTCCTCATTACTCCTCCCCCCACATCCCTGACACCTCCACCCCCTACTCTCACCGGCCAATCTTCTCCTCTCTGCCTCTCCCATCTCCATTCCCCCCACCTGCCCCTTGGCTCCTCCCTCCATAAACGCCCGAAGCGCCCAAAGGGCCGTCCGAATCCCCCACGCAGGCTGCCACGTCTCCTCGTGATGCCCACTTATTGACAGACAAATTTCTCTGTTCACCTCAAAGCGTCCGCTTGGTGTAAGGAAACGGAATGACGGAGGGCGCAAAGGATAGCTAGGGGGCAGGATGATGCGGCCGTGGTACATGCCACGCTCGTAGGGCGTTGAAGGGGGCCCAGCAATGGAAAAGTGCCATTCGAAGAGATTGGACTCGAGAGGAGAAGCGTGGAGGGTGGGGTCTGGGTTGGAGCGTAGTTCGTGGGCTTCTTTGAGTATGCGCTTGATGGTGGGGGATTTGGTATTGAAGGTTGGGAGGGACATTTTCTAGTAAGTTGTGGTCGTTGAGGTGATGGACGGATGAGAGAAACTGGAGATGTGTTATATCCACAGTTGGGTGGGTAGTAGCTTTATGTGAGAGTTGTAGAATTGCTCCGTGACGTGTCGACTTCGAGGGCGGCGCAGTTGAATGTCAGAGACCTTGCTTGAAGCTTACTGTAGAGCGATACCGAGGTACGGTGGGCGGCTCTGACGCTATGGGAAATTCCGTAACCCTACCTCGCTTACCATTTTCGAACGCGTGTTCATCGCAGCCCATTATTGTCCAAATGTTTCACGGGAACACTTGAATCGAAAGGGCTTTTTCTGTAATTACTTCGGTTGTGTACGCAATGCTCAAACACATTACGTCTCCCCCGTCCAGTCTACTGTACATTCGATTCACAGGGGTATCATCGCTAGAAATCCCAAACAGAATAGTCGAAGCTGCCGACGCGTGCACTCAATGAAGCCTTCCAGATCAGACCAGTTACGCCATTCGCAATGCATCAGTTTCCTTCAATGTTCACATTCGTGTGGCCTTCTGGCTCGACCCTGGCATCTTCTTTCCTCTCCCCAGTATCCATACACAACCACCACCACTCCTCTACCATGAACCCCTTGCCAACTGTTTTTGCCGCCTTTGCAAGTACCATCCACTCCAGCACCGTTTCCAACTCCCACGCCTCCAGAGACGGCCTCATGCTTTTCGCCATCTCTTTCGCACCAATGCCTGGTCGCAAAGCTACAACGGCCATCGTAGCTGCAAGCACCAGATCCCACACTGCAGGCATGAGTGTGTCGTGGATGTCATACCACAAGGGGATCTTAGACACTGGAATTCCGAGATGCTGCGATGGTGGTGGGGGGAGAGGTAAGAGAGGGTTGCCTGCGATGTACGCGTCTTTTCGTCGGACTTCGCAAGTGAAATTGAGGCGCGATTTATCCATTTTTCTAGTTTCGTATCCCCCATCTGTTAGTCCAAACTTGTTCATCGGTGGGTTCTTCGGCCTGACTTCGATGCGACCATGAGCTTGCATGTTCAATACAGCAAGTACAATGCCATCATTAGCACTTGGGGCAAATTCAACTGCGCCTTTTTCTTCCAAGTCTTTATCCAACTGGCGCTTGTATGCCGCGGCACAGAGATAACGTTCTGCATCTAGGTTTTTCTTTAGGCGATCAAGAACATGCTGGGAGATGTTGTAATTCCGGCCTGGGATAAGCCGCCCCTTGTTCTGTTGAGAGAGAATACGAGATGCCATTAAGTCCTTCAAAGCGAGCTCAATAGTGGCTTCATTGAACGTAAGTAGCTTTGCTCTTGCTACTTCCGGGTTATAGTTCGCTTCTGGAGTCATAATGTTAGCACGTATCCACGACTTTGCCACCACGAATTGCTCTGGTTCTTGGGCGCTTGTAGAACTGCGCTTTTCTACTGCTGAATAGACGTAAGACTGTTTGATCAAATTGTTTGTCCGCAGTAGAAGAGCCTGGGCTGCATCCGTCTCATAAAAGGCGTGCATATTGTGCTCGTGGGTCTTTTTCATGACGAATCGATCATCGAATTTGATGCGCTCTGCAGGTAAGTCTGGCAAATTCTTTGATGGAGCTTCGATATTTTCCATCGTCCAATCGACTAGCCAAGCCCAGTCGTAATTTTCCAAGTCTTCGTAATCGATGGGGGGGGCCAATCCCTCTTCGTATGCTTGTGCAAACATATCCTGGAACTCGATGTATAGTCTCTCATATTCGAACCGATACTTGTTCAGAACAGCGTTCCACCGATTCTGTATCCACATTTGATCAAACTCTGGAAACAATCGAGCTACTAACACCCAATCGATGTGCCGTTCAACTCCTCCGGTCAAAGTTCGAATGACAAGGGTAGCAAAGATTAGCCGTTTCTCGCCTTGTTCTCCAAGGCCTTGGAGCGTTTGCGGTCCACGTATCCGTCGGAATTTTGTAGGTCTACCATCCGCACCGAACTTGCCAGGAGCTGCCTTTGAGGATTCAGACAGTCGGTGCCCTTGGCCTTCTGGAAGGGATGTAAGACGACGAGACATGAATTTCTCCTTCGGTTCTTTTTGCCGCTTGCGCTTTGCTGGCGATGTGGCTACTGCACTCGCAGCAGGCACCACTGGTGCTGCTCGTCTCGTGCCCTTCGAAGGAATCTTTTGGTCAACCTTAGCTATAGGAGCAATGGACGGAGTGAACGGTTTGTAGAGAATGCGGCCGTTGACTTCAGAAAAAGATACCTTCACAGCCTTATCCATATCGATAAAATCATTAGTTGATAGCCTATGAGGATGGTGGAATATGAAATTAACGAAAGACTGGTTCGCAAAAGCGGCGTGACCGGAGCCCTCCGTTTCCAGCTCCCAGAGAAGCATTGCGTCGACTTCGGCTTCGAATGCTGTTGCATTCTGAGCTTGTCGAGGATTGGGCCAGTCTATGTAGGGCTGATTGGATAAGCCCCAATTGGAATAGACCTGGTCAGCCTTGGAAGTTGCTTGTTGAGCAATGGTCTGCGTTCTTCTGCCTCGGTCTTTAGGTACTCTGAATATGGTTGAAAAGGTACCAGTTGATGGATGGAAGAGATGGTCTGGGTCCATAATGGTGGATATCTGCTGATGTGCATACCATAGATCAATGCTTAGCGTTCCAGAAGTCTTCATTGCATACATCACTTTGACCCTGGATACTCTGGCAGAAGCGGAGCTAACCAGATCATGTGGCAGTTCAGGAGACTGCAATTGTTTATTTTTCTTGCGTTTAATTGCAACAGGCTTGCTGATAGGTTGAGTATGCGCAGCTGTAGATGGTAGATATTGCTTGTACCTATACTTCCGGATCGGTCGTAGATACGGCTGTGTATGGGCTGCTATCGAGGGGAGATACGGCTTGGTCCGCTTCTTATACGGTGCTTTCCTACTTAGCACTGTCCTTGCTTCTTTGCTTGGTGCAACGCTGGGAGTTTGTCTAGTCATTTTAGGCAGGCCAGGTTGAGGCGACTGAGCCTCAATTGAGAAGACGCTCGGGAACAATGTCTCTTGCCGCCAGGCTCTAGTTGATTCGGCCTTAGCAGCTGTGCTTTCTCCGAGATTGACTTCAGGTCCGGCCTCATCGTATGAGTGTACTTCTGATAGGATGACTTGGGGTTGGACAGGCTCGGATAAAAGATTTAGATAGCTTGCACGAAACTCTGCTTCGGCGGCACGTTCAATCTGCCGTTGAGGAACATGGTGACCGGAGTTATGGCTAGTGTCGAATCCTGAACGAGGTTTTCTGATGCTTGCAAGTCGTTGGACCTTTCGTACTGGTGGCTCTAGAGCCGGATCCAGATCAGGACGCCGAACAAATCCACGATTGCTGTCTGGCAAAGCACTGACATGCAGTGAATGATCTTGGGCGGGACTGATCCCAAGCTGGTCGTTATTGAGATTTTCGGCAGTAGAAGTAGGCCCTCCGGATCCTTCCCCAAGCTCGGATGTCTTTCTACGCCTTGGCATGGGGCCCCTTGGGTTTCTCACAGCTTCGATGCGCTGGACGTACTGAGGCTTATGTTGCAACTGAACACGGGCTTCATGATCAATCTCGAGATGCGGGAAAGTTCTGTTAGTCCCATAAACCTGAGGATTGGAGAATCTATTTCGAACATCCTCAGAGACTTCTGCTTCGTTAGGGACATAGGGTCTGGGATAAAGCTCAATGATCTTTTGTTGAACCTTCTTCACCTTGGGATCATTAGGACTGATCTCTCGTACTGCCATCATCGGCTTCGTCACCGTGAGCCCTTTTTTGTCCTTGAAACTGAAGTACAACTGTCGAAGCTTGCCAGAAGCATACAATGATTTGCAAGCAGCTGTCACTGTACTCTTCTCAGGCATCCCTGGCCTGCCCTCTTTCTGCCATGCGTAGGCGAAAGGGTATACGAGCTCTCTGTCGCTTGGAAAAACACCTCCACATTTCTGCACGATGTCCATAACAATTTTTCTCCGTAAGAATCCCACGGATCCTCCTGTCAAACTTAATTTAGGCGTCACTTTTGTCCGAGACCTCCTTTTTATCTCGACAGTGTCTTGGATACTGTCATCAGGCGAGGAATCAGCAAGATGATCGTCAGCTCGCAACGAATACACTGTAAGACCGTCTTCCGAGGGTATCTGGTTGATGGATAGTCTGTTGTCCTTATATGAGCCTGACGCGGTCCGGGTAGCTTCAGGTGGCCCGATTTTGTTTCCTTGAAACTCCTTACCACTTTCCAGCGTACACCCATCAACAGATCCTCCAAAAGATAATGGTCTGGGCCGCTGCGAGGAAGAAGATCGCTCGGGAATTACATTCAAAGGTTCAATTTCATTGCTTGCTAAGCCCTCGTTCATGCAAACCGAATCATCTGGGACAACTTCATGTACAAGATCGAGCGGTCGCTTTATACCTAAAGACTTTAGTAATGTGGAAATTGTCTGGTTTTTTGGATCTATTGGAACAGATTCTTGGACACTCTGAAGGCTGGTAGGCCTAACTGTCTCATCTGTACTCGGAGAAGTTGGACCGAATGAAGGGCGTACATGAAGTTTTACCAACAACGTCCTTCGTTCTTGCTTCTCCATGAAATGCGGATCGTGCCCGGATGCATATGTAGGATCAGTCCGTCCGGCCAAAGATGCATGTGCTGGGGATGGAACAGATTCTCCCACTCCAGAATGACCATAGTCCAGTTGACTTGGGGTCGGCGTAAAGGAAAAACTGGCTCTGGTTCGTGCCTTGCAGCCTTCACTTGTAGAAATCTGTAGAGCTCGTCCGGAACTTGATGTGTCTTTCTGAAACCAGCTGAATTCGCCCAAGCGTTGCGACTTAAAAATTGCGAATTGACTTTTTCTAGGCCCATTCCCGCCCTTACGGTAGACCACAGACCTACTGCCAATGAAGATACCATCTTTCGGTCTCTTGATTTCGTTGACCTGTTTTCTATAATTCCTCATTTCAGATTCTGTTCTGCTGCCTAGAAGTCTATTCTTCGATGACTCTGGACTAGTAGCTTGAGTCAGGCTTTCCAAAAAATGACCTCCTAATGGTCCACGCGACTTATTTTGCATACCAATATTACCCCGAAATAAGCTTTCTTGGACGTGAGAAAGGTTTTGGGTATGTGCCGCAATGGAAGGTAAGTATTGACGATTAGCCCGCTTATTGAATTCATGAGATTCGACTCCTGACCGTTTCCTTTTGAGGCCCGAACGACCGGTTGAAACATTATCCAAAGCAACGTCCCCAATTCCTTTAGCAGGCAGCCCTCGGTTGCGTTTCTGCCACGTTGGCAAATCGCATCCGCTGAGATCATAAGGCGTACCTTGAGAGCGCGTGGGATCATTAATAGCCGAAAGATCTAGTGAGCCCTTACGCTTATTACTCTCAGCGCTTCCAATCGGCTTCTGTTTGAATTGCGGGGTTGTGGTGCTCTGGGCTAACGCAGGTGAGTGCAAAACCGGCTGGGTATGGGCAACCACAGAGGGGTGGTAGGTAAAGTCGATGGATATACGGCGTGTGCGTGATGAGTACGGTGTCTTCTTAGGTGGAGGCTCGAGATGTATGGTCGGAGTTGAGGGTGGCTGCGGCATTACAAGTTGTGAATGCGCAACAATTGATGGCAGATATTCGGCGATGAGCGCATTCTTTTTACCACTGGGTCGCCGGCCTTTTTTGGTAACTTCGAGAGAGTTCATTTTGGTCTTTTCAACCATTTCGGCAACCACTTCCGCTGGTAGAACTGCTTTGTTCTCTCTGTCTCCGGACATGTTCGCTCGAATGTGTACCGCTTTAGCGGCTAGTGAAGGTGGTAATCCTAATTGTGTATGCTCAACGGCTACCTCATGAAGGACTCTATCAAGCGCGCTAGTCTGATCTTCCCCTGCATCAACACGTCTGTCGATCTCTTTTTCAATCTTGAGCACATCATACTTGACAGCTGCCTTCTGTAAACGGGTGAATTTATGGATTTCCTGAGGGGTCATCGTATCCATATTGGACGGTAAGCCTGTCCTTGGCACTTTGCGTGGCCGGCCGCGGGGTTTGAATGACAATTTCTGCGCTGTGCTCTCTTTCGGCTCCTTTAGAGTATGGGGGCCACGGCGCACACGAGGTTGAGTTTCTTGCAGGACCACTGAAATCGTTTTAGCAATATATCCAGAGACCTCCAATGCTCCCTACATACCATAAGTGCCATCATCCAGCTTTTTCGGGATAAGATCCAAGCTAGTCAGATGTAGAGCCTTGGCCTTGACCGCAAGAGCGCATTCGGAAGGCGTCGCATTATTGTGGTGTCCTTGAAACAAAGTTGCATGCAGCTTGGGGAACCCATATTCGTCCAAGTCAGGCTCAGCGTTGGCTGCTAGGAAAGAATTTTTGCCCTTTTTCCTGTTCTCTGAAATTGTCTCAACTGCCTCCCATGACGCTTTGCCGCTATCTACTAAAACTCTGAAGCTTTCGTAAGAATAATGAACGTAGTGGGAGACGGTCTTGTTCGTAGCAGTATCTCTGATAATTGCCAGATGGCGAAGATGCGGAGGCTGCGAAACCTGCCACTGATTTACGAGCTTTCCGAGCTGATACTCTAAAGGTCTTCTGACCAAATCCCCAAGAGCAAAGCGTTTGATATCCTGAGCAGCCGTGAGTAAGAATCGTACGGGAAACATGTAGAGCTTGAACGAACCATGCTGCTCATGCCCTGAGTACCTGTATTGTCAATAAGGTTGAATAAAAAGTTGTTCAAGCACTGATCTCCACCCCATTGGGCTATGGGTCTTCCAACTTCTCGTAGATCCTTGACCGGTGCACCGGTTTCGTCATTCCTTAGGGACGGCATTCCTTCTAGGTCGTCGTCTTCGTCCACTTCGCCGTCCGCGTCTAGATCCTCATCTTCTCCCAGGGTCGTTGTGTTCGGCAGCCCACGATGAGGGGAGAGGAATAACTGCCACTCCTTTTCGTCCGGTTCACGAATCAATTTAATACATCGGAAGTATAATGAAGCGGTTATATTAGAATTCGCTTGGGCCCTGATTTGTTTAACGCAACCTAGAGCCTCGAGTCGTCGTAATGTCCTTGCTAGGACTTTCATTGGCCATCGAAGGCCCCAGACGCCCTATGTAGCTCTTAGTCGAGACCCTAGCCTCACACGCACGGTATGCATACCAATTTTCTTTTTAAGTCCATTGTGGTAATAATTTCTAGATCTCTCAGATTGTCAAAGATGCCATGTGTTAACGTAAGCAAGTCGAGAACGCTATCTTTTTGAAGGTGGGACGAGGATGACCCTTCGGTGGACGTTGAGGCGCCCTCAATGATAAAGGGGGCGGTTACGAATCTTTTCAGCATACAAAGGCTCGTCCTGCTCCCGCAAACTAAGACAGGTCTCTTTTCAATGTATCCGTTCGTTTGAAGGCGATCGGTTCGTTTGGGGAGAGACCGCTTATCTTGACCGCTGACGGCGACAAGCTCTGGCTGTAAAATACCTTTGGGCCCTCGTGCCGCTATGATTGAAAGGCACGCAAAATCCATAGCGGGGACTTTGCTGTGGTCGGGTGCATGGCCTGCTGTCACTTGCCACATGCGGGCCTCGCTGCCATAAAGCCGGAGACCGTTCGAACGTTTCGGTTCTTCTCGGCTCTTTGGTTTCGTTGACGTGCCATTTGACCCTTTCTTCACTGGAATGGAAAGTTTATTCGTCGGGCTACCCAGACAAGTCTGGGTATCGCGAGAGCTTGATGTGGCTACATTGTGGCCTAGGACTGGGCCGTCGTCCACTGGTTGCTTTGAGCGCTCAACGGTTGGATTCGTGGAGTTCAATGCTTCCACCTCGGACAAGCTCAACTCGTTACCCTCCCTGTTCTTGCCAACCCGGATTTCGGGATGACGTGTTAGCCATCGCCAGACCTGCTCCTGGAATGCCCGGTCGATGGTAACGGTTTCACAATTGGGTTCGCCGTCATCGCTGCATGTGGTCGTGTTGTTATTTGATTGCGATTGCTTTCCGTAGTAATTTACGATATGTTGGACACAATCGGATGGTAAAATTCCTTGTAACAATTAGTATCAACCACAGAAAAAATATTGCGATCTGCACGCTCGGAGCAGGAGCACGAGAGCTGGTGTTGTCCTGTAATTGTGCTTGAGTCCAGTGCTGAGGTCAAGGCACATCCAACCTTAAGATATGGAAGGAAAAGCTCTGCAGCGTTCCTTGTTGTGTAAACTGGCGAGACGCGAGATAATGACCATTATAGCTTCGAAGTTGTCGGATTTGTGATGAGAGATCAAAAACTATCTCACCTTCTTCGCCACGGAGTGCGACCTCGTCGACCAAATGCCGAATCAAATCATCCAAACTTTTCACCATCTTCCCATCTCACCATATTTTTATCCCAGCAGAGGGCGTGTCAAAAGCCTCGAATATGTTGTGGTCGCCGTGTCTCGAACGCAAACGATGTTGATTTGGTGGGGGTTTTGGCAGAGTGGTAAAGTGGAGCTAACTTTCGTCGAACTCGCTAAAACGGCGCTAAGCCTGGCTGATGACGAGGACTGCGTTCATCTCCAGGGTTTTATTACAGTATCATTACAGTATTATTCTGCTAAGTGGCGATGCAAGTTCTATAAGATGATACCTTATCGTATTCACCCGTAGTCTTTCTCCCAGAACTTACTAAGTAATCCAAGGCACCTTGAATATCACTAAATGCCTGGCCACAAGGGCATGTACTGAAAGCCTTCAATTCCATCTTCGCTGTGTGGCGCCTTCTAAATTATCAACGTTCAACAAGTCTATCCCTTCTTTAACTAGCACGTCCCAAATATGGTTCCTCAATGTTATCGGCCAAGAAGGTAAGTCCCAGTATCTTGCTTTGAGGCCGTTCTCGTGAGCGCCCGCAATCTGTCCCTTGATCAAGCTCATTTGTTGATTTGTCAATTGGCCTTGCCATGGGTACCCAATTGCGTCGGCAAAAGAAGTGCTAGCGTAGTAGGAATTCGAGGTGTTATAGAGATCCTGATCTAACGGAGGCCTTATTTTCGAGCTCGAGTTAGCCGGAAGCTGTTGTTCTCTTGGGTTTTCCCACATCTGATCTAACGGGGCGTCAAAGAAAACATCAAGATGCGGATTTGTGGACTTTGAAGAAGCTAGCTCGAACGGGGTATTGCCTGTACCAACAACTGTAATGGGGCCGTGGACTATTCCATCAACATCATTGTAATGGGTGAGGTAGTTCCGAGAGCGCAGAGGTTCTAGTGCAGAAATAACATTCCTCCAGAGATCGGAGCCAGATGTTTTGAAATCTATCAAGAGTACAAGCGACTGCTCAGGAGTGGTATCAAAGACCCCGTCGAGACTAGTGTTCCCATTGGGGTGGAATGAGGTAGTGGGGTTCTGGTGTGATAGAATATCAAGAAGAGGGTTTATGTAAAGACTGGCAAGAGTACGCTCAATTGTGAGACTTGCTCGAGAATGGCCGACATACAGTTCGTCGTCTATAAGCCAGACATCGGCTTCGACACTCATACATCCTGCCTCAATTGCAGAATACAGTGGGACCCGTCGCCAATAGTCGTTGTGAGAATGGCACTGTATGGGTATAATGCCTCGAGAGAAATCTGTTGGCCATGAAGATAGCTCTTCACCAATCTGTCCTGGTTTGCCCCACTGTCTTAGGATACGACGGATACCATCTGAGGGAAATGATGGTGCTAAACCAATTAACAAATTCAGTAGTTGGAGTACGCCACTGATTGGCTGTTAGTAATATTAGCGAGAATACAAAGCAGCTCTGGAGATCTTACAATAATGCAAATATCCAGAACCCAACAGACGTGCACTTGCGTAAGGGCGTCTGTCTTCCGGAAGTTTTCTTTCCGCATTGAGCGCAAGACACTGCCTCAGAACGTAACGTACATCCTCTCCGTCCTCTACCCAACAAATTGTTTTTCAGTCTCCTCCATAAGGGCACCTCTTCTGTTCTCACCTCCCCAAACTCGAAGTTATGGTGTAGGAGATGCTCTGAAGCTGAAGAGGTAAATGGTGATTCCTCGTTTTCATTATCATCCGCTAGTGGAATACCCACCACGACCGACTCCTTATATACCATTGATCAGATTCCCTGCAGTATCAGAGCATGATGAGCACAACCGCTTAATTGGAAGGAATATAGGACTGAGCTCTATTGCCGAGGAGAGTCCAGCTCCACTCAATGTCATGCGTAGAGTAAAAACCGACGGAGTTCGAAGGCATCACAGCTAGGGTGCGAAATGTATTAAACATGTTTATTGCCTAACCAAATTAGGTTAGTCAAAAACGTGTTTTAAACACGTTTATTGAAGCATGTTTTAAACACAGGGGTATATATAAATAGCATCAATTAGTT
>JAABUO010001949.1_pt1 | contig 25801 bp, 27 predicted proteins | sample 5559291 | NCBI WGS metagenome assembly JAABUO01 (sample SAMN10711878, study PRJNA513372) | rock metagenome | isolation source: Antarctica rocks | place: Antarctica: Victoria Land, Finger Mt sud
ACCGTCTCCACCATCCCCACCATCCCCACCCATCCATCCCCACCCAAACCAACCAAAAACTAAGATCCGAACTCAACTCACCCAAAAACAGTCTAATTCTAACTCTAATTCTTTGCTTTTGTATGGGGGGGTTGGATGGGCTCCACTGTTGAAGAAGGTGGGGGGGAGGGATGGAGATGGTGGAGATGGTGGAGATGGTGGAGATGGGGGATGGGGGATGGGGGATGGGGGATGGGGGATGGTGGATGGTGGATGGGGAATGGGGGAATGGGGATGGAGATGGGGATGGTGGATGGTGGAGATGGTGGAGATGGTGAGATGGTGGAATGGGGAGATGGGGAATGGGGGATGGGGGATGGTGGATGGTGGAGATGGTGGAGATGGGAGAGAGGTAGAGGGAGAGGTAGAGGTAGAGAGAGGTAGAGGTAGAGGTAGAGGTAGAGAGAGGGAGAGAGGTAGAGAGGTAGATAGGGCAGATAAGGAAAGGAAAGAAAGGGAAAGGGAAAGGGAAAGGGAAAGGGAAAGGGAAAGGGAAAAGGAAAAGGATAGGACGGACCTCCATCCCACACACACACACAAACCTTTTTGTCAATTCATTCAGGAAACAACTTTATTCTTTTCGTTTCAAATCATACAACCCTCACTACTCGGCAAGCTCCTCGTAGGTGATGTGTGGGGGGGGAGATGGGGAGATGGTGGAGATGGGGATTGCTTTTCGTGAGAGCTACTTCCCTGTATAAAGTGTTTGAAAAGCATCAATGCTCACTACCACATCAACCCCCGCCCGCCCCCACCCCAACCCCCACGCCCACCCCACCATCAATCACCTCCACAGCTTAAACCCCCCCGGCACCCTGGTCTGAAACACCCGCCTACGATCATACTTCGCACTCGCCCTCCTCAGTCTCTCCACACTCTCCTCCCCATAACTGCCAATGGGGTCCTGGCTCGGGTCCGCGTAGTTGAGGTACTGGAACTTGTGCAGCAGGTTCATGGCGCGGGCTTGGTTGTTGATGGCGCTGAGGAGGGCTTGTGCGGTTTGTGAGACGGGAGGGTTGGAGGCGGGGGTGGGCCAGAGGGCGGCGAGGAGGAGGACTGTGGGGGGTTTTAGTTGGGGGGTGAGGGGATAGTGGGTTGGGGGTAGAGGGTAGAGGGGAAATTGGGGGTTATAGAGGAGGTTCTTGGGGACTTACTAACGGCGTTTCCATCTTTGGGGGAGGTACCGAGGGAGTTTCCGCCTTTTAAACTCCCGTGTTCCGTTACTAGGGTCGGTAGCGGCTCAAAGGCAATACTCCAGACGACGCCGCCGGGGGGGTTGAAATCGTAGAGCGTGGCGTTGCAGATGTCGAAGATTTTGCTGAGAAGGGGTGCCGAGACGCCGTAGGTGCCGGTGTAGAAGAGCCAGTTTCTAGTATTGGTGAGTGGTTTGCTGGTCTTGGTGGATATGGTTGGTGACTTAGGGGATGTTGGTGGTTTGAGTTGGCGGGGAGGTGCACAAGGAGGGAAGAATGCGAGCAAGATTCCAACGAAACGGAGATCATATGAAAGTAGCACTTACAATGGGGGAGTCGGTTTCTCGGCAGCCAGTACACTTAGATTGGTGAATTTCGAGCTATTGACAATACTGGGAATCGCCTTCAACTCCTCGAAAACCGGCGGGTTCAGGACAGGCTTTGTATAAATCGCGGCACTGCTAGTAATCCACGCCTTGCTCGTAGAGTTGAACACTAGACTCGTAACTATAGATGCGTAAGGGTCGTATTCAGGTGCCCCGGCAATGTTAGCGAAAGCTCTGAAAACAGCTTCTCGGTTCGAAATTTTCTGGACAAAGCTGCCGGCGGAGATCTGTCCTTGCGGAAAGGGGGTGAAATCGATGCGAGTTACGACGCCAAAATTGTTTGCTCCGCCTTTTAGAGCGCGGAAGAGGTCGCGTCGTGAGGTAGCGTTGACGTTGGCAAGCTCTCCGGACGCGAGGACAATCTGAAATGTGAGCAGAAAACCCTGGAATAAGACTGGGCTTTAGAAGTACTTCGAAATTAACGACGGTATCGCATGTGAAGCCTATTCGTGGCGCAAAATAAGAAATCCCACCACCGAGTGTCAAGCCACCAACTCCCACCGCTCCATTTCGAGCACCAGCGACCGACAGGCCTAGAGTATCCAGATACAGGTAGACGTCTAACCACGATGCTCCTGCTCCAACACTGGCTACGGTACGATTAGCATTGACTGCTACAGACTTCAGTTTGGTCATGTCAATTGTGACACCCTCGTTGATGTTTGCAAACCCAGCTGCTGGCGCATGACTTTGCCCTTTGATGGCAAAGTGGCAGCTTTCGAGGCCGGAAATGATCGAGACAGCCGCAGAAACGTCCTGAGGGGTTTCTGGAGTGAGGATGCATGCTGGAGCAAGGCTGGCTTCTTGTAGAGACCAATATGACCCTTGCGTCGCCAAATACGTAGAATTGCCGGGAAACGATAACCTCGAGCCTAAAGTATTGGCAAGTCGCTCACACTAAGCAAGAAAGTGATTGATGAGTAACCGACCAGGGACAGAGAAAAAAGGCGCGCAAGAAGTCATGGATAGCATTTGCAGAAGAGACTGGAGATTACACACACAAAGATTGGCGGTAGGCACAGAACGAAGCGCGAGCAGACCAAATGATTGATCCATGACAGCGATGGGATTACAACGAGACGTGAGGCTTGCTCGTAGAACAAGAGAGTGATGATAGTTGACGGGTGACGGGCAAGCTTTGAGCGTATATACTCACGAAATCTACAACCTAGATTGGCCCCTCTCTCCGAGTGGTATTGGAAGGTCGGAGCTACCGTCTGCCTGAGATGTGGTGTTACATCGACCCCTCAATGCAATCTTCTCGTCCTGTGACTTTCGCCGCCAGAAGCAACAGCTCACTGAAGCACCTGGTCATGCTTATATCAATCTTCTTCTTCTGCCTTCTCTACTTTGTATTAGACATGGTTTCTCTGGTTTATGCCAAGCATAGCTGATGGAGTTTTGTTGCCCAAGGCCGGGGCATCGAACTGTGTATAGTGTACGAGTACCCCGCACTCACCCGGAGGTCGGCTTCTGATCGGATTGTTCGCAGCCAATTTAGGCTTAGTATCGACGCAAAAGTACGAAATTGGATATCTCTCAACAAATCTAGTCAATCGAGATCGCGAACATTCCACAACAATGAGCCGATTATTGTTGGAAAACCAAGAGGCAGTTTAGCAGAATGTATTAGAGATTGAAACACAAGGTTGAAAATTGGATTGACCGAACGAAGTTACGAACAACAGAACAACAATACGTGGACACACATCATAGTTTACCACAGAACTTTTCCGGCTCATATCTCTCCGGGAATGTCTTGCGCATCACTGTCGAAATCCGAAGAGGTCAACATGACAGCATCATCTTTATCAGACTGACCAAATAAAAAAGTAAGATGGATTGACGTTTCAGGTGTGACAGAGCATGGCTGCCTGAGGTAAAGGAAAGGGTGAGCCGTGAGCGAATAAGCAATTGAGAAGAGGGAGGATAGCTGGCTGCTCAAGTTAGAGGAAGAATGTAATATCTGCGAAGAAGGCATCTCAGACAATTTGACTGTGGTTATACTCTTCCGGGTGCAGGCGTATTTAGGAATGGTGACTCTATTGAGTTTCAATGAGAACCCATCCCTTCGGAGACTTTGCATGTTTGTTCGATTCAATTTTGGACCTTTGATAATAGAGTGGTTGATCCAATTTTCCGTCTGGAAAAAGGCCGAGCTCTGCATAAACACTTTGTTTGTGGGCTTCGTAAACCTTGGTGCCCGCTTGACCTGTTTCAAACTTTGTCGTGGAGCGACGAACCTTGCCCTTCGTATACGTGACCCTGGTGTGACTAGAACTGTCACCTCACAATTAACGTTGTTGGGCAATTCTGATCGGGTCAGGTACTCGGGAGCTCGATATTGAGCTGCTCCCATGCCCAGTCCTCAGCGCTCTCGTAGGCGTGGCAGATTACATGCAAGTCGAAGCATCAGTGCCCTGCAAAAGTAATCAATCTCTTACCTGTCTTCTATTTTATGGTTAGCAATCTCATGACGACCTGTCTAGATGCGATGTCCGCAAATCTTCAATATTCCACCCCGTGCAAAGCTTTAAGAAAGCGGTGACACTTTTCTCAGGTAAAGCAATGCAGGATTGACCAGTGTTTGATAAGAATATTTTGACATTGGGAATCCCACTCCTTATCTTTGATGCTCCATTGCGATTTCGGGTCGTGCATCTATGGGGCTTGAGCTTCGCGTCCCCTAAAATTCCAAAATGGCGTTAACTTTATCTTGGTGATAGGGCGGCTTGGCTTCCCTGAGGTGTACGGCAGACCGTATCGTGCAAACTGAAATAACTCGGAACGTCGAACGTCGAACGTCGAACGTCGAACGTCAGGCGAGCGAAGCCGTGAATTCATCTCAAAATTCAAAACCCACCTCATAGATGTTAACTTGATGTTCATTGTAGTTAGTAATGTAAATTGTAGTACAATCTTTAGATCAATCTACACTGTGTAGAAGCATTGTTCTAGTATTGAGTGACACATTGAGTATGAGCGACAGCATGAAATGAGTGATGAAACATCGTGACTATGAACTACACAATGAGTACGAACGACATGAAGCAGAATACACATATCAGTATGACTACAGCGTGAGTATGAGCGACAAGCAGAAGAATACAAGAAGCAGAATATACGTACGAGCAACATTGAAGCTAAGATGACGCGATCTCATAGCTACAGGCAACACGTGACTACGAATGATACAGAGCAGAATACACATATCAGTGTGACTGCAGCGTAAGTATGAGCGATAAGCAGCAGAATACAAGAAGCAGAACACAAGAAGTAGAATATAAGAAGCAGAATACAAGAAGTAGAACACAAGAAGCAGAATGCAAGAAGCAGAATACAAGAAGCAAAATATGAGAAGCAAAACATAAGAAGCAGAACACAAGAAGCAAAATACAAGAAGCAAAACTAAAAAGCAGAACACAAGAAGTAAAACACAAGAAGCAAAATTTAAGAAGCAAAACATAAGAAGCAGAATACAAGAAGCAGAATACAAGAAGCAAAATATATGTATGAATGATATCATAATTAAAATGATGTAATCTTGTGATTACAGACAACATAATGACTATAAACAACATGATGATTACAAACAATATGAAACAGAATACATTGATATGATTAATAAGCAGCAGAATACAAGAAGCAAAATATAAGAAGCATAAAAAGCAAAATATAAAAAGTAAAATACATGTATGAATGATATCATGATTAAAATGACACAATCTTATGATTACAGACAATACAGTGATTACAGCATTGACAAAATCATAAGAGAGAAAAAGTCAATATTAACTGATTTTTGTCGACTTTTTCTGAGTTAGCTGTTAATCTCATGTGTCAGCTAATGATCAAAATTAGCTGACTCTCTAAGTTATTAACTGACTATTAGCTGATTTTTAGCTAATTTAATTGTGCACTCAACTAATATTGATATTATCTCTTTTGTTGACTTCTTCAACATTTGCATATTTTACTTATTAACAATCAAATATTGAATTAATGACTAGATAGTTATTGCGCTCGTATAATAGATTAATTAATAATTAATTTGACTATCTAAATAATAGCTATTTACACAGTTTAATATATGCGCTGAGAAAGTCAATGAGAAAGTTAATGAGAAAGTTAATGAGTAAACTAATGAGATAGAGAGTCATGTAGAATGTTCAATAGAAAGTCATGTAGAATGTTCAATAAAGAGTCATGTAGAATGTTCAATAGAAATTCATGTAGAATGTTTGATAGAGAGTCATGTAGAATGTACGATAAAGTCATATTTAATGCTCGATAGAAAACAAATTTGATTCTTGAATGTGAAGCAATTCGAAACTTGATAGAGAGTCATGAAGAGAGTCATGAAGAAAGTCATGTAGAGAGTTATGTAGAAAGCATTGTTTGAAGCACTGTTTGACTCATGTTATGCGTTTGATCGACGCGTATTTTGAAGCATGTAGAATGTTTGATAGAGCGTTTGATAGAAAGCTCAGTAGAAAGCTTAGTCAATAGCTCAGTAGAAAGATCAGTAGAAAGATCAGTAGAAAGATTAGTAGAAAGCTCGATCGATAGCTCAGTAGAAAGATCAGTAGAAAGCTCGATCAATAACTCAGTAAAAAGATCAGTAGAAAGCTCGATCAATAACTCAGTAGAAAGATCAGTAGAAAGCTCGATCGATAGCTCAGTAGAAAGATCAGTAGAAAGCTCGATCGATAGCTCAGTAGAAAGATCAGTAGAAAGCTCGATTGATAGTTCAGTAGAAAGATCAGTAGAAAGCTTGATCAATAACTCAGTAGAAAGATCAGTAGAAAGCTCGATCAATAGCTCAGTAGAAAGATCAGTAGAAAGTATTGTTTGAAGCACTGTTTGACGTGTGTTATACGTTCGTTCAACGCGTATTTTGAAGCATGTAAAGAATTTAATAGAGCGTTTGATCGAAAGTTTGATATCGAGTCATAAAGAGTATGTTCTATTGAGCTAATTAGCATTATTTCGTACGAAATAAAAAGTAGAAACTACGAAAGAAAGAAGTGAGAAGAAGTAAAAACTCTGAATTTTCTGAATTTCCTAGCGTTGATCTTCAACTGAGAGCGAAGATTACTAATCACGAGAGTAACAGTACTGTTCTTAAGTCATGTAGAAAGCATTGTTTGAAGCATTGTTTGACTCGTGTTATGCGTTCATAATTTGAAGCATGTAAGACGTTTGATAGAGAATTTGATAGAAAATTCGATAGAAAATTCGATAGAGAATTTGAGTGAGCGAGTAGATAAGCGAGTAAATGAGCGAGTAGATGAGTGAGTAGATGAGCGAGTAGATGAGCGAGTAGATGAGCGAGTAGATGAGCGAGTAGATGAGCGAGTAAATGAGCGAGTAAATGAGCGAGTAGATGAGCGAGTAGATGAGCGAGTAAATGAGCGAGTAGATGAGCGAGTAGATGAGCGAGTAGATGAGCGAGTAGAGTGATGAGCATGTAGAGTGACGAGTAGAATGATGAGCATGTAGAATGACGAGTAGAATGATGAGCATGTAGATAGATGAGCATGTAGATAAATATTTTAGCTGAATTTAGCTGAAATTTAACTGATTAGTCAATTGTTAGCTGATTATTAGCTGAATCAAGTCGACTTTTTCAGATTCTGTCATTGAGTAAAAAGTTAGTTATCAAACATTTTGTTGATGAGACAACATGAAACAAAATACATTGATATGATTGCAGCGTGAGTATGATTGACAAGCAACAGAATACAAAGAGCAAAATACATGTATAAATGACATTATGATTACAGATGATGCAATACAGTGAGTATGAGTGACATGATGATTATCGATGACATGAAGCAGAATACACATGTTTGTAACTTAAAGCAATCATGATTCATTGATTTATTTATTATATGTTGAAAGCTTTTGTTTTTATGCAAATCTTAATTAATTCTTCTTGCTTTGATCTTACTTTTGTTTGATTATTCAAATCTTATTTACACTCTTTTGTTTAAATCTTATCTATCATTAAATTCTTGATTGCATTATTGTTTAAATCTTTTTGCTTTGTCAACACTTGTTGCAATCTTCTTGTTTAAATCTTACTCATATTTCACTCAGTTTTTCTTGTTCAGATCTTGCTCATATTTATTTGCTTTGTTAATACTTGTCAACTTAAGAATTTTCTTACTCAAATCTTACTCAGATATCTTGCTCAAATTTTGTTTAAAATTATATGCTTTGTCAATACTTATCAACTTGAGAATCTTTTTACTCAAATCTTACTCAGATCTTACTCAAATATCTTACTCAGATCTTACTCAGATCTTGCTCAAATTTATATGCTTTGTCAATACTTATTAACTTGAGAATCTTCTTGCTCAAATCTTGTTCAGATCTCACTCAAATATTTAGCTTAAATCTGAGCAAAATGTTGATGATTTGATCTGTAAAAGTATCAAATCTGAGCGAAATCTGACTCAGATTTAAGCAAGATGTTAATGATTTAATCTATAAAAGTATTAAATTTGAGCAAGATTTGAGCAAGATCTGAGTAAGATTTGAGCAAGATTTGAGTAAGATATTTGAGTAAAATCTGAGCAAGATATCTGAGTAAAAAGATTCTCAAGTCAACAAGTGTTGACAAAGCAAATAGATCTGAGTAAGATTTAAGCAAGATTTGAGCAAAATATTTGAGTAAGAAGATTCTCAAGTCAACAAGTATTGATAAAGCAAATAAATTTAAGTAAGATTTGAGTAAGATTTAAGCAAAATATTTGAGTAAGAAAATTCTTAAGTCAACAAGTGTTAACAAAGCAAATAGATTTAAGCAAGATCTGAGCAAGATATTTGAGTAAGAAAATTCTTAAGTCAACAAGTGTTAACAAAGCAAATAAATTTGAGTAAGATATTTGAGTAAGATTTGAGTAAAATTTGAGCAAGAAAGTGTAAACAAGATTCAAGTAATTGAACAGAAGTAAGATCAAAGCAGAAAGAATTAATTAAGATTTGCACAAGAACAGAAACTTTCAACATATAATAAACAAATCAATGAATCACAATTGCTTTAAGTTACATTAATCACAGCTATTGAATATTAATGTAACAAAGCGACAGTTCTTTCTGTTCACTTGTAACTTTTTATGTTTATTACAAATAATTATGTCAAAAATAATTAAATATTTTGATGTGATGCACAAAGTAACTAAATAAATAATAAATCATTGATTGCATCAATTGCATCAAATTTTGAAGCTTTTGCTAAAATGCAAGTTGCACATTTATTAATGTACAATGATACTTAATCTCATCATGTTTCAATCAGTTATTTCTTTTAAAGATCACAAGAAAAAAATTCTTGAACTATTTCATAATAATGTCAAGATATCAGATATTTATTGAATTCTACAAGATGAATATCATGTTAACATAACTCAATGAACTTTGCACAATTAACTTCGCACATGACAGATAATCAGAAATACTCAAGTGAATACTGTTGTGAGCGTGCACTTCAAGTTAGTCTAACATAAATCATGTTAAACTATCATAGACTAGTATAGAGCTGATGTTGACACGCTAGCGATCTAGCGTGCCTTCGTGAGTAAAACTCACGACGTGTTTCATCTTTCTTTTTCTTTAGCTTTGAACTTCTAGTTAGAATACACTCATATGATTCGCTCTATGCAGACTCATAATAAATACAAGTGATGAGTTTCATGATTAAATTAAAGAACTTTATTTACTTCATCTGTTTAACAAGAATATACTTTGAATTCTTGAGAACGAAGATTCTAAAATCATGCAATTCTTTCTCATATGCATATGAAAGAAGCTGAAATTGAAGAATTGCATTGATTTGATCAATAAAAAGATAGCAAATGCAGAAATGCTGTCTATTGTAGAAGTTGAACTTCAAAAGAAAATCATTGAGAGTTATAAGTTGTTATGAGTCTGCATAGAGTGAAACATATGAATGTATTCTAACTAGAAGTTCAAAGCTAAAGAAGAAAAAAGATGAAACACGTCAAGAATCTTATACTCACGAAGGCGCGCTAAATCACTAGCGTGTCAACATCAGCTCTGTACTAGTTTATGATTCATGTTAGACTAACTCAGAGTAACGAGACACGCTCGCAACATTACTCTCTCTCTTTATTTAGCAATGTTCTCATTACTGCAGTTCAGTTGACATTTTCTGAGTCAATTTCTATCTTGACTTGTTTGAATAATGTTCATGAAAGTCATTTACAATCTTCAAGCATTCTTCAAATTCACTTTCATTGACGTTGTATCAATGTAAATCAACGTCATACTCTTTTCAATTGACATAATATTGTAGTTGTTTATCTCGTTCGTAGTGTCTGAAGTTTAATATATTCTTTACTTCTTATTCATCTTTGTCTTCAATTATTATAGAATCAGACAACTTATTTCGTTGTTCTTTCAGAGAATTCTTTGAATTCAGTTGCAGCAGATTCAATGCAAACTTCAAATGAATCTTCATTGTTGATGACAGTTTCAGTTGATATGCATGTTTGATCTTGATCAGAATCTTGAAGAATTTTAGCATCTTATCATTCAGCTTTTTTGATGATTTTGAGATCATAATGTTTCTAGAATTCAGAAACATCATGTCATCTATCTTGTAAATCATTTTCTTTCGATGCTTGTCAATCTGTTTCTTTATTGTGACTCTAACTTTTGCTAATGTTTGCTTGATCAATGTTAGTGATCATTTCATGTGTTTGAATATATTCTCTGCTTTGCTCGCTTTGATTCTAGCTTGAGTGATTTCATATTCAGTTGAGTTCAAATTGAAGCTCATATGAGAATGAAAGCTCTTATTCAGAAAGAACGTTGACTGTTTAATTGACGACGAAATAGCATTGTTATCAATGAATTCAGTCATAAATATTCAGATGAATCAATCATCTTGCATATATGAGCAGTAACTTCATAAATATTATTTCACATTCTGATTCGCTCTTTCTGTCTGATCATCAATTTGCAAATGATAGTCAATAGATAGTTTCATCTTGATGTTGAGTCTCAGACAAAGAGACATTCAGACAATCGATATGAATTGAGAATCACGATCGAACATTATTGATCTCGATAGTTCATGAATTCTGAAGACTCATATCAACAGCAGCTTAACTATTTATTCTGCGAAGATTTCTTCATCATCTGATCAACATGATATATAGTGTCGTTTCTTAGACAATCGATCTATGACTGTCAAAATCGCGTTGCTTTCATCACTTTCTGATAGATCAATAATGAAGTTCAAGAATATATTCTGTCATCATTGTTTGAGTATGAGCAATGACTTCAGCAGTTCATTGATTCAATCTCTTGATGCTTTTGATCTACAACAAACGTAACAGTTTTGAATGTAACGTTTGATCATCATTCTCATCTTTGATCAGCAATATGATTATTTCAACAAGTCTAATGTTCAATTCATGTCAGAACAATCATTGATCGAAAGATCATATGCTTTTCTTATTAATCAAGTGATCATTGACTGAGAAACTCATAGTCTATCATCTTTTCAGAGTACTTCATCAAGTACTCTGCAGTTGTTCAGATCAATATCTTGACAAGTTCTTCTGTTCTGTTTCATGATTATTTGAATATCAAAGCACAGTTGATTCATTTGATTTGTGACTATAATTTGATTCTGAATAGAAATTACATCTTTGATTGAATTTTGATTAGCTTTTGATTTGAATTTCAAATCTGAGTCAGATTCTGAGTCAGATCTGAGCAAGATTTGAGTCAGATCTTGATCAGCTTTCTGATCATCTTCTTGATCAGCTTTTATTGACTGCAGTTCAAATTTGTCTTCTGACAATAGCATCTGATGCTGATATAGCTTTCAATTATTATTTACTTCAACTGACTTAACGTTTGACATTCTGATCAGCACATCTACTTTCAGATTCTGTTTTTTCAACTGATATATGATCTTGAAGTTATATTCAGATAACTTCTCAGCTCATTTAGCTTGTCATCTAGTCAGTTTCTTGATGAACATGAAGTACTTTAAATTTAAATGATTGATGAAGATCTTGATTGAAATATTAATACATTTCAATTTGAAGCATCAATGCTTCAAGCAGCAAATAATGATCAGCAGTTCTTTGTCGTAGATCTCGTAGTTGCATTCTGCAAGAATCATGTTCTTGCTATAAAAGATCACTGAATGTAGAATGTCTTCATCATCATATTGAGACAATACTTCGTCGTTGACATAGTTCAAGAAGTTCATTTTCAGAATAACTTCTTTGATTGAGTTGAAATGCTTCAGAACAAAAGCTGTCATTATTTGTTACTTCAGTTCTTCAAAGATCTTCTGAAAATCTCGATTCATTCAAAGAAATAATCTTTTCAAGTCAGCTTTATCATAAATTGAACAATCTTTGAAAAGTTCTTTATGAATCGTCGATAGAAATTACAGAAGTCAATGAAGATCTGCATATGAGTCAATGATCAAGACACTTTTCAGCTTCGAATCACATCTACTTTTCGAGAGTTCATTCGTAAATCATTGATGAATATCAATAGTTCAAGAAACGAGATTTTCTGAATCTTGAATTCGCACTTGTCAATGTTTATCTGCAAGTTGACTTCGCGAAGCTTGTTTAGCACTTCTTTCACATGAGTTCTATGTTTCTTCAAGATCTTATTGTAAATAAGAATATCATTCAAATATGTCTGACAGAATTTATGCAGACATTTGAACAATACATCATTGATATAGTGCTGAAAGAACGCAGATTCATTGATCAATTCAAAGAGCATTACTCTATACTTGTAAACATTAAAGAAAGTAACAAAAGTAGTTAAATCTTTGCTTTCTGAACTCATGCGCAGTTTATTAAACATGATGATAATGTTGAGTTGAATCAGATACTTACTGTCTTGAATTCAAGCTAGTACTTCGTCTATCAAGAGTATTGAATAACGATTTCTTTTGATCAGAGCATTCAGTTTTTGATAATTCACGTAAAAGCAAAGACTATCATCTTTCTTTTCAACAAATAGTATTGACGAAGCGAAGAGAGCTTTGCTGAGTGTAATAAACTTCTTCTTCAAGTTCTCTTTTAAATACTTCTTGATCTTCTGCAGCTTGTGACTCAACATGAGATACAATTAACTTTTAGAAGATTGACTCTCATCTTCTAATTTAATCTTATGATCATATGATCGATGCAAAGACAATTGCGTTGTCTTCTCTCTGTCAAACACATTCAGAAAGTCGTGATAAATGATTGAAAGCTTCTTCTTTAGTTCATTCAATGACATGATTGATGTCTTTTTATTCAGTTCTGCAAAATCTTCGACTGAGCTAAGCGCTTTGTTGATTTCGCTAATGATCAATGAGAAGATCTTAATCTTCTTATTCTTGACTAAAGTTCAATATGCAGTGACTTCAATCATGACAATATTGATGATCTTCTTTACTTCAATTGACTGAGAGAATCAAAGTTGATCGAGATTAACTTAAGTGCTTTGCTTTGCTATGAAAGCAGATTCAATGAATCTAGTCACTGATTTCTGATTCATGAGTCTCTTCAAGATGATCGTTGATGTAATAATCAAGTTCAAGTTCTTTCATTTCATTTTGCAAATCTCGCTTGACTCAAATCTGTGAAATGCTGATTGATTGCTTGCTTTCAAAACAACAGATTTCAATGTTCAAATCTTTAATAACGATATTAATCAATCATTTGCAAAATCTATCAAAATTTGATTTCTTTTCAATCAAAGATTTTCAATGATTATCTTGTGCTGATCTAGACAAGTTATTAATAGAAACATCATTTCATTCTTGTATTCTTGTATCATGATTGATGTATACAGAGCGTGTGTAATCAACTTTCGATCAGAAATTTCATTATATGATCAAATTGACTTTGACTTTGACAGCAATATTAACTGAATATCAAAGCATTCACATAGCTCTGACATCAAAGATTCATCAATGAAAATCATGTCAGTGACTTCAATATCTATCAGAGCAAGAGATTTGAATATCTTTTCTAGATTACTCAAGATGACATCAAAAGTGAACGACTTGAAATCAAATGAATCGTCAGACATGCTGATGAAGCAAAATATGAGTATATTGCTCTCAGTTACTACTTTGACAAAAGCAGATCATTTTTCGAATTTGTAGCAATCTCATGCACTTGAATCGTCTTGAAACAATCATATGCTTTATGTTCTGACTTTTTGCATTTGAAGCAAAGTTCTTTCTTAAACAACTCTTTCTGAATAGAATTGAGCTTCAATCTTCTGAGTTTCTTTCACGAAGAAACTGATGACGTGAGTTGAATAGTCGATGTGCTGACAACAGAGTGAGCAGCTTGAGTAACTGATGCTTTGACGACTGATTGAGCGTTCAATTTAGTCAATTTAACATCGACTTGCATGCAGATATCAACAAACTTGTTCAAGTTCGTGATTCATTCATTAAGCGTTGCTCACTGAAGATCTGAGCTGATCTTATGCTGAAGATCATTTAGTAGAGTCTCGTTATTGTATTCTAATTCTGCACTAAATCTTTGAAATTTCATTCAAAATTCATGAAAGAAGATCCTGTTCTGATACAGCTTCAGATATTGACATTGAGTCATGTGATGATGATTGAGATTGTCGTACATCTTATTAATCATCGATAGTACTTCTTCAACTTTTAGAAACAAGTTCAAGAAGATATCTTGCATGCAAGATGCAATATGTTTGATCGCAGCTTCACTGACTCAACTTTCGATGAATGCAATCTTCAACTCTTCGATAGAAAAATGATTCTTGTTTGTCTTCAGCTTGTTTTGCATTCAAGACAGTCAATTGTCTACATTCTGCGATGAATCTTCAAACAGTGAAGAGTTCAATAACTTGATCAACTTCAAGAATTGATCTTCAGAAGTCAAAATGCTTTGTCAACTTGATGCAGCTTTTAAATGATGTATAATCACGTTCTTGTTTCTATTCTCTTTCTGCAGACGCGTCTGCATAATCTTCAACATGATGTTTATCTTGTTGACATCTTTTAACATCTGAATCATGTCATTTTGAATCTTGATTTCAATGTTATGCTGTTAATACATGTACTTGATAAAGACAACAAGATCACTTGCTTCATAAGCGCTTATTCAAGCATTCAGTTCAGTACTAATGCTGATCTTGATCATTTTGTGATCAAAAAACAACGCGTTCGTGTTCTTTTCTTTTGTATTTAATGATGCATTCATGTCTTCTTCTTCTGATGTTGTTCGATTCTGTGATAGAAGTGATTCTCTTCTAGCATTTTGAAGTTCATAGCGAGCAATGCTCGCTGATTCTGAGCTTCTAGTCATGATATGAGTAGAAAATTGCTGATCGAGATTCTGATGTTACTCTATCAAACTTTTCGAGTTCAAGCAACGACTAGTACTCTATTGAACTTTCTGAATTCAAGTACTGCTGAAATTTCTGATTTCTGATGACGAGCTCAATAAAGAGTTAATCAAGAACAACGCATTCATGTTTTTTGATTCTGAATCAAGATTCTTCTTTAGAAATTTCTAATTTCTATCAAGCTTTCTGAGTTCGAGTTCTGATTTTGCTGTCAAAATTTCTGAATTTGACTTCTGATTGAGTTGATTATGTAACTTGTTTTTGTATCATCTACACGTCAATAGCAAGATTAATGAGCTTTGAATTAATGTTATGAGTCTGCATAGAGCGAATCATATGAGTGTATTCTAACTAGAAGTTTAAAGCTAAAGAAGAAAGAAGATAAAACACATCAAGAGTCTTATACTCACTAAGACGCGCTAGGTCACTAGCGTGTCAACATCAGCTCTGTACTAGTTTATGATTCATGTTAGACTAATTCAGAGTAACGAGACACGCTTGCAACATAAGTGAGATATGCTTCATGCTCATTTCTGAGAGCAAGATCATTTAATATCATGATCACTTACATTTTCAACATGTTGTCTTGCTTTACTAACACATTATAGCATTTAACTCTACAATTTGATTAAAATCTTGAACTTTGATGATGTTGTTCAATGAAGATATGACTTGCAATGAACTCAAGATGAATACATTGTTTCAGATCTCAACTTCATATGATCAATCAACGATTATTGCAAACTGAACATGTTTGAATTCAAAATATATGAGATTATTGATGCATACTTTTGATATATTGTCTGAATCTATGTTGAAATATCATCTCATATCAATATAAGTTGTCTTTGATAGTTTCTAGATTCAACAAAGAAGACAGACAAGATTTCAAGAGTTATAAGATTCAATTAAGAAGTGAAAACAGACTTACTTACTGTTGCACATCATCGTTTTCATCGAGATCACGAATCAAATATTCTCTTCAAGAACTGCTTTTTCTATGAAATGAGCATTAAGAATCAACGTATTGAGTCTTGATGAAATCAGCTAAATAAAACATTGATTTATCGCTGACGTGTATATTATTTACTCAACAGCAATTTATCTTCATACTAATATGAGCATAGATATACTTTTACATTCTTCATGAAGAAAACAGCTTTGATTCTAAGTTATCAGCAGATCGCATTTGTCTTCATGCTATTTACATGCTCATACTATGTTGAAAAGTGTATTCATATGTTAGAAGCTGAAACTATCATAAGATTCGTTGACAAAAGAATTGACTCAATTGTGTTTCAGATTAATCATGAATTCTTTATTATTACTCAGAATAGATCTCAGATTTAGCTCTTCAATTCAATTTAACTTTGCTTGATGAGTTATCAACAGATGTAAAAAGATATGATATGTTTTTGTATTGATATGCTTGATTTATCATGCTAATGAATGATAGTGATTGATGAGTATTTATTTGCTGATGTTTTTAATTTATGTTTGAAAGTCATGACTGATCTTCATATTGATACAAAGCAGCTGAACGTTAACTTTGAGAAGAAATTTGCACATCATAGTCAATTGCACTATCAGAAATATCTTTGCTTAAAAGAGTTAATTTATCATCACATTGCATCAGATAGTTTATTTAACATGCATGAGATAACACATTTAAATGATGATGTACATTAAATTCTTGAGATCAATGAAGATAATGAGCAATCGAATATGTCATAGACTCGATAGACAAGAAAGTTGCTGCTCAGCATATGTCACATTAGCTATGACTCTGTTGTATATGTAATCTTGTTAATTCTTAATGATTCATATGAAGTGAAAAAACATCATACGTTGCATTCATATCAATATAATCAGACAGTATTGTCTTGAAACAGATGACTTTCATGTTAACTTGTCATTCAGCGTCAAATTCTGTCATGAATGCGATGATTCAAACTCACGAAATGTCTCTTCTAAATCATCTTTGACTTTCAGATCACATCACGTTGAATTTATTGATTTTATTGACTCTTCTTCTGTTGCTTTAACATCTTGATCATCAAATTCTTAAACTTTCATTGAATCACAGCTTGTCGCTCAATTCTCACAATTAAATCATCATTAAGCAAAGATTGCATGACAAAAGTCAATTTCAACAAGCAAACTCTTCATCAGATAAAATCTATCAGCAGCAAGCAAGACTATAAAGACTTATATTGTGTAATCTTTTGCAGCAAGTTGTCAGTTTGAAACATATTATATCATGTTACGAACGTATCAAGACTGAACAAGACTGAAGTTTTAATCAATTCGCAGTGAACGCTAGCGAGTTCTTTGCGTAATGATTAGAACTAATCAGCGAGCTAGTCAGGTTTGACTCAGTTATGACTCAGATATGACTCAAATATGACTCAGCATTCTTTTTCTTTCTCAACACTCTTTTCTTTCATCAACATTTTGTTTATTTACATCACATTCTTTTCGTATTACAAACACATTTCTTTCAAGTCTAATGCAGTTTCTGAACATTACATAAATAGAAGTTTTTGTATCAATCTTCTTCTGTATTCTTAATATTCAGTTATAGCTATTTTTAAAGATCAAGCACTATCAATTCTGATCTTCATTGATTGTATCATTTAAACACAATTCTGACATTATATTAAGAATTCATTAATCACACGATACTGATTTCATTACTCATTCAACATACTCATCTAGACAGAACAAGTTTAAAGAAATTCATTTATCTGATGATCGACGATAATTGAAAGATAGAACAACACTAAAGAGTTGAATAGAATCAACGACGAGACTGTTTGAATTGCTAGACTACTTATCACTCATTAAGTATGTAAAGTTTACTCGATTACGAGAATCACGATAAAGAATCTTCGTAAATTGCTCAAGAATCAAATCAATCGATAGATTCAACAATAAAGAATCTTCGTTGTTTGCTAGAGAATCAATCAAATCAACAAACAAATCTCATCTTCTTTGTTGAAGATTAAACATCATTCTATACGTCTTTCTTCTTCAATCATCAAGCATCATCATTTGTTTGATTCTCTTTCAAACAAATCTCGTCATGTTTAGTCATTCATTTACTGAAGAGCATTTCAAAGAATTTCAAAATCATTTCTTTCAAATCTTTGATGCTGATTCATCGAAATCACGAACGAAATCATCAAGTGCTGCATCATTCATTCATGAAGATGATGAATTATTCGCTGAAATGATAATACTTTTCATGTTTTACGAAATTTAAAAGACTTGAAGTCTAGTTCTTGATGAAGAAACAGATCAACTCTACGAGTTAAATAAACAACAAGAAGACGAAATCAAAGAATTGAAGACTAAACTTCAAGTTAAAGAAAACACTTCTTCTGATTTCATCTACTCTGAGCGTTCTAGATCTCAAAAAATATCTGACTTTTCACTGTTTACTGATGAAAAGAACTTTACTTGAGAGAACTGATATGAAAAAATTCAGAATAAACTAGAGATCAACGTCGATCTCTTTTTTAATGAATGATTCAAATTGAGTTATGTACATTCTAGATTATTCAATGATGCAGCTGAGATCATTCAAGCTAGACGCAAACATAACTGTGTCAATCTCTATAAGATCATCTATGATCTTTTGAAAGAGTTAGCTCAGTTGTTCAATGACTTGAATAAGAAAGTCAACTTTCGTAGAAAATACTACAACTTGATTCAAGAATTCAAGAAATTCAATGAATTTTATACTCAGTTTCAACGTTTATCTTTCTATTTAAACTATCACAAGAAGCAATTGATTGCTGATCTGAGAGATAAAATTCACTCTCGTCTTCAATTCATTTGAGTAGATTAACTAGTTCAATCTGATTTTCTAAAGAAAATTCGTTTCTTTCTGATTCATTTGAATAATGATCAGCGAGTCATTCGAGAAATCAAGAACAAGATCAAACGCGTCAATGATCTTTCTAAGACTATCTTTCATAAAGCAACTGTTATCACTTAATCAGTTGATCATTCGAAGTCTGATCAGCTAAAGTTGCACGACGCGATTTTAACTAACGTCAAAGAAGCAGACATTTTAGTCAAAAGCTGTTTCATATATCATAAATCAGATCATAGTTCTAAAGAGTGTCTCAATTGATCTACTAAAATTAATGCAGTGAACAATGAATATGATCACTTCGATTTGAATTCGAATTTCGATTCAAAAAACTAGTCATCTCTTCAAAAGTCATCAAAAAGATAAAGATTATATCTTTATGCAAACTAGATGAAATTCTATTGAAAGAAAATTACTTTGAAAAGTCGTTTCTAATTGATGTTCATCTTATCTCTCAGAATCGATCTTTCAATCTTTGTTCTTTAATAGACAGTGATTCAGTCATCTACATAATCATACATTCTAATCTAGTTAATAAAGTATGCGAGAAACTGAAAATTCAATCTATATCACTGACAAAAGAGAAGCTAATAAGAGATTATGACGAAAAGATATTTAAGAAGATCATCACTCATAAAATTCTATTCAATCTCATCATTGAAAGTCATAAGAAATTGACTGTATCAATGCTGATAGCTGATATTGATTATCATGAAGTCATATTGAGTAAGTTCTGAATGAACAAAAACGAAATATTATTGAATATGCAAAATGACATCATTGTTTTTTCAGATCAATTGAATACTTCTATTTCGATTTTTTCGATTTCTTTCAATTCAAAGCACTCAAGTTAATTGCAATCAACTTCGTCTTCTTCAATCACTCAGACTAAGATCTCTATGATGCTCAAACGACTCGTTCGAAAAGAGTCATTCTCGATTCAAAGCATAAACGCAGCTTCGTTCAAAACATTGTTGAATCATTTAAAGAAGAACAAGATTGAAGTCTTTGCTTTATTCATGATGAACATCAATAGAAAAATCGCGTACAATACTCAGTGCGATTTGAACACTCTAAACATCTCTTCAATCAATAAAACTGCTCAGAATTTGAAAGATATTAAAGCAAAGCTGTCATCAAAATATCATGAGTTTCTAGATGTTTTTGATCGAGTTCAATCAAATAAACTACTCTCTCATTGCTTCTATGATCATAAAATTGAGCTCATCAATGATTCAACGCTCTTTTGCTGTCGAGTTTATCAAATGTTCTCTGTCAAACTTCTGAAAGTAAAGAAGTACTTAAACGAGAATCTGTCAAAGAAATTCATCACTTCTAGTCAGACTCTCTATTTCTTCTTCGTTCTATTCACTCTCAAAGCAAATAAAGATTTTCGATTCTGCGTGAACTATCAAAAGCTAAATGTCATTTTCAAAAGAAATAGATATTCTCTATCGTTGATAGATGAGATCATTGATAAAATAATGAGTTGCAAGCATCTGACTAGATTGAACATCATATCAGCGTTCAACAAACTTTGAATGCATCTCAATAACGAGAATTACATCACATTTATCACTGCTTTAAAAGCATATAAATACAAGATGCTATCATTTGAACTGACTAATGAATTGATCTTCTTTCAGCAATATATGAATAATGTTTTATGAGACTTTCTGAACGACTTTTGTCAAGTTTATCTAGATGACATTCTCATCTATAGCAAAATGAGAAAGAAACATAAAGATCACGTCAAACTAGTATTGAGTCAACTACGCGAAGCTGAACTGCAAATGAATATTCGAAAGTGCAAATTCAATGTAGAAGAGACTATCTTTCTAGAAGTCATTGTATCAGAACTAGATCTTCATATGAACTTTAGTAAAGTGACAGTTATAGTCAGCTGAATCACTTCGATCAATCTAAAAGAAATTCAAAGCTTCGTGAGATTTGTTAACTTCTATCGTCGTTTCATTAAGAACTTCTCGAAGCTAGTAAAATCATTCACTCAGCTGACTAGAAAGAATACATCTTTTGTTTGAAACGAGATCTGTGTTCAAGTCTTTGACAATCTAAAGAAACAAGTCAGCTTGATCTCAGTACTTCATCACTTCAATCTCAAATGACAAGCTATTCTGAAGACAAATGCTTCAAACTATGTAAAAGATGAAATACTATCTCAGTATGATGATGAGAAAGTTCTTCATTCGATGATCTTCTACAGCAAAAGCATGATTTTCGCTGAAATCAATTATCATATTTATGACAAGAAATTGCTAGTCATTATTCGATGCTTTGAACATTGATGACTCAAGCTGAAATGCACTGAACTATTCATTCAGATGTTCATTGATCATCAGACTTTGAAGATCTTCATGAAAAACAAACAGTTGAGTCGATGACAAGTCAACTATCTGAACATTTTATTGAAGTTCAACTTTCAAATCATCTTTAGATCAGGCAAAATGAATACTAAAGTCAATGCTTTAATCAGAATGTCTCTAGCGAACATCTTTGAATCAGCTCAGCATCTTGAAGATTATTTTCAGACTATTCTGATCTTTAATAGAATTGATGTTCTATTTATTAAATCGAAAGCAAATCTCTATCAATGAGTATGAATGATCAATCAAACAGATGAACTCTGCAGCGAATATAGACAAGCTATGAACGAAAAGAAGCTCAAATTTCATATCACTAAACTGAAGAACTACAAAATCATTGACGACGTTTTATTTAGAAAAGATTTACTGTGAATCTCTGAGAACATGCACACGAAATTACTACAAGAAGTGCATGATCAATCTTCAATCTTTCACTTCAATAATAAATGAATCATTGATTTAGTTCAGCGTTTCTACTATTGATCAGATCATCGAGCTACTATTCAATGATACATTCAAAACTGTCATGCTTGTCAGCGAAGCAAAGTCTCTAGAAATAACATCAATGAACTTCATCATTCTCTTTCGATTTCACAGAAACGCTGAAAAGATATAGCTATGAACTTCATCACTGAACTACTTTTGTCAGAAAGCTATAACGTCATTTGCACAATCATATGTCATATCATCAAAAAACATCACTATGTTTTCTGTCATTGAGAAGATGATGACATCTCAGTCAAAGAAACGGTTTGAATCATGCTATGAAACGTTTATCGACTGCATAATTTACTCAATTCTATTGTTTCAAACAGAGACTCTCAATTCATATTGACTATGTGAAAAAGTCTTTGCAAGTGACTGAGAATCACAGCTAGTTTATTCACAGTCTATCATTCTGAGATCAACGATCAATCAAAACGAGTCAATCAAGACGTTGAACGCGAACTTAGAATCTACTGCAATTACATGCAGAACAACTGAGTCAAATGAATATCTATGATGAAATTCAGCAACAATTTCAATATCTTCTCGATCACTTCAATGATTCTCTTCTACTTCAATAAAGAATTTTACTCTCGAATAAGTTTTGATTCAGATATGACTGACTATGAAATAACTCATGAATGACTTGAAGTTAGAAAAGCAGATGATATTGTCATTTGAATGAAAGAATTATTGAACTTTGATCGTTAACAATTGAAAAAGACGAAGCTGATCATGAAAGTTCAGATCAAAAAACATAGATGAAACATAATCTATGAAGTAGATGACTGAGTTTGACTATCTTTCAGAAACGTCAAGACAACGAGACTCTGCAAAAATTTGAAAGACAAACAGCTAGATCTTTATCAAATCACTGTCAAAGTGAATATCTTCTATCATCTTTATTTATCAGTCAGCATGAAGCATCTGCATTCAATGTTCAGCTCGAAGCTACTGCAATTATATTCAGAAGATTTCTTATCAGAACAGCATTCAGAATCACTCAGATCAATCATTATCAAAGACAATGAACATTGAAAGATAAATGATATATTGAACTTCAGATGTTATTGAGATTGAATACAGTACAAAGTCAAATGAATAAATCTAGATAGAGACAACAAATGATACTATGTCGATAAAGAGAAATTCGATAACTCAGAGAAAGTTTTGAACAAATTTCATAAGCTATATTCAAACAAATCGCGCTAAATATCAAAATAACTATCAACAAAAGCGAGCAAATGAACTACATTCATGCAAACATGAATGTTCGAAGAAAGAAATAATGTTATGAGCGTATCAAGACTGAACAAGACTGAAGTTCTAATCAATTCGCAGTGAACGCTAGCGAGTTTTCTGCGTAATAATTAGAACTAATCAGCGAGCTAGTCAGGTTTGACTCAGATATGACTTAGATATGACTCAACATTCTTTTTCTTTCTCAACACTTTTTTTCTTTCATCAACATCTTGTTCATCTACATCACATTCTTTTTATGTCACAAATACATCTTTTTCGAGTCTAGCGCAGTCTCTGAACATTACATAAATAGAAGCTTTTGTATCAATCTTTTTCTGTATTCTTAATATTCAGTTATAATTATCTTTAAAGATCAAGCACTATCAACTCTGATCTTCATTGATTGTATCATCTAGACATGATTCTGACAATATATAACAGTGAAGACTCAGAATGCTGTGTGCATCAGTGAATTACTTTCATATTTCAAGAGATCGTTTAAATCAACATATCAGATATATGTCATTATTGAAAAACAAGATAAAGCTGTCTTGCATAGTGACTCAAAATATTTGATTCAAGACTAGACTGATCACGTCAAGTCAAGTCATCGAGATCGAGTCGAGTTTTCAACTCATCAAGACTTGATTCAAGTCAGAATTTTGAAATTGAGTATTCGAGTCGAGTCAGAATTTTGATATCGAGTATTTGAGTCAAGTCATGATGTTGATATCGAGTATTGACTTGAATTTTCAACTCGACTCGTCAAGATATGATTTACTACTACTAATATCTATCTGATAATGCAATAAAGTAATGCAATTGATTCGATCACATCTTCATGACTCATGAAGATACTAATTACTACTGATAGAAATTTCCCCACGAGTATTGATCAGAACTCACGAGAATACTGACTACTATTAATACGTGTTTTCTCAGCTTAGTAATTACTACGTAGTCAAGCATAAGCTTTAATCAATTGCATTATTCTGTTGCATTATCAATAGTACATTATCAATAGTGCTCGGGAAATTTCTATCAGTAGTAGTCAATATTCTCATGAGTCATGAGCTCTGAAAATGTCGATCACTATCTATGAATCATGCTTGAAAAACCTCTATTAGTAGTAGTCAGTATTCTCATGAATTCTGAAGATGCTGATTCTGCTTGAGAAACTTCTACTAGTAGTAATCAGTATTTCTTCTCATTGAATTCTGAATTTTCAATTGCTTGATGAGTCGAGTCGAGAATTCGAATTCTGACTCGACTCGAGATCGATATCGAGTCGAGTCACAAGATTGATATCGAGTATTCAAGTCGAGTCACGACATTGATATCGAGTACTCGAGCGAGTCAGAAAGTAGGTATGAAAACTCAACTTGATGATTAGTTTATTCAAGACATCATCAAGAAATTTGACATCAAGAAGAAATTTGATGTCAAGAAGAAACTCAATGTCAAGAAGAAACTTAACATCAAGAAGAAACTCAACATCAAGAAGAAACTCAACATCAAGAAGAAACTCAACATCAAGAAGAAACTTGACATCAAGAAAAAATCTTTTATCAAGAGAAAGTCTCATATCAGTATGAAACTTCATGTACTATGACACAATCTGATTTACTAACTGATATAAAATTCAGAACATTCAGTTGCAGTTTGAACTTCATGTCATCTGCTTTGAATGAATTTGAAAATATTGATGAATTTCAATTCAATGATGAAAAAGAGAATCTGTCATCATCATCTTAATATTTTAATGAGATAGATGAATATCATCTTGATGAAATATCAAAGATGCTCACACTTTACAACATTATAACTTCATCACGTCTTAAACTGACTTTCAAGATTATATATTTTACATTCATATTAATATGAAGATTGTTAATAAAGTTTTCAGAGTCATGATGATAATGCTAATGTCAGTTCAAGCAAGATGCAAGATCAGAATGTGACTCACTCAAAATTGAAATATAAATGCACATGATTTCAAATGTCAATCAGTGAATTCTCAAATCATCAATCTACTAAATCAAGAAAATAAAGAGAAAAGATGATTTACATGCATCACAACACAATGACATTATATTCTTTAACTACAAACTATGCATCTGTTGCAATCAATCTTCATACAGACATATGTATGATGCTTTGTGTCATTCATAATCATCATGTTGTTCATAATCACAAGATTACATCATTTTAATCATGATGTTACTTATACATGTATTCTGCTCTTTGTATTCTGCTGCTTGTCAATCATATTCACGCTGCAATCATATCAATGTATTTTGTTTTATGTTATTTATAATTATTATGTTGTCTGTAATCATCATGTTGTTTGTAATCATAAGATTGCATCATCTTAATCATGATATCATTCATATGTATATTCTGCTTTTTGTATTTTGCTTCTTGTATTCTGCTTCTTGTGTTTTGCTTCTTGTATTCTGCTTTTTATGTTTTGCTTCTTATATTTTGCTTCTTATGTTCTGCTTCTTGTATTTTGTTTCTTGTATTTTGCTTTTTATGTTTTGCTTCTTATGTTTTGCTTCTCATATTCTGCTTCTTGTATTCTGCTTCTTGTGTTCTGCTTCTTATATTTTACTTCTTGTATTCTGCTTCTTGTATTTTACTTCTTGTGTTCTGCTTCTTATATTCTACTTCTTGTCAGGACCGTGCCTAGATGATACAACCAATGGAGGTCAGGGTTGATAGTGCTTGATCTTTAGAGGTAGCTATAACTGAATATTAAGAATACAGAAGAAGGTTGGTACAAAAGCTTCTATTTAT
>JAABUO010001951.1_pt1 | contig 25791 bp, 25 predicted proteins | sample 5559291 | NCBI WGS metagenome assembly JAABUO01 (sample SAMN10711878, study PRJNA513372) | rock metagenome | isolation source: Antarctica rocks | place: Antarctica: Victoria Land, Finger Mt sud
TGGTGCCGGAGATCGTGATGCAGCTGCGCCGCGCGCCGCTGACCGCCGCGGTCAGCCTGCCCGTGGGCGACACGCTGCTGCCGTCGCCGCAGGAGCTCGCGCGCGCGCTGGCCGCGCCGCCGGCCCCGCTGCGGCTGGCGCCGGTCGCGGCCGCGGCGGGCGGCTCGGCCACCGCGTCCGCGGACGACGAGCCCCTGTACAGGCGCGCGTCCGCCGGCGCGTCGGTGAGCGCGCGCGAGTCGACGGGGCAGCCCGGCGCGGAGGGCGCGGGGACGCCGAGCTCGCGGTGCTCGTCGCGCGACGGCTCGGCCGGCCGCGCGGCGGACCTGGCGCTGCCGTCGGCGCGGCTGCAGCAGCAGCAGCAACGCGCGCTGGAGCAGCGCGCCGACCCGGGCATTGGTGCGCGCCCCCGCCGCCCGAACGGCCTGCGCGGCGGGGCGCAGGGCGCCACGCACACACTCTGCCTCGCACGGCTGCAGGCGACCCCTGCTAGTCACCTGCAGTGTGCGAAGCAGGGGGGCGCCTTTGACACACACGTGCCCCTTGTCACAGCTGTCGCCGCCGGACGCGCCGCGCCGTTACCCGCGCTCGCTGCCCAGCCGCCCTCCGAGCGCGCATTCGCGCGCCGGCAGCCGCCGGCGCGGTGGGCGCGCGCGCGCCCGGGCGCCCGCCCTGCCGGCCCCTGACGTTGGCCGGCGGCGGCGTTGCCCCTAACCTAATCGTAACCTCCTATCGCCGGCCGCGCGCGCGCGCGCAGAGCACATCATGGGCCTGGCGGCCAGCGTTTTCCGCGTGGACTCGGTGCTGGTCTGGCTGGCGGACGGCGATCGCGTGTTCGTGCGGCCCGGCTGCAACGCGTTCCCCATGGGCAGCCGCTCCGCGTGCTGCCACCTGCTCGTGCCCGACGCGCACGTGCTGGCCGTGGACGACACGCGCGCGGAGCCCCGGTGCGCGCGGCCTGTCACTCTGGGCCGGGTCCTGCATCGATCCTGCGTCAGCCCGGCGCGGGAAGGGAGGTCCGCGGGCGCTGCGTGTTCCCCGGGGCAGGCGCGGCCTGTCTGCAGGAGCGCGCGCAGCCCGCCCTGCCCCTGTCTGCCCCACGCCGCGACACCCACCACGCGATGCGTCCTCGTCTGAGGGTCGGCGCGAGCTGTCTGTCCTGAGGGCACGGCCCGAGCGCGGCGCCGGTGGGGCTGAGGCGCGCGGCGCGCGCGCAGGCTGGCAGGGCACCCCGAGGTCACGGACCACATCAGGTCGTACGTGGCCGCGCCGCTGATCGCGTCCAACGGCTACTGGCTGGGCGTCCTGTGCGCCCCGGCGCCCCTGCGGCCGCTGCCCAGACTCCGCCGCGCCCACCCGCCGTGCGCAAGGCTGTGGGCGCCTGCATGTGAACAGCCAGTGCAGCTGGTACCCAGGTCGCTTCAGCTCACCTGTCGTGCCGCGCAACGCTGTGGGCGCGTGCGTTTCAAGAGGGCAGTCAAGTGGGCCAGCGAGTCTTGTCTTGCACGGGTTCATACGGTATGCGGCGCTGGCAAGGCAGCGCCAAGCCAAGCACGCCACCGCAGCGCGGCTGAAGCAGTGATGATCAGCGAATCAGACTGCGCTGACTGGCCTCGCGGTGTGCGTGGGCGCTCACCACAGTCCGTGCTGCAGCCGCATGCGCAATGAGTGTCTTTACCCTTTTGTAAAGGCACACTTGTTCTCAAAACGCTTTGGAGCGGCGGCATGGCGCGCCGCGCAGGGGCCTGTGCAGCGCGGAGGCGCGCAAGCTGGAGGCCATGAACGCGGCCATCCTGAGCAACATGGCGGGCCTGCTGGTGCGCGAGGTCTGGGGCGCGTTCGAGCACCGCCAGAAGCAGCGCATCCGCCAGGCGCGCCCCCCGCCCCTACCCTAAACATAACCTGCCAAGCCGCCCGCGGCGCGGCGCCTGTGCTCTCGAGAGCGGCGCCATGCCCCGGGCGCCCAGCACGTGTGGACTGCGCGCATGCGCACGCCCTGGCGTGCCTGCGCTGCTGCTGCGCTGCTGCACTGCGACCTTGCCGGCGCGCGCAGCCGCAGCAGGGCGGGGCGGCGTGCGAGCTCTGGTGGGCGTGCGCTCGCCCGGCGCGCGCCGGCTCACGACCGCTCCTCGCGCGCAGCTCCTGCGCGTGGTGGACTGCTATTCGGAGCCGCTGCTGTTTGTGGAGGCGTCTGCTGCGCGGCCCTGGCAGGTCCTGCACGCGAACGACCCCGCGCTGCGCGTCACCGGTGCGCGGCGCGCCCGGCGACCCGCACGCCCAGGGGACCGAGTGGCACCCGCTGAGCGGCGCTCTGGCTGCTTTGGGAGGGCGCTGGCGCCGCGCGCCCTGCCGCCCGCCGCCTGCCCGAGCGCGCATGCCGCGTTTGCAGCGCCGACAGCGCGCCGCCCTAGTGAAGGCCCTGCTTTTCACAGGCTGGGCTGATGGGGGCATGCATGCCGGCGGGCCAGGCCTGGACAAGCCCGGCATTGTTGGGCAACCATTTTGGGACGTCTTCAGCCTGCGGAGCAGCCAGGTGCGGCCACATGTCACCGCCGCTGCCCTGTCCCCATGCTACGGTCGGGGTCTTGTGCGCGTCTGGAGCTCTGGTGCGCACCTGGGCGTGCTGTTGTAAGGTGTTTTGCTGGCGAGTGCCCTCGTCTGCTGCATCAAGGCTAGCTCGACAGGCCGCTCGTGAGGAGCCTGCCGGGGCAGTTGCTGCCCGTAGAACTCCCGGCGCGCTTAAGGCGCCGCGTGTTTCATCAGCCCCCCGCATGCCATGGGTGCGGGCGAGAGGGGCCGAGTTGCCCGCGCGCGCAGAGCACCCCGCAGCCGTGGGCGGCGTTCGGGGACCTGGCGGGCGCAGGCGCGGAGTTTGTGGTGCAGGGCCTGCAGTGCCCTGGCGCCGCCCGCTCCGGCGGCAGCCCCAAGGCCGCGACGTACTCGCTCACATTCCGGTGCGCGCGCCAGCCGCGCCCTGTCGGCTGCCTGACGGGTGGGGCGTCCGCACTGACGCTTATCATCCCACCCCAACCCTAGCCTACCCGCGCCCGCGCCCGCGCCGGCCGTCTCACAGGGGGGACGTCCATGCATGCTGACGCTAACCATCCCTACCCCAATCCTACCCTATCTCGACCAGAAGCGCGCGGGGCCAGGCCGGCGGGCATGGAGGCCGGGGAGGGCGAGCAGCAGCAGGCGGGGCTGCCGGCGCCTACCGCGGATAGGCGGCTGGCGCTGCCGCCGGGCGTGCCTGCGGCTGCGGCGCTGCCGCAGTACTTCTGCGTGGCTGTGAGCCTCCCCCGGCGCCCAGCGCGCTTGCGCACGGCACAAGGAGCAGATAGATTCGGGCATCAAATGCGTGCCTGCTTTCTGTGCAGCAGCTGAGCAGGCCGCCATGTTTGCGCGCATTCGAGGGCTGAGGCCGTGCATCTGTCCGAGCACGCTCCCTCAGTTACACTTCTTGTACATCTCTTCTATCGGCGCGTAATGCTGTGAGACACACCCAGTGCTGGTGACCTGGACGCAGTGCGCGAGTGCCGCTCGCGTGCGCGCCGCGGCGGGCGCGCTCACGCATCGCGCGCGACCTCCGCTGCGCGCGTTGCAGCGGTGAGCATACTCACACGCTGCGCGCGCGCGCAGGTGCGCGAGGAGGTGGCGTCGCCGGGCAGCGCGGCCACGCCCTTCGAGGGCCTGCAGCTGGGGACCATGATTGGCAAGGGCGGTTACGGGCGCGTGTACCGCGGCATGTACGAGGGCCAGCTGGTCGCGGTCAAGGTGCGGCCCGCCGCCGCGCCCCGGCGCGGCGCTCTGCGCGCCACGCCCGTTGAGCCGCACGCCCGCCGCGCAGCGCCAGAGTTTCAAAGCCCCCGCAGCAGCGCTGCAGGGGTAGGGTGTAGGGTTTCAGCCCTATTCTTGTGGCGATGCCGCAGGTATGCGACGCGAGCAAGGTGCGGCGCGACAAGGACGGCGTGCCGGTCGAGGCGGTGATCACGGCGAACGTGGCGCACCCGTACGTCGTGCGCACGATCGCGCACGCGACCGCCGTCACCGAGCCCGGTTCCGGCTTCTCCGGCGCGCGCACGATGGCCGTCGACTGCACCAACTCGGGCAGCGCGCCGGCCGCGCCGAGCCCGCGCGGCGGCGGCGGCAGCGCCGGCGCGCGCGCGTTCCTGGCCGAGGAGCCGCGGCCGGCGCTGCTGCACGAGTGCTGGCTTCTGCTGGAGTATGCGGACTGCGGCTCGCTCATGGTGCGCGCGCGCCGGGGGCCCCCTACGACACCGTCCCCCCCGGGTCGGCTCTGAGCCGGCGAAGCAGCTTCAGTTAGGTTAGTGTGCATACTTAGCTTAGCCGAGCAGTGTGAGCAGGCTGTCTGTGCTGGATGTCTGCGGGGTGCGCCTGGCTGGGCGCCCCCAGCAACGCCGCTGCATGCGTTGCAGCTGCCGCTCGAGCGCGCGCGCCGCGGGCGGACGGCTTTGGCGGATAGGCCTTCTCCAGGCTTGAAACGGGCGATTCAAGCCAGCCATGCTGCCAAGGTTGACTCTGCGCCGCGCTGAGCCGCGGCCGCCGCACAGGCGGGCGCAGGAGGCGGTGGGTAAGGTCACATCCAGGCTTTCGGATTTGCAGCCGAAGCGGGCCACGCCGCCAAGTCTGGCTGCGCGCTGCGCTGTTGAGGCGCGGGCGCCGCGCGGCGCGCGCAGGAGGCGGTGGTCAAGGGCCTGTTCCGGGCCGGCGGCGGGCAGCCCAACTGGGCCATGCTGCTGGCGACGGCGGCCGAGATCGCGTCGGGCATGGAGTTCCTGCACGGCCGCGGGCTCGTGCACGGCGACCTGTCCGGCGGCAACATCCTGCTCGCGTCCAGCGCGGCCAACGTGCACGGCTTCTCCGCCAAGGTGGGGCGCGGCGGGCGCCGCGGGGGTGGGGTCGGGGTGCAGAAGGTGCAGGGGACGGCCCCGCGCTTGCGCCTCGCGCTGCGCCTTGCGCTGCTGGCACCGGCCGCGCCTGCATGGCGCGGGCGGAGGGGAGGCTGCCCCCTGCGGCGCCCAGTGCTCACGGGCCGCGGATCAGGGCGCGAGTGCGCGCGGGCCCGGGGACCTGTGGCTCCTCAGACCGGATGGAGGCGTGCCTGTGGGGCAGGCGCGTGTGCTGGCTGACGTCCTGCAGCCTGTCTTGCTCTGTTATACAGCTAGCCAGCTGTCGCCGGGCTCGGGCGCAGCGCCGCTCTGTGTGCACGCTTGCTGCCATGACCGAGCACCCAAGAACGTCGGCTCCGGCGTTATGGCCCGCTTCCGCATCACGCCGCGGCGCGCCGGCCGCCAGGTGTCCGACTTTGGGCTGGCGCGCGACATGGACGTGCTGAGCAAGATCGAGACGAAGACGACGGGCACCGTGACGCACATGGCGCCCGAGGTGCTGTCCAGGGGCGTGGTCAGCAAGGCGGCCGACGTGTTCTCGTTCGGCGTGCTGCTCTGTGCGCCCTCCGCTCTCTCGCTCGCTCTGGCTTTTCTGTGTCTTTCGTCTTTCCGGTTGTTGTCACAGCGGTTACAAGGGTGAATGGCAGGCGCAGGCCCGTGTCGGCTTAGCCTCGAGCAGCTCCGGTGCCTGTGTTTGCCTGGTGCATGCTTGCGACCGCGTTTGTGAGCGGCAGCAGCAGCAGTGAGCGGAGTCGGGGGGCTCGCTTGGCGCCTGTGGCCCCGCACGGCCTGTCCACTCCAGCGCGCCGCAACGCCTTTGCAGCCCCGCACCCCTGCTGCTCCCCGAGCCGGGCGTCCTGACGCGGCGCAGGGGAGATGGTGAGCGGGCGGCGCGCGTGGGCGGGCCTGACGCACCCGCAGATCATGCTGGCGGTGGCGCTGCAGAAGCAGGCGCTGGAGCTGCCGCCCGACACGCCGGCCGCGCTGGTGGCGCTCGCGCAGGCGCGCGCGCGGCCCCAGCGTAGGGTTAGGGATTAGGGCTTTCAGGTGCTGCACAAGCAGGCGTTTGAGCTGCCGCCCGACATGCCGGCCGTGCTGGTTGCGCTCGCGCAGGCGCGCGTTTGGTCGTAGGATAGGGTTTAGGCTTGGGGTTTCAGGCGGTGGCGCTGCAGAAGCAGGCGCTGGAGCTGCCGCCCGACACGCCTGGCGCTCGTGGCGCCCGCACAAGCGTGCGCGCGGCCCCAGCATAGGGTAGGGATAGGGTTTTCAGGCAAACCCAAAAAAAAAAAGGCTGCCGGCCGTGGGCCTGGTGGACGCCCGCGGAGGTCGAGGCGGGGCTCAGGGTGGAGGCGGGCACGGAAGGGCGCATGCGCCGCACCGCCAGGGGGCCCACGCTCACCTGCGCATCGGCTCGCCAGATACGAAGTGCCACCGGCTCTGCTTGCCATCCATGTCTGTGCGGAGCATGCCTGGTTCGTCGCCTGCGGCGTGCGGCGGCGGCGCGTGCGCAGCGCGCCAGGCTGCGCTCTGACGGCCCGGCGCGCGCGCTTGCACTGTGCTCGGCGCCGCAGGACCTGCCCAGGCCGCCGCCGCACCCTGCTCAGGGGCGCGCTGACCCTGCCCGCTCCCGCGCAGGCATGCATGGCGCACGACATCAAGCGCAGGCCGCCGTTCGCCGAGGTCTGCGCGACCCTGGCGCAGCTCCGCATGCAGTACGGCGGCGGCGGCGTCGCCGACTGCCTGAGCCTGGAGGGCCCGCGGGCGCTCTCATGCCCGCGATGACCCCCGGCTGGTAGCAGGGCCATCGCAGGGTGTGCTGGGGCAGGGCGCTGCGCCTGAGGCGGCAGCCTCACTGAAGCAGGGATTGATCTGCAGAAGAGCTGCATTCCCATTGCTCCATCTGCAGTTTACGGCGCTGCCTGGCAGCAGCTGTCAAGCCTGGCTTGAGAACGCCCGGGGCCCCTCCCTCTAGCGGCATGATGTCGCCTTAATTGTGGCGGGGCTTGCGTTCGCACTCCTGTTTCCGCGCTGAGCGCGCAGCACATCGTTGCTTTGGGTCTTCTGATGCGCAAGAGCGGCTGCCGTGCTTGCGCCTGTTTGCCAAGTACATACCGGGGTGCGTCGCATGCTGAAAGGCGCTTGGGCCGGTGTGTGAGAGGGTGCGCGGCAGCACATATGCGCCCCGCCCTGCCGCAACATGTGGCCATGGGGATCGTTGTCACCTCTGCCCTGCTGTGTAGGTTTGCTGATGCTGATAGGGTCTGCGGGGCTGGCGCGCATGCGCGCGCGTGGCTGGGCCTGCTGCCCGCATGGCTCTACGCGTTGTTGTCCCCTCCTTACCCCTGGCTGGGCTGCCCCATGCAGCTTAATAAGTTTCCGGTCCCCTCTTCCCCCTTGGCTGGGCTGCCCCGCGCCAACTTGCTGCGTCCGCAAAGCTTGCCTGGGGGCAAGGAATGGTGACATGATGTGTGTGTGAGAGCTGCCCGACCCCGCGCTCGCTGCGTGACGAGCGCGCGTGCACAGGCGCGTCCGGCCAGCGCAGCGCGCGCCGGTGGGGCGGCGCGCGTGTGCCCGCACGCTGCGCGCACGCTATGATGCGCCCTAGGCTTCTGAAGGCCGCAAGTATGCTGTGGTTTCTCATACCCGCCCTTCCCCCCCTGCTTGCTTGCGGCGCTGGCCCACGAGCAGGGCGTTTTCCATAAGGCGTATAAGGGCGGCGCGCTGCGGGGCTCCGCGTTCTGGGGGCTGTGTCGCCTGGAGCATTGGAGCCCTTCAACATTTGGCGGCCGCAAGCGTGCTCCGCGCGGCCGCAGACCGCGCCAGGACCGAGAATTTGTTTACGTGCTTAAATGTGTGCGGCCCTCATTGCTTGAGCGGCAGATAAAGTGCCTTGTTGGCTGGTTGTTGGCTGTCGGCTGTTGCTTGCTGGCTGCTTGGATAATGCTGCTGTTGCATAAATCCTGTCGATCACGTGCGACATGCAGCATGCGCTGCGCTCTGGCCCGCGCCTCCGCCGCCGCAGCACAACAGCCCCGTCCGACCACCCTGGTCCTCTCCGCACGCCGCGGCCCCGACAGCGCGGGTTTGCAGAGCTTGGCCGGCGCCCGTCGGCCGCCGCGCAGCGCTCCCCTATAGCCTTCTCCAGGTTCAGGTCTGCGCGGCGCGGCGGGGTGGTGCGGTGAGGCGCAGGCGCCGCGCTGAGTATGGCCCGAGGCGCGCCGCGCTGGTTTTGTCACACGCACGGGAGCCGGGTGCCGGGAGCGCAGCTAGCCTCTGCAAGGAGGTCAGCTTGTCCACCTCATACCTGCGCGCTCGCCCACCACGTCACCCCAGGGGCGCGCAGGTTGCGTCGCCCCTGGCCAAGCGCCAGTGCGCAAAACCCCTTGGCCAAGGCGCCCTGGCGCTGGGGTTGAGCGGCCTTGCGGCCGCGCTGCGGCCTCCGTTCGCGCACAGGGCTCGAGCGGCAGACTCGCAGCAGCCGATTCTGCTTTGATCTTCTCTCGAGCTGGTTTGACAGCCGCTCGATGTCGCGCGTCAACGACGCGAGGTGCAGCTCCTGGCTTTCTGAGACCTCGCTGTGAAACCCCGCGAAGCGCGCCTCCTGCTCCAGCACAGCCTGCAGGCGCGCGGGCCTAGCAGCCCTGCAGCCTCGCCGTGCGGCCCCGCCCCGCGCGCGCCGCGGCTGCGCACCTTCTCCGGCGCCGCCTTGGAGACAAACTGCTCTATGACCTTTTCGCGGTTTGTGCAGATCAGCTCTGTCATGTGTTCCGTCAGTGCCTCGGCCTGCTGCCGCGACATGCCTGCTTCTCAAAGCGCCGCATCTGCGAGCACACACGACGCGCGTCAGCGCCTGCGGCACCCTGCTGCTGCTGGGCGCTGCTCTCTACACGGGGCCAGGCCAGCACCAGCGTGAGCGTGTCAACTAGCAGCGACTTTGTGACGGCGGCGACACTGTTCGAAGTCGTGGTCAGCGCGGTGCTCGCCCGGCAGGGCTGGCAGCATCAGCCCTGCACATGCGGCGCAGCCTGCGCATAGTTCGTGCTCGCCACGCAGTCTCTGCGCGACCGGCGTTCAACAGCCCGCTGCAGAGCGCCGTGCTCGTGCGCGCGAGCAGGCTTGCCCACCGCGTCTGCCCGTCGCAGCTCGGTGGACTCGCGAGCTAGTCAGTAATCTTCTCACGTGTGCAGCGAGTGCAGCGACACAGCGAGACAGAACATAAGAATGGTGCTCTGACTAAGGAAAAAAACCTCGCGAGGATTGCGCCCGAAGCCTTTTGTTTTGTGCTGTTGCCTCACCGCGCACGGTGAAGCTGTTCATGTGGCAGGCAGACCTGTATGGTGTGGCCTGCCTCACTTGTGAATGCATGAGACAACATGACCTTACACTAAGGGCCGACGCTCATCAGCCTAGCTGGGGCTGCGTAACAAATTCTATCTGCTCTGAAGTCTGGGCACTATATACTCGTGCTCATTTATAAAGCGCAGGTTCTCATTGCTGGTCAAAGTTTCAAGGTCGCCTGCTGACACCACAACTGCAACCAACATCCACCTGTCATACTTGAGCCAACTAACTCGTAGCGGAGCATGCGCTCTGACTGGTGTGCACCGCAATTGCTTTTATGCAGTTATTGTCATACTTTGGCAGTCTTGTCAGAGATGCGGATGGGTTGCTGTTTGGAAAGTATAATGCTGTGCCTTGGGGCCAGTGTGCTCGCTGTGTGGACGGTGCAGCAAGTTAGCACAGGCAAACAAGGAAGGGAGCACCGCCTTGCTCAGTGCTTTGTTAGTGGTTGACACGCACGACTCATAGCACTCAGGCCTAACTGGCACGCAGCGCTGCAGGCATGTTGCACACGAACGGCATGGCGCCGTTGGCCCAGGCCAACGGCGTCAAGCACCCGGATTTGCAGCGCATTAGCAGCCTGGAGCCCGATGGCCCGGACGCGAACACGGACATGTGCAACAGCGCGACGCGCCGCTACGCCGCGCAGCTGAAGACCGACCCGCAGCTGGCCGGCGCCGCCCTGGACTGCGAGGCAAAGGACCACCTGAGGAAGTGCTACGAGCGCGGCGACACCATCAACCAGCTGGTGGAGAGCGTCTGCCGCGTGTACGCGTCCCGCAAGGCCCTGGGCAGCGCCGTCGGGGACGCGGCCAAGTTCAGCTACATCACATATGCGCAGATCTGGGAGCGCATACAGACGCTCGCTTCAGGCGCGCCTCGTCGCCCCGCCCGGCGCTCGCCCCCTGGCTTGCGCCCTGTCACTGCCCCTGGCCGGTCTGCGTTGGTTGCCCGCGTATGCCAGCGCGAGCATGGTGTCAGTGCCATGCAATTGCATGTGGTCGAGCTGCATGTAGGTAAGCGCTGCTGGGCTGACCGCGCGCGGGCGCGCTGCAGGGTTTGCTGCGGAGGAGGTGATGAAGCAGGGCGACTTCTTCGGCATCTGCGGCTTTGCCAGCATCGACTGGATAAACTGCGAGATAAGCACGCAGTACCTGGGTGCGGGCGCCATGGCAGGGTAGCTTTGCAAGCTGTGTCCTTGCTGCACCGCAGGGGTCGTCGCCGTTCACCCTCCCCCGGCGTTTGCGCGCGCGTGCCATGCGCTATGCAGGTTGAGACCCTTGTGCATGCTAGCCGCGTACCTAGCAAGAAAGGGCAGGCCCTGCGTCACCCATGCAGGACCGTCACCCATGCAGGGCCGGCGCCGCTAGCCATGCATGCGGGCACAGCCTGCCGCGCGCGACGGCGGCGGCCACGCCGCCGGCGCATGGCGGCCTTCAGTGCATCGACAGGCGGCGCGCTGAGCCGCGCGCGCCGCCCGGGGCCAGGCGGCGTCAACGTGGCGCTGCCGACCAACATCACGGCCGAGGACGTGGCCAAGGTGATCAACGAGGCCGAGCTGGTGGGCATGGCGTGCAGCGTGGACGAGCTGGCCACGCTCGCGCCTGTGCTGGGCGCGTGCCACACGCTGCGCACGTTTGTCGTCATGGAGCACGAGGGCTGCGCCAACCCCAAGCTGCCCGCGCTGGTCAAGCAGGCGCGCCGCCCGCCTGTGGATGTGCGGCGGCCCAGGCGCCGCGCTGCGGTGTTGGAGAAGGCCGCCGTGGATGCAGCGGTGTGCAAACGGCGCGGCAGCGCACTGATTAAGCATGTGGCTGCCCGGAGCGCGTCACCTGGGCGGTTGCATGAGTGTTGTGGAGTGCCTGTGTGCGGCAATATAAGTGCGGCGAAGCACGCATGTGACAGAGCCGGGCGATTTGCGCGCGTCAGCACCAGGGTGGGACAGTGCAAGCAACCATTGTGTCCTGCCCTGCAGCGCCCACCCTCTCTGCCGAGACCGCAAGGACGGAGAGGCGGCACACTGCAGGGACTCGTGAGACACGGAGGGTGCCCGCAGCCTCCTGAGAAGAGCGGATCCGCGGCAGGCGGAGGAGGGTCTGCCCGAGGGCTGCCGGCTGCTGATGCTGGGCGACGTGGTCAAGCGCGGCAAGGCCGGCCCGGTCGCGCCGATGTTCATCGCGGGCAAGGATGGCGCCCCCGAGGACCCCATAATCAGCCTGTTCTTCACCAGCGGCTCCACGGGCCTGCCCAAGGGCGCCATGTACACCGAGCTCATGTGGAAGCGCAACTGGTGTGCGCGCCGCGCTGCGCCCCGCGCCTGCCCTGCGCGGGCAGGCGCCTACTCTGGCAGGGCGGTGCACCGCGAGAGCGCTTCCTGCCGCCAGCTGCCTGCAAGTTCTGATGGGGCTGTGTTCTGATCAGGGGCCCTCTAGGCCAAGGGTTGCTTCCAGGGTACGAGTGTGGACAGCGCGGGAGGAGCAGAAGGCAGGCCGCAGCGTCAGGTGCGAGGTGCACGACGCGCGCTGGCCGCCGCGACTCAAGCTCACGCAAGCTCACCCCGCACGGCCGCGTGCGCGGGCGTGGGCGGGAGCGTCATGCGCGGGCGCGCCCGACGCGGCGCCCGCCGCGCGCAGGACCCGCGCGATCGGCGGCATGAGCGCGATGCCGGAGGTGGCGAGCATCGTGCTGGGCTTCCTGCCGCTGAACCACCTCATGGGCCGCACGGGCATCCTGCAGTGCATGGGCGCCGGCGGCTACACCACCTTCGTGCGCGCGTAGTCCCCCGCCCGCCTGCATGCCTGAGCGGGTGTGCCGGGCGTGTGAGGCCTGCACGCCCCTTCCCCAGCTTCTAGGCACCTTATCATGTCCACTTTGCAACACCATGCAGGTGCTGCGTGCAGGCATGCACAGTACAGCTACACCCACGGCTGTTTCGGCCCTGGGCGCACGGAGAGCGCGCCAGGGCCTGCAAAGGTAGGACAGCGGCAGCACGATGGGCGCAGGGCGCGCGGAACGGTATGTGGTGAGCCTGGTGAGCCTGGCAGCGCAGCGCATGGCGCGTAGTGCTCATGTGTGCCAGGGGCATCTGCTCGATGCCATGGACCGCAGAGTACATGCCCGGTCGAGGGGCTGAGCGCGCGGCCGCGCGCAGGTGCGCAAGAGCGACATGTCCACGTACTTTGAGGACCTGGCGGCGGTGCGGCCGACGCAGATGTTCATCATCCCGCGCCTGGCCAACATGATGTACGACAAGATGGTGTCGCAGCTGGAGCTCACGCTCGACGGCGACGAGCACGCCAAGGCGGCCTGCAGGCAGGCGCGGCCTGCGCGGCGGCGGGGGCTGCCGTGGCGGCCGGCAGGCGACCTCGCTGCAAGGCACATATCTTTCCACTGTGCATGTTGTTCTTGGTCGGCTCAAAGCTGAGCAGCTGATACATGGGAGCTGCTGCAACAGGATCTCACCTGGCACTCCCAGGAGTGCCTCGTTAAGCTGGCACCGGGGGCACTTGCTGCCAAGGACGCTCGCTGGCCGCCCCGCAGCTCCGCCGCAAAGTCTGCAGCGCCGCCGCCAGCTCCTGGCCCCATGCTTGCAGGGGAGCCCGCGCTCGCGCCGCGCGCCCCCGTGGCGCGCGCCCGCCGCTGCGGCGACCCGGCGAGCCCTGGAAGCCCTGCGCGCGCGCGCGCGCGCAGGAGGTCATGCGCAAGTTCCGCGAGGGCGACGTGGGCGGCCGCCTGGTGCACGCGTCCACCGGCAGCTCGCCGACCGCGCCGGAGGTCATCGCATTCCTGCGCGACGCGCTGCTGGTGCCCGTCTACGAGGGCTACGGCTGCACCGAAACCGGCATGGTGCGCAGCCGCGCGCGCCCGGGCCCGCCCGCCCGGCCGCGCGCCGCGGCGCTGGCCGGTGCATCCGGGGCGCCCAGCCTGCGTGTGCTCCAGGCGCGTGTCGGTGCAGCAGCCGGTCGTGCCGTGGGAGTGTGCTGTGAGGACCCCTGCCACCGGGCACTGGACGGAGGCTGCGCGCGCGGCAAGGAGCCCTGCTCGGCCAGAGACCTCAAGCCGCCAGCCATGCAGGAAGCATGCTGTCTCGAGAAGGAGGCCTCCCCTGCCATCAAGCCATGCGGCTCCCCCTACCCGGCGCGAGCCGTGAGCGTGTTGGCCCTTGCGCGGGGGCGGCGCGCAGATCAGCATGGACTGGGAGATGAGCAGCGTCAACGTGCTGGACTGGAAGCTGGCCGACGTGCCCGAGCTGGGCTACTTCACGTCCGACCGGCCCTTCCCGCGCGGCGAGCTGCTGGTCAAGACGCGCACCATGATGAAGGGCTACTACAAGCACCCCAAGGCGCGGCGCCTGGGCGAGCCTGATGCTGACAGGGTGGCCAGGTTACCGCAATGGTGGCAAGGCGACCGGGGCACAGAAAGGACCGGGCTCGCAAGCGCCGTTCTTGCGCCCGGCAGCGGCGAGCCTGGCTGTTGTGGCTCGGCGGCTTCGCCCTTGCGCACACGCGTGTCCTGCAGCGGCCGCGCGCGCGCGCGCGCGCGGGCTGCACCACTGATGGGGCCGCAGCGCTGAGCAGGCACCGGCATCGGCAGGCGACCTCCGAGATGTTCGACGCGGACGGGTACTACATGACCGGCGACGTCATGCAGCAGGAGACGCCCAACCGCGTGGTCTGGATCGACCGCAAGAACAACGTGCTGAAGCTGTCGCAGGGCGAGTTTGTCAGCCTGGGACGCCTGGAGGCGGTCTACAAGGGCGGCAGCCCGCTCATCCACCAGGCACGCGCGCCGCCGCCCCCCCTTCCCCCCCCGGGGCCGTGAAATGGTCTGGTGCTGCTCTGATGCGGGCGCGAAAGTGCGGACTGCAGCAGTCGGCGCTGCCTGGGCCCGCCGCTTGTGTGCAGTGCGTGTGCTGCTCTGGTGCATGTGGACAGCCTCAGGGCCTGTAGCTGCCGAGCCTGATACCCCACGCATGCGCGACGCAGATCTATCTGTACGGCAACAGCCTGCGCTCGTACATCCTGGCGGTGGTGGTGCCCTCAGAGGGTGCGCTCGCGGCAGTCGCCCCTGGCGCCACTCCGGCGCTGTCTGGCAGCTCCCTGCAGCTCCCTGCTGTGCCGCACAAAGCTGCCTATGAGCAGTGCGCGGCTGCAGCATCCTGAGGCATTCTCTTGCGGTGCCTTCCAAGCCCCATTCATGCGCAGCGCAGCAGCACCATCCGCCCCTCGGCCTGTTGGACGGACAGCGTTAACGCGCGCGACGCGCGCAGAGGCGCTGGAGCTGGGCAGCGTTGAGCAGGTCAAGAAGCGCATCCGGCTGGAGCTGGACGACGTGGCGCGCAAGCGCGCGCTGCAGGGCTACGAGATCCCGCGCGACTTTGTCGTCGAGCGCGAGCCCTTCAGCAAGGCCAACCACCTGATCACCGACTCCGGCAAGCCCGCCACGGGCCGCATGAAGAACATGTGCGCCGCTGCGGCCGCCCCTCCCGGGCCGCCATGCATGCCCTGCAACCAGCGCCCCGCGCCGCGCGACCGGCCATGCTCCGCAGCCCTATTCCGGCCGTGGCCTGGTCCGCAAGCTCTGTGCTGTGTGCCACGCTCCGTCTCCTGTTGTAACGCGGCACCGTGTCCTGCCAACGCGGCCTGGCTGGGGAGTGGTCGAATAGGGTTATACCAACCCTAACCCTATCCAATGTATGGCGCGGCGCGGCCGCGCAGGTATAAGGACGCGCTGGAGGCCATCTACAAGCAGCACGAGGACCGGCAGAAGGAGCGAGTGCGCGCCATCAAGGCCGGTGCCGGCCAGAGCAGCATCGCCGAGCGCGTGAAGCAGGTCTGCGGGCCCCTCTTGACCCGGCGCCCCGCCGCGCCGCAGGTTTCTGGCAGAGCGCCCGCGAGCAAAAGGGGCTTGGGCCGCCCGGCCCGGCCCGTGGCTGTGCAAGGCTGCAAGCCGCTGCGCGCCCTCGGCCGGACTGCATCGGTGTTGACGAGGCTTGCACTGATACGGAGCTGTTGAGCGAATGCTTTCATTGTGGCAGCGTGGTAGAGGCTGCAGTGGCAGGCGATGGCATGTGTGGCTGTGTAAGGTAAGCAGCAGCTCTGTAGCAAAAGCGGCGGCACTGCAGGGTAATCGGCGGTCCTGCAGGGCAAGCAACGCTCTGTGGGGCGCGTTGCGGCGCCGGCGCGCAGGCGGTGAAACCGACGCTCAGGGTAGGGCACATGCTGTGTATGCCCTGTGTGCTCTGTGGGGCAAGCGGCGGCGGGCGCGCGCAGGCGGTGGAGCTGACGCTGGGCCTGAGCGAGGCCGACCTGGCCAAGGGCGAGGACGCCAGCTTCGCGCAGCTGGGCGGCGACAGCCTGGCGGCCATCCAGTTCGCGCGCAGCATCGACGAGCTGTGCGGCGTGCCGCTGCCAGTCTCGTTCGTGCTGGACCACAGTAACTCGCTCGCCGGCATCACCGCCAAGGCGCGCCCGGCGCGCGGATCGGGGCGCCCCTGCGATGGGCTGGGGCAGCCGGCCCTGGCCGCGCTGGCAGCGCCCGGCCGCGCCGGCAGCGCCCGGCTGTGTGGGCATGCACCCACGAGGCTTGCTCGCAGGTGCTCGGCGCGCGCAGCGCCCTGCGCCCGTGGGTCCCTGGGCCGCGTGGCCGCACACCCACTGCACCTGCCCTTCCGCGCCATGCCGTGATGCTCCACGTGTTCGGGCCAAGTCCGCAAGATAGAGCGCTGCGACTCTCAGCATGACCATGTGTGTGTCGGGAGGCCGGCGGCGGCGCTGACGCGCGCGCGCGCGCCGCGGCAGGTGGAGGCCATGCTGCGCGGCGAGGGCGAGGGCGGCATCACGTTCGAGGCGATCCACGGGCAGGACACGGCGGTCATCCGCGCGGCCGACCTCAACATCGACCGCTTCCTGCCGGCGCGGCCCGAGACGCCGCGCGGCCGGCCGGCGCCCGCGTCCGAGCTGCCGGCCGCGCCGACCAAGGTGCTGCTGACCGGCGCCAACGGCTTCCTGGGCCGCTTCCTGCTGCTCGACCTGCTGCAGCGCGTGTCCGAGCAGTGCGCGCCGTGGGCCCGCGCGCATGACCGCCCCTCCCATGAGCCTCTCTGTGAGTTGCACTGCTCTGATGCTGCTGCCATGAAGCGTGGGAGAAGGGGTGACTGAGCGTGTTCCCCTCGTCCTGACGGGGGGCAGCATGTATGGAAAAGTGGTGAAGGGTGTGAAGGGGTGGCGTGCTGGCCGCACCCTCAAGCAAGGGCTTGCCAACGCGTGCCATGGAGGCAGGACCACGCACAAGCGCACGGAAGCGGTCGCGGCCCGCCGCCCTCGCAACACGCAGGCGCCGTCGCAAGTGCCGCCGCGGAAGTGCCGGCCGGATTCCGGCGAGCAGCTGTGTGCTGACACGGCGGCCCGGCGCAGGCCGGGCGGCTTTGTCGTCACGGTGGTGCGCGGCACCGGGGACGACGCAGCGCGCTCGCGCCTGCGCAGCGGCTACGACACGGGCGACGCGGGCCTGCTGGAGACCTTTGACCGCCTGGCGGAGGGCCGGCTCAAGGTGTTTGCAGGCGCGCCCCGCGCCTCCGCCCGCACCCCCCGAACCAGTGTGCGAGCATGCACCAAGAGTGCATGCGCGCTGCCTATGCTACTTGTCTACTCGGAAAGTCTGCTCAAAAACTACACTTGTGCAAGGGGTAGCCTCGTGCCAGCCGCATCCCGGTGAGGAAGGCGTAAGGGCTGATGGCATGCCTAAAGGGGGGTGCGGGAGTGTAGAGCCGGCAGCGCGCGCGGACTGACCTGCACCGCCCGCTGCGGGCTGCCGCAGGCGACCCGGCCTATGTGTGGGAACGCACACGGAGTGAAGGGTACACCACAGGGGGTTGTAGGAGCGTGGGGCGAACAGTGCGCGTCGACCGAGCCAACCCACCTCTTGCGCGCTGCCGCAGGCGACCTGGCCAAGATCAACCTGGGCCTGAAGCCGGAGGCGTACAAGCGGGTAGCGGCCGAGGTGGACACGATCGTGCACAATGGCGCGCTGGTCAACCACGCCTTCTCCTACCGCCAGCTGTTCGAGCCCAACGTGCTGGGCACGGTGGAGATCATGAAGCTGGCGATCGCGACTCGCGTCAAGGCGCTGACGTTCATCTCCTCGGTCGGCGTCGCCGGCGGCCTGGACCACCCGGCGCCCGTGACCGAGGAGGAGGTGGGCACCGCGCTGTGCACGGAGCACCCGGGCGACGGCGGCTACGCGCTCGGGTGCGTCGCCGCGGCCCCCCGGCGCCCCCTTGCTCCCCTCAGGGGATTTGGTCTGGGGGGCGGTTGCGGGGAGCCTGCCGGAGCTGGACGGCGAGGCGCTGTGATGGGGTCGGCACGGGCCTGGCGTCAGTGGCCGAGCTCCCCTGCAGGCCTGCATGACATGGCCGCCACGGGTCAAGCAGGCAGCCTGGCGCTGCATGCCTGGCAGCACTCGAACTGCCCCGGCGCTGTGCGCGCTCGCCCGCGCGGCTGAGGTCGGGGCGCGCGCTGGGCGGCGCGCAGGTACGGCTGCACCAAGTGGGCGAGCGAGGTGCAGCTGCAGCAGCTGCACGAGCGCTACGGCGTGCCCGTGTCCATCTTCCGCTGCGGCATGATCCTGTCGCACAGCAAGTGCGCGCCCCGCCGTGCAGGCCGCGGCACCGCGAGCATGCCCCTGTGTGCCGTCCTGTCTCTTCCAGGGAAAGTCTTGGAGTGTGCGTGTACAAGGTGGTGGGTCATGCCTGTCTTTTACAGGTTTTTTCACAAGTCCTGGAGCGTTCGCAGGGTGGGTCATGCGCGGCTGTGCAGCGCGGCTGGTTCAAAGGGCGGCGCTTGCTCACCGGCGCGCCGCGGCCGCGCAGGTACCTGGGCCAGATTAACCCGACCGACTTCTTCACGCGGCTGCTGGCCGGCATCGCGTACACGCGCCTCGCGCCGGCCTCCTTCTACAAGGACCCCTCTGGCCCCAACCGCCACTTTGATGGCATGTGCGCCGCCCGCGCACGGCTGCGCGACTGCCGGCCTGCTTGCCTGTGGCGTGCTTGCTCCAGGGGTGTGCGCTTGTTGCTTGTCTGCTTATCCTTATGATGTTGCTTAGCGGGGGGAGTGCCGGTCTCACTGCCGGGTGTTTTGGAAACCAAATGCGAGTTGGCATCCTCTGGGCGGAGGCACTTAACCTGTAACTGCTGCGGCTGCAGGCCGGTTGACTTCGTGGCCGCTGGCATCACCGGCGTGCTGAGCAACCACCGCAGCGGCATCGACTGCTACCACGTCGTCAACCCGCACTGGGACGACGGCGTGTCGCTGGACGCCATCGTCGGCTGGGTGTCCGAGGCGCGCGGCGGCGTGCGGCACATCCAGGACTACGCGCAGTGGTGCGCGCCCGGGCCGCACGGTGTTATCCCATCAGTGCGCTCTGTCCGCTGCAGCCCGCCCTCGGGGCTGGAGCTGTTGCAGTGACCGTGCGGCGCCGCGCTCTTGAACGGGCCGTTGTAGGCCATGCACGCGCGCGCGCCTTGTGGGCGCCGTCTCGCCCCGCCGGGCAGGTGCAAGAATGATAACGTGTGCGAGGGGCGCGGCGTGTCTCGCGCGCCGCAGGTACCAGGAATTCAAGGCGGTGCTGGAGGGCCTGGACAGCAAGCGCCAGGCGCACTCGCCGCTGCCGATCATCTACCAGTGGCAGGCGCCCATCGCCGGCGCGGGAACCAAGTGCGCCCCCCGCTGGCGCCCGGCGAGCGCTCGTGCGTGCCCGGCAACTGCGCCATGGCTGTCTGGCTTTTGGCTGGGGCGCGCCATGCGCGTGCGTGGCCAGCCCAGGAGGTTGCCGCATCAGCAGCCGTGTGGACCAGCGCGCGTGCCCTGCTTGGCCGGCGAGGCGCGCGTGTGGCCGCGCCTGGCGCTCAGGCCGGAGGCGCGCGGCGTGCAGATTTGACGCTGTCAAGATGCGCGCGGGCGTGCGCGAGCATACGGAGTACCAGGACGTGCCGCACCTGGACCGCGCGTTCATCCTGCAGAACCTGCGCCACATGGAGGCGCTGCACATCATCGACCCCGCATAGCGCGCGCCGCGGAGCGCGCAGCGCTCCGGGCGAGGGGCATTTTGGTAGCAACGGCGCCGCGGCACGCCCCTGCCGGGTGCATCTGCGACCATGCAGCGGGCATGTCTGGGCGGCTGTGCCTGACGGGCACATGTGTGCTTACAGTCCGCGAAGTCTGCTGGAGCCGCATTCGCAGGGGGGGCGTGGTGCTGTGTCGCTGCTGCGACCAATTTTTCATCCTACGAATTACTGAAGTCGCACAGAGCGTATTTTTGGGCGTTGTCAGTCCAGCATGAGTCCGCTCGCTGTGCATGGCTGTGCCAGGTGACAGGGGTGGCGCCAATTTGCGCACGCTTCGAGGCTGGAGATCAGCATGGGGCCTGTTGCACATGTATCAATAGGGTTGACGGAACCTGCCAATCTGAGAATGAATGAAAGGCCCTGTGGGTGCGCGCGCCTTTCGGCGCACCCAGGGCGTATCTGGTTACAGCCTGTTTCAGCCAACTAGGGCTGTTTAGGCAATTGCAACCCGGACCCCGGTTCCGAACCCCGAACTGCCGGACCTGCCCGGACCGGCCCTCGGCACCCTACCCGACCTAGTGCTGCTAATACGGCAACCGCCATAGAATCTCCTTAAAAAAGCGAATATAATGGGGGCCAGGGTGCGTATCGATGCATTGGAGGCAGGGCTGATCAGCCTGGGCATGCCATGCTCATTCAGGTGGGTTTTCAGGCCTGAACAAGTCACATGCCCCCCACATGCCCCTGATGTGCCCGATATTGCCCAGATGTACCCACATTTCAGGGCCGGTCACCCGCTCAATGATTGAGGGCTGTCAATAATTGATACATGCTGCTGGTTGTTTGAGCCCTAAGCTCTTTTGTTGAGTTGGGGGAGATTTGGAGACATGCTCTGATTCAGCTGAGGTGATTGAATAAACCGTGGACGCTGCCGCTTACCAAGTGTTTCTCCCTCGTCGTTAATCCGTCTTTTGCCCATCGCTCAGTGGTCCGGGTGTGTTGTTCCTACCAGCTTGCCTTACTTGTAAACCAGGCAGTCATGTGGCAATGTGTGGAGGTTTTGGTGTATGTCTGAAAGCACCTCAGATGGCAAAATTGGGGAGCAAGCTCGTCACAGGCACACCAAGTAAGTACCTAAGGTCAGTGTCAGATGCAGCTTGCTAAAGAGATAGGTCGTCTCCTTCATCAACAGATACATCTGAACCGTTTTTTTTTTGGTCTGCTGAGCGTATTTACAATAGCTCCTGGACGCAAGCGGCCAACACCTTCAGGCTGGCCTGCATCACTGCTGTCAGAGCAATGAGCGGATTCAAACAAGACTTGCTGCACCACTGCTTTCAGAGCACTGCTCATATTGCGAACAAGCACACAGCGCGCATTTACTGCACGGGAAGCTTGTGCGGAGTAGGGATGTGTCACTCTTACGTGCGTGCTGTGCACTGCACAGTGTGCAGCAAGGCCAGCTGGAGCTTATCAAAAAGCCTCTGTCAGGAAGGCGACATGTAATCAGCTTATGTTGAAATCTTGTTGGAAAGCAACAGCTTGTAGGTGCAGGCGGTTGCTCCACCAGTGCGCGGAAGCGGGTCAGGAGGGCACGCAACGATAGGAAAGGAAAGGCTCTGGGCGCGCGCGCCCTGTTGGGCGCAGCGCCTGTTGTTGGGTCCAGCTGTCGAGCATAATTTCACATCATTTGAACTGCCCCTGCAGGGTTTGCAGGTGTGATTGCCCTTGGAATGTCATTCCAAGAACAGGAAGCCTCGGCCTTCCTCCTCAGTGTGCTGGCCTCGGCCGTCAGCTCGCAGCGGGCGCGGCGCGCGGCAGCAGGGGCCGGATGCGCTCGCCGCGCTCCCAGAAGCTCCCGCGCGTCCACTCGGGCGTCCTGCCAGGACCGGCAGTGCTGTTTCAGCCCTAGCTGGCTGAAACAGGCTTGCAACCCAACACGCCTGGGTGCCCTGAAAGGCGCGCGCACTCAGAGTCTCCCTTCCTTCCTCCTTCAGCTGCGCGGCGGCGCTGCCGGCCTTGCTGTCAGTGGTTTCTGCACAGCAGCGCACCGTGCGGCCGCCGCCGCGCCCCGTGCGCTCGTCAGGCTGACAAAGCATGGCGCGGACCGTTGCATGTACAGACCAGCAGGCTGCCTGGGAGTGTGCAGCGAGGCGTGCGTGCGCACGCCAGAGCCTGGCGCGCGCGCCGTGCAAGGCCCCATGCTCGGGCGCGTGCGCGCGCGCCTGAGCACCTCGCCGCGCGCGACCACGTAGCGCAGCTCCAGCGTTTCCGCGTCCAGCAGCAGCAGGTCCGCGTCGGCGTCGGGCGCCAGCTGCGCGCGGGCCGCCATTGCTCTCTTGTTATTGACACTCGCAGTTATCACCTTTAGACTCTGCATGCAGCAGGCGCAGATTTGCATCCAGCAGGAGCAGGTCCGCGTCGGCGTCGGGCGCCAGCTGCGCGCGGGCATGGCCAGCGCCTGGTGCGGCCCCAACCCTAGACTTGAACACAGTGGTTCAGTTCTGGAACTGGTTCAGCCCGGACATACCACCCACAGGCCGCCGCATGTGTGGTGGCGGCGCCGGCCTGTCGCGTGTTGACACTGACAGCAGTCACGCGTCGGCCTCGGAATGCAGCCAGGGCGCACCCGCATCACAGGCGGGGGCCGATGGCACGCCAGCACACAGATGCGGTCTCTGCAATCACTGCTGTGCACAGGCGAGCAGCATCAGTTGGCACGTCCAGCAGGTGCGGCCGGGCACCACAGCTGGGCGCCGCCCGCATGTGCCAGCACAAGCGGCCGCCGCGGAGGCGCACGGCTTGCAGTGACCTGGTGCACACGTGACTGCTCGTGCGTGCACCCCTCTGCCAGATGGGAGGGGCGCGCCCGGCCCTTGCGCGGCAGTCGCAGGCGCGCCGCCGGGTTGGCAGTGAAGAGCGGCAGCGCGCGCTCCAGCGGCCAGCCGTCCTCCTGCACCAGCGCGCGCAGGCAGGCGAGTAGCGCGCTGGGCGCGGTGACCTGGGCGCGGGCGAGGCGTCAGCGCGGCACTGGCGGCGCGGTCGCGGGGGCCCCGAGGGCGGCTGGTGTCCGCACCAGGGCCGGGGTCAGGGCTGCGGACAGCACCAGGTTGCGCAGCAAGGAGCCAACAGCATGCCTGCGTCTGCCCGGGCGCCGGACAAGGGCTGCAGCCCTGCTGTCTCCAGAGCCGCAGCGGCATGCACGAGCAGCATGCCGGACTCATGCCAGACGTGGGAACACAGGCCCTGCAACCGACCTCCGATGGCAGCCTTCCCAGCATGCTGCAGATCAGCACGCAGCAGAGGCGCCACCGGCTCCCGCCTCCAGCGGAGACGCCTTGCCAGCCCCTGCGCACAGCCCGCTGGCACCAGGCCGGCCACGGGCCCGCCCGAGCGCCGCGCCAGCGCGCACCTCGTACGACACGAGCTCGCCGCGCGCGTCGAAGACCGGCCAGCTGCCGTACGCGTCGCTTGACACGCTCACCCGCGCCAGCAGCTCCGCGTCCTTGCGGCCGTACAGCGCCAGCGCCGCGCGCGCCTGCGCACTTATGGCATGATTAGGGACATTGTACCCTACTTCAAGGCCGGCCCTGCGCCAGCAGCTCCGCGTCCTGGCGGCCGTACAGCGCCAGCGCAGCGCGCGCCTGCACGATTAGGGCGTAATCAGGGAAACTGTACCCTAGTTCAAGGCCGGCCGGCATTTCCCTTGATGTTGGCTGCGCGTGCATGCCCTGAGCCATCTAACCAGCAGCTTGCCCTGATATGTCAATGTAGCCTAACTGTTGTGTTCAGGCGGCGGGTGCAGCGCGGTGCAACTGCGCAGCACCCAGCGACGGCCGCAGCCAGAGCAGGTAGCTGGTCGACGCGGAGAGCGACACAGGTGCGCTCGCGCGCTGCACGCAAACGCCTTTCCGGAGCCTGGCTAGCCCCCTGCCAGCACGAACGGGCAGTGCCGCGGCATGGCAGGGCGCCCCGCAGGGCGTCGGGCGGCCACCGGCTGGCCGGCGGTGAGGTCCACGCAGCCGCCCTCGCGCAGCCAGGCCAGCCCATCCGCCGCCAGCTCGGGCGTGCGCTCCACATGCGTCGGCAGGATGGTCGTCCTGCAGCCGCCGCGGCCCGGTTCACCATGATGATACCAAACAAGGGTCGTTGCGCGCGGGTGCCGCGCCGGCGGGCGGCAGGCCGGGCGGTCACCTGGGCAGGCTGGGCGCGGCCGCCAGCGCGGCGCGCAGCGGGTCCAGGCGCGTCGGCGCGGTGCCCATGTGGCAGTAGGTCAGGCCGGCCGAGCCGGCGAGCATCCCGCCCACGCGCACCTCGCTGCGCGCGCGGCGGCCTCACCGGCGGGCCACGGCATGCAGGGGGCGGGGCCGCATGCCAGGACAGCGCGCGCACGACAGCACGACAGCGCCAGGCGCTGGGCGCTGGGCAGGCTGGTTGCATGCCCTGCGGTGCCGGTGCACGGGCGCCTTGCGGCGTCGGACTGCCGCCAACACATTCGCGGCGTGCCTGGCCAGGCGGCCGAGCTCGCGCGCTCTCGGCGCCGACCCGCGGTGGTCCGACACGGCCACCTCGCCCACGCCCACGCAGCGCTCCAGCAGGCATACGTCGCGCTGGGCGCCGCCCGTGGCCGTGGCCGGCGGGAAGCCGTACCCGCCGGCCCAGAGCCGCGCGGTCAGGCCCTCCGCGGCCAGCGCGCGCGCCTTGGCGACCAGGCCCTCCTGCGGCGCCCCTGCGCTGCGGGCCCTCAGCGCGCTGTGCTTTGACCCTAACCTCAACCCTACCCTCAGCTCGCTGCACGGCGGCGCGCCCGCCGGACGCGGGGCAGCTGCATCGGGCAGGCTGGCAGGGAGCGCCCGGCGGGCAGCCCACGAGGGCGTGCTGCCTCCCGGCTGGGACCGTCGGCAGGGTGGCACCTGTGAGCGAGCGTCCCCAGGGCCAGGGCAGCTCTGCAATCCCAAAGCGCACCCGACAGACACGGTGCGCGCCTTTACAAGATGTGTGTAGGGCTCGAGCGCCGCACCTGGCTCCGGCTGACGGTGTCGGTGCCCAGGACGCCGACAACTGTGGTAATGCCCGCTTCAAGTAGCCCAGACAAGGGCGCCTCTGGGCAGCGTGAGGCCGGGCCTGTCGCTTGGTAGCTTAGTAAGGTAAGTGCGCCATGCGGTCGCAGATTGTTCCTCGTTTGAAAATACGTGCATACGGTGGACTGTCATTCACGGCGCGCCTGCTTCGCCGCCCCCGCCGCATATGTGAACGTGCATGTCCACCAGCCCTGCGCGGGCATCAGCCGCGTCATGACTTGCCAGGCAGCGATGGCACTAGAACGCAGCGGAGCCAGCTCTGCCCGGCGCAAGGATTGGGATACCTGGAACTGCAATGCACCCGGTAGCGTCGATTATGTTTACGGGGCTGACCAGCGCCTCCGCTGGCCCCAGCTTGTCAGGACCTAGCTGCACAATACCTGCGCTGGATAGCAGCAGGTCCTGCAGACCGCAGTGCGCCGGGGCAAACACATTTGCGCCCCGTATCAGGCTCAGGCCCGGCACTCCGTCTGCTGATTGGGCGGGCATGGATTGCGTACCTTTACCTTGCCCTGAATGCATATCTTCACCTTGCCCTTTGAACCAGGCAAACATGTGTGCACCTATCTTGGAAACACTCGGGATGCGCAAACACATCAGCAAGCCCTTATGCCACGTGCGGACCTACCCTGGAGATTTTGAAACTCGAGTGGAACTCGAGCTCTATATACCTGCGGTGCTCCATGCCCACTATCACACACGTGACTGGTGCCGCCAGTAAGGCTTTAAGTGAAGCAGCGTGGCCCTCAGGTGCTGTGGACCGCTACTTACACATACACTGTGACAGCGGGGGTGCACAGCTACACAAGGCTGTCCCTGCCTCTTCTGTTTGAACGTGCCTAAAGCGTATTGGAGGAACGTGCGTTTCACCAGACACCACATTTTACCTACTGGGGAGCTCTTCGTCAGAGCGCGCTGCATGTTGTGACCAACAGCCGTGCCGTTGAGCTTCAGACGCACCATGTATTTCCTGTTCGCCTGGCAGGTGCGGGATGCTGCTTGGTGCAGGTGTACGCAGGCAGGTGCGCGATGCTGCTTGGGTGCAGGTGTACGCAGGCAGCATACTGCTCAATGCATATGCAGCACACTCTCGACAGAAGCCTGTTGATGTGTGCCGTGCTGACGCACGCACTTGGCTGCATATAAGTGGCAGTGGTTGTTTACAGCTCCGCTGGCATTTGCGTGTCCCTTCTGGCGCCAAGGCTTGTGACGGTAAAAAACTATTGGTAGTGGCAAAGGCTCTGACACAGATTGTACGACCATACCTGTTGTGGGAGGAGCTGCATTGCCAAAGGCTTGCGCACAGGCTGCTATGGCCCGCAAGACAGGCTCAGACAAGGTCAGGCCGGCGCTGAGCTAGTAACTGGCTGCAATCAAACGGTGCCCGAAGCTGCCA
>JAABUO010001953.1_pt1 | contig 25787 bp, 20 predicted proteins | sample 5559291 | NCBI WGS metagenome assembly JAABUO01 (sample SAMN10711878, study PRJNA513372) | rock metagenome | isolation source: Antarctica rocks | place: Antarctica: Victoria Land, Finger Mt sud
GCCACCAAGACCACTGCTTTTCCACAAGGCTTGAAGTTCTTTCTAAACATATGCCACTCCTCGCGTCTCCCAGAGCCGGAAACTGTGGATATGCGGAGTAGGATTGTCACAGGGCAAGATTGGGACATTTCCGTGGCCGTCTCGGAGGCTCGCGATGATATGGATAAGGCGGGCAAGCGGTCAGCGACAATGGACTGCTGCATACATACAAAGGCAATGCGGGCAGGCATGTCCGACGAGACCATAAGGCTCTACATCATTGAGGTTTGCGTGGAGATGGCGGAGGACAAATTAAAGATTGCATTATCGCGAGAATTTGCCTTTCCCAAACTCCGCGCCAAAGGTGACATCAAGGCCATTAGCATGAGGGAGAGAGACGGAAGGAGGAAAGAGGTGGCTGGCGTAACGAATGGTGAACCTGCAGTGCCAAAAGACGCGCCCATCAAGAGCTCTGAAGCGAAGCAGCAGAGTGCGCCATTACTGACTGAAGTATCTACACGACGACTGAAATGAATATACAGGGTTCAATACCGCTCTTTCATCCTGGCAGCAATGGTTCCCAGGTTGCCGTACACCTTGCCAGGCGGTGCCCCCATAATCAACCTAGCCACAGACTCCCTTGCTATTTTGATGTTGGAGAAGCCCCCGAGAATATGTATTTTAGCATCTGCCAACACAATCCTCGTCCGACTTGCATTCTCGATTGCGAATTTTGTTTTTCCATCTTTGCCTGCTATCCGTCCGATTGCTCGCGAGAGGTGCTCCCCATGCAGCGTCTTCACATCCTTGATCTCAAAGGTCTCGAGGTAGAGGTCGTCCAAGCGTAGCAGGGCAGTAGCATCATCCACGTCGAAACCCAATGCAAAGGCAGTCAGGAAATCTGCGCCCTTTTGTAAAGAGCCAGTGTCGTCTGTGTACTTGCTCGTTCGCAGCTCCACGGCCTTGGCCTTGACGTTCATGCGTACCTGCAGTTTCAGATGCTCTACCAGGGGCGGGTATATCTTCTGCCACGACTGCTTGAGCGGGGACATGCGGTGTGGGGGGATGGACACTTTGCGCGCCTCGCCACGAAGCGTCGCTCGCTGTGCCTTTCGCGCTGGACCAAAGCGTGGCTTCCCATGCCCGTCACTCTGGCTCTTCCCGGCAGGAGGGGCAGCGTCCTCCTCCATCTTCTCCCCCGCCCTCCCATCTTCTGCAGACTTCATCACTTGCTCCTCCTCCTCCTCCTCCTCCATCTGCTCCTCCACATCTTCCAAGGCGGGCATCTCCGCATCTTCCTTCGCGGCCTCGGCCAGCGCTGTTGGTGCGCGCATGATCTGGAAATAAATGTGAACTAAACGGACGTCAGCCATTTAAGGGACGATTGGGCTGGGTTCGGAGAGCACGAGCACGAGCAAGAACCAGCAGACTACCATGATATGAACCGGTGTGTATTGCTGCACCCGCCCAAGCAGGCGTCGAAGCGGTGTTTGGGGGAGCCAAGGTTGGGTCTGAGACGGCACAGTCGCCACACGTTCTTCCAGGTGGAAGCATACCCAAAGCTTGCGTCCGGTCGGAGACCTCTATGTAGGTGCCTGGATCTAGTCAATGTGCAATTCTCGAAAGCGCTTGTGACGAGTCGCATTCTTCGCCAACAGCAGGGAGGCAAACCAGGCCAGGCAAAGGATGGGACGCTGCATAAATTGCACTTGCCGGCCTTTCATCGGCCCACGAGGGATGAATTGCTGGGAGCTGCAAGCTCGGTTTACCAGAGAATAGCAATTCGACTGAAATGGGTGCTACTACGTCAGTATCGCCCGTTCAACGCAGACGACTTCAGCGCCATGTTCAGCTGGGTCCTTGTGGGAAACTTGATCTGGGTTGTTGTAGGGACGACGACGTTCTTCTCCCTCGTTCTCTTTACTGCAAATACTGTCTTTGCTCAGGAAACGCTGGCACGAGTCATTGGCAAATACCTCACAAAGGAAACAGGCATCAATGTTGTTTTTGAATCTGCAATTGTCCCAAAGTGGAAGGGAGGCTACATTTCCTTTAAAAATGTATTTGTCTCCAGACATCCTCGATTCAAACAGCACCGAGTGATGAAGGGGTCGAGTGTTATTGCAGCTGCAGCCGCTGCGGCTGTCGAAGAGCAGAGTGAGAGCACGGAGAATGCTTCAGACGACGAGAATATCACTCAATTTGATGTGACCATTGAAAACGTTGATGTCACACTTTCTTTCCGTAAATGGATGAATGGAAAAGGCCTACTCAAAGACGTTGATGTCAAAGGCGTGCGTGGTGTAGTTGATCGGCGACATCTCTCTTCGATGGCCGGCGTCGATCCGAGATCTTTCCGCCGTCTACATGATCCTGGCAACTTTGAGCTTGACTCTTTCAAACTCGACGACCTCTTGCTAACCATTCACCAGCCCGATGGCTTTCGACCCTATAGCATTTCCCTCTTCTCCTGCGATCTTCCCCAACTCCGCAAGCACACCCTATTTTATGATTTCTTATCTGCAAACAACGTCTCGGGGGCATTTGATGATTCCTTGTTTACCATTCATCCTCGTCAAATGTATGGCGCTGGCCATGAAGAGCAGCCGTGGAAGAAGATTTCGCGGCTCCGCATGGACGGAGTGAACATTGACCATCTCAATCGTGGTGTCAGCGGCCCGTTTGGATGGATTACTAGCGGCACAGTGGATGTGGTCGCCGATATGACATTTCCCAAAGACGACCCCGATCTCAATTTCGCCCAGGTTTTCCACGATGTGGTGGAAAGGGTGGAGAACACAGTGGTCTCACAAACCGGAACTCCTCCTGCTCCTCCATCCGGCGAGGGAGACCACATCAAATACCTGGTTTTCGATCTTCGTGTCCAGCTGAACAATGCCAAAGCAGCTGTCCCGCTCTTCAACAATCACCTCTCCTACGTCAACAAGGCGCTCATACGACCGATCGTGGCGTACGTCAACTCGCGGCATACATATGTGCCGGTCAGTTGCCGCATTGCGAAGGAGTTATCGGAATTCAATGGTTCATGGACGCCGTTCGATAGTGGTCTTATGGAAGACATGTCGGCAGAAGTCTACGAGGCATTTGCCAGAGACGTTGTGGACGAGCAGGTCCGAAGCCGCAGGATTCGTAAGATCGGCATATGGTCGCTGCAGCTGTTGGGACAAATGATGTTGATGGTCTTGCCTGCGGTGGCATGATTGCATTGCATATCTACGGCTGTATTTATATAGGAGCAATTATACAGGTGCACTTCAGTACTAGGAGTCACTGAAGCTGCCGGTTCAAGGAGGTAGCCGGTCGAAAGTCAATGCGAGTCCTTGTCGCGTGTTCTCTAGCTTTCCTCTCATGTTCCTGCTCACGTAGACCATGAGGACCGTCAAGATAATCTGATGCTTCAAAGCCATGAGGGTTCCACACGCCTTTATCCAGATTCGATCCATACTGATCAAGTTCCAGACTCTCTACCAGCTGCATAAACTGTGCGGGGTTGTTGAAGGATCTGGACTCTGCCAGCTCTTCATTGTAGTGGATGCCATGTTTCTTCGCATCCAGTATCTCAGCCACTGCAGCAGCCACTGGAGGGTCTACATCTTGGGGCTGTGGAGACTCTTTGGCAGGTTGGAGCAGAGCGTGGGAGTCTGTCTCCTGCGCTGAATCTCTTTCCATACCTTCATGTGGGTCTACTACCCTGCAACCCGACGAGTGACAAGTGACGACGAAGACGACGACGACGACGTCGGATTGCATAAATGATGCTGAATGAGAGCCATCCCCACTTTTCTAATCTGCCGCAATCGCAGCCTACTCAGCATGCCTTCAGCCCTTACGACGACAACGGTGGGACGGTGCTTGGCATAGCCGGTGCCGATTACGTGGTCCTAGCCAGCGATACCAGAATGACTTCGGGATATAATATCAATACGAGATACGCACCGAAAGTCTTTGACTTGGGGGATGGCATTCTTATTGGCGTCTGTGGCTTCGCAGCGGACGGAGCATCGTTTGTGAAGAAAATACGTCAGCGCTTTGAATGGTACCATCATGCGCACAACAAACCAATCAGCGTGAATGCTGCCGCCCGTCTTATTTCGACGATCTTATATGGAAAACGCTTTTTCCCATACTATGTAAATACTATACTCGGTGGACTGGATGAGCACGGAAAGGGCGCGCTGTACAGTTACGACCCGGTCGGCTCCTACGAACGCGAACAGTGTCGTGCCGCAGGAGCAGCGTCAAGCCTCATCATGCCCTTCCTCGACAATCAGGTCAACCTCAAGAACCAAGTAGACCCTTCGACGGGCGAGTACAAAGTTGCGGTCCCGCTGCCGCGAGAGAATGTAACTAGGCTCGTCAAGGACTCGTTTGCGTCGGCGGTAGAGAGACATATCCAAGTTGGCGATAGCTTGGAAATGCATTTTGCCACCAAGGATCGAGGCGTGTTTGTGGAAAGTAGTCCGCTGAAGAAGGATTAGGTATAATTCACGTCAATCACATCAACTCCATCGGGATCCTCATTGTCGATGTCTAGCCCGGCATCCGCAATACTCGATGCTGGTGCCATGGATTCGCCCTCGTAGGAGATCTTTAATTTCACGCCAGTGGCGATATTGAATTCATTGCGCCACCGCTCCAGCAGATTGGAGACAGGATGCGAGAGCCGCACCTCCAGCCGCAACTCATGTTTCTTCCCATCGCGCATGAGTATCCTCTTCCACTGTTCGCCGTCCGAAGGCTTCTTCACCGGAGTATTATCGACCGATGACTTGGACGGTGAGTTGTTGTCCACCCCTTTCTGAGCCACCTTCCCCAGCCCATCCGCCTTCTCGATCGGCATGATCTTGACAGCAGTTTTGGGCGGCATGCCCAGTGCCTTTGGAGTCAAGAAATCAAAGATACGGACTTTGCGCCATACCAAGGTCAACGCTCGTGCGGCTTCGGGACCAATACCATTTCGTGAACAATAGGCATTCTTGACCTTGGACACTTCGTCGCTGGCTTCCATTTTTATCAAAAGCACCGGCTTTTCCAGATCCACGTTGAGGTCATCGGTGCCTTCCACGAGGACCTCAACTACCTCACGAGTCTCTCCGCGCGTTGCACTTGGCAGATTGATCGAAGGTTTGCCATCTGAAGCCATTTCTATTGCAGACTCCGATGCCATTCTCTCTCTGAAAGAATGCAAGACAGTTTCGCAAGCTGCTTGTTTCTGGGCAGCGGATAAGATTGGCGGCGGTGTCAGCTTGCGTTTTGTCTTTGGCTTCACACTCGCTGTCACTGGAACCTTTGTGCCGACTGGAATTAACGGTGGCGAATCTGGAGACTGTGAGATGCCGGCCGAAATTTCGAGAAGCTCATCCGCCACATCGTCAGTGGACTTCCGCTTCTTGATCTGCCCAATTGAGCTCGTGGACAGACTCTTGATTTTCGGACGGGACCTCGCTCTGTTGAAGAAGTCGTCTTCCATGACAGATTCACTACTACTGGTGGAGTGCCGGTGTTGATGGAATTCCCGGAATGGTGGTCGTTTTGCTGATCGGGCCTAAACGGGAAACCCCAATGAATCCGCGCTACTTCATTGCACTGCATCTAACGACACTATTTACCGCGTCGTACGTCTTGTTTACATCGCCAGAGAGTGTTCAAGGCAGCTCATTTGTTTACATCTTTGGAGAGAGCCTTCAGTTGGTACGATTGTTGACATGAAATGCTGACCACGTAAGAAAGGAGACGTGCGGCTTGTGAATGACTATGCCACGCATTTACTCGCCCTCCTGCTCTGCTACATTGGACTCTCGGATCTAAATTTTATCCTGCGCAACGATATGGCCTATTTTGCATCTGTTTATCCCGTTCGTACGCTTAGCATGTTTGCTTTTGCTGGCACGGCATACTTTTCCTCCAATCCATTCATGCAGAATGGACTCAATATGACGATCGCTTTTATAGAAGTTGCATTGGGATACTGCATTTACGAGGGCGTTCAGTCTGAGTTACGAGTAGAAGCATTAGAGAAGCAAAGAACAGATTAGGGTACCTAAACCGAGCATATATATCTCACAAAACTTCATTCTCTTTATTGACGTCTCCTTTCATTAGTGTAAGATTCGGGTTTCTCATCTCCTCGTTGTCTTCTTCAGCTCCTGTAAACGCTGCATTGCTTTGGGATGTTGTTGCTGCGCTGCTAAGAGATAGTACTTTTTTGCCAATTCCATATCTGGCTTCACGCCAATGCCTGTCTCTGAAAAGTAACCAAGAGCATACTCTGCTTTCCCGAGTCCTAAATAATCAGATCATGAAAAGAAACCAAGCTCACCCTTCTCAGCCGCTTTCCGTGTCCAGAGGAATGCCTCACTATCGCTTTGCTCTAGTATGACACCTTCTGAATTTGACGCACCAGTCAAATACCATCCACCCAACGCTAGTTCGCTTTCTGCATCTCCAGTCTCCGCTGCCCGGCTATACCATGAAACACTCTTCCTGGCATCGATGGGACATCCAAGAGACCCGTATTCATAACAACAGCCCAAGCGGAATTGTGCTGGAGGGTACTCTAGCCGAGCCGCTTTCGTGAATAATTCCAAGGCGTACGCGTCATCATGTATAATGGACCCATTTGCACTATCTGCTAGATCCTGCTTTTCGTATAGCATTCCTAGTTCGTGAAGTGCGTGAGGGTGCTCTTGATCAGCTTGCTCAGCAGAACGCTTTAGCCAGCTCACTGCTTCACGGGGGGTTTTCTTTTCGCCCAAGAGACCTCTCAACAAAATCATACCCAATTTGTACATGGCTCCTGTGTCACCCAACGCAGCTGCTTTGCGATACCATTGCACAGACTTTGCCGGCTCTTTCTTTGTCCCATTGCCAATCTCGCAACACACAGCCGTACGATAGGCAGACTGAGGATGATTCAATTTTGCCGCATTTTGATAAAGAGAGAATGCCTTTTCATGATCCACAGCCAGGCCAAGCGTACCATTTCCATAACAATTTGCGTAGAAGAAAATGGCTTCTGGGTAGGGATGAGACGACGTTGCAAGGCGCTTCACAATTTTGAAACTTTGGGCCAGGAAGTTTTCTCGATTCTTGCGAGCAGTCTTCACATCAGCACGACCACCATCATCTGCAAGCACGTTTGCCGCCTCTATGAGTTTCTTTGCTAGAGTTAATTGCATCTTTTGATCGTTCGGCGAAGCTTTCGCCTCGTTTCGCAAAGACTCAAGTTCAGCTGTAGTGATTGGGTGCTGTGGTGGCACAACAGGCTCTATAGAAGGTGACGGCGGCATGAGTTGCTGCACAAAGGCTGGTGATGGACGCCCAGGTCCATGTGAAGCAGAGCGGTTCGAGGTATCCATACCTTGCACACCATTTCTAGCTCCCATATGTGCACTCATGTCAGACGGAGATGGATGTTCAGGGAGCGTATTTGGACTTGGTGCTGGCAACGGCATCTCATATCTGGCTTGTCCCGGGCGGGTTTGTATGACAAGGTTCGGCCTTGAGGTCGGACCACCATTCGTCATATGAGACGGAGAAGCCTTCCGCACATTAGGCTGGGGTGGAGGTAAGTTATTTGGGACCGGACCGCTCGCTTGCTCGTCGCGGGGTTGATATGGTTCAGGGCGCATCTGCTGCTGAGCAGGGGCGAATTGAGTCGGGATTGGCTCATTGCGATAGTATTCGTTCGGGCGTTGACTTCTTTGGGATGGATCACCCATTGGGCCTCGTTGCGGCGGAGGCTGAGAATGCGGTTCCGTATAGTAAGCATCAAGAACGTCACCAATCTGCTCCCCTGATCGTTCGCTGCGGTGATAGTCCCGAGGCCCATCTTGCTGGTGATTTTGAGGTGGTCCAGCAAATTGACCAGCGGGTGGCACTTCAATTTGCCTTCTACTGTTGTTTTGCTGGGTCTCAAGCGGTGCAGTTCTTGATCGTTGGAAAGGTTCCTCATGGGGGACTGGAAAAGCAGGTCGACCACATGGTTGGGGCCCTGGTTGGTATTCCTGCGGTTGATTGGAGTACGCGAGGTCGTTGCGTGGGTATGATACCAGCCGATTATCCTCCAGAGTCTGAGATCTTGGTACAGATCTCCCCGGAGCGGGTACTGGATATTGACGCATATCATGAGGACCCGTGTAATGTTGTTGCCGCGCGCGTTGTTGACGAGGAGATCCATTGCGACGGTATTGCTGCGGTCCGTTCATTTGCTGGGGCATTTGCTGCCCAGAGATTGACATGTGATTCATGCCGTCCGACATACGCCAGTAGGCCTGGTCTTTCTCCTTGCCACTAGGTCTGTTTGTAGGGAACATAGGAAAAGGCCCAGTATTATTCGATCTGAAATCAGGCTGTGGTTGCATCATAACTCGTTCCCTTCGTTGCGGCTGCATAGGAGGCTGATGACGAGGATCCGCCGTAGGGTAGCGCATTTTCTGCCCCTGTGGTACAGGTCCAGGCCTTCCATTCCAACGGGCCTCCTGCTGAGGGTAACCATTGTACATCTCCTGAGGCGCGTACATGTCGTTCCTTTGGAGATGGTGGTGATATGCGCGCTCGTTCGAGTGCTGCGTTGGGAACTGCGACTGCATACACGCGAGTCAGGGTTGCTTTCGCAGAACGATGAGCACGTACACGCGACCCTTTGAAATCGCCTCTCGGGCAACTATTGCTTCAAGGTAGTCGAGGAAATGCTTTGCAACGTTCGCATCCACCCACCCAATATGTATTTAGAAGCGTGCACTGGTCAGGGACAAAGGTGTTTCGCGATAGGGGCTTGGGGGTTGACGGTCGCCTTTTGTTTTGTCGATGTTCCAAAAGCGGAAATATTCTGCGATATCTGAAACATCGCTCGCCCTTCCACCGGATCGTGGGACGATGGGCCCACTCAGCCCCACTCAGCCCCACGGCACCTGCGCTGGCCTGGAGCGAGTGTTTCACCCAAGAAGTCAAGTATGGTCAATATCGATGCAGACTATGAGTGTCTAACCTATGTTCATTGATAGATCTATTGTGTAGATGATCTTGTCTCGTGTAACAGCAATCACGTAGTTCAGTTTCATGCTACACCATGAATCCTTTCGATTTGGTTGACACGCTTCTGCTTTTATGCAGTCCACACGCGACTTCGGGAGTGCAAGAACATGACAAACCCACAGCATGTGCCTGAGCCGCCGCTGACGCGCGTTTCGTCAAGATAGTGTGTCTATCATGCTGCAACTTTGGTAGCTCTTGAACATGGAGCAGCCTGATGCTGAAAAGGAGGCCAATGAGCTTCGCCTGGTCAACAAAGTCGAGATGCGTATTGCCCTTGCTGACAAAGACGCAAAGTTTGAACAAGTATGAGAACAAGCGGGTATGGAAGACTGACCTAGGTGCTTTCCGTCTACCTACCCCCACTACTTCTCAAACTATCTTCCAAACACGAGGCTGTCCGAGAAAAGGTCATTTCAGTCGTGTCCCATGTGCAATCTCGGGCGGCTCGTTCGTCGATTCTCCTGCCAATCAAGGATCTCGCTCGGACATACTCAGACTCGGATGACACTCAGGTGAAGACAATCACAATGGTATTCGTATCCATGTTGTCTGATAAATACCCCCAAGATGATTTGCTTGAAGTCTCAAGGCTTCTTATCAGTGATTTCTACAGGATTACTTGGCCATACTTGCGGGCCGCTGTCTTAGACAACATATGCACTATTCTGACACTCATGGAGGCCTTCAAAGAGAGCGTTGCTATCCCTTCAGAAACGCGGTATAGACAATTCTATCAATTCGAACAGAAACCAGAAGACGAGTCCTTGATAAAGAATTGGGCATGTCAGATTATGCTGCTCAGACCATCCCACAACGCCTTTTTTGAATCCCCCCAAGTCCAATCCCGGACCTTCAAGTCTTTTGGTGGTGTATCACCTGCATTTCTTCCTATCTTGCTTAAAAATGGGGAAAAGAAGTGGACATCTCCTGAACTCAGAAATCTCAAGCTTGCATGGCTCCATTTTGCGGATTGCTGTATGGACGAGAAGCATGCAGCACAACTCTACCTGATGGCGTCTATCGATCCAAACGAACAAGTAGCCAGTGAAGGTAACGCTCGTCTCAAGCGTTTGGCTCTTGACTTTGAAGACCCGTCCACAATAGAGAATGTCTTTAAAACTCACTTAAAAGGTAACACAGATCTACCTCAAGGGACTGTAAATTTGGATCTGCAAACCAGCATCCTTACTTTGCTCTGCAAGAGTACACTTGCCGCGAACTCTTTTGATTTGCTTGGAGCCGCGATTTATCATTGGGAGAAAGCGCCGACTTTCAACGTCAAACACCGCGAAGCTATTGTCCGATTCGCAAAGCAGATGGTGACGTTTGCGAAGCCTAGTTTCTTCAACCACGAAAGGGTTGCTCAGATATTAAGCATGATGGTCCGCTTGCTTGAAGAACTTAAAGGCGATAGTATACGAAAGTCGGATGTTGCCATAGTCGCTCTTCGTTCTCAATTGTACGACACGTTTGCTCTAACTGCAAAGCATTATGGGGAGGCTCGTGGCACTGGATGGGTCTTTGAGTTGATGTTAGATTGGCTCGCAGAAGAAACGATTGAAGTGCGCAAAGGAGTGGAGGCTTCAATGTCGCGATTAATACCACAGATCCAGTCTCTACCGAGTGAGAACGTCGGACAGTTTTTAGCCTTCCTCGAAAATCAACTGAAATTTCGTCCGCCTCACTGTCGACATATTATAATCAGGTATGTGGTCGCTGCTGCTCCATATGAAAATGTAATGGCGAGATTACTGTGCATAGCTGTGATTGATAATGAGTCGTCAGTCAATACAATTGAAGAAGCAAAACGTGGTCTCGATTCCTATACATTTCGAATAATTTCTCAAGATCGCCAAAGGAATAGTGGCCAAAAAGATTTGGTGTACCCTTCGTTTGAGGAATTCATGCAACTCGTCAAATCCAGAAAGAGTGTTTTATGGCGAAGCGGGTTTTCATTCTCAAGCGAGCCATCAAAATCTTGCTTAGAAGAATGCATTCGGTTTTGCCGCTTACTCCTTGTATGCAGAATTTCTACAATTTCCCAATTCCCAGAAGTCGACGAGCAATTTCAAATACATCTGGAGCAGTCAATAACTATCGATGAAGAATTTCGACACGCTTTTCGAGCGTCCCTCGCTTACCAGACTAGCGAGTTCGCTGACTCTCTAAAGGAATATTGTCTTCTTCTCATAGATGGAAGGAGCTCAGTGCCGCTTACATCCGAGTTGACTGCTCGGTATCTCTTGGAACTCTTGATGTTCGACGGAAAGACCACTTTCCAAATAATGCAGAAGAATTGGCATGACCTTAGTCAGATTGCTTTTGCAGATCGGCCACAGATTCGAGAAATAGGGGCACATATGACTGGACTGATGTTAACCAATGACAACACGCCGCCTTCATTGGCGAAAGAATGTTATAAAAATTCCCTACATCACATTGGTGAAAGTCAAAGGGCTATTTTCAATGTATATCACGGCTCTCTCCTGATTGTAGGGTACTTGGTTAGCCGATTATGTCTACTCCGTCCCATGGATAATCTACCACATGAGGAGATTCGTCGAGCTGTTAGTACAATTACTGATGTGTTGCAAAACGACAAAACTACACTTATCGCCGAAGCCTGCATGAAAACAATTCGAGAACTCTGTAGGGGAGGCGCTTTTGAAAATGTCGAAGGTGAAACGCTCTTGGAGCCAATCTGGGAAGTGCTGCAGAAGTTTCTGAAAGACGGAAATGACCTTGCCATTGAGTGCGCTGGCCAGATTTCGCTGGCGATCACACCTTCCGGATCTTTTCATACGCGTATTTTTGAGACTTTATACAGCCTTCACGATACCAAGCAAACGGGATTTATGTTTACCATCGGCCAAGCCATGTCCTGTCTAGCTTACGGCAAAGACTCGAGATATCTGGTTCAGTTCCAAGATGTTGAGGACCGACGGAAAGATACGGAGAGTAAGCAAAATCCGGAGATTGTCCTCGATAGAATTTTTTCAGAGTGTGGGACTACCAAGCCTTCGCTAAGAAAAGCTGTATGCGTATGGCTTCTCTGCCTCTTGCAGTACCATCCACACGTTTCGGATCAACACAAACTACTTGAGAGATTTCACACCGCTTTCATCTGTTTCTTAGGTGACAGAGACGATATTGTTCAAGAATCAGCGTCCAGAGGCCTATCTCTTGTGTATGAACGAGGAAATGACCGCCTTCGCGGTGACTTAATCCACAATCTTGTTCACGTATTTACCTCTGACCAGGATCAGCCATCTACGGTAAGCGGTAGTGTAGGACAAGAAACCGAGCTCTTTCAGCCTGGGACGATGCGTAATCAAGAAGGCAGCTCCATCTCGACCTACAAAGATGTGCTCAATTTGGCTACAGAAGTTGGAGATCCGAGTTTGGTTTATCGCTTTATGTCTTTAGCCAAGAATTCAAAACTTTGGTCAACGAGACAAGGGGCAGCATTTGGACTCGGCTCTGTAATCTCAAAGACAAGTATGATTCAGTTCTTTGAAAAGGACCCGGCAATGCTAAAGCGCCTCATACCGAAGCTCTACAGATACCGATTCGATGTAAATGGGAAAGCCATGGACCAGATCTGGACTGCAATTGTTCCAAATCCAAATCAAGTCGTAGACGAGTACTTTGACATTATCCTCGACGATCTGCTAGAAAACATGGGAGTTCGGCAATGGCGTGTTCGACAGGCTAGTTGTGCTGCTATTGGTGAGCTCCTAATCGGGCAGCCACTCGAAAAGTATGAACAGAAATTGGAGGATATATGGTCTGCTGCTTTTCGGTGTCTTGATGACATCAAAGAATCCGTTCGCGAAGCTGCAATGACCTTGAGCAGTACTCTGATCAAGACTCTTGTTCAAAACATCGATATTCACACTACTGGATCGAAAAAGAATTCGACGAAACTGCTGCAGCAAGTAATGCCATTCCTTCTTGGTACATCAGGCATTCAATCTTCCTCGCAAGAGATGGCTAGCTTCGCGATGGACACCATATTCAAAATCTGTGACAAAGCCGGGGAGAGATTGCGACCTTACGTGCCTGACCTTGTGGACGAGCTCGTGACGCTACTAACAACATCGGAACCTGCGATCATGAATTACCTCCATTTAAATGCAAGAAACTACAACGTCTCTGAGGGTGCAATAGACAGCACCCGACTAATTGCCATCAAGCATTCCCCAATACTTGCGGCCATCGAGAGATGTATTGATCAGCTGGATGACGAGACCATGGAAAAACTCTCTTCGCGTCTTGTAGAATTGTTGAGAAAGGCCATTGGAATGCCAAGCAAAGCAGGACTTGCAAACATACTTGTAAGCCTGGTCGTGCGCAGGAAGGAGACAGTTCGGCCGCATGCCGACCAGATCAGCAAAGCGGTCATGCGAAGCCTTTTGGATCGGAATGAGACCATTGCCAAAGCATATGCCACTGCCTTAGGCTACTTGTGTCGAATTTCTTCGGATAGCCAAAGCTTGAAAATGATACGTTCTTTGGAAGAGCAGTTTGAGAACTCAGAGCAAGAAGTGGTGCAGACTGCAATCTCGTATGCCTTTTCAGCAATGGCAAAGCATGCGTCCGATAAGTTCAATATGTTTGCCAGTGATGTACTTCCATTCGTGTACATGAACTCACATGATCCAACACCTGGTGAGTGTTCAGAGCTTCTTTTACAGACCTGGAGGGAGAACACTGGGGGAAGCGGTGCATTGAAACTCTACCTTTCGGAAATATGTACTTTATGCTCTCGTCAGTTGTCTAGCAATCGATGGAGAACGAAACAGTGTGCTGCATTGACAATTGCAGACTTGTGCAAGTCTCTTGGAAATGATGTCTCTGCTCAGCTCAGTACTGTGAGACCCGTCTTGGTCAAAGCGCTGGAGGGGAGGGCGTGGAAGGGAAAGGAAACAGTTCTCGAGGCATTCGTGCAGATGCTAGTCCACTCTCGCACTTTTTGGGAAGGCGAAAGATCGGATTTGGATGCAATGTATCAACTCTTACTTCGGGAGGTCAGGCGGGATGTTCGGGAGTATAATCTGCCGTCCCTCCTGTGCCTTCAAACATTTGAGCGTGAATATTGGAGTGTTCTTGATTGCTTCACAGACGCTCAAAGTGTCACTCTAAAGTATTTGGAGCAGACAGGGGTTACATCCGAGGATGAAAAGGAGCAGGATAAATTGGATGCTAAAACGCCGCCGAAAGTCAACATCTTGGAGCTGACAAGTATTGGAGTTTTGGCTGCTGCTTGCCGTCCCAATAGCAAGCCGGAGATGGCCAACGTCTTGGAGCATATTGAAAAGGCACATGACAAGGCACAGAAACTGCCTGCATACAGGCAGCTTTTGCAGTCGCAAGAGGTTCTACTGGATCACTTTGCCGTTACATTCTCCAATGGGGAGATGATGCAGTACGAGAGCTTGATCGAGAAGTCACAGAGCCTTTTGTTTGCATGGGCAACCAACGTGAACTTTGAGAGTCTCAGGATTGACGCTGTGAAGTGTATCAATCGCTTCAAGGCACTTTTGTCAAGAACCGAGAAGCTAGCCAGGCAGCTGGATGCATTACGCCAGCAGGCAGTAGATAAAGAGAAATCGTCAATTGTGCTGCAACAGTGGAGCAGTTGATGAAAGTATTATTATATGACCTATCCATAACCAAGACCACGAGACATTCACATCACTACTGTTAGCTTGACATAAGAAGTCGCCGCACGTATTCTGGTGGCAGCTAGTGTGAGCGCCCCAATGCCCGTGACCACTCCTACGAGCCACTGCATGACCTGGAACTTGACGCTCTCGAGCTGCGCCTTCATGTTACTTATTTCCGCTTCGATGCGGGTGTCGGTCTCTTTGATGCGCAGTTCATTCGCAGAACTCTCCTCTCGTATCCTGCCCTTTTCCAGATTAAGATCCAGGCGCACATTTGCCAGAGCGCGATTCACCTCCTCTCGCAGCTTCTGCCTGACTTTCTCAATCTCCCCCGAGAGCCGGTCGTGTTCGTTCTTTGTCAGGGCAAAGTCATTCTTCTCCAGCGTCTGCAGGTCGGAGCGGAGATGGGCAAAATCGACTTTCTGCGTATAAGTGGACTTCTCCTGCTCCTCCTTGGTCACTAGCGTCCGTGACAAATTCCGTATGGACTCCTCCATGACGTCGGAGAGGGCGGTCATCACCGAGGCGGACTGGTCGCTGGTCAGGCCCTGCGCCCGCAAGTGCTCCACAAACTTCAGCGTGTCAAAGTGTGCTCCACGCAGGCTCGCGCTCGGTCCCAGCAGTCGCGTGCTGCCTGATCTCCACGCCGCGACTCGCAGGCCCCGAAGCATGGTGTTTACTTTGTCTCGTGCTCGTGAGCGCGGGTGCAACGACGACGAGCTTACGAATGGACCACCACCCCGAGCGATGGGGCGAGCCACAGCCACAGCCACGCAGCAGACTGGCGGGCAGTGGCGCAACGACGCACACGCAGCAGCCCATGGTGACGGGGACGAGCGTCGTGGGCGTCAAGTTCAGCGGCGGCGTCATGATTGCAGCCGACAACCTGGCCTCCTACGGCTCGCTGGCTCGCTATGACGACGTGGAGAGGATCGTGGCCGTGGGCGAGTCGAGCGTCGTGGGGCTTGGCGGCGATGTTGGTGACATGCAGTACATATGGCGCATGCTGGACGACCTGGTCCTGGAGCAGATGTATGCCAACGACGGCCATGCACTCGGTGCCACCCACGTCCACGAGTACCTGCGCAATGTGCTCTATGCCCGGCGCAGCAAGATGGACCCTCTCTGGGTGGCGGCCGTGGTTGGTGGCATGGAAAAGGACTCGGACGAGCCCTTCCTGGCCTTTGCGGATCTCAAGGGAACCTCGTACACCGCGCCGCACCTGGCCACCGGCTTTGGCGCGCATCTTGCCACGCCCATCCTCCGCGCAGCCTTCAAGGAGGACAGCGACTGGAGGAATCTGACGGAGGAGGCCGCACGGAAGCTGATGGACGAGTGCATGCGCGTGCTCTTCTACCGCGACGCGCGGTCGATTGACAAGTACAGTCTAGCCATCGTCACTCGCAGCGGGACTGTGCACGAGCGGGGCAAGCGCATCGAGCAGCAGTCCTGGGCATTTGCAGAGGGCGTCCGCGGCTACGGCGCCCAGGTAGTGTAATAAAGTCTCCATGTACCCCGTGTAGCCCTTGTGTCGTGGCTTGTGTCGTGGATGATGACCACCAACGCGGCGCGCGGGCCTCACATGCCCGTCGCCTTCCAGTCCTTGGCCATGCTCAAGCGCAGCCACAGCGGCAGTGAGTCGGCCCCGAAGAATGAGCCCAAGGCGCCGTTGACCCCGGATGGGATTGTGAATCTCGATCTGAACATGCGCATCTCGGTGGAGAGCCGCCGCTCCACGTCCTTTCTGAGCATCGAGCCCCTTCAAGTAGACGAGGGGGAACCCATGCCAGCTCCTTTGGGAAAGACGAATGAGATTCCGGCTGCGGAGGACTTGAAACGCGACCAGTATGGATTCAAGAAGGCATCGCTCTATGTGAGCGAGGAGGATTACAACAGCTGGTGGGAGCAGTACCGACACGTCCTCGACCGCAGGCGAGCAAAGTGGTATGCATTGCTCGGCAAATCTGGCCTGTCTGCCGCGTCACCGACACGCTTCCCTTCGCGGGGCACAAAGGTACGACGCTACGTCCGCAAGGGCATTCCTCGCCAACTTCGTGGAGCTGCATGGTTCTTCTATGCCGGTGGACAAAACGTGCTGAACAAGAACCGTGGCGTCTACGAGAAACTGTGGCGTGGCTCTATCGATATCCGCACCCACGACAGCGAACTCATTGAACGTGACCTGCATCGCACCTTCCCTGATAACGTCCACTTCAAGCCAGCCAAGCTCCGGGATACGGAGCCTGACCTCATTCAGTCGCTGCGGCGAGTACTTGTGGCGTTTGCAGCATATTCGCCAAATATCGGATACTGCCAGTCGCTAAACTTCATTGCCGGCCTTCTCTTGCTCTTTATGGATGAGGAAAGGACCTTTTGGATGCTCCATATCATCACCCAGTCCTACCTCCCCGGCATGCATTTTCGCAATCTCGAAGGAGTCAATGTGGATCAGGCCGTGTTGATGACCTCAGTCAAAGAAATGCTGCCCAATGTATGGGCTGTTGTCGGACACCCAAATGTGGAGCCTGGGGACGGCGGCGAGTACATCACTCGGCTGCCACCTGTCACCTTGGTGACGGCTGCTTGGTTCATGAGCCTCTTTATCAATGCGCTCCCTATTGAGTCCGTACTGCGGATATGGGACTGTTTGTTCTACGAAGGCACAAAAGTTCTCTTCCGCGTGGCTCTGACAGTATTTAAGTTGGGGGAAGAGCGAATTGCAGCTGTGCGGGATCCCATAGAGGTCCTGCAACTTGTCCAGACAATTCCAAAGCTATTGATTGATGCGGGGGCATTGATGCATGTATGTTTCCAACGACATAACGGGTTTGGTCATATCTCACAGGAGCAGATTGATGAGAGACGGAGATTGGTGGCAGAGAAGAGGGAGCGTGTGCGACTTGATCATGAAGATGGCGACGGAATTTATGAAGAGCTCCTCGCGTCAATGGCTGATACGACAATGTCGTCTGCCACACTCTCCCTTCAAAATGGTTATCGCAAGCGTCGAAGTGGAAGGCGTCAGGGTGATGGGGGATAGCATGGGAGTGCATTCTGGCGTTGGAGTCATAGATTTCTTTCTGCTGCCTTGCAATGAATAGCAAAAGCCCCGAACTTCAGCCCGTAGCTTACGTACGTGATCTTGCGGATACGGAACCCTTTTATTCTCATTCCCTTACCACTTACAGGCTCTCGGGTTATAATAGCGGGTCGGGAGAATCCGCCATCACTGTGCCAGAGCCTCTTGGGTTGACCTGAATTCAATGTATTTTTCCATTAAAGCTCGATCCACATTGCCCTCACATGAACCAAATTCCTGTAACTGGTGATTTATAGTGTTAAAAGCAGGGTACACAATGTTTTAAGGGCCCAAAAGAATCATCTAGAACACTTCTCTACTCGCGTGGTCCTTGTTCTTTTCCATAGAGCGCGTGTGTTTGAACTTCACGACCATTCGATATAAATCACCTAACGCCAGCGAATCGATCAGCGGACAGTCGTTTGATCCGATCTGACGGTATAATCTATAGCTGGAAGTCGACTAGAGTAAATGCTTTGTAGTGTACGAGTGACTGGGATGCAGGTTGTCGATTGCTGTCTGCTGTTTACTGTACTTGACTAGGGTGCTCACAGAAAACGATGGTTGGCTGCTTCTAATTCCAAGACCAACTCCTCGCATGCAAGCTCCAGCACTAGAGTATAGCTCTCGAAGGGGCTGCCGCACAGCGCAGTCGCGTGGTCGCGTGGTGTCAATAGTTGCATTGCTATTCTCCGGTGATTCTGCCCGCAGAATGCGCGTGGAATGAACCTCATGCCACAACCGTCCCACCCCCTGATAGATATAAAGCCTCCCCTTCCCTCTCCGTCGCTGCGCGTGCACTTCCGTCATTTCTTCCCACCCAGAGTGGTGTTTAGTCGTGTGTGAAGAAGGCGTCTCTGGTCATGGTGTGAGCGGCCTCCCTGATAGCGGTCAGCAGGCTTGACGAATGAAGTATCCTCTGTCCCATAGTCAAGATGTCTTTAGCGAATGATACAGGTGCAGAGTTGGAAAGGTGCTGCGGCACTGTTTTACTACTGTGTTTCGTGTCGAAGAAGTCAACAACCACGTCCAACATGCGCGCCAGTCAAGCTAACGAAGAACAGACGACGGACAGACCGACTACTAGGAGGAAAACGCGTGGACAAGGGCATGATGTTATTGCTATCGGTCTGCAGTTCACATAAAAACAACTCATTTCTTTGTATACGTGTGGTGTTCGTCCTGGGTGGGAGCTCCGGTGGTTTTGTTCAAACGAAGGGCCACCCTTTTTATACTGAATTAAATTCCTGGATCAACAACCCTAACCTGTTGGTGGTAGATTTCGACGGCTTCACCTGATTTCAGCCTCTTAGAGCAATACAGGCAGCAATGTAAATTTGAAGCGCCAAAACTTGGTACCCGAATGGCGAGCCCTGTCCGTACATGGTGGCAAAAGAGCAGAATTTACGGGATGTTCTATCGAGCGTAATTATTTCAATGTGTCGCCCCCATACAAACTGTTGTTGTCCCTACCAAAATCCACATAAATAAGTTCTACTTCCCACCTCCTTCCACACAAACACCTACTTCGACCCGCTCTTCTTCCAATCCAACAGAGCTATAAATTTCCAGTTCTACAAAACTCTCGACTACTCCACATCCTCTCGCACCTGCATCAATGCTTTCCTTCAGTGGGCGATACCTCACCGCATCCGCCCATCTTGTGGCCTGCTTTTTCTCTGCCATCCTGAACGCAGACCTTGCGACCGATGGACAGATGTCGCTCTTTGGGACTGACCTATTCCTCTCCACTTGGTCTTTATTCCAAGTGGAAATCTCTGCACCGGAAATGGTGCAGCTTCTCGTGTGGCCTCCGCCACTGCCACTCCTGTCTCTACGTTCGGCCCTCCCGCCCCCTCACCTCTCCTGGCACCTCGACTTCTCCCCTTGCCTCTCCCGGCACGTCGGCTTCTCCTCTCTGGTCTGGAACAGCCCATCGCGCTTCCGTCTCCGATGCTTCAATCTTCGCCGCCAAAGAGCTTTGCTTTGTTTGCTTTCTTGGTCGGGTGGCTATATCTGTCCGTGCCAATCAACATCCTGGTTGCGAAGCACCACATATGACCCCTAAAGCAAGAAAAAACTAAAACCCAAAAAACTAAAAACTCAAAAACCAAAACTTAAAAACAAATTAAAAAATTACAAAAGAACTACGAAACTAACGAATGAATGAAACGAACGAAACGAATGAAACGAATGAACGAACGAACGAAACGAACGAACGAACGAAGCGAATGAAACGAATGACCGGAACGAATGAAACGAATGAAACGAGTGAAACGCATGAAACGAATGAAACGAACGAAACGAACGAAACGAACGCGAATACCCAAAAAAAATAAGATCACCTGGATGTGTTTATTTGGGCTAAAGTTTAAGGTATTTTGAGCTAGGGTTTGAGGTTCGCCGCTTTATCTCACAGTTGATTGCTCAGAAAAGGGATTACAAATCAGGAAAAAAAGAGGAAAACACTTAAAAACAAAAAAAATCCCTATTTTTGGGTTCATGGATTCTTGGATGTATTTACAGGATCTCTTGGCTTTGGTCTTCCAATAACACCGCACCCGACGGCATGCTGCAGTGGGAGACAGATGGAATCCGATGACGGACCCTTGGCATGGCCATGGGACCTGAGGTAGGGGAGGTGGATGAAGGACGTGGTGCAGCATGGACCATTACTTCCCCGTCCATTTGTTGGCCTGCTGTCTGTCGTGTCGAAGGGGCGGTGTTGGAGGAAGGCTATTGCTGGGGGTGAATGTGAGGGCTAGTAACCGTTGTGGAGACTTTTTACCTTGGGGCTCCTGGTGGGTGGGAGCACAAAGGTTTTGGGAAGCGGAAAAGACCTACCTCCTCGCTGGTGCTTCCTGGAAACTGGCTTGTCAACTTGCAAGTCAGGCTAAAATGTCTTTTATGTACATATGTAGATAGGAATATGTTGTCTTCCTTCTCTTCCTTGCTTCTGACATGTGGTATCGTGAGTTTGTTATGGTGCTGAGGAAGGGGGAAGGGTAAGCAGACCTAAGATGCATATTACCAACAAGCTAGAAGACTGTCCTTTCCGTCGGTTATTGAGCAGTTCACAGGCAACAAGTCCTGTTTGTCTGCTCTCTCACCGAATAAGAAGTCATTCATGGATAATGCTAAAGATCGTGCCACATGCTACACGAGAGACAGCGAGACATGCAATATACGAATGAAAAGAATCACTTATATGCCAACAACGGGATCAAGCTGAAACCGATTAGATAAGAGGCACCTTTACGCACGGCATGAACGCGTTAGGCTTGCCAGATCAGAATAATATCAACCTTATGAAGATTACTTTACTCCAGATTAACCCCAAACAGCTGTGGGAAGAGGAATAGCGCTTGTACTTACCCTGTTAGGTATGCGTAGGGGCTCGAGATGGTCAAACTGAGCTTTGTGAAGTCATTGCTGTGTGGCAGAGACCTGATGTGTTTGGGAGGAACTTCATTACCATGTAGATCGGTATGTTCGTGAGCTGAGTAAGAAGCTTAGTTCGTTACTCTTTCCGTAACGATCAGCTTCTTCATTTCACAAGCTGTAGTCGCCGTCTGCTGTCCCAGCAAACGCATCCCTTTTCGCGGCAGATACTATCACACCAACGTCTGTCAGGACGGCTCGAAACCGCATGGGGTATACTGTAGAGTGGGAGTGTGCAATATCTTTGGCTGCATTGTGATGGTGGATGCATCAAGCAGACGAAGCGAGAGTGTAGCAGAGACTACCAATGAACCTCCAGCTCTCTTTCAATCATGCACGATCATTGTGAGCAACTTTGCAGTGGTAAGGATACTTTGTGAGCTGTTTCATTCATTCATTCGCACATCGCATCTACGAAAGGCCGGTCTTTACTCCTGCACAACATGAAGAGTCGATGCTTTATTCACGTACTACTGTGATTCATTCTTTCGTACGCTCGTTCCTACCCCAGTGCTCTTCTCCGATACCCCACTATTGCCCCGACAATGACTGCCTTTCAGCGCCTCGTGCGATTCATTGCAAAGGATGGCAAGACCTACATGGGCGACGCCATATTGCCGCGCGGGGTAGAAGATGCAGGCAACGCCACACACGCGCATGTGATTCACGGGAATGTATTTGGCGAGCACCGCGTGACGAATGACCGTCTCGAGATCCAACAACTCCTCTGTCCGCTGCCCCGCGACGCCGTACGCACAGTGCGATGCCTCGGTCTTAATTACGGCCAACACGCGCGCGAGCTCAACAATCCGCTCCCGCAACACCCCGTCATCTTTTATAAACCCCTCCCGGCCCTCTCTGGACCCTTCGATCCCATCCCCGTCTCACGCATGGCCCAACGCACTCCAGCAGTGGACTACGAGTGTGAGCTGGTCGTGGTGATTGGTAAGGAGGCAAAAAACGTGTCCCAGGCGGAGGCCTTAGGTTGTGTCTTTGGATACTGCGTCGGCAACGACGTCTCGCAGAGAGACTGGCAGCTGAAGCTGGGCGGGGGGCAGTGGTCGCTGGGGAAGATGTTTGATGGGTGGGCGCCTATTGGTCCGGCCATCATCCATCCCTCTCTCCTTCCAGATCCGCAGGCCGTGCGTCTTGCCACGTGGGTGAATGGCACGCAGGTGCAGGACGCATCGACTGCGGATATGATCTTTGGGGTAGCAGAGACGATCTCCTTTCTCTCGCAGGGATGCACGCTCCTTCCGGGCGATCTTATCTTCACGGGCACGCCGCAGGGGGTAGGAAGCGGGCGTACCCCTCCCCTCTGGCTCAAGCATGGGGACCAGGTCGAAGTGTGGATGGAGCAATGTGGCACGATCAGCAACAAAGTCGTCTTTCAGACACCGCACGACGCAAAACTATAGATATATGCCACTTTCTTTACCATGAGTCATAACCCTACTCCTCGTCGCTGCTCACAATGACTGTCCTTCGTCGCGACGTACTCGCTTTGGGTGGGGAAGGGGAAGCGAGGTGCGGCGGGTCGGAGTCGTCCAGGGTGATGTGTGCCGGAGAGGTGCGTTGGCGCTTGCGAAAGGGCTGCGAGGAGTACTCTGCCTCCTCGCTCGACACCAGCGGACTCGCCTCCGGGTCCGTCCCATCGTCAATATCACTTGTGCCTCTCGCATCCACAAAGGAAAGATCAGGAGCATCCCTGTCGTCCTCGTCGTCGCCTTCACCACTCTCCAGCTCGCTATCCGTGGACAATGCATGCTCTGACGAATACTCTGGGGGATCATCGGGAGGATCCTCGTCGGATGCAATCGGAATCACATCCGGTCCAAACATATGCACGGCCGTCCCTTCGTCGTCTTCAATAAAGTCGTCCATTTCATGCAACACATCCGGGTCCAACTCGTCCATGTCCTCACTCTCCTCCTCCTCAGACTCAGAAGCCACATAAGACTCCACGTCGGAGAACTCGTAGCCACACTGCGCGCACGTATCGCCCTCCTCGACCTCCCAATTGCACTGCGCACAGCGCATGACACCGTCGTCCATATCCACCAGCCTGGTTGTCCGTCTGGTCTCGTCTCGAAAGAGAGCAGGGAAGTACGGTCCGTGCAGACGATCGCGCTCTGCCTTCGCGTTCGCCTCGGTGTACTGCTGCGCGAGCATGCTTCGCTCGTCGGCGTTTGCGAGCAGTGAGGCCGCGTACACCGGCTCCACAATATCCCGCAGCCCATAGTTGATGACCGGACGTATCTTCACCTTGGTACGGCACGTGGGGCAGGATTTGTGGTGGTTCAGCCAGTCGCAGAGGCAGCTGTAGCAGAAGGAGTGGGAGCATTCGGCGATGAGGAAGGGCTGAAACATCATTTCATGGCAGATGCTGCAGGTCACGCAGGCGCGTATCCGCTTTGCGTCTTCCTGCAGGCCCGCAATGAGCTCGTTGAGCGTCGTCTCCAGATCGTGCGACTCCATCGTACCAACTCACCAAGAGGTCACCAGGAGGTCAATAGCAAACTTCGTCACCAGAAATAATAAACATACATATTCTCTACTAGCTCTCCTCTAAACCTTCTCCTCTAATGGCAACTTTCCCTTCAGTGTTTGGGCCACTTTCTCAGTATCACGAAGGACGCGAATGGTGTTGAGTCCCACAACCTTCTCCACATTCACGTCCGAGATGCCGCGTCGCAGCAGCTCCGCCACCAGATCGGGGTACTTACTGACATCATCCAGCCCCTCTGGCGTGATCTCAATGCCGTCAAAATCCGAGCCGAGGCAGATGTGGTCGTAGCCAATCAGGCCGCCCATGTACTCAATGTGGTCGGCCACGTCCGAGAGCGTGGCGTCCTCTGGCTGCTCACAGCGCACGTAGCGCGAGTAGAAATTCACACACACGGCGCCATTGCCCTCCTTGACCTGCATGAGCACGTCGTCGGGCACGTTGCGCTCATGGGGGCACACGGCATAGGCCGAGGAGTGCGAGAAGAAAGGCGGCGCCTTGGAGACGGCGATGGCCTGGCGCATCGTGTCGGCCGAGACGTGCGACAGGTCTACCATCATGCCCAGTCGATTGAACTCCCGCACCAGCTTCTCGCCCTTCTTGGACAGACCGCCGTGGACGGCCGGGGCACTGGCCGAGTCGGCATACACGTTGGCGCAGGAATGCGTGAGGGTGGCGTAGCGCACACCGGCGTCGTAGTACTGTCGCAGTATGGCGGCCGAATTGCCAATTTGGTGCAGGCCCTCGACGCCAAGGAGCGAGGCCACCCTGCCGCGTCGAAAGGCGGGAATGATCTCGCAGGCAGACAAGACAAACTGAAAGACATCGGGGTAGGCGTCTGCCAGACGGTGAATAACATCGATCTGCTGCAGGGTATCGTGAATCGACTTGTAATACATGTCGTCTCCAAACTCCGACTCATTCGCATTTGGACATCCAACATAGACGCTCCAGAACTGGCCGCCTAGTTTTCCGCGGCGCATTTTGTCCACTCCGTGTGGCCGCCAATGTCGGTGCGAAAGGTGAACTTGTCCCCATTGATTTGGTTATGGAAGCGTCCGCGAATTCTCCCGGGCAGGTCGTTGTGCGTGTCTGCATTAGTAAGGAAGAAGAAGAAACCAACCGATGAGCGGCGTCCGGGTCAGGATGCGGTGGGTGCGCTCCTCGATGGAGTGTCCGCCGTGCCCGCCCGACCACGGGACCACACACACCCCGATCGCGACGAGGAGGAAGAGGACGACGAAGCGGGTGAGCCGCAAGTGCGACCGGCGTCTGCCGCCCGCCTCCTGCAGCAGCAGCTCCGCGTGCTCGATGTCGATGGTATGGTGCTTTGCTTCAACCATGGCGGAGGAGCGCGTTGCTTCGTGGATCCGATCCGGAAATCGACGGATAACGGGAGATCGGGAATGTCAATGAAGGAAGCGCATCCCACCGCCATCACGGCCTTTGACGCCAACCACCGCAGCTACGACGAATTACGCCCGACGTACACGCCCGAGGCAGTCGCGCAGGTGGTGGAGGGGCTGCAGCTGACGGCGGGCAAGACGCTGGTGGAGATTGGCAGCGGGACCGGTAAGCTGACTGTCAAATTGGCCCACCGCGGCTACCACATTGTCGCTGTAGAGCCGAGCAGGGGCATGCGCGAGACGTTTGCCCGCAACCTGCCCGACATCCAGCAGCTGGATGCCAATGTGTACAACATCCCGTTGCCAGACGAAAGCGCCGACGCGGTCGTCATTGCACAGGCCTACCATTGGTTCGATGACCATGACGCCCTGCGCGAACTCCATCGCGTTCTCAAGCCACACGGGCGTCTGGGCCTGCTGTGGAATAATTACCAGACCGAGTCCTCCACCTGGCAATCGCAATGGAATAAAATCTCGGACGAGTTCCAGGACGAGCACCCGCGCTTCCACGACGCAAGGTGGCAGGACTCCTTCCGGCAGCAACCGTGGTTTTCTATGCCCCTTCGTGAATGGATCCGCACGTGGACCTTCTCTGTGCCGCAGGGAGATGTGTGGGGCTTGCTCTACACGCGCAGCATGATTCGAAACCT
>JAABUO010001957.1_pt1 | contig 25767 bp, 24 predicted proteins | sample 5559291 | NCBI WGS metagenome assembly JAABUO01 (sample SAMN10711878, study PRJNA513372) | rock metagenome | isolation source: Antarctica rocks | place: Antarctica: Victoria Land, Finger Mt sud
TCAAAACTGTCGTATTAGTAGGCCTTATAGGGATGCACAAGACAGGCTGCTCTGGAGAGACAAGACTTGTCCTGCACGTACCTAGCTCATCATGAGCTGGAAAGCGTTTTAATTATTATTATTATTAACCTTGTACATGTCTCAGTCAACGACCTTTTACTGACAGGAAGAGCTAGCTTGCTCTTCGATTGTACATTACAGCATAATATGAGTGATCAACTTGATTTTCCAATGACAATGCACATCATCCCACTGCAAACCGCCATGGCATAATCTTGCCAACGAGGCACAACACAAGTGCGAATTGATTGGGATCGCCAGTATGATTGTTGTCAAGTCTGCCAGGTACAACGTCAGAGCTCGCAGCTCACAAGCAAGTTGAGGAGCATCAGCCATGATGTGAGCTGTAAGGCAGCAGCACATGCCCACATAGCCCAAATCAATCCTGACAGACACTGTAAACCTGGTGAAACCAGTTTCCTACCAGCGTGTCGAAAGAATTTGTGTTTACCATGGTGCGCACTCAAACATGCATTACAACACGTCCACAGCAGTCAGAGGTGTCAACAAAGCAACACTATCAAAAAAAGCTGTAGCAAGATCCCTTTCGAATCATCACATTTGAAAGTCAAGTGGACTCAACACTCAGCTGCCCTCCAGTTTGCTGAGCATAGTCCACAATCACATGTGTCAACATGCGCTTACACAGCGGGGCTGAAAGCACTGATAGAAGAAAGCCATATCAGCGTTGCATCTGCTGAGCAGGGTATGGCTGCTGCTGAGGGTAGCCTTGCTGGGGATAGCCCTGCTTTGGGGGGTAGCCTGGGAGCTGCTGTGGGTACCCCTGCTGCTGCTGTTGCTGGGCTGGTGGTGGGTATCCCTGCAGTATAACTGAAAACGCTACGACAATGACATGTGGTGACAAGGTCTTTGTCATGTGTCAAGGACTGCAGCTTGCTCTTCTGATGGTAATACAGAGTACCACCAGCATGCACGCACTGCAGAAGTGTCCAGGCAAATGTGAAGACATCACTAGCACCTAGATGTCAGACTCTGCTTGCAGTGACTTCCTTTTCTGTAGGCAAAACATACAGTGCAACACAGTGACAACCCCAGAGCAGAGCACTTGATTGTCTTGCACAAGCTTGCAAATTGAGGGAGTCACCGTCATGGGGTAGCCTCCCTGTGAGTTCACTCCAGTGTTTTGGGGCTGGGGGTAGCCCTGAGGCGGGTAGCCAGAGCCTGGGGCTGGTCCATACTGACCCTGCACTCCTGGAGGAGGGATAGCTTGCTGCATAGGTGCCTGAATGTACAGGAGTAACATGTATGAGTGACAGATTGTGACTTCACAGCCAACACGTCTTCATGTTGCAGCAAGCCATTGTCAGTTGTTTGCATCAATGCACAAGCAGTGTGTCACCAATTGTACAAGCCCGATGATTGCAAGCATCTTGACATGTACCCACTGTTGCACAAGTCAGGCATGGCAGGACTGGGGTGTCCTCAAATCAAGCTGGTCATGCAGCATGGACTCAATGTGCTGGTCAACATGCAATATGGTGAAAGACAATGTCGTGCCTGATAAGGACCCTGTGGGGCCCCAGCAGGGCCCTGCCCCTTGTCCCTTGCATCCAGCTGGATCTTGTGCTGTGTCTGCATGCATGCGCATACCCTGCACAGAGTGTCAGGTAAGTCACATCAATCACGGTGAGCCATACCGCCTCATATGAGCTGCTGTGTCAACAGAGCTGTAGACCTGGTGTGTAATGAGAGAAAAGCTGCATTTCAAGTGCGGGATATTGCATGATATGCTTGCTTGGGCTGGGAGTGAAAATACTTACGAACACCAGATGAGCTGGGCAATCTGGTCAATGAAGTTGGCAATCTCTGCCAGCTCTTGACTACCAGACAGGCAGGCTGCAATGTCACACAAGCAGGCCAAATACTGGCAGAACACCATGGTGCCGATTAGGCAGTTGTCGCAAGGTGTGTTCATGATGCGCTGCTGATCCTGGATTGCCCATCTGGTGGATGCCACGCTCTGTGTGAAGCAGACAAAGACCTGCACCAAGTATGTTTTGAGATTCTATTCCTGAGGGAAAGAGCACGGAGGTAATTGGATGCATGCAATACCTCCATGCAGAGGCAGAACTCAGGACAGCTCTGCTCAGCCATTCTGCCAGAACATGGACAGTCTCCATTGCAGCACACATATCTGCACAGCAAGTGTTCATAAGTTGAATAGCAGCACATGTGTCTACTGGGAGTGCTCCATGCCCAGATACTGGCCCATTTGTATGCACTGCATGTATGCATTGGACTGCATGAGGAGCAGATCGACCTAGATATCTAGCATCCTACCTGGTCATGTCATTGTAGATCAGCTGCTTGCGAAGCATGTATGATATACAGTTTGGACTGCATACCGAACAAGCAATTACATCAGAGAAATTCGATAGCAAGCCTTGCAACTGACAGCAAGCAGTCCTGGAATGTTGTGATCAGCGATCGTGACGCACCAGCACGCCGCAAGAAGGCAGTCTGCAGGCACAGTCGTTCGCGGTCAGACCGAACACTCCTTGACAACATCTTCAAGGCATCAAAAGTATGAAAACAAATGGTCATAAGCGGAATACTCACAGCCTGGGTCCGCACAGCACGCCGTTTTCAATTCTGTATTCCATGTCTGGCCGTAGCCGGTCTTGCGAACCTCAAACTGCTGATACTTTTGCTGCTTGAACTGTGATTGATTGCCGAACATGGTAAGCTCTCAAGCCTGGAGAGGCTAAGAACAAGCCTGAGCCAGAAGAAACACTTGCTTAGCTTGTTGTTGGCAAAGCAAAGCTGGCACACAGCTAGAGCTGCTTGGTGTGAGGAAGGCATCGAAGGAATTTCAAAATTTGCTGGGGATTCTCCATGGGAGCACAGAGTCTCAACAGGCCTGGCTGGCACCTCTGCTGTTGCTCGATCCGCTTACGAATCCCTTTTGCAAGCTGTTTGTCACTTCCTCACCGAACTTGCATGCCAGATGAGTTTTGTGAGCTCGAGCTTGCTGCAAGCATCCGATTATGCACAATCATGCCTTGAGATGGAGTAGTGGTGTATGAATCAAGTCAGCAAATGAGTCAAAATAAATCCAAATGATAAAAAAATCGAATGACAACGCAAGGCAAAGCATGCACAGGCATGCAGCTCAACCTATGTCAGAATCGCTGTCGCTGCCATATGCAGCAAGGAATGTTGACAAGCCATGATTGCCGTGAGCAGGTGGCAGAGAGGTTGATATAGGATCTTCACCCTCTCTCCTGACAGAGGGAAGTTTATGAGCAGCTGGTTTTGTGCTTTCCTCTGGCTGGCTTGAGCCTCCTGAAGCATTATGCTGGGTTTCTGTATTGCTCAGGGGTCCAGCATAAGAGGATGAGTTTGATGACTGGACAGCGGCCTGTGGCAACTCACTGCTGGGGACTGGCAGAGAGCTAGACACAATATCATGTTCTTCCCTCGACAGGCGTACCTGTTTGGTAGCTGGCTGTGCCTGATCCTGCAGAAAAGACCAAAGGCAGAAAAGCAGTCAGGACTGAGATAAGACCTGTTGAAAACCAATATGGATGTGCATGATTCTGTCGTGCGACTAAAACTGGCCTCCTGCAACTTTGTGGGCACCCCTAACAAGACACTGTCCAATGCCTAGCAAATTGTGCCTGAGATGCAAAGCTATGTGTGCGCTAATTGCCACAAGCAGCCACAAGCCAAATGAGGACTCACTGTCGTCTGGATAGCTGCAGCATCTGTTGATGACCTCTTCCTGACAAAAACTGGTTTTGCCTTTGGTGGCTTCAGAACAGCTGGCGGCCTTTTTGGCCCCATGGGCTTTGTGCTTGCCTTCTGGTGTAGAGGATCAGGGGCACTGTCAGAGGGAGGCTGCCCAGCTTCAGCGGCAGCTCTTACAGCCTGCAATGCAGTGTATGCAAAAGGTTGATATATGACCTGAGGAGGGGCCGCAGGAGATGCCTTGGGAAGGCAGGCACCCCACAGCAGGGTATCAAGGAAATCTGCAAGGCACACAGTACAACCGGTAGTCTGACATGCTGTGAAATGACATTAGCGCACTTGTGTAATCACGTCCATCAGACCTAGCAGGGTCCAGTCTTCTCCAGGAAGGCTGTGTGACGCAGAGCAGCATCCCCATCATGAGCCAGGCGTCAGGGTATGACAGTGTGCTAACTGTAGTCTGCAAGGCATGTGACACCCAACTTATGTTTTGCGGCAGCATCAAAATGCAATGCAGGCCGCTGCCTTGAACCCCACCAGTTGATATGCTTCCAATGCGTCCAGTTCCTGCTTGCGCTGTTCCTGTTCCCGGTCTCTGCTTGCTGCTTCCAGAGCATCAACAAACTGGACTTCTTCTTCATCCAGCGGTCTATTCTTCCCTGCCATAATGCACAAGCACTGAGGACCAGCAGGTCATGTGAACACCTGAGAGCTATAGTCAGCTGTAGGGTGGCAAGCAACAGTCGCACAACCCTTGTTGCAATGTTGATAGCGCTGCGAAGACGTCAGACTTGGAGCAGCATGATGCAGGCATTTGTTAATAGCAGGTTGTGCATCAAAACAAAGGCAGATTGAGACATACCTTGCTTCATTTGCTTCCATTGATTCTGAAATGCCTCATCTTTTGCCTGCTTGGCTTCCAGCAGAATATGCGCTAATGGCTTGATGGGCTCTGACCCCTCTCCACTGCCACCATACTCTTTCTGTAATTCTTGGATCTGAACAGAATAAAGCAGGGTCCAGACTTGCACTGCAACAGGCACGGCAGTGGCTGATAAGTAAACTTGCTAGGAGCGTGGCTGAAGGCATTACTATGGGCTCGAGCTGTACTGCTGAGCATATTTGAAGCCAGGTCTGCCGTACCTCAGTCTCTGATATGAAGCGGTTTGCACCAAGCTTGGTCTTCAGTGCTTCTTTAGCTTCTGCTGCAGCCTTCTGTCCTTCTGTTGGGAACACGGATGACGCATCCCGACCGAACACCGCCTCTCGCTCGTAGATCTGTTCCTGTCTGCATACCAAGGGTCAAGACTGATCATAAAAGCGTTTCCTACACTCCTGCAGAACTCTCATGGTAGTGAACTGGTCGATGGATGAGACCTACCTGGGTACCCGAAATAACTCCACCTTGTGCTCGGTGTCGTCGCCCATGTTGCTGTAGTGAAAAGCTGCACAGATTTTCGTGACAACTACCAACTCCGTGTACTACACTCGTAGTCAACACAGGTCCATGGTTTCGGAGCAAGCCCAAAAAATCGGGATGGAGCCTTCGCTGTGCGCTTTGAATGCAAAGTCGTGAAAAGCCTGGTCTTTTTCCGTATCCCAATACATTGCTGCTGTGTCATAGCGTGGCACAAGCGCCCGCTGTATTGCTCCAGCTCCCCAGTGCATCCTCTTCCAAGCTGTCAATAGATTGATGCTGCTGCAGTGATCCTTGGTGATACTCCGCGCGTAGACGATCGCACATACAAGATTTCTCAGCAATGATGCAGCTCAGTATCAGTAGGACGGTCGCATGGCACTTGCCTTGTCATCAGCCACTGTGCGGGTACTCTGTGATGTTACAACATGGCGCCAGACGGGTCAGCCGCGGCAGGCAAAGGCCACAGCAGCAAATTTCGTTCGGTCGACGGCGAGCGCAGGACTACGAACAAGACTATGAGCAAGAGTACGAACAGGGCATTGCACCAGCCCCGGCGCCAGTTGTGGAACAGCGTTCGCTTCCGTTGTATGTGACAATTCCCGGGATTCTGTTGGCAGTGTTTGCACTTTTCAAGATCTTCAAAAAGATCCAGGGCAGAGGGTAAAGCCACAAGAATGTTTCAACCGTGTGAGCTGTTCAATGGACATATCCTGTAGTGTAAAATCCGTCTTTATGCACTTAGGTCCGTGACAGGCTTAGTATCTAGAGGTCTGGTGCAAGAAGAGAAGGGAACCAACAAAGGAGATCCATACTACAAAGGTATGGTCTGTAAAATGTCCATTTCATCATTGATCTGGCTCCGATACTTGCGCCTGACTGCACGACGCAGTACAGCATGTTGTACAGTGTGCGTCTAGTGGCTCTGTGCCTGAATTGCAGACATCATGAAGCATGTCAACACGGTCGACATGGAGCAGCTGTCTGATGATCAGATAGCAGCGGCCCGTGCAAGGCGAATGAAAGAAAGGTACAACTTTGCTTCGCATCTACATCTGACCAGGCAGCTTCATGTTCTGCTGCTGCTGCATATAATGCTCGTGAGCAGATATCCATTCACCATTGCAGGCTTGCTGGCACATTGCCTAGGATCTAGTCTACTTCTGGTCTCACAAAGATTTGTATGCACCAGAAATATGTATGGATTTTGGTACATCTGCAGGGACACTGCAAGATTTGATATAGAGAAGATGGACCTGCCTGAGAACCACCCCTTTGCAGTTGCAAAAAAGGTAAGCAGCCACAAAGCACCGTTCTAATCAGGCTGTGTGTCATCTCTGCTGCAAAGCCTGTGCCTCTGTGTCTGTATGTCCTCCGGAATGCTGACTTCTACCTCCAACGGCGTTGAACTTCAACACAGGTGTGTCACCTGCCTTGCTGTGTTCAAACGTGCAATGACTGTGCGCCACTTGGCTGCAACATCACTTTCAACTTTTCGGCAATACTTTGAATGCAACTGTGTGTGGGTGCTGAGTTGTGCCTAGCAACATATGTGTTGATTCATAGGTCAGCAAAGACGAAGAGGAGCTGGCAAAGAAGCGGCTGTCAGTCAAGCGGGGCCTACCCCTGCAAGACCTGACCGGCAAGAGGGGCTTCCCTGATGATCCTCGCCTGGCAGCCAATCAGAAGCTGCAGGCTGAGGTGATGAAACACCCTACGGCAGTTCCAGTTCAAAGTGCTGACTTGTGACTGGAATTGCACCTTGACCCTCCCATGCTGTCAAACGTGCAAATGCAGCTTCACAGTCGAGAGTTGGGTCAAGCTCAGCACATGTCAGAAGTCAAAGTATGCCTCAATAGCAAAAAATTTCTCCTGGTGCATAAACAAGTTCACTTAGATCATGGTTCTGCTTAGCATTATGGCTGTGCGCTGAGCTTCCCATGGCACATACATGGGAGGTTTACATGCACAGCCATGTTGCACATTGCATCTGTCACTTCCTGGGTAATTTTGTTGTCAAAGCTGACATTAAGTTGTTTTGTAACAGAGTGAGATGCTAGATGAACAGGCTGCTCGGGCAAGAGAGGCTAGATTAGCAAGACAAGCAGCAGCACAACAGCAGCAGCAACAGCAGCAGTAGTAACATGCATGTTAGGCTCTCCAGATGATTTGGCTCGATATTTTTGCCCATCATGCATCAACTCTAGATCTAGGCTGATAACCTCTATACGTCTGCAGTCAGTCAGCTGAGGGCTCAGTCAGCCAAAAGCAACCACAGAGAATGCGAGGAATGCTTTTGGTGTTTGTTTTGCAATACGGTCTGCTGTTTGGATATGTCTGGAACTTACTCCTCTCAGACAATACTTGCGTCAATCTGTCAAGGAAATCTTTTTGTCTTAAATTCGCACCGACCCTCAGCTAATTGACAGGGTTTGGTCTATATTTAGATTACATTAGTCTTGTTAGTCGTGCAGCACTACTCATTACGTCACAAAGGCCGAGAATCGGTCTTCAGCGAAGCAAAACGCGGACATCTTCGCGCAACAGGCTATTGAATTCCTCAGATCGTGACTCATCATGGCTCAGAAGGAGAACAAGATGATCTACAACCATCTCGGCAACACTGGTCTGCGGGTGAGCAAGTCATGTTCGTTCGTACGGTGCCGCCCCTCATGGGATTGACGTCATGTGCTGCAAGCAAATTGCGCTCAGCTATGTGGCATAGGTGTGCATTTCAGACGACGAGAGTTGTGTGCGATATCAGATTCGAGTTGCATTGCGTTGCTGAGTGTGCTGCATGGCTTTCAGGTCAGCGCTCTGTCTTACGGAGCCTGGGTGACCTTCGGCACACAAGTAGACGTTGAGCAGGTATGCTAGATTTTGAATGCTAATGCTTGTGCGACAACGCATCAATTGCAGGCACATGCATCCGCTGAACGACTGTGACTCGCATGCAGGCCAAGAAGCTTATGACCATTTGTCGGGACGCTGGTGTCAACTTGTGAGTTCGCACATTTGATACGTCGTCGGTCATAAAGTGGCTCAGATGGCAGCTACTCTGGGTTTGACTGACATCAAACCTGTCTGGAATGCAGCTTTGACAACGCAGAAGTATACGCTGGAGGCAAAGCAGAGGAGGTCATGGGCCAGGCTATTCAGGTCAGAACTTTGCATTTTAGATGTTGCCAGACTGTCAGCCTGTGTCAGACTGCAGGCAGCCATAGCAGAACTCTTCACTTCACGATTGTACATTACGTTTGTGGATATGTCCACAGCTCTGATGACTTTGTGGTGAATTATAGGAGATGAAGTGGAAGCGAAGTGACTATGTCATCAGCACCAAGATTTTCTGGGGAGGATCTGGGCCCAATGACAAGGGTCTCTCCAGGAAGCACGTTGTGGAGGGCACCAAGGTGATGTCTAGCTCAAATCACATACCTGAGTTGCATGCATGCTTTCACTGCCTTTGATATGCATTATATGATTTGACAACACAGGCTTTTGACGTGTCAACCTGCCTTGTTGCCACACACAAACGCTGCTTCTAAGCGCACTCCTTTTCCTGCCTAAGATGCATGAAAGCCCTGCCACCCATTTACAACATCACAGACTGGCATGGCTCACAGCATGACTCACTATGGTGCCAAGCAGTTGCTGACATAAGTAGGTGGTGAAGTACGCTGCTGCTGACGCAAGCCAATGTGGTGCAGGCTGCCCTGAAGCGGTTGCAGGTGGACTATGTGGACCTGGTGTTCTGCCACAGACCTGATGTCTTCACACCCATTGAGGAGACAGTGCGTGCCATGAACTTTGTCATTGACCAGGGCTGGGCCTTCTACTGGGGCACCTCAGAGTGGACTGCACAGCAGATCACTGAGGTGGACTGCTGGCACACTTTACTTTATGAGGCTGCATTGCCTCTGCTGCAGTTGCAAGTTGCATGCCCCTGCAATGTTGCAGTCCTTGTGCCCATGCTTGCAACCGCGCACCCTGCGTTATTGTTTTGCAGCTGTTAAACCTCACAGCAACTACTAGGCAATCCCCATCAGCTCAAGTGAACGGCATGACTTAAGTAATCACATGTGTTACAGCCAGTCTGTCTGATGCGCTATGGCATGCAATCAAATGGGTGTGCTGCATGTGCCAAGCTTCGCTGATTTGTGCTGGCTGGTTTGCAGGCATGGGAGTGTGCAAACAAGCTTGGACTGGTTGGCCCTGCCATGGAACAGCCCCAGTACAACATGTTTGAGCGGGAAAAGGTGAACAAGCTCCCCCTGTACCCACTTGTCGTTGCACAATAATGCTTGTTACTGTTGGGAGTAAATTGGAAGTTCAGTTGCTGCTGATCACTGATTTTGCACTCTGCGCTGATCAGTGAGTTTGCACTCTGCACTGTGACTTCTGTAGCCAAAGGTGCAGGACAAACTGTCTTGGAGAACAATTGCCTTTTGTAAAGCTACATACAATAGTGCAGGGTGTTGAGGGAGTTTGCTTCTTCTAAGCACAGCTGATCTGCTTCTTGTACGCAAGAATGCTGTACCAACTTTTGATTTGTTTGGTGTGTGCAGATTGAGAAGGATTACCTGCCATGCTACAAGAGATTTGGTACAGGTGGGGTGTCTGAAGCTTGCTCTCCGTTCTGGCACTTGTCTTGTTCTTCCCACCCTGCAGACTACAACAAAGCCAAGCTGACAATGCCAGCTCCTTCCAGGTGCTTGACAATCAAAAGGGAACTTTTTGTTGTTGCAATAACGTGTCAGAACATAGGAAAAGTATAGAAAACCGCACATTGGCAAGCAAACACGTGTCATGCACATGACAACAACGTCTCACGGTCAGCAGCACAAACTGTAGTCACATCAATATGTCCACCTTCATTGTGCTCTGAGGTCCAAAGGTAGACACGTTGCTGAATTGAGGTTCACTGGTTCAGGCACAACCATTTGGAGCCCACTGGCATCTGGAGTACTGAGTGGCAAGTACTCAAAGGGCAATGTGCCTGCTGACAGCAGGCTTGCCATGGAGGCCTACAAGGTACCCCACACACCCCCTGCCCCACCCTCCCCCTTGCTTCCATGTCTTTCTCTGTGCCTCATGTGTTATGAATCTCCTGTTGCATGTTGACTCACTGCCTACGCTCACATCTTTGTTGTATGTTGTCACAACTTCAACCAAGTCCTTTTGGCCTGCTGCATTGCCTGGCACAACCTTGGGTTGCAGCCGTCAGTGGCACATGCTAACCATCCTATTCATAGCACTCAACACTCTTTGTGCATCAGGGAGCATTAAGGCAAGGCTCGTGACTAGCCGCTGGCACTGTAGCTTACTGACTTATTTGTTGGACATGCAGGGCCTAAAGGAGAAGTCGTTGGTGAATGAGACTCTGGACAAGGTGGATGCACTGAAGCCCATTGCCGAGGAGCTGGGTGCTTCCTTAGCCCAGCTGGCCCTGGCCTGGTGTGCCAAGAACCCCCACGTCAGCACTGTTATCATGGGAGCCACCAAGGAGCACCAGGTATGACACTGTCACTTGCCTGTTGCTTGTATTTGTTGCTCAGTTTTCTTTTCTTCCAGTAGTTCTATAGGTAGATGCCAGTGGAATGCCAGGACCCAATTCGTAGTTGTGTCAAGGATGCATTCTTGGATGACAAGGGGCTCCTATTACAAAGCCCCTGTGTCACTACAAGTATGACCAAGGATCACCAAGTGCAATTTCAGAACCACAGGTGAAGTATTGCATGTTTGTTGTAGTGTCAAGTTTCCTTGTGACTTGCCTTGTGACAATAAACCTCCATGCATGTACACCAGCGTTGTGTATGCTCCTTGTGGTACATGGTAATTGCTGAGCAGTCTAGGACAGATGTGTGCTTGCGAATAACAGTGCTGTGTTGCTGCTCTGCTTGCATTGAGTGTATCTTAAGCTTGGCTGAGGTGAGTAAGGCGCTGCTTTTGGGCTTTGCTAGTACCTTTGGCAATGGCACAGTGATGTCACTTGATCCCAGATTGTTGTCGTGGATGCCATACAAATTTGTGGCATGTGTCATGCTCTGACGCTGAAGCTGCTGTATGCAACCACGATATCTGTCAACACCGTGGTACAGTTTCGAAATGACTCTTTAGTTGCCACAAGCAGCTTGAGCATGTCCTTGTTGGGCAGCAGTTATCTCTTGTTGCCCAGGCAATCACATGCAGATGTACTTGTATGCCAAGCTGTGTTTGGCTGTGCAGCTGGAGGACAACTTGAAGGCTATTGAGATTGTGCCCAAGTTGACATCAGAGATTATGGAGAAGATTGAAGGCATCATCAAGAGCAAGCCAGAACCTGCTTCAACATATGGTCGCTAGAGCTTGAAGCTATTTCAGGAATTTGATTGTACTAAGGTGGCAAGTGAAGTGCATACACGTTTATTGGTTTGCGCCACCTGACAATGGTACAGGCTGACCTGTGTCATATGCCTGTCTTGCCACCTATACCTGCCAATTTAATGCCATTTCATTGTGTGTTGACACAGAAGCAATTCATGATACCAGATTGCCATAAACATTTGCTGTAACATAGCTGTGCTGCTACTGCTCCGCTCCTGTTGCACCATTGAGCGCCTGTCACATCGTTGGAAAAAGGAGAGCCAACGTGGCATGTGAAATCCAAGCTCAATTTGACATGAGATACACCACTAAGATTCAAGCATGAAAATGGGCAGTGAGAGTAGGCATTACCATAAGGACAGCCAATGCCTTGTTGTACAACATTAAACCTGGGGACATTGCAGCAGCCACGGGCCATGCTCACTAAAAAAGGGGGAAATGATGAAGCCCATGATATGACACAAAGTGTGAAGGAAGAAAGACATCATCCTGGTCTGACTCAGCATCCGTGACAACACATGATCTACTGAGACGCAACAGCAAGGTTTGAGGAGCAGGACACCATGCTGGCAATCTAATGCGCTTTAACTGTCGGCACTTCATCAAAGTCTGCCAATCACATACACTCATGAACGCCTTGGCATCCTCTTGTCTATCAAGGCCGCCAGCAAAGTCAATTTCCAGGCTATGCAGTGACATTGGCAGCCGTGGCATGCACATTGTAAAAGGGCGTTTCTGTCTGACGCCATCAACCATCACAAAAAACTTGACTTCGGTCAAGTCCTCACACAAATGCAGACCAGCTGCAATATCTGAACGACACATGTTTGCTCCACAGTAGCACAAATGCTGAAGGCTCTTGGGAAGTGCCAGGAGACAGGGCTCACTTAATGTGTCAATGTCGTTGATGGTCACTTGCAACAAAGACATCGATGACCGAAGATCTATGCTGCTGCATTTGAAGCCTGCCAACAGAATTCTTTCCAGGTGACACCCCTGATCTTGTTTGAGCAGTACAGAACCTTGGCCCTGATGGAGAGTTGTGTATCCAGTGGGCTGGTGCCTTAGCTGAAAGACCTTCAGAGAGTTGCAGTGAATCAGCACTTGATCAATAACGCAAGCAATGTCTGAGCTCCTGTACAAGACAATCTCACATGCCAAAAGCAAGCTCACTAAGCAATGCAAAGGATACGCAGAAGCAAAGTTGAGCAGTGTCTGTTTCAGGCGAATTGCGCCCCCATGCAGATGAACCCGAAAGTTACCTGTTGAGAGTGCATGCAAAATGTTATCTGAGTGCACCTCATGCACTGTCGATACAGCAAATTGCGTAGACTTCACAAACAAACTGCACCCACAAATATTGAGCATTTTCAGATTTGACCATGCTACAAAATGTGACATAAGCATATTAGCGCCACCTTTGATGCACCACCGAGATTCAGAGATGTCTAAGGACTACAGATTGGTCAGAATAGTCAGCTTTATTTGGGTCTCAGGCTCCAAGGTAATGCAGCTTTGGCTGAAGCTCAGTCCTGTGAGTGGAGTCAGGCTTCTCATAGCATCACAGGACAGAGTGACACAACAACCCTCCACCTCAAGATGCCGCAGAGATGTCAAACGGGTCTGCAGCACATCCTCCACAGCTGCTGTCCAAGGAAGTTCCAGCCAGTGTCGCCTAAGTTGTTTGCTTTGCTTCAAAGAGAAGCTCTGCAGACTCACAGGGCAGGTCTGTAAACATGACAGCAGGTCCTTGGGGCGAGGGTTTGAGCCTTTCAAGCTTGCACCAGCTGTGTCAGGCTGCCCGCCTCAGTGCCATTTCTTTGAGATGCCGCAGACATGAAGCTGCAGCGTCTTCAGGTCCGTAAGATGTCTCAAGTCTGGGAACGAGGATGGAAGCTTTAAGGTGTGCTCCCTGCTGTCAGGTCCACAGCAGTGCATCTTCAAGTGCTGAAGCTGCACTTGCCGGTCAGTGTAGAAGTGTACTGCACCAACAAATGGCGCTCCAATGCATAGAGTGTCGCAGGCTTCTGGTATGTTGTTGAACATGCTGTGCTGTACTGAGGCAAGCTCAGCATCTGCCACATGGGCTAGATGATAGGAGGCTGTCAGCTTTAAGCAACAGATGGAGCTGTAGGCCTTCAGGAAGGATCCCCATTCTTGGAAATTGCTGATGCTGTTGGCATGTAAGTGCAGTGCCTGGGCAGTGCTGCTGTTGACTGCAGCTCGCCAAGCTTTACTTGCGCAAGCAGCTGCTGCATTGTCTAGAGCGTTTTGTTGTCTCCAAAGACAGCTTGCAAGACCTGTAAAGGAGGAGCTGACCAGCTGGAGCTGTGAGACATATTGGCTGCCTGCACCAGCGTGTTCCCAAGTAAGATAACACAAAAAAACAGTGAGCTTGATACGTAGCTCAGCGTCTAACCATCGGCAAGCCTGTTCCAGAAGCTTACTCTCGCGATGATTTGCTCTAAACAGTCACGCTCCCTTTGTAGCAAGCTGGTCAGCATCAAGGTTCCCTGTGCACAGCGTTAGTGTTCACAGCTGCAATAAGGCGCTGAAAGGCTTACCTGCTGGAAAAGCCTGAGTTGCTTTAGTTGCGTACTTTTGGGGCGCGGGCTTGTGGCTCCATCAAGTCGATCAGCAACGCCGGTTCTCACGATCAGTGCAGCGACCCAAGCGCTATGATAGACGTGCACTTGGCTTGCGTGACATAGAACAAGTCGAACACGATTACGATCACATCGTTTTGCATAAAACAAGGATTGCAGAAAGGATCCGCTCTTGTTCAGTAGTCGGTTCCTGTCCCCTCATGTCAAATGCAGCAAGGCATGAAATCAAAGCAGGGCACAGTCCTTGCCTGCACTCTGCTGATTGTTTTCTGATAGCTACACAGCTGAAGTGATCCATGATCCAATCTAGAGCAACAATGTTCGGTATGGCAAGTCATTACCATGCCTGACAGCAACTCATGCATGGCAATTGATTGTGCTGTGACAAAACAGCTTCATCTGACATGCAATGACGACTTGTTGATGGAGCGGAATATCTAACTTAGCATGACAGCGTTGTAAAGTGCCAGCATGCCCCAGGAAGCAGAGCGCTCTAGGCACTATTGCTGCACTGCAGCACTGTCAGCATAGTAAGCAAGCCCCAACTCCCCCAGCAAGCTCCTCAGAGTGCTTGTGTCTGGTATGCAGCCAAACAGAGAGCATCAGTGCACTTGTGATTTGCAGTTTGCTGTATGTTCAGTGATGTACACATGCATGGCTGTTGAAAGACAATTATGCACAATCAGATCCCTATATATGTTTAGACTGGTACACAGAAAGGCACCTTGCAGGACAGGAGAGGCCACCACATAATCTGAATCAACATTTCTGCAACGTGAATGGCCCTTGCCATGGCAGAGCTGGACTGGATCCATGCTAGGACAGAGACCAGTATATGGCCAGCAGTTGTGGGCATCCACATCATTTCAACTTTGGCGTGTTTCACGTACGTGTGGCTGCATATACAGCAGGCAAGGGACCGCAGCTGCAAACACATCCTCTCTGTCTTGAGCTGTACGCGTCTGCACACAAGAGTATGGATGAAGGAGGCAGCAACTTTGACTCCAAAGTATTGTGCATTGACTTGCAATGGGAAATCAGCCAACACACTTCTGCTGTTGTTGCAACAAGCTTAAGCTCACACTTTGTAACAATCTGCCTTTGCCAACAGGGTCCTACAGAGATGTACGACTGTAAATTACTATAACTGATACGTATGCATACGCATATGGCATATGCTTACACCCTTGTTGCGCGCATAAAGCTTTTGTGGCTGTATGACCTACCCATGAGAGTTTATACTGGTAGTGTGGCCGCCAGATGCAATCCAATTTTGCGTGCACAATTTGCTGCACAAGCATGTCCCACATTAGACTTTGTTTCCCATGACAGGGTACTTCTCACGCCGGGACCCATAGAAGATGCCTTGCTAGCTGTCTGTCATGTTTCCACACCAACAGTTTGAAACACTCATGGCATGCTGCATAGGTCTGCTGATGATTATGCGGGACAGTTGCACTTTTGTAAGAGCAGCTGCGTGCTTTGCCTTATGAGGTAGCTTAATGCAGGTCAGGTTCGACGGTGTGACGATTGACAAGGTAAGGCATAGTTAAGAGCACTGCAGCTATTCCAGAGCTTCAAAAGCAGTTTTGACTATGGCCGCTGGCAATGATGGGTCTTTTCTATCAGTGGCATCCGAGGACGTATGACTAAGAAATTTTCTTGACAAGGCAGTGGGCGCAATATAGAAGTGAGTTCTGCGCAGCACCTGTGAGGGGACACTTCACACATTTGACCTCTTGCGCAGGCCAAAAGGCCTGGTAAACAGCTGACCGAACGACACGAGGTGTCTGGCACGCCCTGTTACCGCTATGCCAGCTCAAGTAGGATTGGTCGACTGCAAGGTGTCAATATACTCAAATACCACTCCGTGCCGACGTCCTGAAGAGGTTCAATTATGTACTCACACAAAACTGCTCGTATTTATAGCCATCACCACCGGTCGTAGCAAGGCACAGGCCTGCCGAATCCAGCTGTCGACTTGCGACGGCCTCCAGGACGTGTAACAGACCCGCACCAACGCCTTTCATGCCAACTGAGTGAAACGTGCTCCGAGGTGACGTTCTGACGAGGCGTCCCATACCCGGCATGTTCCCGTTTAACCTGGCATGGGTACAAGCGGTGTTTTGCCCTTCCCTCCTCCTATGACCCCTCCCAGAATGATAAATCGAATCATCTTTTGTAGCTGCCGAAGTCATTTGGTGGTCACGACGTATTTGGCCCATGATCGGAGCTTTGCCCCCACTCTGGCTGGGACCCACAGCTTTGATCTGGCTTAGTGCATGCAAGCTGGAGGCGCAAGTCCGAACACCATCTTTTCTGGCAAGCCACGATCGGTTCTAACAGGGTAAATCCGTGAAGGGGCCCCCAATCGAACCAATCTCATCTTGTATCAAGCAAGACAAAACCTTGCAACATACTGTGACATTCTGCATGGCGACAATCAACATATTGCCGCATGTCACGCTTGAGGTTGCAAACAAGCTCGGACATTGGCTGCAATGTGAACACACAATTTTCAAAACATTGCCATTTGTATCTGATTTAAGACAGGCTACATGCCGTGAATACAATTGCAAGATGTCTGTTCTGACCCACATGTGTTTGGCATCAATACATTGTACAACTAGTCAGTTTATGGGCCGATGCTGACATTGCGCATGAATGCCTCTCTGGCTAGTAGCCTGTATAAGTAATGAACCTCCGGCCTACTGAAGCAGTCACAGTGTGCCACAAGAGTGACTGATCTCTGAATAATGCCTGCTGGCAGCAGCATCAAGAGCCGCTAGGTGCAGGATGTCCAGAGTTTGGGTTGGTCCAAGACTTGTTGTGGAGCTGATAGTCCACCAGGGGAAGCATCCTCATCAATACAAGCTCAACAGCGCTAGCACAAAAGAAGAGAGGGTGCAAAAGCAAGCCTGCCAAAAGCAAGCCTCTGGTTGTAGCAAACATGAGCTGTGGAAATGCAACATGTCATAGGTGATCACCTCATGGGCACATGCTACGAATAGCAGCAACTGACCATTGCTGTTGTGCCTGCTGCAGTCTCAGCTAAGGTACGGTCTGCTTGCTGCCTGGCTCAACTCTGGGCCTACCTTGCCTGCCTTCTGTTCAGCAAAACCAGACCCGTTAATAATAACGTTGTTGCTACTGCCAGCTGCAGCCTCACCTTCAACATTGCAGTCTGATGCTCTTCTTGCTCAGCCTGCAACCACGTGAAATTGTCAGCATCCAGGCTATTGCATATGTGCATGTACAGCATCTTAGCAAACTCCTGGCAAAATTGTGCTAATCAAGCTTTGCACGTTAGTTGCAAGATAGCAACACATAGTGTACCAGCATTGCGATGATTCAGTGCATACACTCTGCGTAAGGATCATCGTCGTCCTGGCAGCTAATAGAGAGGTGGCATTCAGACATTTGCCAGGCTCCTCGATGGAGCCTGGGGAAAGCAAGCTGACAGAACCAAGCATGCACCGTGTAGGGGCACTGTCGTCAACGGAGCCTTGAGAAAGGAAGCTAGATTACAGCAGCGATGCGTCTTCCAACCTTGAACCGGAACGCAGTGCGCTCGCAGCAAGCTTGGATTGAGCAGTATTGGCAGGTTGACCGACAAGATGATGAATCGGCAAGTCAATGCATGCTTTGCACTGCAAAGCATGCATCGCATGCAAGAATACGTGCTTGACTTTCCGGTCCAACAATTCCGGACATGGCGCTACGACTTGTGAATGGCTGAAGCCACTATCCCCTGGCAATGGCGGGCTGAGAGCAACTGTGACCTTTAGTGCTCCTCAAAGTACGACGATCCGGCTTTCGTTAGTGACTGAGATGTGCTGCGTAGATCGTGCGGAATACAGGCATTTAGGCATGGACTAGCAAGATGGAGTCAAAGGGCGGTCGTCAGACCTACAAACGAGGACCATATCCCTCCGCCAATCCTGAACGCTCAGTGCCTCACCTGCTTACCAACGAGCCAAGCTATGCTGGCGGTGGGGTTGATGGCCTCAACACCTCATATGCTGCACAGCATAAACGCCAACACGTCGGATCGGCGATGAGTCAAGACATTGGCTTACCGAGCTCTCCCTGGAGTGCACCTGATCATAGCAGACCAACACTTGAACGTCAGGCGGCTGCCGTGCAGAGCGCGTGCAGAAGATCAGGTGAGACTTTGCGTCCTTGCTTTGCTGCAGCCAGCTGTCAGCTGTCATTACCTTAACGTGACTTTTGCCTTGAATGAAATCCTTGCTGATATTTCCGTCCTGTTGCACCTACCAGCGAACAAAACAGCTGAGTCATGGTTACTTCCCTACACAGGTCCTACAATACATGGACACACCAACAGCAGCACTGTGAGCACGCAGCAACCAGGGCTGGCCCTTGACTGCTACAATAGACCATCAGGCTCACAGATACATCATCATTATGCACTAATGCCTGCACAACATAGCACGCCTCAACATCAACAGTTGAAGGCAGCCAGCGTACATCATGACAGCCTCTCTCACACTCACCACCTTTCAGACATGCCAATTCACGGTCCAAATGCGTCTTACAGTCCTAGCCTTCGTGATGCTGCCGCTGCTCCACATCTCCATGGTAGGGCATCAGCTACCACTGCCATTGTGCCAGCTGGCCTGCATCATAAGCTGTTACAGCAGCAGCAGCCGCTGCACCACCATTACCAGTACCAGCACCATCAGCAACAGGTACATAATCATCAGCTGCAGGCTGACGTTGGCACAGGCTGTCTTGCTCGACTGCAAGCTTCCCAGCCTAGCCACCTCCATCTGCAGCCACCACAGCAGCTACCACAGGAGGCCATCGGTGCCTTGCATCGGCTGCAGCAACCACAGCCGCAGCAACAGCAGCAGCAGCAGCATAAGCTGGATCACAATTTCCCTTTGCAACAGCAGCAGCAACAGCAGCAGACGCATAGATACACGTCACAGTTGCAGCAGCAGCAGCAGCAGCAGCAGCAGCAGCAGCAGCAGCAGCAACAAAGTTCTGCCACATGTTGCGCGCAGCAGCAGCATCATGCTCATGCTTTGCTTCTGCACCAGCAGCAGCTGCAACGCCCTCCTGCTCTGCATGTGTCAAAGTATCAGTCTCTTGCCTTGCAGCAGCAGCAGCCCCAACAGACTAACGTTGTGCAAACACCCCAGCAGCAGCCACAAGGTTTTGCTGAGGACATGCCAAAGCAGCAACTGCAATCATTGCAACAGCAGCAGCAGCAGCAGCAAGCACATGCGCTTCAGGGTCCTCAAGATCTGCACCAGCAGGGTCAACCCTTGCATGATGCAACCAATCACATGCACCCCTGGGCTGGTTCAAGGGACAAGGCACAAAGCAACAGCCAGTCCCTGCTTGATAGTATATTGGCTGGCGAGGTGCCTACCATGCACACTTATACCACAGCTATGCAAGTGCCAAGTGCACATCATACTGCTGCCACCATTGCTGGTGTAAGCAGTCGGCAGGCTGCTGCAACTGCTGCCTTGCCAAGCAAGGCTCAAGAGCAAAGGGCTGAAGTGCACAAGGCTGAAGAGCATAAGGATAGAGGCTTCCCAAGTCACGCTGGTCACAAAAAGGCCACTATAGCTTTGCCGCTGCAGCTCATGCTGTACCAATGGGGCCTACCACAGAAGGTGGTGCAGGTAAACTTGCATGTCCACATTTCAAGCCCAGATTGCAGCCAATGCCGTATTGCAAGCAGCCATGCTAGTATGTCAAGTTTGAGCAGGACTGTTGCTCCATCCCAAATCTGTTCACCGAGTCTGTCAGGAACCTGAATGTTTTGTAAGGCATTCCTATCCCTGTCTGTTCACCGAGTCTGTCAGGAACCTGAATGTTCTGCAAGGCATTCCTACACACTGCAACAGCAAGCGCAGGTGTGCAACCCTGTCTGCTGCATTGCAAGCATTTGAGGACGTTCTGTTGTGCAGGTTCATGCTGCAAAGGGAGAGCAAGCTCGTTTTGCAGCAAAAACAAAGCAACATCTTCTTATAGATATTCAGACTTGCTTCTCACAATTTGGTGATGAGCTTTTCATGACTCTGCAGGCGTATGCTGCCAAGGGGGTGCACAAGATGTATCCCTGGCAAGCTGCAGCATTGGAATGTGGAAAGAACGGCAACAACCTGGTGTATTGCGCACCCACTTCTGGTGGAAAGAGTTTGGTGGCTGAGATCCTGCTGATCAGGCGTCTCAGCAACACCAAAAGACCAGGCAGACCTCAAGGCGGTTTCCATGTAAGCACCTGTTCTGCTTTGCCCAGACTTTGATTAGCGTGCTGAATGGTTGAGTGCAAAAGTGTTGCTCATCAGGCCTGCTGCTCACACCCAAAGACCTTGCAGATGCTGCTGTGACTGTCCTGCAGAAATCACGCATGTATTTACTGGCATAGTGACTGGCATAGTGTACGCAATGACTGTCAGGTGACAAACGTCCTGTTGACCAGGCATGCTGCAGCATACTGACCAGGTGTCATGTGTTGTGTCAATTGCATAACACTGGAGCTGCTCAGAACCCCTGGCTGATTGTGCGGCTTTGTTGATGCAGATGTACAGCAAGGTGCTGGTAGTCCTGCCGTATGTCAGCGTTGTTGCTGAGAAGACTGAGCATTTGACAACCATTCTAGCTGCAATGAGATGCAAGGTGAAGGGCTACTACGGCTCTGGAGAGGGGGGTACGCCCCTAGCCCCTGGGTAAGCTCTCTTTGTTTTGGTCATATGCTCCGTCATTGCAGTGAATGCAGAACATGCGACAGTGTCTCCAGGTCCAAACAACTTTGCGCACATGAGATCAGTGAGGATTCAGGGCATTAAGGCATTTCAGCAACATGCACCAATACGCAAACTGGCCAGTACACCAGTGCAAATTGCAACAATTGCACTGGGGGGGGGGGAGAAGGCAGTCATCCTGGGGTTTGTTTACCTTTGCCATCAGCGCTGCATGTGAAACCGCGTGCATGCATGTTACAAACAGCGTCTCTGCTGCAACTTGCCTGATTGAGATGTACCATTGTCGGCCAAATCTGGATGCTGTACTGTGCTACATGGTGTCACAATGCATTTTGGCCACACATGCATTGTGCATGATTTTTGGAGACAGTCAGACATCCAAGGTGTGTGAGTTGCCCACAAAGATCTGGAAGTGTGGTGTCTGATTATAAATGTCTGAACATCATACATCCCTACCATGACGTCCTGAACAAGCCAGCCTGGTGAGACAAGACATGTGTCATACTCACCTAGCATTTGCTGGAACATCAGATCATTGTTGTTGCTGCTGCTGCTGCTGTTGTTGTTGTTGTTGTGCAACACTGTGGACGTGTTTGTGCAGAGGCGAGTCTGTGGCGTTGTGCACCATAGAGAAAGCAAATGTGGCCATCAACAAGCTGGTGCAAGAGGGCAGGCTGGGTAAGCATATGCAGCGCATCAACACAAGGCAGACGTATCAACCCAGAACGCCGACATGCTGCATCCTGCAACTCGGTGTCAATGTGAAGTGGATAAGCTGCTTATGACCCTTCCCAGCAGTGCCACTGATTGAGCAAGCTTTTCATGCAATTACCTTTCATGCCTTTCAGGCAATTGCCCAAGCATGCCTCGCACACTTGCAGCAGGTCCTCCAAATGTGGGCATGATTGCAGACAGGCAAACATGTGTGATCAAGGCTGAGCTGCAAATGGTGTGTGCTCCTCACAGAGACGTACTCTCAAAGCTATCACCTGCCAAGCCTGTTGTTCTCAAATGGCTTGCAGGGACTGACACTGTGCCTACATGCATGCCACACATGCCTGATTTGACTGCCCTTGGGGATTCTGGTGGGAGAGCTGACCTGTGTTTGTGCGTGTGTGTGAGGTTGGCAACCATGCAATGGTGTATCTGTATTGTTTGTGGGGCTGCAAGGCAGTGTCAATGTTCTGCTGCAGGGGAGGTGACCTGTGTGGATGTGGATGAGCCGCATACGATGTTTGAACCCCATAGGGTTATGCTCTTGTCACCACCTCACTAATTTGCCAACCAGGCGGGAGTGTAACTCGCTTGTCGGTGGTGTCGCAAAGCAATGCCAATGCTGCAGGGGAGCTGACGTGTGTGGTGGTAGATGAGCTGCACATGGTGTGTGACCCCCACCGGGGTCTGCCTGTGGAGCTGTCCATGACCAAGCTGCTGTTTTCTGGCAATGCTGATCGCATTCAGCTCATTGGTATGTCAGCTACCATGGGAGGTGAGCAGGTGTCATGTCATGGCCAAAAGCCCTGCCCTCATTCAGCTCTGTTATGCCCTGCCCTGGCTTCTGCTGTCCTGCCCATGCCTGTGATGCCCTTACTGTGCCCTTGCGCTTGCACTCGCCTGCCTTGCCCTGTCCTGCTATTGCCTTTGTGATTCTGCCCTCCCCTGCCCTGCTTTGAACCGCCCTGCCCTGCTTTGGACCCCCTTGTTCTGCTTTCATACAGCACAACCAATGCATGCTTCATGTTTGAGGGTTCAGGGAACATAAGACCTACCTGTGCTGGTGCAGGCTTGCAGGAGCTGCGCAGCTGGATGCGAGCAGAGCTCTTCTTGACCAACTTCAGGCCGGTCCCACTGACAGAGCACGCTGTCTTCAAAGGCTGTATCTATTCCAAGGTCTGCTCAGTCCTAAAGCATTGACATTTCACAAAGGTTGGATTGCCATGGTCTGTCCACCAGCAAGACTGATGTAGGCAGTTCGTCTTAGCAAACAGCAGCTGATTGCTTAGCAGATAGGTTTGGCAGGAGCGTCATCATATACTGCAGCTTTATCCACAAGTATTGACACTACAGCTGACTGTCTGACTGTTTAGCTTTCTGCGTCAAGGTACTTGTCGCTGTCTAGCATCAAAAACCTCTTGTTCCTGTAGCCAATCACCAAACCAAACACAGTAATTTGGTTACCAATCTTTGTTACAAACCTTTTATCAGAGGTTGGTTAGATATTTGCTGCAAGCCAGTGCGAGAGCAAGAAGGCAGCCAGAGAGGGCCATTGTGCCCGCTTTTGAACCTCAGATGGTATATAGGGCTTGTCTTGTCTGGTTGTGAAAGTAAAATGGGTGTTGATGCCAAGGCGTATAAGCATGCTCAGAACAAGCCTTCCTCGATAGCGCGTGAGTTGTGACTTGTTTGGCTGCAAAAGTATGTTTGGTGTTGATGCAAAGGGGTACAAGCACGCTTGAAGTAGGTCTGGCCTCACGTGCCCCTAGCTCACGCTGGCACAAGCTAATTTTCATTTTGCATGTCAGGCACAAGGGGTGCCGTGTTCACTATCATCAATGCTGTTGCAGGTCTCAACAGAATTGTCAATCCAGACAAAATCCTGACATGAATGAGAAATCCGCCTGGAAGAACAGCCAAGCGGTCGCAAAGCACCCAACAACAAATTTGACACATGTGGGGCTGCACGTGGTATAGGCCTCCTGGCCTTAGTCGCCCCAAAAAAATCAAGAAACACGCTTTTCCGCATGATATTGGCCTTCGTCTCAATTTATAGCTCATGGCATACTGCTCATGACCACACCTGTATTGCTGCAGGTCAGCGGCACCAGCAAGCCAGATGAGGTCCTGACAGCCATGAGAGAGCTGCCTGAAAGCACAGCCAGAGACCAGGATCATCTTGTGCCGCTTGTGGCCGAAGTTGTCATGCTGAGTAAGCTTGGCACATTGGCACACATAACAACTAGCCTGCATGGCTTGATCACACATCCCAAGTTTGGTATTGCTGCTTGTGAACCTTTCTGTCATTGTTCCCCCACCAGATATCTTCTGTGGCCATGCATTCAACACTCCTTTGTGCTGACATTGCCACTTGACAATGACTGTCATTGTGCCCATTGCTTGGTAGCATGCTGATCTGCTTACCACAGGCCTACATCGTCTCTTGTTGGCTCGCCATTAGTGATCAGTCGTGTGGTACAGAGTGAGTTTAAAAAAGTCATGTGCTGCTTTGCTGTGCCAGCTGCAACTAAAGTCAGCAGTGTCCCCAACCGTGTGCTCAGTTGTTTGCCTAGCTGCTGCCCAACCAGTTTGGCGGGGAGACAGCTTGTTTGTTGGCATCACTCTTCTTCTTGTCCTGCTCCCAACTCCTCTTCTTCTTCCCCCGCTTTTGCTTAATGACCGTGCGTGTGTGACGCAGGTGAGCCAGTGCTGGTGTTCTGTGCCAGCCGCAAGCAGACTCAGAGCTGTGCAGAGCTTCTGTCAGAGCTGCTGCCCAGTCAGCCTGGCTGTGAAGCTGTGGCGGAAGCTGCCCAAGAAGCTCGCAAGGCGCTGGTGGTGGACATGCAGGACGCTATGGGAGGCTTCAGCAACACTGCTCTGGAAAAGCTCATGCTGGCAGGTGATCGCGTGCACCTATGAGCCGTTGGTGATTGTTTGTGCCCATGCACTGTGTCTGGTCTGGGGTGTCAGGTCATGACAATAGGGGGCCCTCTGGGAAATCGCTGGTACTATGCCAAGATCACAGATGCAGGATGCCATGGGTTTAATTCGACAACATTTCTGTGGGAAGTCTCACGCTGCCTTTCTGTCTTGCTGACTGTCCTGCTGTCTGTCCAGCTGTCTGTTCTGCCATCTGAAGGTCCACCTGCCTAGAACACAGCCTGTAGCACAATGTAGAGCAGGCTTGCAAGGCGCTGAAAGTACAAGTGCTGAATGGTATATTCTTCTAGAGAAGTGTTAGCTGGTGTCTTGCTTATTACAACAACCTTGGCAGGTGAAGGTAATGTGTGGCTGTGTAGGTGTGGCGTACCACCATGCTGGCTTGACCACAGAGGAGAGGCAGACCATAGAAGCAGGCTTCAGGTCTGGAGCACTGCTGGTGCTGACTGCTACTTCTACACTGGCTGCTGGGGTGAACCTTCCAGCTCGGCGAGTCATCCTGAGAAGCTTGTGGCAGGTATGGGTTGTACGCTAGGTCCCATGGCTCAGCATGCAGTGTCAGGTCTCCTGACTGGCTTGCAGCAGGTTTCCTCTTAAGGCTTGATGACAAGGCTCCTAGCAAAGTCTTTGCCACTTTGTATAGTCTGTGTAGAAGATGACGCCACGACTTGATGGTGTTTGAGTGACTGTGGACAGCACAGGTTCAGCCACGTACTGCAGCATGACTATGATGTGGTGCTTCCAGTGACATCAAGAGCTTGAGCAGTCTCTGCTGTAGGGAGTAGGGCCTGTCTCAAGAGCCCAGTACCTCCAAATGGTGGGCAGAGCAGGCAGAGCAGGCCAAGCCAAACTAGGCGAGGCCTTCATCATGGGCAAAGGGGATCCCGAAGCATCCTTTGGGGACTGGAAGGACATCTGCCAGCTGTTAGTTGCCCCAGTGCCATCCCTGCACAGTCAGCTGCTTTCCGAATCTGCATTCAGAGTCTGCGCTGCTCCTACAAGCATAGCAGGCGCAGCAGCGCTGCAACATGCAGCCTGTCAGCAGGTTACATCACATCAGCCAAATCAGTCGCAGGCTAAGCTGAGCAGTGCAAGTCAGGGCAGTGCATGCTCAGCTTCCAGTCAGCCTTCTCATGCATGTCTGGCGTCAACTGCTTCACAGCATCAGCAGCAGCAGCATCAGCCTCATTCACAGACACCAACTACC